>Ga0137307_100064_pt1 | contig 163503 bp, 125 predicted proteins | sample NAcewD2O_March_2_FD_97180 | JGI IMG/M metagenome (GOLD analysis project Ga0137307, IMG submission 97180) | Mouse cecal microbial communities from Vienna, Austria - N-Acetylglucosamine amended D2O_March | ecosystem: Host-associated > Mammals > Digestive system > Large intestine > Cecum | place... | reverse complement strand
GAACACTTCGATGAACAAGGATGAGTTCTGCAAAGATTTCAAGAAACATGGGGACAGCCGGATTATCCGCGATGTTCATGTACGAGTGCTGAACTATGAAATGAAATGTGAACGTCAAAAGGAAGTTATCGACAGCCTGACCGACTTTCTGATTGGCAAGGCACATGCGTATGACGATACCGATTTCCGCAAAGAAGCGGTAAGGCTGGCCGGTGAGGTGGAAGTGGTGAAACGGACCATCGAATTGGGGCTTCCGCTTTGGGATGAAGACAGAAAGGTTGTCCTTTCGATGATAGAAGAACAAGGCAAATAGATTGCCGGATAACTGGCAGCCCGGAAAGACGGGCAGGGGCGGCAGGCACGGCCGGAAAGTTGGTAAATAGAAAATGAGAAAGCGAAATAAGAAAGCGTAGAAAGCCGCCGGGGTTCGATTCCCCGCGCCCCACGATATAAACCTCTAAAATTTAGATTTATGGCAAAGAATTTCAACCAAGGAAGAAGGGCTGAACGCCAGTTCAAGCAGAAGCTTCGCACGATGATAAGCAGTGCGGCCCATACACAGAACATTGCCGACCAGGCTATGGATTTGGCCGGACAGTTCATGACAGAGGATGCGATCAGCAACTCGGATGCCTACCGGGTGATAGAGAATGTGAGCTGTGTGTGCGAGGAAGCCATGCAGGTGCTGATTGAGGAACTGAAGAAGGGAACACGCCTTTACGAGATCCTTCCGGATGATTCGGATGACATCAAGCGGAAAGCGATTGAGGAATTATAAATGAGCAATATATCAAGAGATAAACGATATGAGAAAGCAGATTTTGACAGATAACGAGACAAAGACCTTCCTGATGAAGACCTTTAAGTGCAGCCGTCAGGCTGTGTGGCAGGCACTGAATTTTGTCCGTGACAGTGACCAAGCCCGCCGGATCCGCACCCTCGCCTTGAAACGAGGCGGTAAACTGACCGACGGGAACTTCATCCCGAACTGCGAAACCACCTTTGAAGAGTGCGAGAAAACCATGACCTGCACCTTCGGTCCCCGTGTAAAACTGGTAGTCCACCGGAAGACCAACGATGTGGACGTGTACGTGGACGGAAAACGGACCGAAACCTACCAATGTGAGTTTGTATCAGACTTCATGCAGCTGCAGCACGAGACCCAACAGATGGCAGCCGCCTTATAAACAGAAATGAAATGGAGTATTATGGAAAGATATTGTGCATATCCTACAATGACCTGACTTACGATGACCGACCGGTGCTGGTGAACGGAAAGGCAGACTACAGCAGAAGCCGCACGTTGAAAGGAGTTCATCCTTCCACTCTTTCCGAAGAAGAACTTGCTCCCATCCTGTCGGTACCCAATTACAAGAAATTAGCGGCCAAGAAAGAAATCAACGTAGTGCGACCCGGCAAGGGGCTTGGAAGCTATGCACTGGTAGAGATAGCGACCATGCCCCTACGGTTTCAGGAAAGGATAAAACTAAAATACGGAGATATGAAAGAAGACGTAATAAGAAACTGGCTCGGCAGCCATTACCACATCGATGCGAAAGCCCGGGAATTTTACACCCGGTTCCGTTTTGACAACGGAGATGCACTGCCACCGAAACACATCCAAGAATATACGGTAAACGCTTCGGTAATTGAGGCAGTGATGCGTGCCATGGAGGATGCCACCTTTATGCGTAAGGCCATGAAGGCCGGTCCGGTGAACTGGGGTGAGCTGGCAGGAGCCATCAGTTATTATCAAGCAGAGTTCGGCCACACCTTGCCTGTGAGTTCCAACCGCTTCAAGAAGCGTGTGAATGATTTTAAAGCCAACGGCTATGAAAGTCTTATCAGCCGCAAGTTCATGAACCAGAACCGCCGGAAAGTGACCTACGACATTGAGCGCCTGCTGCTGAGCATCGATGCCCAGCCGGAGCAGCCCTTCAATACCACCGTGTGGGAGCAGTACAATATGTTTGTACAAGGTGATTTGGAACTGTATGACCCCGAAACCGGCGAGGTGTTGAACCCAGCAGACTTTACCGACAAGAATGGAAATCCGCTGGTGTTAAGTCCGGCCACGGTAGCCAACTACCTGAACAACCCCAAAAACAAGGCCCTTAGAGCCAAGCTTCACATGAGCCAATGGGATTTCAACAACGCCTACCGCCCCTACCATCTGCGCAGCATCGGTGAGTTCTCATTGAGCAAGGTGAGCCTTGATGACCGCGACCTGCCTCGCCCGATGAAGGATGGCAACCGTGTGAAAGCCTATTATGCCTACGATGTGGTGAGCGGCGCTGTGGTAGGATATGCCTACAACCGGTACAAGACTACCGAGTTGTTTTTGGACTGCATGCGAAACATGTTCCAGACCCTGGACCGGAACGGCATGTATATCCCCGCCGAGCTGGAAGTGGAACACCACCTGGTAAGTGACTTTGCCGACGGCTTGATGCAAGCTGGTACCGTCTTCCCCTTGATACGCTGGTGTAACCCCGGGAACTCGCGTGAAAAACGTGCCGAGCACAAGAACCGCGAAAAGAAGTACGGCGTGGAGAAACGCACGCAGGTAGGTATCGGTCGCTGGTGGGCCAAGCTGGAAGCCAACCGCCCGAAAGAAGAGAAGGTGTATGACGAAAAGAACAACACCTACAAGGTGAAGGCCTACAGCTATGAAGAACTGGTAGCCGATGATATACGCGCCATCCAGACCTTCAACGCGCAGCCTCACCCCAACCAAAAGCGCTATCCGGGCATGAGCCGTTGGGACGTGCTTTGCGCCCACCAGAATCCGAACCTTGCACCTTGGGACAAGGCCGTTCTTTACCGGTTCATCGGGCAGCACACCGAAACAACCATCCAGCAGAACACCTACTGCACGGTGATGTACAACCAATACGGACTGCCTAGCCCGGAAATCATCGAAAAGTTGGAGCCGAGGAACTACAAGGTAGATGCCTATTATCTGCCCGATGCCGACGGAACCATCAACGAGGTATATATCTACCAGAACGGACGATATATCGCCACCTGCAAGCCCGTAGCCCGTTACAATGAGAATACAGCTGAGCAGACCGAAGTAGATAAGGCAGCCTATACCGAACAATCCAAGTATGTAGCTCAATTCGACAAGATGATGAAGGACGGCAAGATCAAGCGTGTGGGTATCCTTGCCAAAGAGGAAGCTAAGCTGATAACAGAGGTACAGGCGGAAGCCGTTCCCCTTCCTACCCAAGCCGAGGAAGAAGATTACTCAGCCTATATGGACATCAGTGCTTTCGAGCATGATGCAGTAGCCAAGATATAATTAACGACGTTAGAACGAATTTAAAACAGCATTCAAATGGAAATAACAAATGAAGTAAAGCAGCGTATTGTGGCAGCGATAGCCGCCGATCGTGAAAATTACCCCAGTGACAACCGTCATGCTACGGCACTGGGCATAGCCCCCAGTGTGTACAATACCATCAAGCGGGGCAATTATGAAAAGCAGGTCAGTGATGCCAACTGGGTAGGCATAGCCCGAAGACTGGGCGTGCAACTGCGTACGGAAATGCCCTGGCAGGCAGCACAGACCCCGACCTATGTGTTTGTGAGCAAGCAGCTGGAAGTGTGCCAGGGAAGCGGGCTGAGCGCCATCCTGTGCGATATGCCCAATATCGGCAAGACCTTTACAGCGAAAGCTTACGTGAAGCAGCACAAGCACGCCGTATATGTGGACTGCAGCCAGGTGAAGACCAAGTTGAAGCTGATACGCTACATTGCCAAGGAATTCGGCGTGACCAGCAACGGACGCTACAGCGACGTGTATGAGGACTTGGTAGCCTACCTCCGCACGATAGATACGCCCCTGGTTATTCTGGACGAAGCCGGCGACCTGCAGTATGAAGCCTTCCTTGAACTGAAGGCCCTGTGGAACGCCACCGAGCGCTGCTGTGCGTGGTATATGATGGGTGCAGACGGGCTGAAGGAAAAGATCAACCGCGCCATCGAAGGCAAGAAGGTGGGTTATACCGAAATGTTGAGTCGCTACGGTGACTCCTACAGCAAGGTGACCCCAGACGATGCGCAGGAACGCGAAAAGTTTCTGAAGGCACAGGCTGCCATTGTAGCCAAAATCAATGCCCCAGACGGTGCCGACATTGCCAAGATCGTTCACAGCACCGGAGGCGGCTTGCGGCGCGTATATACCGAAATCGAAAAATTAAGGAGGATGCAAGCATGAAACTGAAAAGAGCCTACAGCCCCGGTGAGGTGCTGAGTATGAAGATACCCCGGTATGAGTTTACCGGGGCTTGGCAAGCCTCGATAGGCAACCCTGCCAAGAGTGGCGTGTGGATTATCTGGGGTGCCAGCGGGAACGGAAAGAGCAGCTTTGTGATGCAGTTGGCCAAGTACCTGTGCGGTTTCGGACGCGTAATCTATGACAGCCTGGAAGAAAGCACCGGCCTTTCGTTTCAGATGAGCCTGAAACGGCACAAGATGGGGGAAGTTAAAAAGAAGCTGATTATCCTTGACCGCGAGTCGATGGACCAGCTGGAGGAACGTCTGCAGCGCCGGGGCAGTCCCGGCATCGTGATTATAGACAGTTTCCAGTATAGCGGTTTGAACTACAAGACCTACAAGGAGTTCAAGGAGCGCCACCCCAAGAAACTGTTTATCTTCATCAGCCATGCAGAAGGATCCCATCCGGCAGGCAGAAGCGCCCGCAAGGTGGAATATGATGCCGATGTGAAAATCATGGTGAGCTGCTTCAAGGCCTGGTGCAAGAGTCGCTTTATGGAAAAGCCCGGTGAACCCTATGTGATTTGGGAAGAAGGTGCTGCCAAAACATTGAAAGATGATAAAATGGAGGAATACTTGAATGATGGAATGGGAGAATAAATTGTACCAGATACTGCTGCCCGGTCGTGAAGCCTTGGACGTGATGGAAGACTGGCTGGAATGTAACATAGAAACAGACATTCGTCTGCGCAGAGCCAAGACACAAGGGCACATAGTGATAGAAACGACGGATACCATGTTTGCCAACCGTATTCGGATGTGGCATCCCGGATGTAAAATACATATTAAAGATTTAAAATGATGGAAGAGCAAAAGAAAACCTGCTGCATCTGCGGCAAAGAGTTGGAGGGTTACGGATACAACCCGTTCCCCGTGAAAGAGGAAGGCTACTGTTGCCGTTCGTGTAATTACAGCGTAGTCATTCCGGAACGATGGAAACGCCACAAGGCTTATCAACGCGGTGAGGAAATCGAAAACAAGCGAGTGTATATCAGTGGAGCCATTGCCCACTATGATATGGCTGAGCGCAAGGAAGCCTTCGGACGTGCCGAAGAATTGTTGAGAACTGAGGGCTATGATCCGGTAAACCCATTCAATAACGGTCTCCCGGAAGAAGCCCACTGGAAAGCCCACATGCGGGCCGATATTGCCCTGCTGCTGGCTTGTGACTATATCTACATGCTGAAGGACTGGGAACTGAGCAAGGGAGCCAAACTGGAGCTTGACGTAGCCAGTTCGTGTGGCATTAAAGTATTGTTTGAATAACCTTTAAGTTTTTGAATTATGGCAAAAGAAATTACGGTACTTGTAAAGTTTAGAGGAGCAGTTCCTGAAGATGTAAGTATTGCTGACATAGAGGAGCAAATAGATCGCAATCTTGAAGACAGCTTTCGTTTGAATTTCTCGGATTCTAAAGAAGAAGATGATGATTTGAGAGAACCGTGGATAGAACGTGAGGATATGTATATTACAGAAAAAGGATTCCAATTATTAATAGACTAATACAATAAAGATGGCACAGGAAGTGACAAATTTCGCCCGGTTTTATGCTTCGTTCAACAAGCTGCCCTGTACAGGAGACCGGGAAGGGCTAAAGAAGCAAATCGTTCTGCAGTACACGTGGGACCGTACGGAAAGCCTCCGTGAAATGACATCCAAGGAATATGAAGCCTGCTGCTGTGCCTTGGAGAAACTAACCGGGCAGGATGAATGGAGACAGAAACTTCGCGAGGAACTGCGGCGGAAACGCAGCGTATGTCTGAAACTGATGCAACAGTTGGGTATAGACACCACTGACTGGAACCGGGTGAACGAATTCTGCAACAACCCCCGGATAGCCGGCAAACCCTTTGTTCAGATTAGTACAGCGGAGCTGGAACAACTGGCCATCAAACTGCGGGCTATCCAACGAAAAGGAGGTTTAACCGATAAATAGAGCAATATGGATAAAAAAGCACATGAAGCGCTTGAGCGCATCAGAAAAGACGTGACTCTTACGACATCCGATCTGGATAACCAGGATGCAGCAGAGTTTTTCAACGAGCTGGCCGACTGGGCGTATGCCAACGGTGAAGCCATGCTGATAGACGATGAACCAGAAAAGCCGGATGGTGAGGAAGAATAAAAAACAAGTGATAAACATTCAAAATGATTTAAACATGGAAAAGAACAACCAAAGTGTGGACATCAAGTCCCTGAGTAAAGAACAGCGAGCAGCCCTCATGGCCCAGCTGCAGCAAGAAGAGAAAGAAGACCGCATCGCCCGTCGTGAAACTTACGAGGCATTACGCGGCGAGTTCATGCACGAAGTAAAGACCAACGTCCTTGAGATGGTGAATTCCGTGACCTTGTTCCGCATATGGCTGGAGCAAGAGGTGGATGCCTTTACCCAAGTGATGAAGGAATACGGCCAGGTGAAAAGCGACGAACAGCGCAGCTACACCATTACGGACGGTGACTTCCGCCTGGAGGTGAAAAGCAACAAGGTGAAAGGCTTCGATGAACGAGCCGACATGGCAGCCGACCGTCTGATTGACTACCTGAAGCGCTACATGCAGAACAGTGAGAAAGGTTCGGATGATCCGATGTATCAGATGGCCATGACCCTGCTGGAGCGCAACAAGATGGGCGACCTGGACTACAAGAGCATTTCGAAGCTATACGAACTGGAAGACAAGTTCGATGAAGAGTATGCAGACATCATGCGCCTGTTCAAGGAAGCCAATGTGGTGCAGCGCAACGCCACCAACTACTACTTCAGCAGCCGTGACCCTGAAAACGGTGTATGGACCCGCATTGAACCCAGTTTCTGCCGTTTGTAGCCGAAACCCGTTAACCCTGTAAACAGAAAGCGCCGCAGTTGTTATAATTGCGGCGCTTTTGTTCTTAAAATAGATGGAAATCAGTTATTTTTGTAAGAGAAATAAAATGTATGGGCAAAGGACGGGATAAAGAACTGATCAAGCTGCGTGACGAGGCACTGTGCCGCCGTTACTACTATTGGACAGAAATACAGCGGTTGCGGTTCGACGATGCTTTAAAAGTGTTGTCGGAGCGCGAATTCTTCATATCCGAGGAGCGTATCATGACCATCATCCGCCGGAAATCACGTGAGGGGACAGACTACAACCTGAAGCCTGTTCCCAAGGTGAAAGCCCCCCGCCTGACCGCAGCCCAACTGGAGCTATTCCCCGTAAAATGACGGCATGGCCGATTCATCGTGCAGTGTGAATGAGAACGTCATTTCATAGACCTTGATGTAATGCGGCATGGCATACGAACGGCTTTTCTCGCGTACCAGCGGCGAAGCGTTGTCCGTGCACTGCAGGCATTGCAGCGACTTGTATAATTTCCCGGCCAGCTGTTGCCTTTCCCTTACTTTGTCATACGTGCCGGATGCGTAGCTTGTATCGTCGTAACAATCGATAGCCAGCCGTACGGTCAGCATGGATTCGCTTTTCTGTACCCCATATCCAAGGTCGTTCCAGTCAGAACTTGTATTTCCAATCAATACACAAGGGAAGGTGACCGGGTACTGGTCTTCTTCTGCCCCCATTTCCAATTGGCCGTAGTCCTCATCAATGAGCGAGAGTTCCGGCATTTCCTGTGCAATCTGTTCCATGATTGCGATAAAAACTTCTTCCATATCCTTAGCTATTTAAAATGTTGGTAATTTCCTGGTCCACCTTCTCGCGTATGCGGCTGTTCAATTCTTCGCTTTCTCCCATGAACTGGCGCTGCGGGATGCGGATGTGCAGTTTCTTTTTCTTGGTAAGTGCCATATTTCTCCAGAACTGTGCCTGTGGATTCAGTTCCTTCGGTTTGGTACGTCGTTTAACGCGTTTCTTTTGCCCTATGCCGGCTTTTTTTCTTTTCCCCGAAGCCTTGTAGAACTTGGCCCATGCAAAGCGCCTCATGCGGTCTGTGACGGTGACATCGATTTCGCCGCCCCAGTTGTGGACGGGTGCATAGACCACCTCGTTGAACACCCTTACCCGGTAGTCGGCAGGTGTATATCCGACCGATTTGAAAAGATGCTTCCTGCCGGAGAGCAGCGTACCATAATTGCTGGCGGCATCGGTCCCCCCCGAAGACAGCCGTTTGGATTTTGGCCAAGGGTGAAGACCGCCATTGACAAATCCACCCTGGCGGAAATTCTCCTGAAAATGGTCTTTGGCCATTCGTCCTACCATGCCCGGCATTTTGCGCCGCATCATGCTGTCCAGTCTGTCACGTTTCCGCTTTATCAGTTCTGCAAAATCTTTTATGTCCATAATCATTAGTAATTCAAGAATAATTTATAACTTTGCAACCAAGGCTTCCAATATGCCTTTTATGCGTTATGAATATACCGGAACAAGTGAAGAATGAGGCCCGTGCGCTTATTGAGCAATACGGTGACACCTTCGAATACCTTGGTATTTATGAAGGTCAGGAAGCCTATGTATTCAAGTTCCCAGAAGATTCCTGTACCGGTTATCCTTTTGTTTACCTGTATGACGGTAAAGAAGCAACCGAAATAACCGGTCCGTTATCCCTTGACGTTATCGATTCATGTATCGAAAATATCGAGGAAGGAGACATCGAATAATTTATTGTCAATTCTCAGGACTCCTCTGCAGCTGTGGGAAGTTGCAGCTCCTATTTCACATAAATATTTCACATCTTTCCATTCCATCCCGGAACCGGCAGAATTGTCGCTTTGGGGTTCTATGTACCTTAGTTCGCCGTCTGCGAAACGTTGCAGGATTGTAGCATGTCCGCCCCCGCTTTTCCAACCGATACTCAATTCATACACGCCTTCTTCTTTGCATACTTCATTGAAATACTCCATGTATCTTTTAGGCGTCATTTTCAGGTATCCTTTGTGTGCAACCCAATTGTTTATACTTATATGCTGCACCGGAGTACCGTCGATGTTTTTCCAGACTTCAAAAGCACGCCCATTACTCAGGTATTCAAGTTTTGACCCTGCAACATTGCCCTTGGCTGTAATATCCCATCCTCTTAACCGTAAAGCGTATGCCGGTGCGCAAGTCTGACAGTTGATGCTGTATGGAGTATCTCGTTTTTTATCGTAATCGCTGTTCTTCCGGTAACGGTTCCCCCTTTTATCACGATATATCCCGTTAGGATCAGGAATATACTCGTCCACGTGTTTGGGATTCGCATTCTGTTTATCCGCCTTATCCACATCCATAGGTTTCCCTTTTTTGATTTTAAGAGCCTTTTCTATTTCGAGGTTGTTCCGGGCAATGGCCATTTTTTCCTCCCTGGTAAGACTGTTCGGCATTTCCGCAATCATTTCATCAATGCGCGCCATAAGTTTATCCACCGCTTTTTTGGCACCCTCGTGGGCTTCCGTCTGATATGGATGATTGTCGGAAAACAGTTTGCCGTCCGTTCCCGGATTGTTATCCAGTCCGGGGTGTGGCTTGTTCTTGTCGTCTTCGTCCGGAAGTGGTGTCGGTTCCTCATCGGTGGCTGTAAGGTCGCACTTGCAATTCCACCGGTCGCCCGGTCGGTGGATGTTCCAGAACGGATCGTCAATCGGTCGGATGGTATTCCAAAATGGGCGGTGGTCAGCCCCCGGATGAATGGAAGTAGATGGTAGCCATTTGAGATTGGGCAGAATATCGCGTTCGCGCAGGAACTGTTGCCAGTCAGCCGCCTGATGCGCCCGGATGACCGCCGTATCATACTCCGTCCGCAGCCAGTGACGAACCTGATGAGAAGCAATGGGCAAGACTTCCTGTACCCATTTGTCGAACGGTTTTAAAATGCCGTTTGAATCCAATAAAAGTCGTGCCATGTCATTCTGCATACGATGTACCTTGAATGCCGAGAATACGGCGTTGTTCCGGAGTATGGCATTTCTGAAATCCTCGTCCGGAGTAATGGCCTTGGATTTGCAGAACCCTTCCTTTGCCGCCTTGTTCATCTTTGCCCATATTTCATTGAACAGGCTGATTTCGATTTCGGTTACCGGATGAAAGTCCCTGCTGTATATGTTCAGCAAGGCACGCCGCAGCACCTCTTCGGAAAAGTCAAACTCCATGGAGATGCTGCCATTATCAGCCGCATACAGTCTGTCGACTACCAGTCTAAAGCTGCCCCGTCTGCCGGGGCTTTCACGAAAAAACCTTTGAGCCAGTTCCGGAAGTTTCTTTTCTGTTTCGGTGTCGGTTCATCATCCCGTCCCTTATTCGCAGGTTCCGGTTCCTTCTTTGGGGTTGGAACCAGGGCAGCCTGTGCAGCCTCCCTTTGCTCAGCCTTCAACTGCTCGTAGTTGGCCGGTTTGTCGATGCCGAATTCCTCATAGAGATAGTCGTCGTCGATGGGGATGTTGAAGTTCTTCTTCAGCTGCGTAAGGATGGATATTTTGGTGCCTGCATCTGTTTCCTTCGGTTCCGGGAAGCAGAATGTACCCCCTTCAGTATTGATGCCCATGTGCAGCAGAATGTCCGTCATGTCGTAATTTAACACATTGAGCACGTATTTCCGGTCAGCCTCCAGCACCTTGTCCTCCACCTTTTTATGCACCGTACCCAAAGCCTGTGTACCTTTTTCGGACGATTCGGTGGTCAGCGTATTGCCCAGTATCAGTTTGGATATTTCATTGTTGCACCGTTCGCAGAGGCGTTCATAGACATCGGCAGACCCCGTTTTGTTGCCGGCTTCCGTGAGCTTGAGTTCCGTGTCCTTGGCATGAAAGAACTGCGCCAAGCTTCCGGCATTCGCAGCATCCTCCATGGCCCGCTGACGGGACTCGTCGTCGTCGGAATCATAGATATATTCCTGGATAGGCATGCCGAATACCTCGGAGAACTGTGCCCAGTCGCCCGTGGTGTTACGTTTGTAGATGACCCACGGTGCAGCCTTGGCCAACAGTCCCAAATCGGACGGCGAACCCACAAAAAGCAGGTCGGTATATTCATCCCAGGAATGGCCGGTGATGTCTGTCTGGTGCCGCAAGATGAGTTCCCTGACCGGATCCACATGCTTACGCGGTACCAGATCGTAGTCCACCCATTCCTGCAGCTTGTAGAACTGGCAGAGCGAAAAGCCCCAGAACTTGGCATCGAGGATGTCACCCACCAGCCGGTTGAACCAGGGCGACTGTATCTGTTCGTTGATTTTATCGTCGGGCTTCCCGTCCACCCGGAATTCCATGTTGGAGCACAGCACGGCATTCTTTCGCTTTTCGAGCACACAGGAAAGGTGGGTATCCATCAGAATGTCCTCGTAGAGGTCATAGAGTTTGTAACGTCGCGAGAAATCGACATTCTCGGCCGCTTTGACGGCTGCCATGTAGTCGGAAATGTCCAGTCCGAAGCGTTTGGGCTGGGTGAGCACAATCACATTCGGTTTCTTCTGCCCCGGCAATGCGAAATTCCCCCCTACGGTGATGATGCCGGCTTTGTTGTTTTTTCTGTTTTTCTTTTTCATGATGCTTGCTTTTACCAGTGGTTCGTTCGTTTGCGGTTGCTTTGAATGCGGAAATCCGACCTGCCCGCCCTTTGTTCCTCGGGCAGCAGCGGAGCCCCTTCGATTGATATATCCTCGTCGGCCACCGCCTTCATCCATTCTACAGCCCGTTCGTATCGGTCCTTGCGTACCTTTGATAACTTCTGCGGGTTGTGGATGCAGAAGATGTGATAGACCGCCATGTCGATGACCATCATCAGCACAAGCTGGTTCCGGTTCTCGCCGGTAGCATCGAAAATTTTGTTACAGTCGTATCGCTTGCTCAAATAGCACCGCATTTCGGCAATGGCCCTGTCTTCACATACCTCAATGACCGTTTCGTCTTCGCGCACCAATGCGTCGAGAATGTCGCGGTGGATACTTGCATCGTAATCGGTGAGTTCTACAAATTTGCTCATAGTCCTAATATTTTAGAGTTGTCATAATCTTTTCTTGTTCCGTTTTCTCACATCCTTCCTTGAGCGGAAAACGGGCGGTTCGATGCGCCTGATCAGTTCATCGATGATGCGGTTCGCCCCTTCGACCGCATCCGGTCCGTCGGCCGGATAGCGCATGGTCAGGGTGAACAGCTTGAACTGGTCCTCCAGTTCCTTCATGTGCGGGTTGTCCCGTTCAGCCTCGTTGAGGATAAGGTTCCCTTCGCGGTTGAGCGGTTCAAGGTTGGCCTCGATACGTGTAGCCTTGTCCGTCTTCTTCTCCTCGTCGCCCCGGATGAACAGTGCAATCTTCTGTTCCCGTCGCACCTTTGCCACCAGCGGTTTGAACACCTGCTGGAAGAAAGGGTCCTGCAGTTTGTTGTTCTCCATGTAGCAATAGACATTGGTCTTGCCCCCGACAAAATCAAGCATCCGGACATACCAGTCAATGAACTCCGCATTGAGCGCCTGTGCCAGGAAAGTCTTGATGACATAGAGCCTGGTGCCCAATTTGCCACAAAGCGAAACCGTCTTGAAGGATTTCCCTTTCTTCCCCTTGCTTTCGCCCGGTGCCGGGTCGCCATACGCCACGAGAAACTTGAATTTAGAGAGAGGCGGTACCTTGCCGTATGAAATGTTCTCGAAGACCTCGCCCTCGGAAATGGGGTTGTTGTAATATTCACCCTGTGCCGCCTTTTTGGATATTTTGGACAGAGTGCGGTCGATGTCCTCCTCCGAGTTCTTTTCCGGCCATGTGGAAAATCCGTTTTTGTCGCGGATGTTCACGATGTCCCAGGAGTCGGCCATTTCGCCCGCCCTCACCACGCAGCAGTCCTTGGCAATGATGTTGCCGCAGAAGATGACCAGTGTAGGTTCAGAAATGGAACGTGTGGGGTACAGCGCATTTTCCCACCAGTCCCAGCGCTTCTGGATGATGTCCGGATTCTTGGTGTCCTCGTCCGTATCAAAGTCATCGACCAGCAGCACGTCGGGACGTATGGCCTCGTTTCGCGAACCACGCGGTGACTGCCCGGCACCCAGTGCGCGGAAAGAGACCTTCCCTTTGGTGGTGAATTCATCCTCGGTCCATGAGCCAGGCAGTTCCTGTTTGCCGTAGTATGCCATGATGCGCCCATTGGCTTCGAGGTTTACCCGATAGGGATCGAGCAGGCGCACCGCATTGTCATTGCTGTTGGAGGTCAGAATAACATTCTTTTTGCGTCCGGTCAGCGTGAGATACATGACGATGAACATGGTGACGGTGGATTTGGACAGCTCACGGCTCCAGGAAAGCACCTCAAACCATTCGTCGTGTGCAATGATCCGCCGGATAGCCTTTTTCTGGAAGCCGGCAAATTCATATTTGGCGTAATTCGGAAAAAAGAACCTGATCCATTCTATGGGATGTTTCTCCAGATATTCCCGGTGTTTTTCCCGTTCGGCTGCCGTCATGTTCCGGTCAACCGGTGTTGCCCTTGCGATGTCTTCTTTGTACTTCTCCCAATCGAGGAGAGCGAGTCTGTCAGTCTGTTTCATTGTCTATCCCTTTATAATTTGTCTTTAATGTACGCATCGGCCAGGCGTGTAATTTCCTTTGCTTTTTCGAGGTCGGCCGCCCGTACCCAGTCGATGAGCCCGGTGAGGACACTGATGATGTCGGCAATGCCCACTTCCTGCTCCATGTTGCGTATGGCCGCCGACAGTTTTCCGAGGATGTCAGCCTCCTTGGATGAGGGGAAGCGTTCCCCTTCGGGCCGTTCGGCGATGGCCTTGTTTATTTCGGCCACCTGCCGGTAGAGGTTAGCCACCTGTTCCTGCCTTGTGAGCGTAAGCCCCACCTTCTGTTCCTCCCACTTCCCGGCCCGTACCCAGTTGGACACGGACACCCGTGACACGCCCACCCGGTCGGCGATTTCCTGCTGTGTGAGGTTTTCCTTTAGGTACAAAGTCTTTGCCCATTCCTTTTTCTGGGCATTCGTCAAATCTGCCATATATCGTCCTTTTTAGTTGTAAATCACGTTACAAAATTGCATGAAAAAGCGGGGTTTGTAAAAGCGCGTACGCATGATGACGGGCTGCAGCGTTATGATAACGCCAGAAAGCGTCATGATAAAAACGCGGTTTCCTGGTGCCATGGGAATGTTCTATTTTCGCATCATCGAAAGGCGGGGAAGACCGCAGGAAAGTGTATGACGATGAGCAGATTTTTCAATATTACAACGAGTGACGACGGCACCAGTACGATATTCCTGTATGGGGACATCGGAGACTATACGGAGGTGCAAAGCGGGCGCATTGCCCAGGAACTGATGGAAGCCGAACGCGTGAGCCGGCGCATCCATGTACGTATCAACAGCAACGGCGGGGAAGTGTACAGCGGCATTGCGATATTCAACGCCCTGCGTCATAGCCAGGCCGACATCCGCATTTATGTGGATGGCATAGCCGCCAGCATGGCCAGCGTGATAGCCCTTTGCGGCAAGCCGGTAGAGATGAGCAAGTATGCCCGTCTGATGCTGCACTGCGTGAGCGGCGGGTGCTATGGCAACAAGCAGGACCTGCAGCGCTGCATGGAAGAGATAGAAAGCCTGGAGGGCAGCTTGAGCGAAATCTATGCCGAGCGGCTGGGCATGAGCCAGGAAGAAGTGAAACAGACCTATTTTGACGGCGAGGACCACTGGCTGACCGCCAAGGAAGCCCTGGACCTCGGTTTCATAGACGGCATCTATGATGCAGACCCCGTGCCGGCCGACAGTACGCCGGCACAGATATATACTTTATTTAATAACCGGCTCGTTGAGCCACAAAAAAACAGAGAAGACATGAATCTGGAAGACGTAAAGAAACGCCCGCGCTTCAAGGACTGCGCGAGTGATGCGGATGTGTTCCGCCTGATGGATCAACTGGAGGAAGAGGCCGGCAAGGTACCTATCCTTACGAAAGAGAACACCGATCTGAAGGCCAAGGTGAAGACCTACGAGGACAAGGCTGCAGCCGAAGACCTTGCCGCCCGCAAGCAGCTGCTTGACGCAGCCGAGCAGGACGGCCGCATCGATGCGACCACCCGCCCCATCTACGAAAACCTTTTGGCCAATGACCGCGAGAACGGCGAAAAGGCCCTGGCCCAACTGCCGGTGAAGCGCCGTGTGATGGAAGACCTGCATCTGGAACCGAATGGTGAAGAAAGCCCCTGGAACAGGCGTATGCGAGAAATTAAGGACAAACGTAAAAAGTGATTGAACTATGGCAATAATTGTAAGAAACACGAATTACAGCGGCGAGGTACTGGAACAGTTGCTGACGCTTGCCGCTACGAGCAATGAGATTGTGGAAAAGGGGCTGATCATGGTGATTCCCGGTGTGGAGAAGAAAATCAGCCTGCCGCGCCTGAAGACCGGCAAGATGCTCCAGAAGCGCAAGGAGAACCCCGGCGTGGAGGATTCGAAGGGCAACTTCAACTACGACGAAAAGAGTCTTGACCCGGTGGACTTCATGGCCTTTACGGTGTTTAACCCCCGCACGTTCGAGAACATCTGGCGAAAGTGGCAGCCGAAGGGCAACCTGGTATTCTCGGAACTTCCGCCCGAAGCGCAGAACGCCCTGCTTGCCGAGCTGGCCAAACAGGTGCAATTTGAACTGGGTGACCACTATGTGAACGGCGAATATGGGGATGATGACGACCACCTGTTTAACGGCATCCTGACCCAGATGGCCAAGGATACTGAGGTGATTGTGGTGGACAGCGCAGAATCGACCATGCTGGGCAGACTGAAAGCCATGCGTGCGAAGATTCCCGTGGCCATCCGCAACAACCCGGACCTCCGCATCCTGATGAGTGTGAACGACTTTGACAAGTATGATGACGAGCTGACCCAGCGCGAGGCCAAGAACACGAGCGAAACCGATGTGAACGCCCGTCGCTACAAGGGCATTACCATTGAGACGCTTGCTGCCTGGCCCGATGATCTGATTGTGTGCACCCTCTGTTCGCCCGATGCCGGCGGCAACCTGTTTGCGGCTGTGAACCTGCAGGACGATGAAGACGTGATTCAGATTGACAAGATTTCGAACGCCAGCGAACTGTACTTCTTCAAGATGCTGATGAAGGCCGATACGAACATTGCCTTCGGTGAAGAAGTGGTGGTATTGGACAAGCGCAGCAACCCCGTGTTCAAGGCGAGCGAGAAGAAGATTTCAGTTGATCCTGCCACTGTGACCCTTGAGGCAACCGGTGGCAGTGAAGAAGTGACCGTGACCGCCAGCGGAGAATATGAGATAGGCAGTGCCCCTGCCGGCTTCAAGGTGGAAGCGAAGGATAACGGTGTGAAGATTTCGGCCGGGGCGAACAGCGGCGAGCAGAAGACCGGAACACTGACCCTGACGCTCAATGCCGACCGCAGCAAGACGGCCAAGATTACCATTACCCAAAACCAGAAAGGATAAGATGGTATGGCAAAATTGAAGTATCTGGTAATTCACTGTACGGCAACCCCGGAGGGGCGTGAGGTGAGCAGCGCGGACATCCGCAAATGGCACACTTCGCCCGTGAACCAGGGCGGCCGAGGCTGGAAACAGGTGGGCTATACCGACCTGTTCCACCTGCAGGGCGGTGTGGAACGTCTGGTGAACAACAACGAGGATGCGCAGGTGGATCCGTGGGAAGTGACGAACGGTGCGAAGGGGTACAACAGCGTGAGCCGCCACATTGTGTATGCCGGCGGTGTGGCCAAGGATGGTAAGACCCCGAAGGACACCCGCACCGGCTGCCAGAAAAAGGCACTGGAGAAGTATGTGAAGGACTTCCATCGCAGATTCCCGGATGTGCGCATTGTGGGACACAACGAGCTGGCGGCCAAAGCCTGCCCCAGTTTCGATGTACAGAAATGGCTGAAAGAAATAGGTATTAACCAATAATAAAAGAAGCAATCAATGAAACGAATTATGCTGTTTATGATGCTGATGCTGGGAACAGTATCGGCTGTGATGGCCCAAGGGGCCGATGTTCCGGCAACGGACTATGACGCAATGATTGGCACCTTTGCCGGTTTCGTCGGCGGTGTGGTGGTGCTTACTGAAGGGTTGAAAGGTTTGTTCCCCAACATGAAAGGCTGGGTGACGCAGCTGGTGAGCTGGTGTGTGGGCTTGGTGTGCGCGATGCTACTGTGGTGGCTTGATGCCGGATTTGTGAGTGATGTGAGCTGGGACATTGCCTTGCTCTATGGTTTTGGTGCCTCACTTGTAGCCAATGGGGTAGCCGACACGGGACTGGTGCAATGGGTTATCGGACTATTCCGAAAGAAACGCGAGGAAGCAGAATAAAAGGTTGACTGACTAAAAAACGGGTGGTATGGACTTTAGCGAGATCATGAACATTATTCTTAGCGGCGGCCTTGTGGGCACTGCAGCAGCCATCGGTTCCCTGCGTGCTACGGTGAGGAAAGCGAAAGCGGAAGCGATGAAAGCCGAAGCCGACGCAGAGGGTGTGCGTGTGGATAACGCAGAACATGCCACCCGCGTTTTGGTGAGCAATATTGTGGTACCCTTAAAAGAAGAACTGAATGCAACAAGAAAAGACCTGCAGGCCAACAAGCGCGAAATGGCGCGACTGCGCAAGGCCATTGACACTGCCAACAGTTGCCGCCATCATGATGACTGTCCTGTGCTTGGCGGGCTGCGCAAGCAGCAGGAAGAGCACGACGGTGGAGAAGATACAGACGGAATCGGCAAGCACCGACAGCGCGAGCGGAAGCCGACGGGCGGGACTGGTGATGGCGGGGATACCGGCGAGTGCGTTGAAGCTGACAATACCGGTGGACAGCCTCCGTAAGCTACCTGAAGGTGCGGCGTATCGCGGCAAGAGCGGTCAGGCCAATCTGACTGTAGGGACTGACGGTAGCGGTAACCTTGTGGCCGAAGCTTCGTGTGACAGCCTGCAGCAGCTGGTGCTGTGGTATGAAGAAGAGCTGACACGCATTCGGAGCGAGACCCAGAGTGAAACTTCGAATGACGTTCAAATGGAAGAAAAACGCCCTCCGAACCGGATGCGGACGTTTATCACAGGTGTATTGGCCGGCTTATTGGCCGGTGTGTTATTAACCATCAAATTTTATAAACGATGAACAAGAATTTTATTTATGGCATAGCCAGCGTGAAGTTTGGCGAAGCGCTTGTGGGCTACATTGAGAAAGGCAGCTGGGACTGGGGCGGCCAGAAGCCGGAGAGCGTGGACATTGAGGCAGAACAGGTGCCGGATGCCCCGGTACTGACCCTGCTGCAGAAGAACGGCACGGTGAGCCCCACGTTTAACCTGATTCAGCTGGACTACAAGAACCTGAAGGCGGTGCTTGGCGGCAAGCTGAGCCCGAATGACGAAACCCCCACCTCGTGGGAGGCTCCGGAGGAACTGATTCAGCTTTCGGGCAAGTGGGAAATCAAGTTTGTGAGCGGTCAGACGATGACGATACCCAACGGTGTGATTCTGGCCAACCTGGGCGGCAAGCTGACGCTGACAGAAGTGTCGAAGGTAGAATGCCAGCTGAAGATCAACAAGCCAACGGAAGGCGGTGCTCCGTATAAGATTGCCGATTCTGCGGGCTAAAATGGGTGGCGATGGACAACCGATTGGAACAACTGATAGAAATGGAGTGTGCGGATGCGCTGCTGGACAGCGGCGTGTCCGTACCTCTTAAAAGGTGGAAGCTCCCATGGCTGAAACGTCCGTTGGAGGTGCGTGTGACGATGAAGCGTCCGAGACTGCGCGGGCAGATTCTGCTGGCGAGGGAATACCTGAAGATGGGTGTTGAACCTGGCTGGCAGCCGAAGGACAAGACCGAGGAACTAAGCTTTGTAGCGGAACATGGCAAGGCTGTGAGCCGTCTGCTGGCCTATACGGTGTGTCGTGGCTATGTGTCGCGGCATGTGGGCATCGGGGTGACGGCGTGGGTGCTTCGGAACTTTGTGGAGTGGAAGTATCTGATGGCGCTGTTCCGGACGTTTGAGCGGCTGATGGGCACGAAGGATTTTATGCGTATTATCAGCTCGGCGGCGCGGGCGAACCCGATGAGTCCGAGACTGAGCCAGGCAAGAAAGGGGAGTTAAGAACCCGTTATGAAGGTTCCCATAGCCCTTTCGGCTTCGTGTGGCAGGTGGCGAGCGCAACGGGCTGGAGTGTGGACTACATTCTGGACGGTGTGAACTGGCAGACGCTGCTACTGATGCTGAGCGACGCTCCGCGGTATGTTCGGCAGAAGGGAGGCAGCGGAAATAATGATTCCAATACGGGACGCAGCGCCGAGGATGAAGCGAACGATATAGTAGGATTTTTTCAAAGTAAATTGGAATGAGTAAACCGGTAGAAGTTGAATTTTTGATGAAGGACAAACTTACGCCCGGCATGAATAAAGCCGAGCGTGAGGCACTGGAATTGCGTAATACCGTCAGGCTGCTGGAGGCTGAACTGGAGAGGCTGCGCCTTGCCGGGGAAACAGCTGCGCCTAATATAGACCAGAGCGCCAATATCGCGCAGATCCATGCACTGGAGAAGCAGCTTGAGGAATTGCGAAGCCAGTTGAAACTGCTGCAGGAGGAATCAGAATCTGTACAGGTCACCCCTGCAGATGTACCCAATGCACAGCGCCAGTTCAACGGGCTGCACAACAGCATCCAGCAGATGGCTCGTGAAATGCCTTCCTTGGCCATGGGGCCGCAGATGTTCTTCCTGGCTATATCCAACAATCTGCCGATTTTTACGGACGAACTGGCCCGTGCCCGCAAGGAATACGATGAACTGCAGAAGTCTGGCAAGAAAGGCACACCGGTATGGAAGCAGGTTCTTTCCTCACTTTTTTCCTGGCAGACAGCCATGACCACCGGCATCATGCTGCTGGTAATGTATGGTGACGAAATCTGGGATTGGACAAAAAACTTGTTCAGTGCTAAAAAAGGCGTCGATGAATTCAACATCTCGCTGAAGGAAATGACCGAGATAGAGAAGGACGGCCGTGCCCAGATGGTGCGTACCCGCTTTGAGCTGAAATCGGTTATCAATGAAATAAAGAACTTCACCGGAAGCAAGGAACAGGAAAAGACCAAGGTGGAGGAACTGAACCGCAAGTACGGGGAATCTTTCGGGTATTATAAAACACTTTCTGAATGGTATGATACCCTTATCCAAAAGAGCGAGGACTATGTACAGGTTCTGCTGCACCAGGCCAATGTCCAGAACCTTGTAAAAAAAGCTGCAGAAGCCGATGAAGAGGTGAATAAAATCAAGGCGCAGAAACCGGAAGAGGCGGAAAGCGCCATGGGCTTTTTCGGGAAATGGGGACAATATATCATACAGTCCAACATGGCAGAATCCGGGCAGTTCTATGACGCACAGGCTGCCATTAAGAAACATGATCAAGAAGCTTATGACATACTGTTGAAAAATGCCGAAAACAAACGAGACGGTTATCTGAAAAAAGCGGAGGAAGAGGTAAAAAAAGCCGCAGAAGCAGCCAAAAAAGGAAATATCGGTGGGCATACCGACCCTAAGCAGTCCGGGAAGAATCCGGAAGCGGAAGCCAAGCAACGGCTGGCCACAGAGCGCAGGCTGGCGAAGGATCTTGCCGCCCTGCAGGCCGAGAACCGGAAGGAAGAGATAGACCGCATGCAAGCCGGTACCGAGAAGAAACTGGCACAAATCGAATATGACTATAACGCGAGAAAAGAAGAAATTAACCGGCAGGAAGCCGACTGGAAGCGTGAGAACAAGGAAGCCGGTCTTTCCACCGGAGATAACGGACTTACCCGGGAGCAACAGGATGAACTTGAAAAAGCCCGTGCCTCAAACACCGCGTCCCGGAAAAAAGCGGAGGCGGACGTGTACAGGGAAGAGGCGGAAGCCATGCGTGACTATCTGAAGGAATACGGGACCTTCCAGCAGCAGAAACTGGCCATCGCTGAAGAATATGCCGATAAAATCCGCAAGGCACAGTCCCAGGGCGAAAGGCTGACTTTGGAGAAGCAGCGTGATGCGGCTGTGCACAAAGTGGACATGGAAGCCCTTACCCAGAAGATAGACTGGGGAGCAGCGTTCGGGGATTTGACCGGTCTGCTTGCAGACCAGATGAAGAACCTGCTTGGCGAACTTAAACAATATGTCAAGACGGATGAGTTCAAAAAAACGGGAGCCGCAGACCAGCAGGTCGTTTACGATGCCATTGAACGTATTCAAAGCATGCTCCCCGGTGGCAACGGTACATTGGATTTTGCCCGGCTGCAAACGCAGATGCACGCTTTGGGGGATGCCGTAACACGCGTGCAAAATGCGGAACTGCAGCAGGAAGCGGCATTCGCCCGGTTAAAAGCGGCGCAGACCGATTACAACAAGGCTCTTGAAAGTGGTAACCAGGCAGAAATAGAACGTACCAAAATCGCTCTTCAAATGGCCCAATCGTCCAGCGTTTCAGCTGACGAAGAATACCTGAACGCTATCTCTGAAATGAAGGCGCTTGCCGGGGAGGTGAAAAGTGCCTCCCAGGACACGGTTGACGGGTTGAACATGGTATCCGACGGGTTGCACGGTTTTGCAAGCGGAACCTTGCAGGGATCATTTGAAGGAATCCAGAACATGCTTACCGGTCTTTCAAAACTGAATATCGGAGGCAAGGTCGGTGATGCCATCAGTCAGATGTCCGAGACCCTGTCAAGTGCCGGAGTCATCGGGCAGATTATATCGGCCATTCTCTCCATACTGGATTTGCTGAAAGACGGTATCGGCCCGATTATCTCATCATTGATAGACACCATTTTCAATGCGATAACCGGAATACTCGACAATATCCTCAGCGGAGACCTGTTCAAACAGATAGGCGGTTCCCTTGTGAAAGGTCTCGGAGGACTGCTGAACACGGTGTCTTTCGGAGGTTTCAACAAACTGTTTGGCATCGGCGGAAACGCCAAGGAAGTGCAGGCTGCTATTGACCGTCTTACAGACCGGAACGAGAAACTGCAGACTTCCATCGAAGACCTGACCGATACCATCAAGGCAAGCAAGGGGACAAAATCGGTGGAAGCTTACCGGGATGCTTACAAATACCAGAAAGAGACGAATGCAAACTATCTGCAGATAGCGCAGGAACAGGCACGCTACAGCGGTAGTCACCACAGCTGGAACTACTACTGGGGCGGTTTCAACCAAGCACAGATAGACAAACTGAGCGGACAGATTGGCCGCCAGTGGGACGGGAACCTGTGGAGCCTGAGCCCGGAGGAGATGAAGGCGCTGCGCAGCAACGTGGACATGTGGACGCAGATACAGAATACCGGTAAGGGCGGCTATGGCGGGCGACTGACCGAGAAACTGGATGACTACATAGACCAGGCCGGCAAGCTGGAGGAACTGACCGACCAGCTGTATGAAGGGCTGACGGGCATTTCATTCGACGGTATGTACAGCAGCTTCATCGACAACCTGATGAACATGAAGTACGGTGCCAAGGATGCGGCGGAGGATATATCCGAGTACTTCATGCGGGCGATGCTGAGTAACAAGATCGGTGAGATGTACAGCGAAAAACTGAAAGGCTGGTGGGAGAAGTTCGGCAAGGCGATGGAGGACAACGAACTGATCGAGGCGGAACGGAACGCGCTGACCGAAGAGTACATGCAGTATGTGGACGAAGCCCTTGCCCTGCGTGACAACCTGGCGGCAGCCACGGGCTACGACAAGACCGAAGCCGGCGGCACCAGCCAGAGTGCGAAAGCGGGCGGCTTTACGGCCATGACGCAGGACCAGGGGACGAAGCTGGAGGGCATGTTCACCAGCGGGCTGCAGCACTGGAGCAGCATGGACAAACAGCTGGAAAGCGTGGTGGAGAAGATGGACACGGCCGAAGGCCATCTGGCCCGGATAGCCGAGAACACCGGTGTGAGCGCCGGACACCTGGGCGAGCTGAAGGAAGTGATAAAGAAAATGATACGTGACGGACTAAAAGTGAAGTGATATGGGCAATATACTGAGCGGACTGGTGCTGGTGAACGGCACGGACATCTGGACGGAATACGGCGTGTTCCTGGTGGAAGACCGGCGCGGGAGCATGGAGAACCTGACGGCCATTCTGACCCCGAGCAAGGCCAAGAAGGATACCGCCGTGGACATACGGGAAGAGGATGGGGAGAAATACTCGGCAGTTCTTAATCCCAAGAACGAGGCGCGGGACGTGACGCTACACTTTGCGCTGTACAACAAGACCCAGGCAGGCTGGATGAAGCAGTACTTTGCCTTTGTGAATTTCCTGAAGCAGGGAAAGGACGGCTGGCTGGAGATCCGTTTCCCCCAGCTGGACCTGCAACTGCGGGTGAAGTATGCCGACTGTACGAAGTTCACCCCGCTGACCTATCTGTGGACGGAAGGCGTGCATGCCGGAAAGTTCCGGGTAAAGTTCCGGGAACCGAAACCGATTATATAACCATTCAAACGCTATTAGAATATGCTTCTAACGATATATGACAAAGCCGGGAACAAGCGTGCGGATGTGGCCGTGAACGACAGCTCGACGCAAAGCAAGGAGGTACAGGGAGACAATGTGCTTTCCTTGTCGTTCAGCTACTATGATTTTCTGCCCCTGGACGTGAACGACTACACGGACTATCTGGGCGAACGGTACTGGCTGACGGAACGCTACACGCCGCAGCAGGTGAACGAGGGCGAGTGGGACTATGACCTGAAGCTGTACGGCGTGGAGAGCCTGATCAAGCGGTTCCTGGTGCTGGAGACGACGGACGGGGACACGAACCCCCTGTTCACCCTGACAGCCACGCCCCGCGAGCATGTGGCGATGGTGGTGAAAGACATCAATGACGGCATGGGCCACACGACCGACTGGAAGGTGGGTACGGTGGAAGGTACGGAGCTGATCACGATAGACTACGAGGGGATGTACTGCGACGAGGCGCTGAAAGCCATTGCCGAAAAAGCCGGCGGCAAGGTGGAATGGTGGATTGAGGGGCAGACGGTGAACGTGTGCCGCTGCGAGCACGGGGAAGAAATCACCCTTGGCTACGGCAAGGGGCTGACCTCGCTGGAAAGAGACACCGGCAACACGGCCAAGTTCTACACCCGCCTGTTCCCGGTAGGTTCGACCCGCAACATCGATGCGGAGAAATACGGCAGCCCGAGATTGATGCTCCCCGGCGGCAAGAAATACATCGAGCAGGGTGTGGAGGAATACGGCATCTATGACCATTACGAGCAGGATGCCTTCAGTGACATTTATCCCCACCGGGTGGGTACGGTGAGTTCGGTACGCAGCGAGGAGGTGACGGACGATGAAGGGAAGAAATTCACCGTCTATTACTTCCGGGACGGGGGACTGAACTTTGACCCCAACCTGTACGAGCTGGCCGGCGAGACCAAACGTGTGTCGTTCCAGACGGGCGACCTGGCCGGGCTGGGAGAAAGCGATGACCACTACTTTGAGGTGAACTACGACAGTGCGGCAAGGGAATTTGAACTGATTACCATCTGGCCCTACGATGACGACACCCAGCTGCCGGGCGGCAAGCTGGTGCCCCGAGCAGGCGATACCTATATTCTGTGGAACATCCGGATGCCGGATGAGTATTACCGGCTGGCCGAGGAGGAATTTGCGGCAGCGGTTGAGGAGTACAACCGGGACCACTGGCTGGATATTGCCGCCTACAAAGCTCCGACAGACCCGGTGTACATGGAGGAGCACGGCATCGACCTGTTTGTGGGCAGACGGGTGAAGCTGGAGAGCCGGAAGTATTTCCCGGAAAAAGGCTACCGGCAGAGCCGTATCACCAAAATCAGCCGCAAGGTGAACGAACCCGGGCAGATGGACATCGAGATAAGCGATGCGCTGCAGGTGGGCAAGTTCGACAAGGTGACGGACAGCATCGGTGCGCTGAAAAGCTATACGAAATCAAAGACGGAAGGCGCTGCCCTTCCGGACATCATACGAAGCTGGGACAAGACGCTGCCCACGGACAACAACCTGTTTTCCGCGCGGCGCAGCCAGAAAGAGTTTCTGAACAAGAACCAGCCGGACACGGCCAAAGAGCCCATCCGCTTCCTGAAAGGTGTGAGCTTTGGCGAGGCTGCCGGCGGCAAGCCCTGCGGCAGCGTGGACGGTGAGGGCAATGCCGAGTATCTGACTGCCGTGATCCGCGAACTGCTGCGCAGCACGGAGTTTGTGGACGGACTGACCGGTGAGGGCTGGCAGCTGTGGATTGACCAGCTGACGGGACTGACGAACCTGACGGTGGACAAAGTGACTGCCCGGCAAAGCCTGGTGGCGCTGGAACTGCTGATCGAGCAGGTGCGCAGCGTGTGCGGCCAGCTGGTGGTGTCGGCAGCCAACGGCAAGATCAAGGACGTGGTGAAACAGGGCGACAACTACCGCATCGTGTTTGAACAGGAAACGGGCTTTGTGGCCCATGACCTGATGCGCTGTGCGGTTACAGGCGGAACGAAGCTCAAAGCCTACTGGGTGGAGGTGGTCTCGGTGATAGCCGGTGGTGTGCTGGTCCCGGTAAGCGAGTTTGGCGGGGTGAAGCCGGAGGCTGGCGATGAATGCGTGCTGATGGGCAACACGGAAAACCCGCTCCGGCAGAACCTTATATCCATTGCTGCCACGGAGGACGGGCAGCCCCGTATCGACATCCTGGACGGGGTGAAGGCCAAGAACTTCAACGGTTGCCTGCGCTGCCGGCTGGGCAAGCTGGACGGCATCAAGAGCAGCGCTTTCCCGGCAGACAACCAGCCGAAAGGAAACGGCCTGTATGCCGACAACGTGTGGCTGAAGGGTACGTTTGTGCTGATGACGGGCGAGGACATATTGACACGCTTTGAGATAACCGAAGGCAAAATCCATTCGGCCGTGGAAAGTTTGCGCAAGGAAATACGCGAAGACCAGAGCTATCTGGACAACAGCAGTTTTGCCGACGGCATGGACAAATGGAAGACGGGCAGCAAGGCTACGCTGTTCACACTGGGCGGACGCTGGATCTGGGCGAACGGCGGTCCTTACGGTACGAAGCCGGACGGGCATGCCGAGATACGGACCGACGGCAAGGTGCCTTATGCCTATATCCGGAACAATTACATCATGCAGAAACTGGAGGACTTCCGTCTGGTGCCGGAGTACCGGCAGACGAACAGCCAGGGCGAACGGGTGCCCGGCGTGGTGTATCTGTCCTTCAGCTACCGGGTCATCAAGGCCGGACGGTTGAAAATCGAATTTGTGGGTGCTGACAAGACCGGGTTTGAAAACTTCAACATGTTCGGCCATGAAGAAGACCTGCCCGTGGGCGGTGAGAAGATGTTTACGCTGGACGGGCTATGGAACGGAACGGGCGACTTCAAGCTGTCGTTTACGGGCGTGATTTACATTTCGCTGCTGGTATTCTCCACCAACAAGGCGGACGCACTGGCCTATAAGTACCGTACACTGTTCGAACAGAGCGACCGGCTGGTGAAGATTTCAGCGGCGGTGTTTGACAAGGACGGTGAGGCGCTGAAAGAGACCGGGCTGGTGATCAGGCCGGAGGGCTCCGGCTTGTACGCGCAGGACAGCACCGGCAAGGTGGCCCTTATCGGTGTGAGCGTGGAAGGGACCGGGGCGGACGGTGGGAGCGTCGGCAAGATAAAGCTTACCGGTGACGAGATTATACTGGAGGGGTCGGTCACCGCCAACGGATATTTCAAAATACTCAAGGATGGAAGCATCGAAACCCGGAATGCCAAGGTTTACGGAACCATATATGCCGATGACGGGAAGATCGGTGGCTTTACACTTGACGACGGGCGGTTGTACTGGAAAGCCGGTGACTATTTCGGCAATGATTCGCGCAGCCTGAAACTCGGCGTGTCGCAGTCAGATATGGAAGGCATCGTGGATGTGGCTTTCAACGCTGCCACCCAGGGGCGGTTCGGGGTGAAGGCCGTCGGTTCCAATATGGGCGGTGCCGCCATCTATGCCTCCAGCAAATCGGATGGGCTGACCTATCCGATAAGTGCCAACACCTATGCCGGATATTTTGACGGCGGCGTCCATGTGAACGGTGCTGTGTACAGTAATGATATGCTTTCGAACAATTACGGCACGGGATGGACGCTTGGCAGTGACGGTACTTACACATACAGGAAAGGGGTGAGCGGAAATTTTAGATGGATTATAAAAGGTGAATTCGGCATGTCCACGAACTACAATCTTGAGGTGGTTAATGGCATTGTAGTGGGCATGACACACATATAACAAATTCGGTTGAGATATGAAAGTGAATTTTTATGACAGTTTCAAGGATTTTGACGGCCTGCCGTTGCAGATCAATGGCGAGATGCAAATTGTCGGCCGTATTGTAGCGCAATGCCTGTTCAACGGGACGGGGATCCGCCCGAGTGGCAACCAGCAGACGGATGCCGACAAGAAATTACGGGCATACCGCCTGTGCATACAGATAATGGATGCCGACGGGGAAATTGATATAACGGCGGAAGACGCGGTATTGATAAAGGAAGCGGTTTCCGGGCTTACCCCGGGGTGCTATTCACAAGTTGTAAAACTGATAGAGGGATAGGCTTATGGCAGAAATGACACAGGAAGAACTGGTCCAGGAAGTGCTGGACCGTGTACTCCAATCTTCTACCGGTGTGGAGGATCTGGAGATTGTCACCTCGCTGGGCGGTGTGAAATCACTGCCAGGGGAGAAGGACGGCAAGATGGTGAACGTACCCCTGGAACTGATTGGGAAACCTGCGAGCGATGCCGCCGCCCGTGCCGAGGCTGCCGCCAAGAAAGCGGAAGGAGCCGTAGCCGGACTGGAGGAAAAGACCCAGGCCGCCACGGAAGCGACCACTAAGGCCAACGAAGCGGCAGGGAAGGCAGAAAATGCCGCAGCCAAGGTGGAACAGACTACGGCAGCAGCCGTCGGCGGGGCTACTGTACGCTTTGCATCATGGATGGAAACAGGCAATGTCTTGCCTGACAAGAGTACCAAACCGGGCGGCAACGTGGTGTATGTGGCCGGTGCCGGGAAGTTCGCCTACCACATGGATTCCACCCTGTACGGGGACTGGGACGTGGCGGGAGTGCCTCCTGCCGGCATGTTCATGAATGCGGACCGGACAGCCATCCTGCCGGACAAGCTTTACCTGCTGGGCGATGCCGTATATACCGGCACGGGAGGCGCTCTGAAACTTCTGGCCTACCGGCATGAGGTGATGAGCGGGGAAGCTTACGAGGCACTGCCGGACAAGGATGCGAATACGCTGTATCTGATTTATGAGGAGGAGTGACGATGATAACCATAGGCGGTAAGGAAATAACGGCTGCGTATGTGGGAAAACGTGCCCTGTCGGCTCTCTATGCCGGTGCAAGGCTGGTATGGTCCGCAATCAGCAGCTGTTTCGGACTTGGATACTGGAAAGGCGACGAGCCGTGGAACGGGTCGGACGCATGGAACGGTAGCAGTAAAACTGATAAATGAATGATTATTATAAAAGGACAGTATTATGGCAAAAAGGAAAATAAGCGGAATCATCAACGCGACTGAACATCCGATGAATCTTGAAACACCATGGAACCAGAAACAGCCGGACGGCACCTATCATGCCTATGCCGGGGACGATGTCGAAGCGTTTCTGAAGAAGGAATTGTCAAACCGTACTCCTACCGAGGAACTGGTGGGCGGCGAGACGAAACCCCCTACATCCGGAACGGTGTTCGATGCAATGGTGGGTACGGTGACGGACGTGGATGTGCAGGACAGCGAGGACGGCACCCAGTACGTGATGACCGTGAAGCAGAAGGACAACCAGGGCGGCGAGAGTTCGAAGGAAGTGCGCTTTTCCAAGTACACCGACGACGACAAGGTGGTGGTGAACATTGACCTGACGGACAGCGGCGGAGCGGGACTTCCCTCCCAGCAGTACCTGGCACTGGGAAGCGGCTTTGTGGTGAAATACTCCGTGGGCGTGGGTACTGCCGGTGGCGGTACGGTGGACGGCTACAGCGACCTGAAAGCCCGCGTGATTGTGAAGCGCGGTTCGACCGTGATCAGTGAGTTCCAGGATGCGGAGTTTGTGGGTGTGACAGCCGGACAGAGCTACACCTTTGACGCATCGCCCTACCTGAAGGATGCCACCGCCTATACCGTGCAGGTGGAGGCGCAGGCTACCTACCAGGGCGGCACGCTGATGAAGACAGCCACGGCCAAGGTGACCATGGTGGCCATGACGCTGGAGACCACCTACTCGGTGGGCAACGGGCTGGCCGACGGCGGATACCGGAACGATGTGAACATCCCCTTTACGGCCAAGGGTACGAGCGGCGAGAAGAACATCTACTACCGTGTGAACGGCGGACAGGCTTTTACCCTCGGTCTTTCGGCCGGCAGCGGGGTGCAGCAGAAGAACGTGACCATCCCGCTGACGCAGATGCAGGAAGGTACGAACGTGGTGGAAGCCTACGCACAGCATGAGAACTCCGGTGTGGTGAGCCAGGTGCATTACATTACGCTGCTGAAGGCAGGTGGAGGTGTGACGGCCTATGCGGGCATGATGTTCAGTCACCGGGCTGCGGGATTCCAGCGTGACTGGAGACACCCGGTGCTGGAGGCAGAGCAGTTCACGGCATGGAGCTTTACGTATGCCGGCTATGACCGCGATGCGTACACGGCCCGCGTGAAAGTGACCAATCAGGGCAGTGTGGTGAAGGAAGACCTGCTGCAGCGCGGCGAGACCGGCAGCTACGGGCGGACGAACGTGAATGTGGAACCGCTGGACTACCGCGTGTCGTGCGGTGATGCCGTGCTTGAGTTGCAGGTGAACACGACATCGCACCCCGACATTGAAGCTACGCTGGCCCCGGATGCGGTGTGTACGTTTGATGCCTTCGGGCGCAGCAACACGGAAAACAACCCGGCCAGCTGGGTGAGCGGTGACAAGCGCATGGAGTTCCGGGACGTGCTGTGGAGCGTGAACGAATACGGGGCTGGAAGCGGCTGGCACAAGGACCGTCTGCTGCTGGCCGGTGGTGCAGGCATGACCCTGACCGCTGACGGTGGGTACCGCCCCTTCAACGAGGCGGACAAACCCGAGGGCTTTGCCATCCGTGACGTGGGCATGACGCTGGAGATAGAATACAGCACGGCCAACGTGACGGACACGAATGCCGAGCTGATAACCTGCCTGGGGCAGCTGGACAACGGCAACCGGTACGGGCTGATTGTGACCCCGGAAGAGGCCAAGTTCCTGACCGGCGTGGTGACCGAGGCGATGGATGCCGGACAGGTGCTGCGCTATGAGGACTCGGTGGGTACGAAGTTCCAGCCGGGCACGAACATCCGCATTACCTACGTGTTCTACCCGAACGTGCAGACGAACGAACAGCGCACGCTGATCGGCTTCTATGTGAACGGTGAAGAATCGGCAGCTTCCAAATGGCTGGACAAGGTGAACTTCAACATCCAGAGCCAGCTGGAGTTCAAGTCAACGGGTGCGGACCTGAACGTGAAGAGCGTGCGCATCTACAACAAGGCGCTGACCTCGGACGAGGTGCTGAACAACTACATCGTGGACCGCAACCACCTGGAGGATGCCGACGGGGAACCGGGCGTGCGCTCGCTGGATGAGGACAACCGCGTGCTGAACGAGGGGGACACGGTGAGCATGGAGAAGCTGATGGGACTGATGAAGAAGCGCCGGAACTCGATTCTGGTACTGATAGGTACGGGTAGCGTGGGCAGTGAGGTGCCGAGCGAGAGCGACACGCTGAACGTGATGGATGCGCTGGCCCAGCTGAACAACAAGAAGGCCAACAAGCTGTGCCGGGAAGTGAGATTCTACAACGGTGAGAACCGGGCGCTGGACTGGATAGCCCGTGACATTTATCTGCGCATCCAGGGTACCAGTTCGGTGAACTATGCCCGCAAGAACCTGCGCTTCTACTTCCAGAAAACAGCCAGCGGATATACGGCACGGATGAGCTACGGCGAGATAGACGGCAACGGGCAGCAGAGCACCCCGACAGCAACGGAGGGCAAGAAGAACCTGTTCCGGCTGCGGGACAACTCGGTGGGTGCGAAACTTGCCTGTGCGAAGTGTGACTTTTCCGACTCCTCCATGACGACCAACACGGGCGGTGCGAAGTTCATTCATGACGGCATGAAGGAAATGGGAATCCTGACCCCGGCCCAACAGTATGCCGCCGACCATGCAGATACGTGCAAGGAAGATATACGCTCGGCCATTGACGGCTTGCCCTGTGACCTGTTTGTGGCCAAGAGTGTGGACGAGGACCTGACCTATTACGGCCAATACAACATGAACAACGAGAAGTCCGACTCCTATCCGATATTCGGCCAGGACAAGACTATCGGCGGCGAGCAATGGGGAACCGGTGACACCCTGAACTACCTGCAGGCGAACGGCGACCAGCCGAAGGAATACCTGCCCATCTGCATCGAGACGCTGAACAACTCGAATGACCTGTGCCTGTTCCGCTGGCTGCCGTCCACGGAGCCCGACCATACGGACTTCATGGATTTCAACTTTGACGGCGGTTTCGAGTTCAACCACCCGAAAGATGTGTTCTGGAACGACGGCGGTGGCGATGCCGAAGAAGAACCGAACATCAAGGAACACTTGGGCACCGGTGACAAATATGACAAGATGTACAAGGCCCTGGACCGCATGATGGGCTTCCTGTACAGATGCGTGAAGGAAACGCCTGCCGGCAAGAATCTGACCTATAACAGGGAGTCGCACACGTTTGACGGGGTGGACTATGAGGATGACGGCAACAGGTTCCCGACCGCGAAATGGGCAAGCCCGACCTTCAGGAAGGAAGCCAGGAAGTATTTCAACCTGCCCAACCTGGCTGCCTACTACTTGTATGTGCAGTTCAACCTGGGCGTGGACCAGCTGGCAAAAAACATGCTGGTGCGGACGTGGGACGGTGTGATGTGGTGGATAACCTATTACGACGGGGACTGCCAGCTGGGTTCGGACAACAAGTCGTTCCTGACCGGTAAGTATGACGACAACCGGCAGACGAAACGCGACGGTGCCTACGTGATGCAGGGGCACAACAGCTGGCTGTGGAACCTGATACTGGGCAATATGGGCAATCTGCTGGAAGAAGTAATGACCAAGGGCGTGAACGGCGGAACCAGCTTCATGAGTGCCTTCAGTATCCAGAAAGCCATTGACCACTTCGATACCGAGCAGATGAAGAAGTGGTGCTCGCGCCTCTATAACAAGTCCGGCATATTCAAGTACGTGTATCCGTTCCTGAACGAAATGCCGGTGGGTGCGGACGGTGCGAAACAGACCTATCCGCAGATCTACGGTCTGAAGGGTTCGCTGAAAGCGCACCGGAACTATTTCATTCAGCGCCGGTACGACCTGAAGCAGGTGGAGTACGGCTATGTATCTACGCTGGGTGCCCAGTTCTACCAGAGTACGGCATCGCTGGATAAGGCTTATAAACTGAAACCGATGCAGTACCGACTGACCATCCCGTACCGTGTGCAATTGTCCACCAGCAACGGCGTACAGGCTGATAGCGGTGTGGTGGATGCGGACGTGCTCCACTCCCTGCAGCTGACCCGTGCCTTCGGTGAGAACGACCCGCTGAAGATTGTGGGTGCGGCCAAAATCAAGGAGCTGGTGTGGCATGAGGATGCGTTCGCCATCGGGTTTAACTTCGGTCTGCTGACCTCGTTGGTAAAACTCGACATGAGCGTGGAGAAAGCCAGCGGGTACCGGAACGGCTCGTTCATGGCTTCGACCAACGGGATGCTGCTGCTGGAAGAGGTGAACATGCGGAACAACCAGCTGGCCCGAAACGGAGACAACGGCAATGTGGCCACCCTGGACCTGAGCTGGCAGGGGCGTCTGAAGAAACTGGATGTGAGAGGTACGGGGCTGACCCGAGTGAAACTGGCCACCGGTGCGCCCGTTGTGCAGTTATGCCTGCCGGACACGATTGAGGAACTGTTCCTGGAGTATCTGACCAAACTGCAGGACAGCGGCCTGGTGCTGGAAGGCATCAACAACGTGCGGGGCTACCGCTATACCAACTGCCCCGGCATCGACGGGTTTGCCATGCTGGAACGCCTGCACCAGGCCAAACTGAACGGCAGCGGCAAGCTGGAGCGCTTTGTGCTGGAGATAGACCGGGAAGACGACGGGAGCCTGCTGAAGAAGTATTTTGACTACGGAACGTATACGCAGACGGGGGCCGTGGATGACCGGCATTCGGGACTGAGGGGCAAGCTGACCCTGACGAAGTATCTGGCTGATGAGGAATTGGAGAAGTATGCCGCCCGTTATCCGGAACTGACCATCAAGCAGCCGCCCTATACGATGATTGAGTTTGACGACAGCGTGGCCGATGATGCCAATGTTTCGAACCTGGACAACAAGACGGGGTACAAATTCGGCAATACGTACAAAATGAGCGGGCATGTGAATGCCATCCTGTCCAAGCGCCACCGCGTATTGGCCAAGGTGACCAAGATGCCCACGAGCCGGAAGGTGGAAATGGCCGGGCAGCAGGTGGAAGTGAACAACCCGGACGGGGAAATAACCTATTTCCCCCTGCATGACGAAAGCTCGAACTTCTATGCCGATGCGGAGGATATGAACGATTGCACGGTGGCGAAGCTGGACGGCAGCGAGGGTGACTGGATGATGTATGAGCCGTTTTACTGGAGCAAAGGCATCAACGACTATCTGAACAACAAGAAGTACGCCTGCTACAGCAGTTATCCGGCGGACGAAATGCCCCCGGTTCCGGACGCGACGATACTGACACTGGATGCCATCAAGGAGACACAGGGCGGCTGGCTGGGTGAACGCAAGATTATGAGCGGAAAGCCTACACTGATGGAATCCTATACGACTGACAAGGCCTATTCGGTATGTAAGGTGGATGTATCCGGCTACAGGCGCGTGCGCTTCCCGAGTGTTCCCGGCACGGGGCTTATCGGCAGTGTGTTTGCTGATGCGGAGGGAAACATCCTGAAGAGTATTGTGGTGCCGACCATCGGCTTGAAATTTGAAGCCGGCATGTATCTGATAGCGGATGTTCCGGAACGTGCAACGGCCCTGCATTTCTCCATCCTGAACACGGCAGAGTTTGACTGGGTGGTGCTGAGCAACAGCGACAAGATAGAGGACATGGAACCGGATTGGGTGGCCAATGAGGAACATCTGTGTGCCGTTGTGGGCAGTTCGGTGGTGGGCAGTAAGCTGCGTGCCTGTATAACCGGAGCTTCGACCACGGCAAGCATGACCTGGACGGACTTCCACTATTACAGCCAGCAGCGGGGTATGCAGCAGATAGATGCGCTGATGCACAGCCGCATCGCGAACCTGAGCTATGCACGGTATGGGCGCAAGGACATGCAGGAACAGTGCGGTTCCGGACAGCATACCAACAACCGAACAACAGGCGGGACGGCAGAACACGGGATGACAGACACCATCGGCTATGATGAAGCGTATGCCATCAACAACAAAATCACGAATTCGCTGATTGACGGCCTGGTTCACCAGTATGCCTGGTATAAGAGCCGGGACGAATACGGACAGGAGACTGTGGTGCAGGTAAACAATATCTGCTGCCTGGGCTACGAGGACATCTACGGCAACAAGTATGACATGATGGACGGCGTGGACCTGCCGAATGACAGCGGCAACCAGGGCAAATGGCGCATTTGGATGCCTGACGGCAGTATCCGTATGGTACAGGGCAAGAAGGACAGCGGTCAGTGGATTACAGGCGTGGCGCATGGCAAGTATATGGACCTGGTTCCGGTAGGTAATTTGAACGGATCATCTTCTACTTACTATACCGACATGTACTGGATAAGCACCGCCACAGTCCGTGTGGTCTATCGCGGGTGCTACAATGCGAACGCGAATGGCGGTGTATCGAATGCGAATGCGAATAACGATGCTTCGACCGCGCATGCGTATGTCGGCTCGCGTCTGGCCTTCCGCGGCAAAATCGTCCGGGCGCAAAGCGTGGCAGCGTATAAGGCGATACGCGAGGTGGCGTAAGCGCAAAGCGCCAAAGCGTGGAGCGAAGCGACTAAAACGAAAGAACGGGATTCGGATGGTTTCCGAATTCCGTTTAAAAGGTATTCAAATACCGGCGAAGCCGGTCGATTTTTTTAGAATATTGATAGGGTAGGGGTATACAGAACTGAACTGATTTGAGGGTAAACGACCTCAATTTAACTATGTAAAGATAGCAATTTTTGCTGATATTTGCAAGTGATTTTTCTGTTATTTTTAGCCTATAAATGCCTTGTAGAAATGGAATAAAGAGTGCTTTAAATTATACCTTTCGTTTTGTGAAATGAACTTTTCGTTTTGAAATGCGCGAACATTTCGATTTGCGGATTATAGATTAAGAATTATTGTTTTAGTTGGCAGTGATATTGTTTCGTAGGAGGGATGATATTCTCTCCTAATGAGCGGATGATCTTATTTCGTGAGATGGGATTGTTCCTTATGAGGCGGGGGAAATTTCGCCTTGTGAGCTGAAAAAATCGTCTCGTGAGATGAATCTTTTTGTCTCGTGAGTTGAAAAAATCCCTCTCATGGGATGGAATTATTCGTCCCATGAGACGAATAATTCCATCCCATGAGAGGGATTTTTGTGATCTGCTTTTTTATACATTATATACTTCCCGGTATATCTGTTCTTTCACAGTTTCGAAATCTCTATCACATTTCAAGTCTCCGTGAACCATGAGCAGGAGAGGGAGATATTCGTTTCCGGGGCGGTATGGTGGTTGCATATATGGTTTGTCCCAAAGCACGAAACCTTGGCGCTTGTAGAAATTGATACGCCGTTGTGCAATATCATTCTCAGGCATTTCCACTTCGAGGACGATGGGGGCTTTAAGGAGTTGGTATAAGTGTTCTAAAGCACTTCTGCCATATCCACCGTTGCGTAGTGCAGGGTCGATGGCAAAGTGCTCTACATAGTAGAAGGTGCCGAAATGCCAATAGGTGATGCAGCCTATAGGCGTATCGTGGTGAAAAATGATGTTATTGTGGAAGTGTGGTTTGCTGTCGGTATACAAGCGCAGTTCTTCCAGCGGCCGGTATTCTTCCGTTGGGAAAGAAGATGTTATCATACTTTCCATATACTTGTACAGTGATTCGTCAACAGTACTGATGCGTTGAAAACTGATCATGATAATTTCTTTTTTTAAATTGACAATATATCGAATAAGGTTTTAGGACGCTGATTCTCAATCACCCTGTTTCTTATTCCGTATAAACTCTAATGAACGATATTTTGAATAAGGATATGGGAGTACTGATCATTAAATACTCTATTCTTCATTCGTCATACTCCACTACCTTTATTTTCTATTCTTTATTCTCTACCCTTTATTCTCTACCCTTTATTCTTTATTCTCTATTTTCTATGAACCATATATAGTATCTTTTTCTGTTATTTGGTATAGAAATCAATCAGGCGCTGCAGGGCACGCTGGCATACCGGACAAAATGCGGGATACTCATTGGTGCGCATGCGGCAATTATCGGCAGGGCGGAAGACACCCTTGGCTGAGTAACCGCCTCCTTCGTATACTCCGATGGGATATTGTGCCTGTTTGCTGACGGGAGTGGGAATGGGAGTATCCTTGGCAAGCATGTCTTCCCATTTGGAAGCAAAGTCAATCCGGGTGGTGATGTTCTGTTCCCAAGGTTCCATATCCAGCGGATAGCTGTCTGTTGCGATATCGTTATCGTAGAAATATTCGTCCGCCAGTCCACCGAAGCTATGGCCGAACTCATGCACGACTACCGGGCGGAACAGGGGATGGTGGGCAGTGGTTAGTGTGTAGGAATTGTATATACCGCCGCCGCCGTACTCTTCGGTGTTGGCGAGAATGATGATATGCTCGTAAGGTATTCCAGCCAAGGCATCGTGGATGGATTTAACGCTGCGCGTGGTCAGATACCGGTCGGAATAGAAGGTACTGAAATGTGAACTGAATGCAGTCTGCTTCCATTCGCCCAAACGCGGCGCGCTTACACCACTGTCGGTGGAAGGAGCGGCGACGGCTACGATATTGAAACGTTTCTTCATGCTCTTGAACGGGTCGTGGGAGAACAGGCTTTCGGTAGCAACTTCCGCATCCTGATAGAACAAATCCATTTCTTCGGGAGTGTAACCTTCGGCAAGGATGGCTACGTCGATGCATTTATCCGCATCGCCACTCTTCAGCAGATACTTGTGGGGAGTGATGTGGGCTTGTCCCTTTTGCTGAATGAGTATATCGTTCGGACGGACAATGTGTTTCAGGCGGGCGTTTACCTCTTTTCTTCTATCCAGCAGGATGATTTCCACTTCTGCGGGGCGTAGCGGATAAGGCAGCAGGAAGGTATTTTCGAAACCTTTGCGGACAGTCTGTGCCTCGTCGGTCTCCAGCCATTCCTGAAATAGGGAAGAGAAGGAGGTCATGTAGATTGTTTTTCCGCTTTCCACGTCCCGCATGATGATTTGCCCGTTGCCTTGCAAAGGCAGTTCGGACAGTTGATGGCGTCTTCCCGCCCATGATGGCAATACGGACAGTCCGTCCAGGCATACACTTTGCTGAGAAGCATCTCCCGTAAAGATATAGTCAACACGTAGCGTCTGGTTTGCAAAATATTCGGTGTAGTTTTGTGCATGGCTTATCGTTGCCAGTAGTAAGCACAATGCGAATGTAAAATATCTTTTCATAATATATAAATTTTTCACAAAGATACGATTTTTGCCACTCATCTCCAATATCTTTGGGGGAATGGAAAAAAGAGACAGGAGGGTACTGGTTTATTCATTTTCTGCTAAGAAAAGTAATAGATTGTATTTTAATTGGGAAAAAATTCTGTAACTTTGCACTTAATCGTATAAGAGTCGGCTTGGTTTTTATTCGGTTTTCTTCTTATGGAGTTCTTTTTGAAGCTGTTTTCTGCTTTCATCAGTTGCGTTGCCGAGGTGGATGGGTGAGTGTAGAAGGGGATGCGGCAGGCGGAAATTCAAGAAGAAGTCTGAGAGAACCCAGGAAGGAAGCAGAAGAAACAAGAGATGCTCCTGAGACAGGGGCGATTGTTTCCGGCTTGGGTAATGCAGGAGATTATTATTATTTTATTAATCATAAATTTAGAAATGGGACATCATCAATTGGATACTTTGGACGAGCAGATTCTGAAATTGATAGCAGATAATGCGCGTATACCTTTCCTTGAAGTGGCAAGGGCATGCAATGTGTCGGGTGCCGCAATACATCAACGCATACAGAAACTTACGAATTTAGGTATTCTGAAAGGTTCGGAATATGTCATTGATCCGGAGAAGATAGGCTATGAGACTTGTGCCTATATTGGTATTTACCTGAAAGATCCTGAGTCGTTCGATTCTGTGACGAGGGCGCTTGAGGCTATTCCGGAAGTTGTGGAATGTCATTTTACGACGGGAAAGTATGATATGTTTATCAAGCTCTATGCACGCAACAATCATCACTTGCTGAGTATCATCCATGATAAGTTGCAGCCGTTAGGATTGGCGCGCACAGAGACGTTGATCTCTTTCCACGAAGCCATCAAGCGGCAAATGCCGATCATGGTGGAGGCGGACGAAGAGTAGAACTTACTTACTTAACTTACGAACATAGTCCACAAATGCATAAGGGCAGGGATGTTTCTCATCGGCAGGATGAGGCTCCCTGCTTTTTTCGTGCCATACATCGAGGTCTACGGCGGGGAAAAAGGCATCTGCTTGGGGAGCTTCGGCAGCGATTTCCGTCAGGCAGAGCCTGTCGGCTATCGGCATGGCTTGCTGATAGACGCTTGCACCGCCAATGATGTAGACTTGTTCGTCGCTACGGCAACTTTGCAGGGCGGCTTCGAGGGTAGGGAAGAGTTCTGCTCCGGGGCATTGGGTAGCGGGATTGGAAGAGAGGACGATGTTGCGCCGGTTGGGCAAGGCACCTTTGGGCAGTGACTCAAACGTCTTTCTTCCCATGATGATGGTGTTTCCTGTGGTCAATGCCTTGAAACGCTTCAAGTCATTGGGTAGCCAAAACAGAAGTTTGTTTTGAAAGCCGATACCCGAGTCACGGGCTACGGCGGCGATGATACTAATCATGTGTGATGTCTTTTTAAAGGAGTTATTCGGGAGTTATTTGGAAAGTATTGGGGAGTTAAAGGGCGTTATTCGGGAGTTATCAGCCGATACTCTTTTCCTCCTTTCCATATCCTTTCCATTTTCCCCTTTCCATTTTCCATTTTCCATTTCTCTCAGACCGATACTTTTCCGGCGATGTGCGGGTGCGGGTCGTAATTCACTAATTCAAAGTCTTCGTATTGGAAGTCGAAGATGCTCTTTACGTCCGGATTGATTTTCATCTGCGGAAGCGGGCGCGGGTCGCGGGTGAGTTGCAGTTTCACCTGCTCCAAGTGATTCAGGTAGATGTGCGCATCACCAAGCGTATGGATGAAGTCGCCGGCTTTGAGCCCCGTGACTTGCGCCATCATTTGCAGCAGCAAGGCATAGGAGGCGATGTTGAACGGTACGCCAAGGAAGATGTCGGCACTGCGCTGGTAGAGTTGCAGGCTCAGGCGGCCGTTGGCAACGTAGAACTGGAAGAAGGCATGACACGGAGGAAGGTTCATGTTGTCGAGGTCGGCTACGTTCCAGGCACTGACAATGATGCGGCGGGAGTCCGGATTGTGGCGGATGGTCTCCACGGCTTCGCTGATTTGGTCGATGAATCCACCCTTATAGTCGGGCCAGGAACGCCACTGATAACCGTAGATATGTCCCAAGTCACCGTTTTCGTCCGCCCATTCGTTCCAGATGCGCACGCCGTGGTCTTGCAGGTATTTGGCGTTCGTGTCACCTTTTAGGAACCACAGGAGTTCGTATATGATGGATTTCAAGTGCAACTTTTTGGTAGTGAGGCAGGGGAAGCCGTCGTCCATGTTGAAGCGCATCTGATGCCCGAATACGCTGATAGTGCCCGTGCCGGTGCGGTCTTCTTTGGGTACGCCTTCGGTCAGTACACGGTTGAGTAAATCTAAATATTGTTTCATGATTGCTGTTTACAAGTTATATGTAAGGTTTGGTTCCGTAAGTCAAGCTTGCGAAACCTGAGCAAAGGTAATCAAACTTCGGCAGATAACCGTAATTCCCTGCCGGAAATTAGAGGAACGGGGTCATCAGGTTGCCCACCCAACCTACGAATTTCTTCCAGCTGGAACGTTTCTTCCAGACTTCGGGAGTGAGCAGGGTGCTGTTCGCCTTGTCCCGTTCGAACATCTCGTTCAGCCGGTGGGTGGTTTCGGGATCGAAGACGAATGCATTGGTCTCGTAGTCATATCTCAGGCTGCGGCTGTTCAGGTTGGCGGTACCTACGGTGCAGAAGTTCCTGTCCACCATCATGATCTTGGAGTGGTGGAAACCTCCGTTGAAGAGATAGACTTTCGCCCCTTTCTTCATCAATTTGTGGACCACGTAGAAGGAGGCTTCCGGCGTGAAAGGTATGTCCGAGACGGAAGGTATCATGATTTCTACTTCCGTGCCCTTCTTCAGTGCCGACTTGATGGCTTGCCGGATGGACTTTGTGGGGACGAAGTAAGGGTTTACGATCTGTATGTTGTGCTGCGCGGCTTCGATGGCGGCGGCGTAGACATGGCTGATGGCGCGTGGCGTCTCGCGTGGCGTACGGTCCACGATGGCTATCTCTTCGGCTATGCTGTCGGGCAGTTGCGGCATGTCGGGGAAGTAGGCGGGGCCGCCTATGTGTTGTTTGGTCTCCCGGTTCCACATGGTGAGGAAGATGCCTTGCAGGTAACGGACGGCGTCTCCTTCGATGCGCATGTGCATGTCGTGCCATTGTCCTATCTTGGGCAGTCCGTTGATGTAGTAGTCGGCTATGTTCATGCCGCCGGTATATCCCGTCTTTCCGTCGATGACTACGATTTTTCGGTGGTCGCGGTGCATGGCGTGGTTTATCCAGGGGAAAGTGAACGGGTCGAACTTCACGATTTCGATTCCTTTGCTGCGGATGGCTTTCAGATGCCTCTTCTTTAGCGGCTGGTTGTTCGACCAGTTGCCGAAGGCGTCGAACAGGGCGCGCACTTCCACACCTTCCTTGACTTTCTCTGCCAGCAGGTCGAACAGGGCGTTGGCTATGGAGTCGTTGCGGAAGTTGAAGTATTCCAAATGGATGTGATGCCGGGCACGGCGTATCTCTTCGAAGAGGCTGATGAACTTCTCACGGCCGTTCATCAGGAGTTCCACCCGATTGTTTCCGGTCACCGGGATGCCTTGTTGTTGTAGATATTGCATGACGAGCGAGTCGCTGGCGGCTACGGCTTGTGCATGGAGGTGTCCTATATGGAATAAGGTGGATAGTAATATGGTGAATAAAACTCTTTTCAAAACTTTCTTCGCTTACTTAGTTTTCTTTTCGAGTGGGCAAAGATACGAAGATAAGTACTAATTCAAAAATTGTTCGGGTATAATTTCTTGTTCGTGCAAAGTCTGCCCGTCAGACGAGCGAGCAGACTTTGCGGTATCCGAAGTAGAGCAATACGATTACGACCATGATCATGGACTTCGGGTTCATTTCAGTTGCCCCGCTTTCCAGCATGTGGGCAAGGGCTTCACGCAAGGTGGCCAACACCAGTTGCAGACCGTCGAGATAGAAGAACAGCCCAATGGCGAGTGTGAAGCAGAAGAGGCTCCACAGTTGTGAAATCCGGTAATACCGGTCGGGCAGGTGTTGCATGACACGGCGGCTGAAGCCGTTGTCTGCTATCTCTTTCCGGTGGTCGGAGAAGAATTCCCGCAAGAGTTTATCGTCAGTTGTTTCCATCATAACCGTTTTGTTTTAAGTAAGTAGCCATTTTTTCTTTCGCCCGCGAGAGGTGGCTTTTTACGGTTCCCGCCGGGCATCCGGTGATGCCTGCTATCTTTTCGATGCTCAAGTCTTCCATATAGAAGAGCGTGATACAGGTGCGTTCCATTTCTTTCAGCGTGGCAAGTGCGCGGTAGATGTCCATCTGTTTCCCTATGTCGTTCTGCGAGGTGCTCCATTGGGCGTCCACTTCGCGGTTGTCTATGCCGTCTGTTTCTTTCCGGTTGCGAAGATAGTCATAAAAGACGTTATATGCAATACGGTAGAGCCAAGTGGAGAAGCTGGACAGGTTCTTGAACGAGGCTATATGGGTGTATGCCTTGATGAAGGTGTCCTGTGCCAGGTCGTCGCTCAGTTCGCTGTCGCCGCACGTCAGGTGGAGGAAGAACCGCCGCACGGGCGACTGGTATTTCCTGACCAGCTGGTCGAATGCTTTGGTGTTGCGGAACACAACGACTTGCGTCACTAACGATATGTCGCCCATTTGGCTCATTGCTCCTTGTCCTGCTTTTTAGGATTCTGCGTGTAGTAGATGACCAGTTGTCCGAATCCGGTGAACATGACCAGCAGTCCGATGCAGGCTACTCCGAATTCTTCGGTGATGGCCCAGAGGAAGATGAACAGTCCGATGCCGCAAAAGACATTGCTGATGCCTTTGGTGTGGATGTCCTTCTCGCTTTTGATGCTTCGGAAGAAGTCTTCGGGTAGCGGTTGTCCACTTGCCAATGCCTGTTCGGCAAGGCGGTATTGGGCTTTCCGTTTCTTGTAATTGAAGAAGAAGATGGTGAAAACGATCAGCAATGGCATACCGAAGACAAAGATGATGGCGGTGACGGCGATGATGGTTTCGGGGTTGCTTGCAAGCAAGTTCCAGTCCCAGTTTCCGCCAAAGTCGTTGTGGATTCGTTCGTCTTTGTCGTCCGCGGCGTCCTGACTGCTATCTTCGTAGGTCGTGACGCTAAGTGTGTCGGTCACGCTTTTTCCGTCGATGACGGTGTCAAGCAGTTCGATCACGCGTTTCTTGTTTCCCTGACTGTCGTTTTCCGTAACGGTTCTGTTCTTTGCTTGCGCCAAGGGGCAAAGCATCATGATAGTGATAATGGCTACAATTATCCGGTTCATAATCATATAATGTTATTTATTCTTTTTTGTTTCTTTATGGGTTAGACGTATCGTATGGGGATAATGGTTGCAAAGAGACGATATTTTTTTGAGAAAATGTAGGGGAAGGGAGAAAAAATGCATTTAATCGGCAATTTCTTTATTTGCCTTTTTTTGTGTAATTTACGTAATTCATGTTCCTTTATCCGTTCAGATCCACTCTCTTGACCACAAGACATAAGGGCAAAGGAGCCGATTTAGATTTCCTTCTTTTGTCCTTTTGTTCTTATGTTTTAGAAAAGGAGAAATATCTGTCACAAAAAGGTTCTTTCTGCTGACACGCCATTTTCTTGTACATACCGAAATAGGAATCTGTCGTTTGCCTCTTCGGAATATAAATACATGATTCTTGCATAAAACGACCGGAATATGGTATTTTTATGTACTATAACCCTATTCCAGCGTCGTGTCTCAGCGTATCTACTGTCATGTCTCGGCGCGTTTACCGTCGTGACTCGGCGTGTTTGTCGTCATAACTCGGCGTGTTTGTTGTCATAACTCGGCGTGTTTACTGTCGTGACTCGGCGTGTTTGTCGTGTTGGATCAATATATGTAAGCCGAAAGAGCTTATATATGTAACGTCGGACACCCTTTTCTGCCGCACGGAACATCATTGTTTCAATTATTAGAGATGTATGGATTTATGTATCACTCTGCGTGACAGTGAAATATGAATTTTCTTTCGTTTCTTTTCGTTCTTCCCTCCCTCCGGTCGAAAATATCGCATTCTCGCCGCGCAGAAAGTGCAAAATGTCAAAATGAAGATTTTACCTGCCGGCAACAGGGCGGTGTATCGGCTTTTTGTGTTACCTTTGCGAGCGTAACAAACGACTTGTAATCCTATGGAACTACCCGTATCTTTTGTCGACTATACCCGTTCCCTGTTGGGCGATGCCGAGTATGGTCGGTTGTCCGAAGCCTTGAGTGCTGAACAGCCCGTAAGCATCCGACTGAACGAGGCGAAGTATCCCGTAGCCTCATCCCCCCTTTCCGGCGACGGCTCCTGCCGTGTGCCCTGGACCTCCGCGGGCTTCTACCTCTCCCGCCGTCCGACATTCACCTTCGACCCCCTGTTTCATGCCGGTTGTTACTACGTGCAAGAAGCCTCCTCCATGTTTGTGGAGCAGGCATTGAGGCAATATATGAGTACAGCCCCTGTGGTTGCGCTCGACCTTTGCGCCGCGCCCGGAGGCAAATCCACTCACGTCCGCAGCCTTTTGCCGGAAGGCAGTCTCCTGGTGGCCAACGAAGTGATCCGCAACCGTTCACAGATATTGGCAGAGAACCTAACCAAGTGGGGGCATCCCGACGTGGTAGTGACCAACAACGATCCGGCAGACTTCGCTCCTTTGACAAGTTTCTTCGACGTCATCCTGACCGATGTCCCCTGTTCGGGCGAAGGCATGTTCCGCAAAGACCCCGTAGCCGTGAGCGAGTGGAGTCCGGAGAATGTGGATGTCTGCTGGCAACGGCAACGGCGCATCCTGTCCGATATCTGGCCCTGCCTGAAGCCTGGCGGACTGCTGGTATACAGTACGTGCACGTACAATACAAAAGAAGATGAAGAGAACATCCGCTGGATGCGTGATACTTTCGGTGCGGAGATCCTTCCGCTGGACATCCCTGCCGACTGGAACATCACCGGAAACTTGCTTGCCGGAGAGGACTTCTCCGTCTATCGCTTCCTGCCCCATCGCACGCGGGGCGAAGGCTTTTTCCTTGCTCTGCTTCGCAAGCCGGAACAGGAGGAAGAGGGGCTGGAAGAGAATTTTCAGCCTTCCCGCCGCAAGTCGGCTACCTCCTGCGGAAAGAAAAAACAGGCTTCCGCCATCTCCAAAGAGCAACTGGCATTTGTCCGCCGCTGGCTTCTCTCGCCGGACGATTACGAGCTTTCCGTCGTCGGTACGTCAGTCACCGCTTTCCCAAAGGCGTATCTGTCGGAACTGTCGTCCTTGCAGCAATCCCTCCGCGTCATTCAGTCGGGCGTCTCCCTTGCCGAAGCCAAAGGGAAGGACCTGATACCCCATCATGCCCTTGCCATGAGCTGCCTGTTGTGCACCGATGCCTTCTCCCGCGAAGAAGTGGCGTACGAGCAGGCGATTGCTTATCTGCGCAAAGAAGCTATTGTACTCTCCGCCGCTGCGCCCCGCGGTTATGTGTTGCTTACCTACAAGGATGTTCCCCTTGGCTTTGTGAAAAACATTGGTAACCGGGCGAACAATCTCTATCCGCAGGAGTGGAGGATACGGAGCGGGTATTTGCCGGAAGAGGTGATACTTCCTCTTGTTTAAACATTAGGTTTGGACATGCTGAAGTTGAGGTTTAGCGATGTGAACGTGAGGAAGGGTGGAGAACTTTTTTTCTCTTTGAGTACTTAGATTAAACAAACTCAAGTTTCGCAAGTTCTTGAACTTTCTTTCAGTGAACAAGTGAATAAATGTACAAGGTTCTTTTTTATCCTTGTTTTGTTGATATGGTGTCAATAAGAATATAGTTTATTCTACTTCTTATCCTTGTTAACTCGTATTTTAATAGTATACAAAAATATGCGAACTAAATAAGCAATTATGTTTAAGAACATAAGAATATATTCTTTAATTCTTTAATTTTCTTTTATTTTTGATTTATAATCAGTCTTGTGTGAATTAGTGCATACAATGTTTCACTTATAAATTGAAAACAGTAATGAGGTTTCAGTTGTTATTAGAACTTCAACCACAATTGAAGGGTCGGGAAATCCCCATCAATTATCAGTACGAACTCTCGGCAACCATTTACAAAATTTTGGCAAAGGCAGATACCGGATATGCCAAGTGGCTGCATGATAATGGTTTCATGTCAGAGAACAAACGTTTCAAGTTGTTCTCCTTTTCCCGATTAATTGTACCACGTTATGGAATTGACAAAGAACGTCAACGTTTAATTATTCATTCGGACTTCATAAGATGGCACATCACTTTCTTACCTGAGAGGAGTACGCAACAGTTCATTCAGGGAGTTTTCAACGACCAGCGTATTGAAATATCCGACCACGTTTCTGGTGTGTCTTTTGCGATACGCGAAGTACAAGTGATGCCACTTTTAAAGTATGCTCCGGTCATGGAGTTCGAGACAATGTCTCCCGTATGTGTCTCCCGTCGTAATGAGTGGGGTAAGGCCGATTATCTGTCCCCTGAAGATTCTGATTATGCGAGCGGTCTGTTGATAGGTTTGTTGGCAAGGTATCGTGCATTATATGGACATGACTATGAAGGCGATGCTTCTATAGGCTTTCAGTTGTTGGAAAAAGCAAAGCCTGTATTGGTAAAGATAAAAGCAGGTACTCCCGGCCAGACTTTCGTAAAAGGCTATCAGTACAAGTTCCGCCTTGCTTTGGCAGAGGAACTGATGCGGATAGCGTACGAAGGCGGACTGGGTGAGAAATGTAGTTTGGGGTTTGGGATGATAAAATAAATGATATATGATTTATGTAGTAAAATATAGTGGAAAGTTTGGTTTCATCAAGCCGTGGACTGCTGTTCGTGATGGTGAAACTTTCAGTCAACAGTTTTTAACTCCATCCATTATTGAGGGAATTGAAAAGAAATTGTTTCCTGAGTTATTGGAATTTAATGGCTGTATAAAGAAAATTATACGTCATAGATTAAAATATGACTCAATGGATAGTCAACAGGAGCAGACACAAACGCATGGTTGGGAATATTTTCCAGGAAAAAGATTGTACGTACGTGGTAAACTCGACAAAGGAAAAATTACAAGGTCTATTTTAATACGCAATGTAATGATAAATCCTGTTCTATATTTGGCTTTCAAAGAAAAGGTAGATGCAGAAAAGGCAAGCAAAGAGCATATCTGTCTTTGTAGGAATGAGGATGTAATGTTACCAGATGAAAATGTGATAACATTGTCCGAACAGGAGTTTGATGCTTTAAATGGTTTTGAATTGCGGTTTGGAGAGTCCGAGAATTCATTTTTAGTTGGTTATAATAGATTTGATAATGCTACTCCAATGTATGGTTGGTTAGAATATAATGGTAATTCTGTTTTGTAATGATTAATATTGGTTATGAACATATTTTAGCAAAGGGTGATAGTCAAGGTGGTGTAACTTTATTACAGCATCTTTTTGATGTGTCTGAGGCTATCTGTGTTATTGCCAGAAATATCGGAAAAGAAGTCACACTTGCTCGCAAAGGGGCTATTTTGCATGATATAGGAAAGGTCTCTCCGTTATTTCAACAGACATTATCTACTAATAGAGAAAGTTTACCTCCAAACTTTGTTTTCAGACATGAAATTGCATCTTTGTTTTTTCTCTCTTTATTTAAAGACGATGAAAAAGCGGCTGTTATAGAAATGATAGTGGCACATCATAAATCTTTAGTTGATGTGAAAGGACGAGGATTTTTGGATTTATATGATAATATGGAAGATTGCTTTGCTTCTCATAGTGTTGGTTTTGAGATATGGAGTCGAGATGCTTTGAATATTTTAGAATGTTTTGGAATCCAAACACATCTCATTTCTTTGGAAGAAGCAAGGGAAAACTATGAACACGCTATTGATTATTGTGAGAATATAGAAAATGGGCTGTCTGACTGGAAGGGGGTACTGATGGCTGCCGACCATTTGGCATCTGCAATGGAAGAAAAGTCTGTTTATAATATTCTTTCTAAGTTATTTATTGTGCCTGATTTATCGTTTTACAATAGACAACATATATTATATCCATTATCGAATATATCAGTAACTGACAGTAGATCACATACGATAGTTACTGCACCCACAGGAGCAGGAAAAACTGATTTCTTATTGAGAAGATGTCATGGGCGAGTCTTTTATGTTCTTCCTTTCCAAGCGTCTATAAATGCAATGTATGAAAGGATTCGTCATGATTTAAGTAATACAGATGCCGTTGTTTCTTTACTACATTCTACTTCTATATTGAAATTAGAGGATGGAGACTTTGAAGAGGCAATTCTTCAGAAGCATTTGGGGGCATCAGTAAAAGTATTGACCCCACAACAGCTGACAGGTCTTGTGTTTGGAATAAAAGGATATGAGGCTCTTAAAATTGATTTGCAGGGGTGTGACATTATTTTGGATGAAATACATACGTATTCTAACATCATGCAGTCTATAGTATTAAGGATGGTTGAAATCTTGATGCACATAGGTTGTCGGATACATGTAGGTACGGCAACTATGCCTACAGCACTTTATCAACAGATAATACAGATATTAGGAAATGACAAAAGTGTGTATGAAGTAAAACTGGATGAGGACGTATTGCATACATTCAATCGGCATATCATTTATAAGATAAGTGCTCATACAGATGTGATGAATATCATACATGAAAGTGTTAGCTCTCATTGTAAATTATTAATAGTATGCAACCGTGTAAATAGAGCCCAGCAATTATATGTTGAATTATCTGAAAAATATCCGGATGTTCCTCATCTATTGATTCATAGCCGGTTTAAAAGGCAGCACAGACAACAGTTGGAGATGTTGCTGAAAGAGCAATATAATAATATGTCTTGTGGCTGTATTGTTGTTGCAACACAAGTGGTGGAAGTTAGCCTTGATATTAGTTTTGATATAATGGTTACGGAATGTGCACCGATTGATGCAATGATACAGCGTTTTGGCCGTATAAACCGTAAAAGAACATCTGAGACAATAGGAATATTGAAACCTATATATGTTTTACCACCCTCTGATAATCGGCTGGATGCTTTACCTTATGATGTTGATATATTACAGCGCAGTTATGATGTATTACCGGATGGTGATGTGTTGGAGGAGGCAATGGTACAATCTTTATTAGATAAAGTTTATCCTTCTGTTGAAATAGGTAATATTGACTATTCTGGAGTTGCATTTATTGATGGTGAATGGTGTTTGAAGAAGTTATACCATAATGCAAAGTCTGCATTGATGAACGTGTTGGATATTGATAATGTTGTGTGTGTAACAGAAAGTGACGAGATTGAATACATGCAGTCAAAACGATCACATAAACTTATGTTTGAGATTCCTGTAGGATTTAGATCCGTTGCATACCGGAACTTACGTCAGAAAAACGGAATATATATAATTCCTGATGTTTCGTATGATGAAGATATAGGATTAATGTTGGATAATGCAAATCCTGGAAATTATAAGTCTTTTGAATTTTTATAAAAAGTAGAAATTATGATTACATCAAATATTGGAAAACTATTTATAAATGCATATAATGAAAAGTTTGGCACAGAATATGATGCTAAATCTTTCTTTATGGAGGTATTTTACCCTTTGTTTTTTGACCATCCTAAATATATGATGATACCAGCATTAAACTCTCCATTACAAAATTCATTTAATGATTCTGAACTAGGAAATGTTCCAGTTCGTGGAAAAATGGAAGAGATGATAAAAGGTAAAATTGAATATGAAACTCCTAATATCAGAAAGCAGAGGTATATGAAGTTTCTGAAAGATGTTGAAGAAAAAGGTGCAGATGCAAGTACTACTATTGGCTATTCTTCCCAAGATATTATGGCTACAACTTCTGGACAAATGACAAATATGGCAATTAATTTAGATGATAATGCTATTTTCGCATCATGGATAGGCCATGGACTAGGACTTGGAGTAAAAGATGATATTAATATATTGTTCAATGATATAAGAATATTAATGGATATATTCAATGGATGGAAATATTATCGGGAATCATTAGATTCAAATCCATATTTAAAAGGCAATCAGATAAATGCATGGAATGCACAATGGCTGTCTCATAAATATTCCCGTTTATATCAGGAAAAAAATGAAATGGCGGGCTTCTCCCCTTATTCTTCTAAAGATGATATTATGATTGTGGACTCAATCACATGGACTAAATTGATGTTTGGTATATCTCGTCAATATAAAAACATACAAATGATAGGCTATTTATATAATATTGGGAAAATAAATAGAACTTACGGATTTGTCCCTTTTCTATTGTCTGAGATTCGTAGACCAATAGAGTTATATAAGAAGCTATTTGGTACAATTGGCGATTGCGACTCTATGGAAGAACTTTACGGGACTGCATTAGGTTTTACTGAAGCGTGTAAACAAGGGGTTATCGGAGTAAAGGCACTTGAACCTAAAGGTGTAAAAGATTATATTTATGTAAAAAGTAGCAAAAATAAGGTGAAGATGCTTAAATGTAAAAATGACGAAAAATTAGAAATAACATATAAAACTTATCAAATTTGGATATTAGCTATGTTGAATAATCAAGAATTATGGGATAAATCCCAGGAATTTGCAAAAGTTTTGCATCAATATGTAAATAGCGTAAAAAAAACGACTACCAAACCTCAAAATCAAGTTGAGGCTGTTCTTAATGCAACAAATAAGAATACATTCATAACAGCTTTAAAAGAAATAGTTGAGGTTTCAAAGCAGAAGGATGAATATGTTTCGATGGCAAAAGAGATAAATTTAATGCCAACAGATAATATTTCCTATTTTCTCACTTTAATTCGTTTTAATTACGCATCGTTAAATAAGTAAACATTATAAATCTTAAGAATATGAATCCATACATTTATTTAAGAGTTTTGAAACACGTTGACTTTTCCGTGTTTTGCGTACAAGATGGACAAAAGACATATTATGATCCACAGTTTGGAGTTCGAGTTCCATATTCAAGTGGACAACAGGTTAAACGGTCAATACTAACATCCTTAATGGATACACTTAATGTATTACCTGCTCCAACAACGTTTGTTTTCAATGGTAAAAATGCAAAAGAAGGTGAAGTCCTTTCTCTATGCGATCCGAGATATCCTGATCAATTATTAGGAGGCTGGATGTTTTCTATTAAAAAAGGAGATGAAAGAACTCGTAAACGTCGTAGTCCTTTATCAATATCAGCTATGCGTCCATTACATCCTCTTTTAGCCAATGTCCCTGATGAAAACATATCATTTGACCGTTCTGATATGGCACAACATCATAAAGTAATCGTACGGGATGAAAACGGACAAGAAATGTCTGAAAAAGATATAAAAAAACTTTTAGATGGAACAGATCGTAGTTTATATCGTAAATGGATTCCCTATAATAAGCGTGCAACAGGTTTGTTTGTTTATGATGTGGCTATAGATTTACGTACTTTATTCTGCATATCTATGAATCCTTTTGAACCAGAAGTGAAAGATGAAGTGGCTGTAGAATTAAGAGAACAAAATTGGATAGAAAGTGAAAATGTGTTTGGCAAATGTTTAGTTATGCCTAAAGAACAACGTGATAAAATCATACCAGTATTAGCTAATGCTCTTTTGAACTGGCGTATCACATCTAATCAGGCTCGTACATTTAGTTTGATGGAAACGTTGGCAATAGCTATAAGTGATAATGCAAATACGTTGGCGTCTTCTATTCGGGCCAAGTTAAGAGATGCGGGTGAAAGTCCTAAAGCATCGCCTGTTATTGATGAAAATGCTGGTGCAAATCTTTTTGTTCTTCCTGCTTGTTCCGCTTACGTTTTGACAGAATGTGATTCTCCTGATGCAATACGATGTGCAGAACAAAAATTAATAGATATGATGAATGTTTATGATTTTGAAAATCAATTGAATAGATGAATGAACAAAACAACATAATCATTTATAGGACAATGGATGGTAAATCCTCCGTTGCCTTGTATGCCAAAGACGGAAAGATTTGGCTGAACCAGCAACAGATAGCTGAACTTTTTGGAACCTCCAAACAAAGCATCAGTTATCATATCATTAATATTTTGAAAGAGAATGAATTGGAACAAAGTTCAGTTGTCAAAAATTATTTGACAACTGCTGCTGATGGCAAACAATATAATGTGGTATTCTACTCATTGGAGATGATTCTTGCCATAGGTTACCGGGTACGTGGAGTGCGTGGAGTGCAGTTCCGTCAATGGGCAACGAGACATCTTTCGGAATATCTGGTGAAAGGATTTACGATGGATGATGAACGTTTGAAGAATCCTGATGGACGGCCTGATTATTTTGATGAGTTGCTGGCTCGTATTCGTGACATTCGTGCCTCGGAGAAACGGTTTTATCAGAAATTACGTGACTTGTTTAAGTTGAGCAGTGACTATGAAGCGCGTGAAAAGGCGACACAGATGTTTTTTGCAGAGACGCAAAACAAATTGCTTTATGCTGTCACGCATCATACAGCGGCAGAATTGATTGTGGTTCGTGCTGATGCAGATAAGCCAAACATGGGATTGACAACATGGAAAGGGAATATCGTAAGGAAGCAGGATATTATTATTGCTAAAAATTATCTGACTCAAGATGAACTGGATACATTGAATAGACTGACAACTATTTTTTTGGAATCAGCGGAACTACGAGTGAAGGAACGTAAAGACCTGACACTTGGTTATTGGCAGCAGAATGTGGATGCTTTGCTTACCTTTCATGGAAAGGAGGTGTTGAACGGTAGTGGAAGGGTATCCAATCAGGATATGGAAAATCAGGTTAGGGACATTTATGCAGTGTTTGATGCAAGACGGAAACAGGCGGATGCGTTTGCTGCTGATGAGGAAGACTTGCGTTTGCTGGATGATTTGGAGAGACAGATAAAGAAAGAGAAACTATAGTGGTACTGAATTTATGACGATAACCGGAACACATTTCAATTATTATCAGATATGTCAACGGAAACTGTGGTTGTTTGGTAACGGTATCAATATGGAACATACATCTGATTTGGTGTATGAAGGAAAATTGATGCATGAGGATTCATACCCGCAACGTTCGGCAAAATATGAAGAAGTGGAGATAGAAGGCATAAAGGTGGATTACTATGATGCGAGAAGTAGGGTGATTCATGAGATAAAGAAATCAAACAAGGTGGAAAAGGCTCATGAATGGCAGTTGAAATATTATATTTATGTTTTCGAACGGAATGGGATAGAGGGAGTGACTGGTATCTTGGAGTATCCTTTACTTCGAAAGACTTCGGAGGTTGTCGTGTCGGATATTGATAGGGAGGAGATGAAACGTATGGAAAAGGAAATCGGGCAGATTCTAAATTCCGATGAATGTCCGGAAATCTGTGTACGTAAAGGTATTTGTCGTAGTTGTAGTTATTATGATTTTTGTTTCAGCGGGGAGGAAGAAGAATGAAAAAGACCTATTATTTGTTTAATCCAGGCGAGATGGAGCGTAAGGATAATACGCTGAAGTTTACGGCTTATACAGAAGACGGACATGTGGTTCAAACTCGTTATCTTCCGGTGGAGGATATTGGGGAGTTTTATGTGTTTGGTTCGTTACGTGCCAATAGCGCTTTGTATAATTTCTTGGGACAGAAAGATATTGCTGTACATTTCTTTGATTATTATGAGAATTATACAGGTTCATTTATGCCACGTGATTCCTTGTTATCGGGGCGTATGCTGTTGGCACAGACCGCAGCATATCAGAATAAGAAACAGCGGGTAACTATTGCGCAGAAGTTTATAGATGGAGCTGTGAATAATATGCTGAAGAACCTGCAATATTATAATAGGCGTGGCAAAGATTTAGAGGACTTGATGGAGACTATGAAAAAGTTGTGTAGTCAAGTTCCCTCAACTCTTTCTGTGGAAGAACTGATGGGTATAGAGGGTATGATTAGGCAGAATTATTATGATGCCTTTAATCTGATATTGAACGATTTTGAAATGGGAAATCGTACAAAACAACCTCCACTGAATGAGGTGAATGCTTTGATTTCGTTTGGCAATATGATGTGTTACACCATATGTCTTCGTGCCATCCACCAAACGCAATTGAATCCAACTATCAGTTATCTTCACACTCCAGGTGAACGGCGTTATTCTTTGGCGTTGGATATTGCTGAAATTTTCAAACCGATTATAGTGGATCGGGTCATATTTAAGGTGTTGAATAAAAGGGAAATACAGACAAAGCATTTTGATAAGAATATGAACCGATGTGTGCTGAACAATACTGGGAAAAAGATATTTGTGAAGGCTATTGAAGATAGAATGACGGAGACCATTCAGCATCGTCGTCTGAATCGTAACGTGAGTTACCGCCATTTGATAAAGTTGGAATGCTATAAACTTTCGAAACATTTGTTGAAGTTGGAAGAATATAAACCTTTTAAAATGTATTGGTGATGTATGTGATATTGGTATATGATTTTGGCGAGAAACGTGTCGGTAAAATGCTGAAGCTATGCCGTAAATATTTGTTTTGGGTGCAAAATTCGGTATTTGAGGGTGAGATATCGGCAGTTAGGTTGAAAGAACTGTTGATGTGTGCGAAACAATTTATGAAGAAAGATGAGGACAGTATTATTTTGTTTAAAGGACGTGAGCAAAGTTGGATGGAAAAGGAGATTGTTGGTAAGGAAAGAAGTAGTACAGATGTATTTTTGTAGTTGTCGGTGTTGGTAATAGGTATTTATAGAATGTATTGTGTATTACAGATTGTTCTTTGACATATTGAAAATGAGAGGTATAGAAAATTGTCGATGCTATAGTCTTTTTTTATTTTTAGGCATCGACAATTTATTTGAAGAAAAGTTGTATCTTTGCTTCCGATAAATATTTGGAACTAAATAAGTTAATTTTTTATCGCTATATATTTTTAATTGTACCTTAATGGAATTGAAACAACAGAGATTTTAAAGTATTTGGATGAACAAAAAATTTTTAATTGTACCTTAATGGAATTGAAACAAAAGAGGCAACCCGATTTTGGGGCAATTTCCCGGTCGTTTTTTAATTGTACCTTAATGGAATTGAAACTCGGCAGATGTAGTAAGGCTTGTTGTCTTTGTAATTTTTTAATTGTACCTTAATGGAATTGAAACTACACCTGAGCATCGCCGAACACCTGAGCATTGCCGTTTTTAATTGTACCTTAATGGAATTGAAACACTTTAAGGCGCGCCGTGGCATAGATCGCCTGCTCATTTTTTAATTGTACCTTAATGGAATTGAAACTATATATCACTTAACAAGCCTTTCGGACTTTATCAGCTTTTTAATTGTACCTTAATGGAATTGAAACATGAAAGCAATGTATATAAGGTTATGAGTGGTACTATTTTTAATTGTACCTTAATGGAATTGAAACTTGATTATTTCGAGGGAAAAGACCTCGGAAAACTGATTTTTAATTGTACCTTAATGGAATTGAAACATGAAAGGCCCTCACCCCACACGTTCGGGAGTTTCGTTTTTAATTGTACCTTAATGGAATTGAAACTTATGAAGTATGCCGGGTTCAAGAGTTATGCTGACATTTTTAATTGTACCTTAATGGAATTGAAACGCCGTTGTATTTAGCTACTCCAAGCAAGCTGTAGATTTTTAATTGTACCTTAATGGAATTGAAACTGTGCAAGTTTCCACTGAAAGTCGCTGCGTTTGTTCTTTTAATTGTACCTTAATGGAATTGAAACTAAGTTCGGATATGACCAAACAAAGAAGATGCTCATTCTTTTAATTGTACCTTAATGGAATTGAAACTAGATAAACAAGGTATGTGCAATAATCATCATCTGCTTTTAATTGTACCTTAATGGAATTGAAACATTGTATTTAGAATCTATAGGCGAAGTCCACAACCCCTTTTAATTGTACCTTAATGGAATTGAAACGAAATATATTCTCCGAAGGAATGCCGGATGAATCAGCTTTTAATTGCACCTTAATGGAATTGAAACACTATTATTTTTATATTTTCTTTTTAGATGGTTGGAAAGGTTCGTTGTTTTGATTTATTTCTTATTTGATACAGGCAAGCAGCTGCTCGAAAGACCGGAAAGTGGTACATTCTTTCCCTTGGACAAGTCTGAACTCTTCGGCGGATAACACTGACAGACGAGGGACTTCCTCTGTAGCTTCTGCCGCAGAAGCGGGACAGCAAGCATACCCGTGTCGGTTCAGGGCATTGGTTGTCCAGTGTAATAACACTTCATCAGCCGCTTCGACGGTGATGAAGCATTGGCTGTTTACTGTAGGATAATACACTCCATGCGCATAGTCGAACCGGATGTCATTGCGCGAAAACAAACTGTCCATCCGGTAACTTAAAATCAGGTCTTCCGTAACACCACATTGCAGTCCGTTCTCTTTGGAGAGCAACCATAACTTGTCTGCCAGCACTAACGCCTGTTCTATGTCGTGGGTGGAGAGTAGGATCGCTTTGTTCTGCTCTATGGCAAGGCGATGAAGCAATGTCATGATCTCGATACGGCTCACTACGTCCAGGAAAGCAGTCGGTTCGTCCAGCAGAATGAGCGGGCACTCCTGCACTAATGCTTTGGCAATCATTACCTTCTGACGCTCGCCATCCGACAACTCTGCGGTGTAGCTTTGTGACTTATGACTGATGCCTACGGCTTCCAGCGCATCTTCTATGATGACACGATCAGCCTTGTTCAGCTTTCCGAAGAAGCCGGTGTGGGGCTGGCGCCCTAAGGCGACAAGCTCATATACCGTAAGTCCGCCGGCCAGAGTCTTGTCCGTCAGCACGATGCCGATGGTGCGCGAACGTTCCTTCTCCGAATAGGCGGATAACGGTTTGCCCTGAACGGACAGTTCTCCGGACAAGGCAGGCTGCGAGGCGGACAGCGTGCGGAGCAAGGTGGATTTTCCGGTTCCGTTAGCTCCTAACAGGCAGGTCAGTTCTCCGGGAAAGAGGCGGAAAGAGAGATGTTCATGTACCCGCTTCTCCTGCTTTCCCGAACGGTAACCGATGCATAAATCCTTGGCAGTGATGACAGCTTCCTGCTTCTCCGGACGGTTTACGGTGCATAAATCCTTGGTAGTGATGGCGGTCTTTTCCATAAGTCAGCGTGTTGGAGTATCAGTCAGAATATTAGTTGAAGTATTGTATTCTACGTTGGTTTACAATTACATAGATGATGACGGGCGCACCCAGCACCGGAGTCACTGCATTCAACGGGATGATTCCCCCTTCGCCCGGCAGGGTGCAGATCAGGTTGCAAAGCAGGGCAACGGCAGCTCCTGTCAGCATGGTGACGGGGAGCAGGGAGTTATGATTGGATGTCCCCAACATCAGACGTGAGATATGCGGAACGGCAAGACCGATAAATGCCACCGGTCCGCAGAAAGCGGTGGTCACGGCGGTAAGCAGTCCGGTAGCTATCAGTAGCAGGTTGCGGGTACGGCGGATGTTCACACCCAGGTTTTCGGCATAGCGGGTGCCGAGCAGCAGCGCGTTCAGCGGTTTGATGAGCAGGATGGAAAGCAACAGTCCTGCCAGGCAGAGCGCGGAGAAGTAGGGCAGTTGTTGAAGGGACACACCGCCGAAATTACCCATACCCCATATCATGTAAGAATGTACCCCCTCCGCTGTGGCAAAGAAGTTGAGCAGGGAGATGGCGGAAGAGGTGATATAGCCGATCATGATACCCGTAATCAGCAGCATGATGTTGCTTTTGATTAACGTGGAGAAGAACAAGATAAGCCCCATCACCGCCATCGACCCGATGAAAGCACCCAGCATCACCGCCAGGAATCCGGACAGGGAAAACAGTCCGGTCGCTATGCTTCCTCCGCCTGCCAGCATCACGAGTGCCACGCCGAGGCTCGCTCCCGAGTTGATGCCCAGGATGGAAGGGCCTGCCAACGGATTATTAAAAGCAGTTTGCAGCATCAAACCCGAGACAGCCAATGCCGCGCCGCACAACAATGCCGTGACCGCCTGAGGCAGACGCGACTCCCAGATGATGAAACTCCAGCTGGCTTTCTCCGCTTCGTTGCCACACAGTATGTCCCACACCGCTCCGGCAGGGATGCTGATGGAGCCGAACCATAGGTTGGCACTCGTCAACAAGAGGATGAAGAGAGACAACCCTATTCCGTAAATGTATCCTTTTGCTTTCATGTTATCTTTCACAGCAGACTGAAAATCTGTTTTATTCCGTTAAGAGAGTTAGTCCTATTTTATTAAAGAAATAAGTTCCTCTTATAAGTGAATTGGTCTTATTCTGTTAAGGAAATAGATTCTTCTTAGCTAAGCAAAGCTGTTTCACTCTATGTAAGAACTTCCGTTTCACTCCGCTAATTTACTATAATATTTCAATTCATAGCCTTCCAGCATCGAAGGATGGAAGATTTTTATCAAATCTTTCAGAAACCAGTCCGGATGGAAAGGGGTTTCTTCGTAGAAAGCTACCCGTCCGGTGTTGCATCCGTAGATGTTCCTCTCCTTGAAGGCGCGGAAGCCGGCGTACGGGGCAAACTCCTCTTTCAGTTCGCTGTAGGTCTTGTCCGTGGGTTGGTTGTAGCGGATCAGCCAGAAGTCGGCCTGTTCCCCTCTCTCGAAAATGGCCTCGAAAGAATAGGCAAGCGAACCGCTGTGCGTGTCTTCACGGAAGATGTAGTCGGCGCACGCGTCGGCATAGAGCTTGGCGATGGTACTGTTGCCACCGGGAGTATACCAAGTGGAACTCGTCTTGAGGTCGCACATCACTGTGGGAGGGGCAGACTGTGGCGTGTCCGTTACCTTTTTGGGGGGCACAGTGGCTTTTCCCCGAGGAACAGCACTCTCTCGCAGTGTTGCAGTGGCTTCCTTCAGGGCGATGTAGCTCTGCTCCACGGAGGCGAACAGGCTGTCGGCCTGCTGCTGCTTGCCGAACAGGCGCCCGTAGAAACGCATCCATTCGGCACGTCCCAGGGGGGATGTCTCCATGTAGTCGGCACATTCGATGAGGGGAATGTCCAGTTTCTCTACCCGTCCGTAGCCGCCGCTGTTCTCGAAGGGGGAGAGCAGGATGGCATCCGGGTGCAGGTCGATGATCCGTTCGATGTCCGGGTCCATTGAGCTGCCTGCGTCTGCAATCGTTCCGTTCCGGTGGCCTTCGGCAATTTCGGGCATGCGGATATACTTCAGGTCGCAGACACCGGAGATGTTGCCTAGGGCACCGAGTTCTTTCAGCAGGCTGCAATGCACGGCGGAGTAGACAAGCGTCCTGTCCAGAGGGGTACGTACCACGGTCGCTCCGGCGGGCAGGCCGTCGGGGAGAGGGAGGGGGAGGGATTTGTCTACCAAGATGTAGGTGTGCAGGAGCTTGGCGGTGTCCCAAGGATTGCGCAGGCGGACAAGGGAATAGTCGGCGTAGTCGATGATGGAGAGGTTTTCGGCATAACGCAGGGGGAGGGTGTCGGCTTGTGCGCTACAGGCTTGCGTGGCAGTGGAAGAAGTGCTGCTTCTTCCGCCACAGGCGGAGAGAAACAGCACACATATTCCGAACGTTATGTAAATAAAAAGGGATCTCATCAGAAGAAGATTACCTTATGTGGGAAAAGACCGCCGCAGTCAAACGATTCAAGGAACGTACCGTCGCTCTTGAATCGATAGACATCTCCGTTTGTAATATTGCTGCTGTAGGCAAGGATATAAATATCGCCGTTCCTGTCGTCAATGTTGATGCCTTTGATAATTGCACTACTCAGCTTGGCCGGTACATTCTTCAGGAAAGAAGTTGTATTCAGTTGGTGAGTCTTGGCATTGTAGGTAAGGAATTCGTTTGTGGTGATATTATTTCCCCAGTCTGTCGTTTCGCCGTTTATCAGGTAGATGATCCCGTCATGTTCGGCAAAGTAGTTGGCGTTTGTGATACTTTCTACTGTACCGTCCGACTTGATACGCTGGAAGACCTGGGGGGATTGGGATGCACCCCAGGTCACTGCCCATGAGATGAGGTAGATTTCATCGTTTGCTTCGAGCAATAAATTGGGATTTTGGGCAACCTCAATATCCTTCTCCTTGGTGAACGTGGCGATGTCAATGACAGATACCGTATTGCCGTTGCCCCAGCCGGAGTTGGCTACATAAAGTTTGCCCTTCTCTTCTACAATCTGTTCAGGGTTGGCGCCCACGTTGACGTAGGCTTCGATGTTCAATGTGTTGGCATCTATGCGGGCTACCTTTCCGCTGTACAATGTCACATATATTTTGCCATCTTCCGCTTCCATGCCTCGTGGTTCACCTTCTTCTTCTAAAGAGAGCCGTGCCTCTTCCACACCGGCGGCATTCAGCCTGAGCAGGAGTTTGGAACCGGAAACGATGACATATATTTTGTCTTCATACTCCATGATATCCTGTCCGGTGTCTCCCAGCTTCTTGTTGTTCTGTCTGGAGTAGATATCCGAAATGAAATTGTTCTCGCTGTTTTTAGCATCTTTGTCGGGCGCATAGAAGGCGATGCCGGCGTTGCTTCCCTCATACTTTCCTTCGTACAGGATAAAGGCCCGATGTTGCGGAAGTTCTATGATACTTCCACTGTCGTCCAAGTCGTCATCGTCGTCACTGCAAGAGGTGAGTGTCACTGAGAGCGCCAACATGCAGAGTGCGCTCCATAATAAGCTTCTTACTTTCATATTACTATTGGTTTTAGTTAAAAATTAATATAGCCTGTAAGTCGGAATGAACGTCCAGGCATAGGATAATATTTTATGATGTCATATTGTTCATCGGTCAGGTTTATGAGTTCGGCCTGCAGTCGCAACTTGCAGTTGCCCAGGTTGAAGATGCGTGAGGCGGCAAGTGTATGTTCCATGTAGCCGTCAATGCGATTCTCTGTTATATTCTGTGGCAGGCTGTAACGTTCGCTCACTCCGGTGAGGGTGTAAGCGAGGTTTATCCAAGGTGTTTCTATGCTCAGGGAGGCATTGCCGCTGTGTACAGGGGTATAAGGAATCTGGTCCTTGTAGTTCTTGTCCTCTTCTGAGGTGACGTCGATGGCTTTTTGATAGGTATAGTTGCCTGTCAGAGACAGGGAGATGCGGCGGTTGAGCGGGATGGCGGTACGTAATGTCACATCTGCTCCGGTGATGTCTACTTTGCCGTGGTTCAGCATCTTCCAGATATAGGTGGTGGGCAGGGCTACGATCTTGTCGCGCACTTTGTTGTAGTATCCGTCTATGGTCAAGGCAACGTAGTCGGTGAAGGAGAAGGGTGAGCCGCTCCAAGTAATGCCCAGATTGAATTCCTGTGCCTTTTCGGGACGCAGGCTGGCATTTCCTACGCGCTGGTAGTAGAGGTCGTTGAAGGTAGGTACGCGAAAGGTGCTTTTGTACATCATCCGCAGGAAGAGGCTTTGCTGTTTCCAGGGACGGTAGAGCAAGGATATTGTAGGGCAAAGGCGGTGGCGGTTGTCCGGACGTTTTCCGGCCTTCACTTCTTCGACAATGAGGGTATGTACCAGTGTTCCGGTGGCGGTCAGGCTTTTCCAGTGATAGTTCAGGTTCAGTGCCGAGAGCCAGGTGTAGCGGGTGGGGAGCTGGCTGTCGGGCAGGTTGCTGTCGAGGGTGTTCAGGATGAAGTCGTTGGCCCATGAGGCGGTGAGGGGGTGGAGGGGATGCCATTGCAGGGTGCCTGAGAGATAATATTCCTGCTGCTTGTTTATGTCAGTCTGTTTTCCGTCTTGGTATTTCACGTCCGTATCTTCATATTTGTCCCATGAGTAGTTGTATTTGGCTTGTGCCGACAGTGCCCATGCGTGGTTCAAGTGCTTGCGGTAGAGTGCTTGCACGAAGCAGTTTTTGTCCCACAGCCGTTCGTCCGAATGGTTGTTGTAGAGGATGACGGGACCGGGCAGTCCCCGTTCGGAGTCGAAATAGTAGGCTTTGACTTGCAGCAGGCTGCTGTCTTTCATCGTATGATAAAGGTTCCCTTCCGCATGCCATGACTGTATGTCGGAGTTCTGCCGTTTTTCTTGGGTGACGTATTTGCCATTTACGAGCGTGAAGGGGTAATTTCCGTCGGCTCTTTGGTAGTTTCCGTTTATACTATAGGTGGTGCGTGGGGTGAGGCGGTGCGCCCATGTGGCAGAAGGATTGATGAAACCGAAAGAGCCGCCTTTGACTTGGGCTTTGAAGTCGCATGGCTTATCGGTTCCTTCTAGCGGGTTTTTGCCGTAGATGGAGAGTACGCCTGCCGAGGCGAACAAGCGCGCGGGCTGCATGAGGTTTTCATTTTGTCCGATGGACAGGGAGAGCATGTCGATGTCGTCAAGGGAGAATCGTCCGATGTCGATTTGTCCTGCCTGGCAATTGCTGACGGCTACTCCGTCGTAGGCAACGGCTGTATGGGCGGCTCCCAGGCTTCGGACGGAGACAGTCTTCAGTCCGCCGATGCCTCCGTAGTCTTTGACGTTTGCTCCGGCAAAACGGCGGACTGCGTCTGCTATGTTCTGAAAACCGAGGTTTTCCAGTTCTTTTTTATCCAAGAGTTGGATGGGGGAGGCTACGGATATTCTTTGTGGGGTGCGGCGTCCTTTGATTCCTACTTCGGGGATGGCGTGGACTTTTCCGGTGATGGTGTCTTTTGTCTGATGGGTGTTTGCGTCGGCTTGCGGGGTACGCTGGGGTACGTCCGACTTGGTCTGCTGGGCGCTCAGCGTGGTGCAGAGGCAGCAGACGAGGCAATATACACAGAGCCGTAACCGGAGGTTCCGGCATGGATTGTTTGGGGCCATAAGCAGAAATCTATATAAAAAACATATGTGTCTCATCTCCTTTCCTCGAAGAGATGAGGGGCGACGGGTTTTGCAGGTCTTCTGACTTACTCCGGGGCGGCCGCCTTCCCGCCGCGTCTTGCGTCGGCAGTGGCATGAGTGGTTGGCCGTTCCTTTGAGGGGAGTTCACAGCAGCGGGACTGTTTGGGATTCGCACCCAATTCCCTTTTCATGGAATGCGCCGCAGGGCGGATTCCAACAAAACCGGGGACAAAGATAGGGAAAGTTTTTGAGTTTTTGAGTTTGGGACGAAAAAAGTGGAATATCAAACAACTTAAAAAACTCGAAAACGAATCAAATCAACGAGTTAATGCCTTAATCAGTGCAATAATTCAATGGCTTAAGACCTTAAAACCTCCCCAACTCACTCCTTTGGTGAGACGGGTACGGGGCGGGCGCCGTAGGAGCGGAGGGCACGGGCGAGGGCGGTGTCGCTGTTGTAGAGCCGGAAGAGGGAGTTGTGGATGATGAGGCGTTGGGGACTGGCTTGGAGCCCTTCGGGGGTGGGACGGGTGTGTATCCAGGCGAAGGCGCCGGGGACGTCGTCGGCGGGACGGGCGAGATGGGCGTCGGCGGAACTGATTCCGGTGGCGGGGGCGACCAGGCGCAGGGGAGTGCGGTCGGCAAGGGGAGGTACGGCCTTGCGTCAGGCTTTGCTTGTACGAGCCACGGCCTGCCGCCTCCCCTTATAAATCCGAGTTGTCGCTTACAGCCGCTCCTTATAAATCCGAGCCCTCGCTTACAGCCTCCCCTTATAGATCCGCGCCATCACCTTCCGGTACCGGTTCTCTATCTCCAGCAGGTTCTGCCGGCTTTGGTAGACCACGGAGACTTCCACGAAATACTCCGTCACACTGATCTGTCCGCCCGTGAGCGCCTGCCGGAGCAGGTCCATGTCCCGTTGCGCGCGGAGCGCCTCTTGATACTCCTCGATGGAGGCCTGTAGCGCACGCGCCTCGCCATACAGCTGCGCCAGTTCCGACTCCGCCCGCAGGCGTGCCCCCTCGCGACGGAAATCCGTGTCCATCGCTTGCGCCTTGGCCGTCTTCACCTTGCTCCGGTTCTCGAAGATGGGGAGCGAGAAGCCCACCACGACGCCGTTGAACGGTGCGCCCGACTCCGTGTTGCGGCGGTAGCCCAGTTCCAGCTTCGGCAGCCAGCCTTGCCGACTGACGGAGACCTGCTTGCGGGCGGCAGCGCTCTCCTGCTCGAGCGATTGCAGGGCGGCGTCCGCGGCAAGCACCTCTTCGCGCAGCACTCCGTAGTCCGCAGGCAACGGGCACGACGGGCTGTCGGCGATGGAGGAGGCCGTCAGGGGCTGTCCGCCGTTCAGGGAGGAGAGTTCGAGCCAAGCTGCCTCGAGCGCGGTGCGGTTCGTGCGCGACTGGGTGCGGATGTTCAGCAGTTCGAGGTTCAACTTATTGGTTTCTAAGATGTTGGCGTCGCCCGTCTCTAGGCGTTTGCGGTAGTAGGCTTGCAGCTCCGAGGCCTGCTCGAGGCGCTCGTCCAGCAACGTCTGGAGGCGTTGCAGCATGAGGATGTCGAGGCACAGCTCCTTGGCACGCAGGAGGAGTTGCTGCCGGAAGTCGGTGGCCTGAGCGTCGAGCGACGCTGTGCGTAGACGGTTGGCACGGGCGCGCGTGGCGTAGAGGGTGGGGAAGTCGAAACTTTGCGACACGACCAGTTCGCCGATGGTCTCGCCCTTGTCCCTCGCGCCCCAGAGGTGGGCGTAGCTGAGGGTCGGGTCGGGGAGGTTGTTCTCCGCGCGGTTCTCCAGTTTCTGCGCGGCGAGGCTGTGGGCGTTGGCCTGCAGTTCCTGGTTGTTCGCCTCGATGCGGCGCAGCACTTCGTCGATGCCGATGGCACTGCCGCCGACTGTTCCGGACGTCTGCGCGTGGGCTCCCGCATGCAGGAGCAGGATGATGATGTATATTGCAGTGATACGTTTCATACTTTTTGAGCTTTTAAGTTTTCAAGTTCTTGATATTTCGCGGTTCTTCATCATGAGGTAGACCACCGGTATGATGAACCCGTTCAGCAGCGTCGACGTCAGCAACCCGCCGAGGATGACCTTCGCCATCGGGCTCTGAATCTCGTTGCCCGGCAGATCGCCGCCGAGGGCGAGCGGTATGAGCGCCAATGCCGACGAGAGCGCCGTCATCAGAATTGGGTTCAGACGGTCGGTGGAGCCGCGCACGACGCTCTCCACGACGCCCATGCCCTCGGCGCGTTGCAGGTGGTTGTAGTGGCTGATGAGCAACATCCCGTTGCGCGTGGCGATGCCGAACAGCGAGATGAACCCGATGATGGCCGGGATGCTTACCTCGCCCGACGTCAGCAGCAGGGCGACGACGCCGCCAATCAAGGCCAGCGGCAGGTTGATAAGGATGATGGCGCTCTCCTTCACGCTGCGGAACTCGTGGTAGAGCAGCAGGAAGATGACCACGATGCTCATGAGCGACGTCAGCAGCAGCGTCCGGCTTGCCGCCTGCTCGCTCTCGAACTGTCCGCCGTATTCCACGTGATACCCCTCCGGCAGGCTCACCGCGGCGTCCACGCGACTGCGGATGTCGTTCACCACGCTGCGCAGGTCGCGGTCGGCCACGTTGGCGGAGATGACGATCTTACGCTTCACGTTCTCGCGGCTGATGGTGTTTGGTCCCATTGCCGAACGCACCTCGGCCACGTAGTCCAGCGGCACCTTCCGCCCGTCGCCCGTGTCCACCATCAGGTCCCTGATCTTCGCCGCCGCGTCGCGCCGGTCGCCGCGCACGCGCACGGTGAGGTCGAAGCTCCGACCCTTCTCGTAGACCTGCGAGACCGCTTCACCCGCCAGACAGACGCGCACGAATTCCGCAAATTCCGGCAGCGTGATGCCCAGTTTGGAGAGCATCTCTCGGCGCGGCGCGATGATAAGCTGTGGACGCTCTATCTGCTGCTCCACGTTGAGGTCGGCAATGCCGGGTATGCCTTCTATCGCCCGACGGATGTCGTTGCCCAAGGCGAACATGCGGTTGAGGTCGTCGCCAAACAGTTTGATGGCGATGTTCGCCTTCGTGCCGCTCAGCATGGCGTCGATGCGGTGGCTGATGGGTTGACCTATCTCGACGTTGGCGCCTACGATGGTCCCCAGTTTCTCGCGCACTTCGGCCACTACCTCGCTCCTCGTCCGTCCGTCCAGCTCGAAGGGGGCTTCTATCTCCGACACGTTCACGCCGAGGGCATGCTCGTCCAGTTCGGCGCGTCCCGTCTTGCGTGCCACGGTCTGTATCTCGGGGATGCTGAGCAGCAGTTCCTCGGCGCGACGTCCCATGCGGTCGCTCTCCTCCAGCGAGATGCCCGGCAGGGAGGAGATGTTGATGGTGAACGAGCCTTCGTTGAACGGGGGCAGGAAGGAGCGTCCCAGGGTGAAGAAACAGCCGAGGGCTATCAAAAATAGGCAGATCGTGCCGCCCAAGACCGCCTTGCGGTGGGCGAGGACGTAGGCGAGTGCCGTGCCGTAGCCTTGCTTCATGCGGCGGGCGATGTAGGAGTCGCTGCTGTCTTTATTCTCTCTCTGAGCATCTTCCCCTAAAGTCTCCCTTGTCCCTTCCTTCGAGGAGTTTATCTTATCCTTCCCCAAGAGATAGGAGCAGAGCACCGGAGTCACCGTCAGCGCCACTACTGTCGAGGCCGCCAGCGCTACGATGAACGCTATGCCCAGGGGCACGAGCATCCTCCCCTCCATCCCGCTGAGGAAGAACAGGGGCACGAAGCTCACCACGATAATCAGCGTGGAGTTCAGGATCGGCATACGCACCTCTTTCGAGGCGTTGAACACCACCTCCAGCACCGGTAGCCTGTCGCCTGCCGGACGCTGTCGGTTCTCGTGCAGGCGCTTGTAGACATTCTCCACGTCCACGATGGCATCGTCCACCAGCGACCCGATGGCGATGGCCAGTCCGCCGAGGCTCATCGTGTTGATCGTGAATCCCATATAGTGCAGCGTCACGAGCGACGTGATCAGTGCGAGAGGCAGCGTCACGAGCGAAATCACCGTCGTACGCACGTTCGCCAGGAACAGGAACAGCACGATGACCACGAACAAGCCTCCCTCGAACAAGGATTTCTGTACGTTCCCTATCGAGCTTTCGATGAAACGGCTCTGGCGGAATATGTCCGTGCTGACTTTGACGTCTGCCGGCAGGTTCTTCTGCAAGTCCTGCAATGAAGACTCCAGTTTCGCGGTCAGCTCCAGTGTGCTGGTTGCCGGCTGCTTGGTGACGGTGAGCAATACGGCTGGCTTCCCTCGCTCCGATGCCGTGCCCAGCTTGGGCAGTTTGGCGCCGATGCGCACGTCGGCAATGTCTTCCAGCAGGATGGGGGCGCCGCTTTCTGTTCGTCCTGTAGCTCCTCCGGATGGGTTACCTGTTCGTCCGGAATCTCCACCGCTGCCTCCGCGCACTACGGCGCGTGCCAGTTGGTCGATGCGTTCGGTCGAGAGCAGTCCGCGCACGATGTATTCGTTGCCGTACTCATACAGCACACCGCCGTTGGCGTTCAGGTTCATCCCTCGCGTCACGTTCATCACCTCGTCCAGCGTCACGCCGTAATGGCGCATGCGCTCCGGGTCCAGTTCTATCTGATACTCTTTGGTGTCGCCTCCCAGCACCGCCACTTGCGCCACGCCTCCGGTCGAGAGCAATCGCGGACGGATGGTCCAGTCGGCCAGCGTGCGCAGGTCGAGCATGGAAGTGGAGTCCGCCGTTAGCCCGATAATCAGCATCTCGCCCAGGATGGACGACTGCGGCCCCAGGGTGGGTTGGCTGACTCCCGCGGGCAGGCTCTCGCCAACGACAGCCAGCTTCTCGCTGACTATCTGCCGCGCGAGGTAGATCTCCGTGTTCCAGTCGAATTCCACCCAGACCACGGAAAATCCGTTGGTGGACGACGAACGTACGCGGCGCACCCCCGTCGCCCCGTTGACGGCTGTCTCTACGGGAAACGTGACCAGCTGTTCCACCTCTTCGGCCGCCATGCCGTTTGCCTCGGTCATGATCACCACCGTCGGGGCGTTGAGGTCGGGGAATACGTCCACTTCCGTATGCATGGCGGTGTACGTGCCGCCTATCAGCAACAGCACCGCGGCAACGAGCACCAGGATGCGGTTGTGAAGTGAGAAATGTATAATCTTGTTTAACATGAATCTTGAGTTTATGAGTTTTTGGGATTTTTCGTCAACTTGTCGGTTTAATGCTCGTGGCTATGTGCCGGAATGGCGTTCGTGGCACTGGCCAGTTTCACTTGATAAGCGCCTTCGGTCACTACGCGGTCGCCTGCCTTCACGCCCGAGAGTATCTGCACGCTCTCGCCGTTGTCGGCTCCCAGGGTGACGAGTTGTTTCTTGTAGCCCTCCTCGTCCAGTTGCAGGTAGACGAAGAAGCTGCCTTGCTCTTCGGTGAGTGCCGAACGGGGCAGGGCGATGACGTTCTCCATAGGCGAGGAAAGCAGGTAGACCTCCACGAAGGAGCCGGGCACGATGTCCCCCTTGTTGTCGAACTCGAAGGTGACGGGCACGTAATATCCGCTTCCGCCGCCCGATGCCTTGCCGTAGGAGAGGAGGCGGCCGTTCAGTTCGCTTAGTGCATATACCTTGTTATTATAGGGCGTGCAGAAGTTGGCTGAGCCGATGGTGCGCAGGTAGGGGTAGTATTTCTCGGAGACGTCGGCGCGCAGGAAGAGCCGGCGGTTCTGGGTGATGCTGACCAGCGGTTGCCCGACGGTCACGTAGTCCCCCTCTTTCACCAGCAGGTCTTTCACGTATCCGCCGATGGGGGAGGTCACTGCTTGTCCGCTCTGTGAGTTGTTCTTGGCCACGGCTTCGTAGCTGATACGCGCGTTCTCGTACGCTTGCTCCGCCTGGGCGAACTCCTTTTCGGAGACAATCTTGTTGCCGATAAGTGCCTTCATGCGCTCGTACTCTTTCTTGGATACCTCGTAGGCGATGCGTGCCCGTTCTACGGGGTCGCCCTCCGCCATGTTCTTGGAAGAGAGGGTCACCAGCGGCGTGCCCTTGCTCACGCTCATGCCTTCGATCACCTTTCCGCGGAAAGAGACGACGCCTGCCACCGTGGCTACGGCTACGCTCTCGTCACCCTGTGCCGCCATCACCTGTCCGCTGGTCTTGATGACCTGGTGGAACGTGCCCGGCTCGATGACGCCTGTCTTCACGCCGGCTGCTTGTGCCTTGGCAGGGGGGAGGATGATTTCGTCGCTGTGGCTGTCGGCGGTTTTCGCGCTGTGGGCATGCCCTTCATGGGTGTGGCCTTCATGTTCGTGGTCATGTCCTTCATGTTCATGGTCATGTCCTTCATGCTCGTGGGTGTGGTCTTCATGCTCGTGGTCATGGCCTTCATGTTCGTGGCTGTGCCCTTCATGCTCGTGGCTGTGTACTTCTGTCTCATGGTTGTGATGTTCGTGCCCGTCTCCGGACTTGCTCATGCAGGAACCCAATAGGAACAGTCCTACGGTTCCGATAAAGATAAATTTCTTCATGTTGAAATGTTTTGTTCTTGCTGTTGAAATGTTTTGTTCTTGCTTATGTTCTGAAAACAAAGATAGGGATATGGAGCCTGCAACCGGATTGCAGACTTCCGGGTCAGGCAAGCACAGAAGGGGGCGCACGAAGCCCTGTGGCACGTGTGAGATACGTGCCGTGTAGTGATTCTAAGTAGATGTATTCCCGTTTCGGGATGTCCCGTTCGGGCAGGAGTAGGATTTTCAGGATGGACTCGGAGAAGAGGGTGATGATGATCGGAAAGTCCGGATGTGTCTCCCCGTTGTCTGCGGTGGGGGGTTGCTGGAAGAAATGTGTGGTGACGCATCCCGTGTCGCAACAGCAATGTTCGCATTCCGCGTCGTGATGTTGCTCGCAACAGTCGGACGTGATGTCGTCTTTCATGCAGATCAGCCCGTCGTCATGGTGGTGATGAGGAATAACAGGCACCATCAGCATGACTATGCTGATGAATATCAGAAAAAATGCGATATACCGTTTATTCCTCATCTTCCTTCTCCTTTTGGTTGGGCAAAGATAGAAGTTTAACGCGTAAGAACCAAATGCACAGGCATTAAAAAGTCGTCACGCCGTGTCTCTGCTTCTCCAGTTCGCGGTCCCTACTTCTCCAGTTCGCGAAGCGAATCCATTTTCTTCTTCTCCAGAAACTCGTAGATGCCGCTCAGGTGTTCCTTTACTTGCTTGTTGCCAAATTCGTAGACCTTGGTGACCAGGCCGTCCAGGAAGTCGCGGTCGTGGCTCACGACAATCAGTGTCCCGTCGAAATCCATCAGGGCTTGCTTCAGGATGTCTTTTGTCTTCATGTCGAGGTGGTTGGTCGGCTCGTCCAGTATCAGGAGGTTCACCGGTTCCAAGAGCAGTTTGATCATGGCGAGCCGCGTGCGTTCGCCGCCGGAGAGGACTTTCACTTTCTTCATGGACTCCTCGGGACCGCCGAACATGAAGGCTCCCAAGAGGTCGCGTATCTTGTTGCGTATCTCGTCTTTTGCTACGTCGTCGATGGTTTGGAACACGGTCAGGTTCTCGTCCAGCAGCGATGCCTGGTTCTGTGCAAAGTAGCCTATCTGCACGTTATGCCCCAGGGTGAGCGTGCCCTCATGCTCGATCTCTTTCATGATGCACTTCACTAGGGTCGACTTTCCTTCTCCGTTCTTGCCGACGAAGGCTACTTTATCGCCCCGTTCTATGGTGAGGTTGGCATTGCGGAATACCACGTGGTCGCCGTATGCCTTGCCCACGCTCTCCATGATGACGGGGTAGTTACCCGAACGCGGGGAGGGCGGGAATTTCAGGCGCAGTGCCGAGGTATCTTCTTCGTCCACTTCCAGCAGCACGAGCTTCTCCAGCATCTTCACGCGGCTCTGCACTTGCAGCGTCTTCGAGTAGGTGCCTTTGAAGCGTTCGATGAACTCTTTGGTTTCGGCAATGAACTTCTGTTGCTCGTCGTAGGCTTTCTGTTGCTGTTCGCGGCGTTCCTTACGTAGCTCCAGATATTTTGAGTAGTTCACCTTGTAGTCGTAGATGCGTCCCATGGTCACCTCGATGGTGCGGGTGGTGATGTTGTCTACGAATTTGCGGTCGTGGCTGATGACGATGACTGCCTTGCCGTTGCTGATAAGGAACTCTTCGAGCCACTGGATACTCTCGATGTCGAGGTGGTTGGTCGGCTCGTCCAGTAGCAGCACGTCCGGTTTCTGAAGCAGCAGCTTGGCAAGCTCGATACGCATGCGCCATCCTCCGCTGAAGTCGCCGGTGGGGCGGTTGAAGTCTTCGCGCGAGAAGCCGAGTCCGAGAAGGGTCTTCTCTACATCTTCTTCGTAGTTGGTGGAATCTATGGAGTAGAACTTTTCGCTCAGTGCCGACACTCTCTCTATCAATTCCATGTAACTGTCGCTCTCGTAGTCGGTGCGCGTCTCCAGTTCCTTGTTCAGCCGCTCTATCTCCGCCTCCATCTCGTGCAGATGGGCGAAGGCTTGGGCTGTCTCCTGAAAGACGGTACGCCCGTCTTCCGTCAGCAAGTGCTGGGGCAGGTAGGCGATGACGGTGTCTTTGGGTACTGATATCTTGCCGCGGGTGGGCTGGCGCACTCCTGCCAGTATCTTCAGCAGGGTGCTTTTGCCTGCTCCGTTCTTTCCCATCAGGGCGATGCGGTCTTTTTCATTGATCACGAAAGAAATGTCGCTGAATAAGGTCGTGCCTCCAAATTCTACTGCTAATCCGTCTATTGAAATCATATAAGTTTTTTGGTTTTTAGTTTTTGGGGTTTTTGAGTCTTTTCGTTTTGAGTTTTGAGTTTTTTGAATTCTTGAGTTTCTGAGTCTTTAGGTTCTTGAGTTTCTGAGTCTTTTAGTTTTCTCGTCCCCTCGTCTCCTGAAATAATCACGATGCACTTTCGGTTTTCGCTTCCCTTTCCTGCATTTTCCGCTTTACGAATTCTATTTTCAGGTTTGCCTCTTCCATCTCCTTCTTTATCTGCGTGATGGAGGACAATAACTGCGATAACTCATAGACACTGGCTGCTGCCTGGCGGTCTGCGGGAGTCATGGTGGTGGAGTAGGAGCGCTCTCCCTGATAATTGACCTTGATGTTCTTGTCTTTGTTCAGATAGATGAACCCGATGGCGTTGCCGTCTTCACCCAGCTTATAGTCGGATTTCTCTATCTTTTCTCCTAAGTCGGAGGTCTCATAACTGTCTTTGGAAGCGGGCGTCTCGGCAAAGCTTCCGTCAGGCGACACCACCTTCACGCTGATGTGATGGATGTTGGACGCGCCGCAATAGATGGAAGTCATGGTCATCTGACCGGTCTCGTCCACCAGGAAACGGAGGAACGAACGGTGCAGGTTCTTCTCTATCACTTGTGAGGGGTGCAGGTAGTTGCCGATGTTCTGGTATTCGGCATCTTTCTCAAATACGAAGCGGCTTTTCATGGCATCCAGCTCCCCTTGCTTCTTTTGCAACAGGCTGTCCAGGTAGGCAAGCGTCTTCTCCTGTTCTTTCAGTTCCACCTGCTGCATCAGCCCGATGCCTTCGCGGCGTGTCTCAAACGCCTTCGGGTATAGAATCTTGATACTGTCTATCTGCATCTTGGCTTCGCAGAAGTCGCCCCGTTCAAACGCCTCGCGGGCTTCCTGTAGTTTTTCACCGGCTTTTTTCTCAATATTCTCGCAAGAGATAAACGTACAGCAGAGGCACGTAAAGAGTAGTACTTTCTTCATCATCATTTTGTTGGTATATGCAGGGTTCTTTATCATCATTTTGTTGGTATATGTAGGGTTCTTCATCATCATTTTGTTGGTATATGCAGGGTTCCTCATCATCATTTTGTTGGTATATGCGGAGTTCCTCATCATCATTTTGTTAATGCACGCGAGGTGCTTTATAATTCTTTTTCTTCTGTTAGGGCGCGCAAATATAAATGAAAATCATGAGAATCTCATGCCGATAGGATAAAGAATATATTTTTCTTTAGAGGAAAGATAGCATAAACCGGGGGCAGAAGAAAATGAAACCGTTCATTTTTTACTCCAAAGTGCAGCCTGCCTTTATTTTAAGAGAAAAATAAAAATAATATCCCTATCTTTGCGCCCTGAAAACAAAGTAGTCTGCACGAACTACGACTACGAACGGTTAAAAACTATATTATGATAGAATTGACTACGGAAGAACTTAAACAACATTTTAGTGGAAGCATATTCAAGCGGATATCCGAAACAGCCGACGAACTGGGATTGGAATGTTACGCCGTCGGAGGATATGTGAGAGATATATTCCTGCAACGTCCTTCGAAGGACATTGATGTTGTGGTAGTGGGCAGTGGCATAGCCATGGCGGAAGCGCTGGGCAAACGGTTGGGACGTGGAGCGCATGTTGTGGTATTCAAGAACTTCGGTACGGCACAGGTCAAGTTTCATGGCACTGAAGTGGAATTTGTAGGTGCACGCAGAGAATCGTATCAGCGGGATTCTCGCAAACCCATTGTCGAAGACGGTACATTGGAGGATGACCAGAACCGGCGCGATTTCACCATCAATGCATTGGCTGTCTGTCTGAACCAGGCTCGCTTCGGGGAGTTGGTAGACCCTTTCGGTGGCATCGAAGACCTGAAAGAGAAGACTATCCGTACGCCTCTTGATCCGGACATTACGTTCAGCGACGACCCTTTGCGCATGTTGCGTTGCATCCGTTTTGCCACCCAGCTGAACTTCTATATTGATGATGAGACTTTCGAGTCTTTGTGCCGCAACTGCGAGCGCATCTCTATCATATCCAAGGAACGCATAGCAGACGAACTCAACAAGATATTGCTTTCGCCTACCCCTTCCAAAGGGCTTATCGATTTGGATCGTTCGGGCTTGCTGGCACTCATCTTCCCTGAACTGGTTGCCCTGCAAGGAGTGGAGGTGCGTAACGGAAGAGCCCATAAGGATAACTTCTATCACACCTTGGAAGTGTTGGATAACGTCAGCCGCAAGACGGATAATCTTTGGTTGCGCTGGGCTGCTTTGTTGCATGACATTGCGAAACCCGCCACGAAGCGTTGGGAACCGAAAGCCGGATGGACTTTCCACAATCATAATTTCATCGGTGAGAAGATGGTGCCCGAGGTTTTCCGTAAGATGAAGCTGCCGATGAACGAGAAGATGAAGTATGTGCAGAAGCTGGTGAGCTTGCACATGCGTCCCATTGTGATAGCCGATGAAGAGGTGACCGATTCTGCCGTTCGCCGCCTGTTGTTCGAGGCAGGAGACGACATTGACGACCTGATGGCATTGTGTGAGGCGGATATTACCTCTAAGAACATGGAGCGTAAGCAGCGTTTTCTGAACAATTTCCAGTTGGTGCGCCGGAAGCTGAAAGACCTTGAGGAACGGGACCGTATCCGTAATTTCCAGCCGCCCATCAGCGGAGAAGAGATCATGAAAACCTTCAATCTGGAGCCTTGCCAGCAGGTTGGTGCCCTGAAAAGTGCCATTAAGGATGCCATTCTGGATGGTGTGATCCCTAATGAGTATGAAGCCGCACGCGCTTTCATGTTGCAGCGGGCTGAATGGATGGGACTGAAATGTTCTTAATCGTTTGTCACGGTTTTCCGTGATAAATGTTTACTCCATATAGTCGCTATTTTCGTCCATTTAACCTCGTTTTTTGCCTGTTTATCTTGTAAGAAGGAAACGAAAATAAAAAAAACGGAATTAGATTACTGCTTAATAGAAAATTAATATTTATATTTGCAGTTTGTAGAAAAATATAAACTAATATAAATGTAAATATAGAAAAGGTATGGATGAAATGAAAATGTGGCTTTATCCGATTAAAAAAGTTGCTTTATGTTTTGCGGCTGCTTTAATGTGCAGCCATGCAGTGGCGCAAGTGGAAGTGAAAAGGAACTTTCCTTCGGATTTTCGTATTACGGCATTTGATAATACGACATTCTGTACGGCGTTTCTGTCGGATGGTGCTCTGCTGGCGATTCGTGATATTCCTATTGTCGATTTGAGAGACGTTGATAAGATTGCTTTTAATCCGACCGGCAGCTCTCTTGCTCTGATGAGAGGCAAGAAGGCCGTCAGTATCTATTCTTTCCGTGACCGGAATAAAAAACTCTTCGAATTGAAAGAACAGCGGAAGAGCAAGGAGCTGAAAAGTAGAAAGAATCTGGAGTTCCATATAGCTGGAAAGTATGGCGCTGAACTGATGAAAAGTGCTTCGAAGGGTGACATCGTGCCTGTTGCCATGTGTTACGGTGCCGATGCCCGTAACTTCATTGTTTCCAATTCACTGGGTGAGATCATTGTGTATGACACCAAAGAGTATCTGCCTCAAACTTATATTCAAGGAAAAGGCGTGGCTACTTTTCTTGCCATGAGTCCGAACAATTACTTTATTGCAGCTGCAACGGGTAAGGGGATTGATATTTGGAATTTCCAGACGAAAGAACTGCGGAAGTCCATACCGATGCCTGCAGAGGTGACCGAACTGACTTTTTCTGCCGATGCTGCGCAAATGGCTGTGGTGACAACTGACAACCGTCTGACTATTCTCGACACGAAAACATGGGATAAAGTAGATGTCTTCGATAAGATAGGAGGCACGCTCTCTTCACCTTCTTTCCATCCAGAGGGTAAATACATCAGTGTGGTGAAGGATGGCAATGCCATTGTGATCATGAACTTGAAAAACAGCATTCCCGAACAGACACTGACTGATGAGCAGGGAGGTGTGTTGGCGAGCCGTTTCTTCTCGAACAAGCAGTCGAATGACATATTCATGCTTTCCAACCGTACTAAAGAACTCGTCTTCTGGAATGCCAACGGGTTGAATCCTTTCTTCGGTAAATTGATGAGCAAGGAGGTAGACGCCAAAATGAATGAATGGGTAAAGATGATGCAGGGTGAATCTATGGAAGACTATGCGATTCGTGTGAATGACGAAACCCGTCTGAAGCAGCAACAGTTGTTTGCCCAAGAAGTGGCTACGGAACTCGCCGGCGACCGCATCTCCATCGACAATCCTTTCATTGGCGAATATGATTCATCCAAGAGCATGCTGAACATCGGTTTCAATGCCTTGCCTGCCATCGCCCTCGAAGTGCCAGCCGGTGAAGTGAGCGACTTTAAAGACGGCAAGAACCTGAAGTTCGACAATGCCGTGTATGTACTGAACGATAAAGACGAATTTGAGTTGGCATACGTAGAGGTGCGCAATGAGACTACCAATAAGGTCTATATCTATGACAATATCGGTCGTACCAAGCTGACGGCTTTGGAAGCCGATGACAACTTCATTCCGTTGGAGATCATGCAGCAGGCAAACCGTGAGGAAGTCCAGCTGAAAGAGATCAAAGAAGCCGTGATCGAAGAGAAGAAACAGGATAAACTGATTACGGAAAACACGCAGATTGATGTGAAGACTGAGGTTATTCCGGGCGTGGATGCGGATGGTAATAAGATTCTGAACTATAAGGTAGGATACCAGTACGAGGTTATCAATAAGGAATTTTCAGCAAAAGAAGACTTCCCTTCAGGCGGTTATGACATCGAGCGTTCCAACGCTGCCATGTCTTTGATGAAGATTATCAAGAACGCATTCGAAGGAGACTTCTCCAAATACCTGGCAGAAGGCAAACAGGTGAAGGTCATCATTACCGGTTCTGCTGATGCAAGCCCCATTCGCGGCCGTATCGCTTACGACGGTCAGTATGGTGATTTTGTTGACGAGCCTTATTACAAGAACGGCAACCTCGACAACATTACTGTGACGAGAGTTACAGGCATCACTGCCAATGAACAGCTGGCATTGATGCGTGCGGCAGGTGTGAAGAATTACATCGAAAAGAATGTAACTACACTGGCTGATACCAAGAACGAATATGAATATCATGTGGAAGTAGCCAAGGAACGGGGTGGCGAGTTCCGCAAGATTAATGTAGAGTTTGTAATAATGGACGCTTTCCCCGTAAAATAGTTATTTATGAACAGAGTTGTTGTATTAACGCTTATTTTCATACTGGGGGCATGGGGAAAGGCAGTGGCACAGGATGCCGCTGCCGCTTCTCAACGTGCCAATCAGCAGTATGTGCTTTTTGAAAGTGAGCGTGATAAAGGAACGAATGTGACCGGCATGTACAGTTACTTGCTGGAGAGTTATGAGAACTTCATGAAGGTGGTTGAGGCACCGGACAACGCGCAATATCTGGGAGGTGCCAAGAACCGCTTGCGTGCGATGTATCCTTATCTGCTGAACGGTGCGGTGTATTACTCGGAACAAAAGCAGCCTGCCAAGGCTTTGGATTTTGCCGCCGCCTATATCGAAATGCCTTGGTTGAAGATATTCCAGAGTGAGCTGTTGCCCAAGGACAACCGCTATGCTTCCGTCGTATATTATGCGGGAGTGTCGGCTTATACGTTGCAGAAGTACTCGCAGGCACTGAAATACTTTCAGGAATACCTGAATACAGGGACGGAGACGCAGCAGAAGGATTGCTATGTCTACATGAACATGATATACCAGTCGCAGAAGAATTATGCGGAGCAGGAACGTATCCTTGAGCTTGCCATAGCCAAATATCCTGTCTCGCTCGATTTCCTCTATAACTTGGTGAATGTGCATATTGCCACGAACAATATGGCTAAACTTTTGTCGGCTATCGACCGTATACTTGCGGTAGACCCCAATAATGAAAAGGTGTTGCCCATCAAGGCGCGCATCTTGGAACGCCAAGGAAAGAATGTCGAGGCACTCGACATTTACAAACGCCTCTATGCCTTATATCCCGACAGTTTTGAGTTGCTGACCGGGTTGGCGCGTGTCAACTTCAATGTAGCTACGGAGATTGTGAACAACGGTGCTGCCATTGCCAACGATAATGAATATGCTTTGGTGCGCCAGCGTGCTTCCGGTTATCTGCTGGATGCCAAAGACCTGTTTCTGAAAATCCTGGAGAAGGAACCTTCTTCAAAGATGTACATGCAGGGATTGGCAGGCGTATATCAGTACATGGACATGAAGTCGGAATATGAAGTCTTGACAAAGATCATTGCCGACGGCGCTTCGTACACCTTGTTCCCTTCGCGCTTGTTGGCATACAATGAGGCTTTGAAGAAAGCCGACGGCGTGGCACAGCAACAAGAGAGCATTCCTGTTCCGGTAGAGCCTGCCATGCTGGTGATTCATGTGGACTCTTTCATCGACGGTAATAACAATAAGGTGATAGATGCAGGCGAAAGCTTTGCTGTCCAGTTCACGATAGCCAACAACGGACAGGGAGATGCTTATAACCTTCGTCTCCGCCTTTCCGAACAACAAGGATATGATGAATATTTCGATGGTCCGCGCGAACTGGATGGAGGAAACATTCCCGCAGGGACTTCCAAGCAATATACGTTCCGTTATCTGGTGAAGAAAGAGATGCCCTCGGCACTGGCCAAGATCAATATCTATGCTTTCGAGGCGAATGGTTTTGATGCGGACCCGTCGGAACTGATTGTGAATACGCAGGAATATGCCATGCCGCGTTTGCGCGTTGCCGACCATCAGTTCTTTGCTTCCGAAGGTTCATCCATCACTTTGGGTAAGAACGGTAAACTGACACTTGCTTTGCAGAACTACGGTACCAAGACCGCCCATAATGTGAAACTGAACTTCAAGTTGCCGAACAATGTCTTTACAACGGATACGCCGGAGATGGTGATAGACAGTATTGCACCGGGAGACGTGGCCACCTTGGACTACGGCTTCTTGGTGAACAAACGTTTTGACGGTGACTCTGTTGCCGTGGTGGTGAATGTAAGTGAAGAATCCCGCTCGTCTTATCTGAGCGAGGCATACAAAGTGAAGGTGGGTGAATATCTGACCGCTTCAAGCACTATCAAGATTGATGGTACCGTCCGTAAGGCGGTAGACCTTAAGAATGTTTCCTTGGGACTTACCACCGAGTTGCTGAAAGACATACCGGAAGGTGCTGTAAACCGTCATCGCTATGCCTTGATTATAGGTAATGAGGACTACAGCATGACGGGAGCCAATGCAGAAATCAATGTTCCTTATGCTGTGAATGACGCTATGGTGTTCCGTGAATACTGCGTGCGTACGTTTGGCGTGCCCGACAAGCAGTTGAAGGTGGTGCCCAACGCTACTGCCGGTATGATGCACGAGCAGTTGGACTGGCTGGTGAACATGGCAAGCACCGACCCTGAGGCAGAACTGATCTTCTATTACTCCGGTCATGGCAATAATGACGAAGCAACGAAAGAACCCTATCTGCTCCCGGTGGATATCACGGGTAAGAACATCCGTCTGGGTATCTCTTTAGGCGAACTGTACAAGCGTCTGGCTACTAATCCGGTGAAGGGCGCTTACGTATTCCTGGATGCCTGCTTCAGTGGCGGTTATAAGAGTGCTGCTCCGCTGATAGCCCAGAAGGGTGTGCGCGTGGTGCCGAAAGCCGGTTTGCCACAAGGCAATACCTTGAGTTTCTCGTCAAGTAGCGGTGACCAGACTTCCAGTGTCTATCATGACAAGAAGCAGGGATATTACACCTACTTCCTGGTCAAGTGTATTAAGGATGCGAAAGGAGAGTTGACCATGCGTGAATTGTTTGAGAAGACCAATGCCGAGGTGAAGAAAGCCACTGCCCTGATCGGCAAGATGCAGGAACCGCAGTATATGGTTTCTCCGACCTGGACGGATTGGGCTGACATCCGGTTGAAAACCCCTGTTACAGTAGAATAATAGATGGCCGTTGAGGCTTCCGATTCCCCTCGTGAGATGAATAAATTCGCCTCACGAGGGGAATTTTTTTATCCCGTGAGGCGAATTTATTCATCTCACGGGACCATTTTTTTCGTCTCGTGAGACGGATTTTTTTGTTCTTCCGTCTGAAACTTCCGACTGACCTTCATCAGATTAACCGTGTAAGTGACAACGTTTTGCGCTTCCTGTATCATCGTCAGATAGACAATGCTGACCTTGATGCTTCCGGACTGGCTTTGGATGCGTTTCAGCTCTTCACGTTTCAGGTGCGATAATTGCCCGATCAGTTCGTTGGCTTTCCGCAATTCCTTATCAAATCCTTCGTAATCGTTGCTTTCCATCTTGTACCGGCAGACTTGCAGCAAGTAGACGATGTCCTCCGTTACATCCGAGAACTCGCCTTTCTGAATGGCGTCCAACGGCTTGAAGTTATTGTCTATATGCTCCAGGCATGGCTCACAGAGGCGTCCGATGCTATATACCAGTTCACTGGCAAAGTCGTTGCCCTGATAGTAATAGAGTCCTTTCTCCAGCACCGTCTTGTTATCCAGGCGGCACATGGCAAGCGTGCCTGTACGTTTCATCTGCTTGACAAATTGCTTTTCGAACTTTACCGCTCCCATGTAGCGGCGCAGTCCGCGCAGGTTCTCATGTAGGAAGGCAGTGGTGATACGTTCCAGATGCTCTTCCGTGAATGCCAGAATCTTGGCCAGCTCTTCGCGGGTATGCTTGCGCAGCAATTCCAATATCTCGGCGTTGTCGCTGCTTTGCATTAATTGCTTGATGGTTTCGTTGCCTTTCTCTTTGGCTTTCCGCTTCTTGTACATCACTTGGCTGCGGATCAGTGAGAAGATTGCCATCCCGATCAGTGCGACAATGGCAACTGTACCTCCGAAGTGGATGACCATAGCTACGAAGAAACAGATGGTGAATGCGGCTCCTGCGGTGATGAACCAGCCTCCTATCACACTCAGTACTCCCGTGATGCGGAATACGGCAGAGTCACGTCCCCAAGCACGGTCGGCAAGCGATGTACCCATGGCGACCATGAACGTTACGTAAGTCGTAGAGAGCGGCAACTTCAGTGATGTACCCAAGGCAATGAGCAGACCTGCCAGTACAAGGTTGACCGAAGCACGTACCAGGTCGAATGCCGCCCCGTCGGCGATGATGGCCTCGTCCTTGCGGAAGCGTGTTCCGATCCAGCGCTTAGTGCTTTCGGGCATGATTTGCGAGATACCGTTAGACAGGGTCAGGCTGAATCGTACTAACGTACGGGCGATGGGCGTGCTGCCGAAGTTCTCTTCTCCTTCGTCCTGCCGGGCGAGGTCTACGGAAGTTTTGATTACGTTATGTGCCTTCTTTGAAGTACAGAGCGCGTACACCATGATGGCACCGGCTCCGAAGAGGAAATACCAGGGTGTCTTGGCGGGTCCGAGGAGCGAAGTCATCAGATAGTTGTCCGGTGAGACGCCTGCGCCGTTGGTGGTGTAATCGATGAATGAAGAGTAACCGGCAAGAGGTACACCGATAAAGTTGACAAGGTCGTTGCCGGCAAAAGCGAGTGCCAGTGCGAAGGTTCCTAACAGCACGACAACCTTGAATACATTCACCTTCATCCAATGTAATATCTGCATCAGCACGCTGAAGAACAGGAAGCTGCTGCCGATGAGCATTGCCGTGTGGTCGTGTATCCACTGCTTGTTTTCAGCGGTCATGAACGAACTCTCCTTCAAGCCCTTTATCAGCATGAAGTAGATGATGGATGTGACAGCGACACCCCCGAAGATGGCGATGCTGTATTTCATGTTCTTCTTGTAGTTGAAAGTGAACACCACACGTGCCAGCCACTGCACCAGGATGCCGAAGAAGAAGGCGATGGCCACGGACAGGAATATACCCATGATGACGGACAGTGCCTTATCGGTATTGATGAGGTCGCCGAGACCCAGCGTGTCGCTGCCGTTCACCTTGATAAGTGACAGTGCGAAGGTACCTCCCAATAGCTCGAAGACCATTGACACGGTGGTAGACGTGGGCATGCCCATTGTGTTGAAGACATCCAGTAACACAACGTCCGTCAGCATCACGGCAAGCAGGATGCACATCACTTCGGCGAAGTGGAAATGCTGGGGTTGATAGATGCCATGCCGGGCGATATCCATCATGCCGTTGGACAGGGCGGCACCGATAAATACGCCTATGCCGGCAATGAACAGCACGGTCTTGAACGAGGCAGCTTTTGCACCGACCGAAGACTGGAGGAAGTTGACAGCGTCATTGCTGACCCCTACGACGAGATCGAACATCGCAAGGACAAACAGGAAGATGACAATACATAAATAAATAGTTTCCATAATGATGTATTTTGTTTCTTTGCCGCAAAGGAACGGAAACTGTGTTGCAGCGAAATGACATACATATTACAGAAATATTACAATATGCCTGGAAGAAGGCGCGTAGAATAGCGCAAAGGCATGTGCGGGCGGCGCGGTTCATCGCTGGTCCTGTATCTTCCGGCTGAGATATTCGTAGAACGTATATTGCGACCGTATCTGCTCTTCCTGCGGATGGGGCGACTTCCAGCAGTTGCGCAGATGCTCGTCCACAAAGCAGGCCTTCCGCTTGTCGGCAAGCTGGATGGAAAGCATGTCGAACAGCTCTTGCCTCAATTCTGCATCCAGGATAGGGGTGACGGCTTCGATGCGGCGATACAGGTTACGGCGCATCCAGTCGGGCGAGCCGAGGAAGAGTTTGGGATTACCGCCGTTACCGAAGTACCAGATGCGGGCGTGCTCCAGGAACGTGTCTACGATGCGCGTCACGCGGATGTTGCGACTGTATTCTTGTCCCGGTATCAGGCAGCAGATGCCGCGGACAATCAAGTCGATCTGTACGCCTGCCTCCGATGCCTCATACAGGCGGTCGATCATGGCAGGGTCTTGCAGCGCATTCATCTTCAGGATGATGCGCCCCCCTTTTCCTTTCTTTGCTAACTCTATCTCGTGGTCGATGAGGCGGTTAAGCTCCGGTATCAGGTTGAAGCGTGCCACCAACAGGCGGCGGAACACCGGATTCTGTTTCCCCCGTAAGGTGCGGAATAGGTTGTTCAGGTCGTTGACCAGTACGGGGTTGGACGTGAACAGTCCGCTGTCGGCATAGAGCGTGGCGGTTTTCTCGTTGAAGTTTCCGGTGCTGATGTAGGCATAGCTTGTTAGTTTCTTGCCCTCCTTGCTGCGACACAAGACGAGAGCCACCTTGGCGTGCACTTTCAGTTTGGGGATGCTATAGATGATGTTGATGCCCGAAGCCTTCATCATTTCGGCGGTGGCAAGGTTGTTCTCTTCGTCGAAGCGGGCTTTCAGTTCTACGAAGACGGTCACTTTCTTTCCGTTCTGTGCGGCGGCTATCAGGGTGTTGATTACGGCGGAGTTTTCCGCCACGCGGTATTGGGTGACCATGATTTCGCGCACTTCGGGGGTGTGTACGGCTTCGTACAGGAAGTGGATGAAATGCCCGAAAGAGTGGTAAGGATAGTGCAACAGCAGGTCCCTCCTCTCCACATACTGGAAGATGGATTCACGTTCGTTGAGGCAAGTCAGCTTCATGGGTTGCGGCTTGCGTATGGAGGGGATGTTGGGGTTCGGGTTGGGCAGATGGCGCAAGTCCTCTAAGTTGAGGTGCTTGTCGCCGGGCACCAGCTCGCGGCGGTCTATATGGAAGGCGTCCACCAGAAAGTCGAGGAAGTCCTGCGGCATGGCGCGGTCGTACACGAAGCGGCACACATTGCCTATCTTGCGCTTCTTCACTTTGGTCTTCACCTGCTCGATGATTTCGGACGTGTTGGCAGCATCGTCTATCAGTATGTCCGCATCGCGCGAAATCTTGATGGAATAGCTGCAATCCACCTCATACCCCGGAAAGATAGTGTCGATATTTGCTTTGATGATGTCTTCGATGAACATCAGGTAATAGTTCCCTCCCACCTTCGGCAGTTCGATGAAGCGGGGCACCTTGCTGTAGGGCTGCTTCATGACGAAGTATTGGGGGGCGGCATCCTTCTCTGCCTTGGGATATAGCCGGACGGCGAGATAGAGGCGGTTGTCCCGCAGGAAAGAGACAATCCTGTCCTTGGAGACGGGGACGGGTTGCAGGTAGGGGAAGATCTCTTCCCAGAAGAAGCGTCGCACGAAGTCGTGATGGAACGGTTCGACGTTGCGGCTCTGATAGAAGATGATGTGGTCCTTCTTCAGGGCAGGCAGTATCTGCTGCTCGTAGATACGGATACGTTCTTCCAGCTGGCGGTTTACTTCCCGATTGATGGCGTCCACCAGTTCTACGGCGGACTGCACGGTCTCTTCGTCGCTTTGTGCGGCTCCGGTGGCGATAGCGCGGTGGTCCGCCACGCGTATTTTATAAAATTCCTCCAGATTGGACGAATAGATGGAAATGAAGTTAATCCGTTCATATAGAGGCAGGCTGTTGTCTTCTGCTTCCAGCAGTACGCGATAGTTGAACGACAGCCAACTGATGTCCCGTTTGAAATATCTGTTCTCCATACTTTCTTCTGTTGACAAAGATTTCCCCAAATATAGCTACCTTTGCAGAAATAAGCAAAAGAAAGATGACAAAAATTGGTTTATTATCCGATACGCACGGATATTGGGACGAGAAGTACCTGAAATATTTTGAGTCGTGCGATGAAATCTGGCATGCCGGAGACATCGGTTCGATGGAGGTGGTGCAGAAATTGGCGGCGTTCCGCACGCTGCGTGCCGTGTATGGCAATATAGACGGGCAGGACATCCGTACCCTCTATCCTCAAACCAACCGTTTCACCGTGGATGGTGCCGAAGTGCTGATGAAGCATATCGGGGGCTATCCCGGCAACTATGATCCCTCTATCCGTGGAAGCATCCTGGTGCGTCCGCCCAAGCTCTTCATCAGCGGACATTCCCACATTCTGAAAGTGAAATATGACAAGACCTTGGATATGCTCCATATCAATCCGGGTGCGGCAGGGCTGTTCGGTTTTCACAAAGTGCGCACGATGGTGCGCTTCGTCATAGACAACGGGACTTTCAAAGACCTTGAGGTGATAGAGCTGGCAGGGTAACTCTTCTTTTGGAATCGTTTAACCTCGTATAGCAAGGGGATATGACTCCCTTTGCTAAGTTGTTTCGTATGCCTTGCAAAGATGATTCACTCAGGATGAAAAGTTCATCTCGCGGCGCGAGATACAAATCTCAGCCCGCGAGATGTATATCCCGGCTGCTGAGATATACATCTCGCGCCGCGAGATGAGCTTTCTTCCTTGAGTGAAACAGTTTTTTATGCTGAGTGAAATGGTTTCTTTCCCTGAGTGAAACTATTTCATAAGCCATGTCTATTTACCTCTTGGTATGAGTGCGTGTCTGTTGTTAATATTATGTAAAGATGACCTTATTAGCAAAGAACTAGTAGACTATGAAGTGACAATGTTTAGAGTATTGGATGGCAGTCAGCCGGAGTCAATACTAAAAAAATGGATACTTTATTACGATAGTAGCGGTGGTTCAGATTATAATGGTGGATGTGTTGATGGTGATTTCTTCTATTGTAAATAATCCGTTGGCGGAATTCAAATATTACTCTTATTGCTTTGCCAAAGAATGCTACGGTAAAACCACCATGTACAACTCCAACATGGTGCTCTATTGAACCGCTATGCCGATACCGAAATGGTGAAGAAAGCCATAGGCGATACGTAACTGCACAAGGTTGTGGTGGTATATAAGGGGATGGAGATGGTGGTGTGCGAAGAGGTTTAAGTCGGAACTTCAATAAAATAGTTTAATTTATTTTGTACTGCGTCCGGTTTGCTTTATCTTTGCAACTTGAATAGCAAGTTAGAGCCGTGGGGCTTCGTCCTCCTTCTTATTTTATTCTCCATTTTTTGAAATATTACCGAAAAAAGAACTGAAATATGAAAGGAATTATTCTTGCCGGTGGCAGTGCCACCCGCCTATACCCCTTGTCTAAGGCCATTTCCAAGCAAATTATGCCGGTTTATGACAAACCGATGATCTACTATCCGCTTTCCACACTTATGTTGGCAGGGATACGCGAAGTGCTGATTATCTCTACTCCGCGCGACTTACCCATGTTCCGTGAATTGCTCGGTACGGGCGAAGAGTTAGGCATGTCCTTCTCCTATAAGGTGCAGGAGAAACCCAACGGTCTGGCACAAGCCTTCGTATTGGGTGCCGACTTTTTGGATGGTGGTCCCGGATGCCTCATTCTGGGCGACAACATGTTCTATGGGCAAGGCTTTTCCGCTATGTTGAAGCGTGCCGCTTCCATCGAAAAAGGCGCCTGCATCTTTGGTTACTACGTGAAAGACCCGCGTGCATATGGTGTTGTGGAATTTGATGCAGACGGCAAAGCCATCTCCTTGGAAGAGAAACCGGAGTGTCCGAAAAGCAACTATGCCGTTCCCGGCCTTTACTTCTACGACTCTACAGTCACCGCCAAAGCTGCCGCCCTTAAGCCTTCGGCACGTGGCGAATATGAAATCACCGACCTCAACCGCCTCTATCTGGACGAAGGTACACTGAAAGTGGAAATCTTCGGGCGCGGTTTTGCCTGGCTCGATACGGGTAACTGCGACAGCCTGCTGGAGGCAAGCAACTTTGTTGCCACGATACAGAACCGGCAAGGTTTCCGCGTGAGCTGTATCGAAGAGATAGCCTGGCGTAAAGGCTGGATCAATGTAGACCAGCTTTACCGTCTGGGCGAGCAACTGGGAAAAACAGAGTATGGCAAATATCTGATGGAACTTGCCGACTCATACCGGTAGGAGAGGGACTAACCAACTAAAAAAATTACAAACTCAATATCTTATGAAAACTTATCTTGTGACTGGTGCCGCCGGATTCATAGGCGCCAACTACATCAAGTACATCTTGGCTAAGCACAATGATGTGAAAGTGGTTATACTTGATTCTTTGACATACGCCGGAAATCTGGGTACGATAGCCGGTGACATTGACGACGAACGCTGCTTCTTCGTGAAAGGAGACATCTGCGACCGTGCGCTTGCCGACGAACTCTTCGCCAGGTTCAAGTTCGACTATGTGGTGAACTTTGCTGCCGAAAGCCATGTGGACCGCAGCATCGAAAATCCGCAGCTCTTCCTGATGACGAATATTCTGGGTACACAGAACCTGCTGGATGCCGCCCGCCGTGCATGGGTGACGGGAAAGGACGAGAACGGTTATCCTACTTGGCGGAAAGGTGTGCGCTATCATCAGGTATCTACCGATGAGGTATATGGTTCGTTGGGAGCTGAAGGATATTTTACGGAACAGACTCCGCTCTGTCCGCATAGCCCCTATAGTGCCTCTAAGACCAGTGCCGACATGGTCGTGATGGCATATCATGACACGTATAAGATGCCTGTATCCATTACCCGCTGTTCCAATAACTACGGTCCCTATCACTTCCCCGAGAAGCTGATACCGCTGATTATCAAGAATATTCTGGAAGGCAAGAAACTGCCTGTGTATGGTGACGGAAGCAACGTGCGCGATTGGTTGTACGTGGAAGACCACTGTAAAGCCATCGACCTGGTAGTTCGCGAAGGTGTCGAAGGCGAAGTCTATAACGTAGGTGGACACAATGAGAAGACAAACCTGGAAATCGTGAAGCTGACCATCTCTACTATCCACCGCCTGATGACGGAGAAGCCGGAATATCGCGAAGTGCTGAAGAAGAAAGTAACAGGCGAAGACGGACAGATTGATATCAGCTGGATAAACGAAGATCTGATCACTTTCGTCAAAGACCGCCTCGGTCATGACCAGCGCTATGCCATAGATCCGACCAAGATTACCAATGCTTTAGGATGGTATCCGGAAACAAAGTTTGAGGTAGGCATCGTGAAGACGATCGAATGGTACCTGAATAATCAGGCTTGGGTAGAAGAAGTGACCAGCGGCGACTACCAACATTATTACGAAAGAATGTACGGAGCAAGATGATTTGAGAAAATCACTCCTGCTACGAATAATTGTGGTAGGAGTGATTCTTTCAATTCGGGCATAATGACATACCCTCGGTTCGGTAAAGAGAGGGGGATTTGTACATTTACTTCTTTATTCGCAATGATGTACCGTTAGGATTCGCCTTGGATTGAAACAAGGCGGAATAGTGTGGGTTTGCAGTAAGGAATGTGAAGCTTAGGCAATGGATAGTGCGGCTGCAAGTAGCAATCCTAAGAGTAACATGTTGCGTGAAGTCTCGCCCAGTATGCGGTTCAGTTGTTTGCCACTGCCGATATGAACCATTCCGCGCCATGTCCGTATATGCAGACAGAGGTAGATGCCGGGTGCCCAGATAAATTCGAACGGAGTCAACCTGCCCGTGAATAGAAATCGGAAGCAACATAGTGCGGCGGCAATACCCAAACCCAGATACATGTATTCTCCGAATTTTTTGCCGTAACGTACCACTAAGGTCTGTTTACCGCTGATGGCGTCTTGTTCGCGGTCGCGGTAGTTGTTTACCATCAATAAAGTGTCTATCGCCAGACCACTGATGAGTGACAACGTCACTGCATCCATATCTATCGTGTATGCCTGTATATAGAAAGTGCCGCATACAGGGACGAATCCAAAGAAGACCAATACCAGCACATCTCCCCATCCCCGATAAGAGAGCAGAGTGGTATAGAGAAAGGCGAACAGCACGCATGCTCCTCCCAACATCACCAATTCCCAGCCCCTGTAGGGTAATTGCTCCCAGACGACGAACAACGTGGCAAGCCCGGTCAGACAAGAGAACAGTAGTATGATGCCGATGCCCGTCTTCATGGCGCGTGTCGTAATCCAACCCTCAGCACAGGCACGCTGTGGACCCAACCGGTCCTGTCGGTCGGAGCCTTTCAGGTAGTCGAATAAATCGTTGATAAAGTTGGCTGCTATCTGCATGCCGCAGGCAAAGAGGAGGCAAAGCAGAGCAGGGACGCTCTTGAAGAGTCCGTCGCTGACGGCAAGGGCACTGCCTAACAGTACCGGTATGATGGCTCCTGTAAGGGTCTTGGGGCGGGCGGCAAGAAACCAGGCATGGAATGAGTTGGGTTTGACTTCTTTCATTGATGTATTTCTTTCTTAAATCTCTCTCTTTCTTAATCTCTCTTTTTTCTTGATGTATCCTTTGGAGGTAGATCCTTTTTGGAATATCAGCCGTCAATCGGCTCGCAAAGATACAGAAAATCGCTATCTTTGCGTCTGCTATGATGAAGAAATTGATTTATATCTGTATCCTTTCAGGGTTGCTTTTCTCCTCATGTCGGTCGTACAGCCGCCTGCCCTTGTCACTGCCTCCGCACATCTCGGCAGAAGACAGTATCCGGATGGCGAATACGAAGATTACCATCTTCAGACAGCGTACCGGCTATAAAGGCATCAGCCGACTGAAGACGTATGAGTTTGCCCATCCAGACGTGCCTGTTGCTTTCGACGGGTTCCGCATGGCTTTCGTCTCCGACTTGCATTATAAAAGCCTATTCAAGGAAAAAGGATTGGATAATCTGGTGAAACTGCTCAAAGAGCAACATGCTGATGTGTTGCTGGTGGGAGGCGACCTGCACGAAGGATGCGAGTATGTACCTTCCGTCATTGCCGCCCTTGCCGCGGTCAAACCTCCGATGGGGGTGTATGCCGTACTGGGCAATAATGATTACGAGGCGTGCTACGACGAAATTGTCCGTGAGATGCGGCGGTGCGGTGTGCATCTGCTGGAGCATAAGGTTGATACGTTGAGGCGGAACGGGGAAGAGATACAGATTGCCGGTGTGCGCAATCCTTTCGATTTGAAGAAGAACGGTACTGCTCCTACGCTTGCCCTTTCTCCCGAAGATTTTGTGGTTCTACTGACCCATACGCCCGATTATGCCGAAGATGTTCCCGTCACCCATGCCGACTTGGTACTTGCAGGACATACCCACGGCGGACAGGTGACTCTGTTCGGTTGGTATGCCCCTATACTCCCTTCCCATTACGGGCAACGCTTCCGTACCGGTGTGCGCTATAACTCGATGCGCACACCGATGATCATAACCAATGGCATCGGCACGTCCAACAGGAACGTCCGCCTTTTTGCCCCCAGCGAAGCGGTAATGATTATCCTTCGCCGGGCAGAAGTACCACGCCCAGTTTCTTCTTTCCGTCCATCTTTACCGTGACAGGCTGTCCGAAGCGGATGTGGCGCAGGTATTTGCTTTCGTATACGGCAGGTTGGGCATTCAGGAAGTCCTGATTATATACCCCATCGTCCATGTAGGCATTGATGGTGAAGTAACCTACGCCGAAAGAAGTCAGGTTTTGGAAGAAGTGGGTTCCTTGGCTGGGGTCTACCCGATAATTGGTCAACCCAGCTTCCACGATGACGCGGGCGGCACTGATATGCGGCCATTTTACCGGGATGCCCAGCCAGGTATCGCTACTTCCCCAACGACCCGGACCTATCAGGACGTAATTCTTGCCTTCGTCGAGGAATTGCTGGTTCAGTTTCTCGATCTCCCATGCAATCTCTTGATTGTGCGAAGCGCTGTAGTCGTCAGTCTTTACGTAGACCACGTCATGCAGGTCGTTCATGATTCCGTGTCCGAGGGAATTGTTGGAACGCAGCAGCAACTTGTCATCCGGTATGGTGTTGAGGTCTTCGTCCAGCATCTCCTTGGTATCGACGATAGGGCGTACTTGCAGGAGGTAGAACGTACCACTCTTGTCCTTCTCGCGGCTCATGGTAGCGGCAAACTCAATTTCTACGGGACGGCGCATCTCCTGTTCTCCGTACTTCAACACCAGTTGCAGGATGCGTGCCAGTGGGAAGACATCATGTTGCAGGATGTTGGCGAAAGTGATGACCTTACGTCCGCCAGGATACAGTCCGTCGCGAATGATCTGGTCGTAGGGGTCGTAGGTAGAGGCGATGTAGTTCAGGGCACCGTCCTTCTCGGCCTCCTTCACATGCAGTTTCAGCAGGTTGAAGCCGTCGTCGATGGAGAAATTGTGTCCTACGTTTTTCAGGTCGAGGGCATAGAAGCGGGTTTGTGTCTCCTTCAGGGCAATTTCCATTTCGCTGGTCTGCAGGACCTGATGGGGGTGATAGGGAGAGAAGCGGAGAGTCATTCCACCGTCTACGATGTATTTTCCTAAGCCGAGGGCAAGGTTCACGGTACCCTCTTCCGCAACTTCGTCACCGATGGGGTAGTAGTTGAGCGAACGTGCCACGCCGGACATGTTGGGATAGTAACGGTCGCCGTACATGTTGCCCACGACTTCCTGAAGGATGACTGCCATCTTCTCTTGATCGATGACGTTGCTTGTGGCTTGCATGTAGGCCTTGCTATCGCGGAAGTAGACCGAAGCATATACCCCCTTGATAGCGTCGGAGAGCATGCGCAGCATCTCATACTTGTCGTCGAGGTAGGGGATCATGTAGGTGTTATAGATTCCGGCGAAGGGCTGATAGTGCGAGTCTTCCAGCAGGGAAGAGGAGCGGATGGCAAGCGGTGACTTCACTACGTCGAAGAAGGTGAAGAAGTCTTCCACGAGGCGGTCGGGCAGCTTGGCTTTCAGGAAATAGCGTAGGATCAGGGCATCATCGGAGTCGGAGAGGGCTACCTGATAGAGGTTGTTGGTCTCCATAAATTCGTCGAAGACATCAGTACAAAGCACTACGGTCTTGGGGATGGCGACACGGGCATTGTCGAACTCCTCGAATTCCGGATGATGTTTCACCATATTGTCGATGAAGGCAAGACCGCGTCCTTTTCCTCCCAGCGAGCCGTCGCCGATGCGGGCGAAGTTGGAGTAACGGTCGAAGCGGTCACGCTTGAAGACAGCCACGACACCTTGGTTTTTCATCTTGCGGTACTTCACGATGGCTTCGAAGATAATTCGCCGGTGAGCATCGACGTCCTGCAGGCTATTCCAAGTGATGGGTTTCAGAAACTCTGCCACAGGGAACATGGCACGGGAGTAGAGCCAGCGGCTGATATGGTTACGGCTGATATGGTAGAGGAACGACTCTGCCGGAATGGCAAACAGTATGTTTTGCAGCTCCTTGAGGTTTTTCACACGTGCAATCTCTTCCATTGTGTCGGGGTTGCGGAACACGAAATCACCGAAACCGAAGTTCTCCATGACGATGCGGCGCAGGTCGACATCCATCTTTTTGGAGTTCTTGTCGATGAAAGCGGCGCCATATTTGGAGGCGTAGAGGGCATTCTCCGATTCACTGGACTGGATGATAAGCGGTACGAACGGGTCTTGCTTGCGGATGGCGGCACAGAGCCTGATGCCGGCAAGTCCGTCTTTTTCGCCACGCTCCACACGGGGGAAGCGGACATCGGTGATCACTCCCAATATGTTGTTCTTGTATCTTTCGTAGATGCCGATCGCCTCATCGTAGGTACGTGCCAGGACGATTTTAGGGCGTCCACGCATGCGCAGCGTACGTTGGTGGGCATTCAGTGCTTCGGTACTGAACTCTTGGCTCTGCTTTAATACGAATTTGTAGAGGTTGGGCAGGATAGAGGAGTAGAAGCGTATGCCGTCTTCTACGAGAAGTATCAGCTGTACGCCTACCTCTTTGACGTCATGTTCCAGGTTCATCTTGTCTTCTATCAGCTTGATGATGGAGACCAGCAGATCGGTGTTGCCCAGCCAGCAGAACACATACTCGAAGGCACTTAGGTCTTCGTTGGCAATGCGCTTGGTGATGCCGTGGCTGAAAGGGGTCAGTATCACGACAGGTATGTGCTCATATAGGCTTTTGATGTGGCGTGCCACATCAAAACTCTCGTTGTCACCCGTTCCCGGCATGCAGATGATGAGATCGAAAGGCACGGTGGAGAGTTGTGCCAACGCCTCTTCGCAGGTCGATACCTGAGTGAAGCGTGGCGGATAGCGCAGGGAAAGCGAGGTATACTCGTTGAAGATTTTCTCGTCGATTCGTCCGTCGTCTTCTAGCATGAAGGCATCGTAGGGATTGGCGATGAGCAAGATGTTGAAGATACGCCTCGTCATCAGGTTGGCGAACTGCGTGTCCTTGAAATAGAGTTGGTTTAATTTAAGCTTGCTGAGCATGGCTTATCATGGTTTATAGGTTTGACGGGCAAAAGTAATAGAAACAGAACGATTTATAACGTTTTCTGGGTACTTTTTCGTATGTTTCTTATTAGAAAAGTGATTTTTTCCCTTTTTGGTTGGTTTTCCTTTCTTATCTGTACTTATCATCTATTCTGACGTGGGTGGAAGGAGGTATGGAATCCTAAAATTATTGTGGTTAAAAATGCTTGTATTTGGTGTGAACCGGTATAACTGTTACCCTTCTGTGGCATTTGGAGGTGTTCTTAATGGTACTAAATGAGATAACCGCGAAAGAAAGGCATAATTATGCATTAATTTCTTGTTTGCTATTAACAGTTTTTGTAATTTTACGCCTAAATGAAGTGAACCGACGGTAATATGTAGATAATCCGACGAGTTGAAATCGTATTGTGTCCATGTGAATGTGTGACTATATATAATAATGTGTAATAAGCAATGAAAAAAGTAACTTTATTCGCAACAGGTATCATTATGATGTCATGTGCACAACAGCAACAGAAACTGGCGTATCCTGAAACCGCAAAGGTGGATACGGTAGATGTTTATTTTGGAACAGAAGTCCCCGATCCTTATCGCTGGCTGGAGAATGATACCTCCGAGGCAACTGCAGCATGGGTGGAAGCACAGAATCAGGTGACAAACGCTTATCTAGCTAAAATCCCGTTCCGTAATGCCTTGCTGAACCGTCTGACGGATTTGGCTAATTACGAGAAAATCGGTGCACCTTTTAAGAAGCATGGCAAATATTACTTCTACAAGAACGACGGATTGCAGAATCAGAGTGTGCTCTACGTGCAGGACAGTTTGGAAGGCGAACCGCGCGTATTCCTCGACCCCAACAAATTGTCGGACGACGGCACTGTAGCACTGACTGGTATTTCCTTCTCACACGACGGGAAATATACGGCATATACCATCTCGCGCAGTGGTTCGGATTGGACCGAAATCTATGTCATGGACACGGAAACCAGCCAGTTACTGGAGGATCATATCCTGTGGGCTAAGTTCTCAGGTGCTTCCTGGCAGGGGGACGGCTTTTACTACAGCGCATACGATGCTCCGGTGAAAGGTAAGGAGTTCTCCAACGTGAACGAGATGCATAAAATCTATTTCCACAAGATGGGTACCCCGCAATCGGAAGACAAGCTGGTTTATCAGAATCCTGCCTATCCGAAACGCTTCTACAGTGCCAGTGTGAATGAAGATGAGACACTGTTGTTCCTCTATGAGTCGGGCGAAGGACGTGGAAACGCCCTGTACGTGAAGGATCTGCGTAAACCGAACGCACCTTTCGTGGCAATGGCTACGGATATGGACTACAACTATTATCCTATCGAAATAATAGGCGACAAGATGTACATATTCACTAATTTCGGTGCTCCCAAGTATCGCCTATTGGTGGCAGACGTCAGCAAGCCTGAACTGAAAGACTGGGTAGAGCTGGTGCCTGAGACAGAGAATGTGCTTTCTGGTGCAGAAGTGATAGGCGGGAAGTTATTCCTGACATATGATAAGGATGTTGCCAACCATGCATACGTATATGATTTGACAGGCAAGATGATACAGGAAATCCAATTGCCGTCGCTTGGGTCGGTCAGCTTCAGCGGTGACAAGGATGACAAGGAATGTTTCTTTGGATTTACATCGTTCACGGTTCCCGGTGCTACCTATAAATATGATATGGACCAGAATGCCTACGAACTTTTCCGTGCTCCTAAAGTAGCCTTCAATCCGGATGAGTATATGACTGAACAGGTGTTCTACCCCAGTAAAGACGGTACGAAGATACCTATGTTCCTCACTTATAAGAAAGGTTTGAAGAAGGATGGCAAGAATCCGGTATACCTCTATGCTTATGGTGGGTTCAATATCAGCCTTTATCCCTCTTTTTCCACTTCACGTGTTCCGTTTTTGGAAAATGGCGGTATCTATGCACAGGCAAACCTGCGCGGTGGTGGCGAATATGGTGAAGAGTGGCACGTGGCAGGTACGAAGATGCAGAAACAAAATGTATTCGATGACTTTATCTCTGCAGCCGAATACCTCATTAATAGTAAGTATACCAATAAAGATAAGATTGCTATCGTAGGCGGTTCTAACGGTGGTCTGCTGGTGGGCGCTTGCATGACACAACGTCCTGACCTCTTCCGTGTGGCCATTCCGCAAGTAGGAGTGATGGATATGCTCCGCTATCACAAATTCACCATTGGCTGGAATTGGGCAAGTGATTATGGTACGAGCGATGACAGCAAGGAGATGTTTGACTACCTGAAAGGTTACTCTCCTTTGCACAATCTGAAACTTGGGGGCAAGTATCCTGCAACTATGGTTACCACGGCCGATCATGACGACCGTGTGGTTCCTGCCCATTCATTCAAGTTTGCTGCTACCTTGCAAGAGTGCAATGACGGAACGAATCCTACTCTGATCCGCGTCGACAGCAAGGCTGGACATGGAGCAGGTAAGCCTATGGCTAAAGTATTGGAAGAACAGGCTGATATCTATGGCTTTATCATGTATAACTTGGGCATGACCCCAAAATTCTAAAGCAGGCAGATAGAAACTGTAGCGTGTAAGGTAGAAAGTGTGTAACTAGTTGTATGATATCCGGTTGCTTGCTTTCTGCCTTGTCTGTATACTTTCGCTCCATTCTTGGCATATATTCTATAGAAAATATCATTTTATCATTATTTAATCAAAAAAATGCCGAAAAATAGGATTTGATTCAAAAGATTATTTATATTTGCACTGTTATTCGTTGACATTTTGTTCGAATAGCGCTAAGATAACGAAAGGATAAACCTTTTAAAAAGTAATATTATGAATATCGAACGAATTATGTCCTCTTTGGAGGCAAAGCATCCCGGTGAGTCTGAATATCTTCAAGCCGTAAAGGAAGTTCTTCTTTCTATCGAAGATATTTACAATCAACATCCTGAGTTTGAGAAAGCTAAGATTATAGAACGCTTAGTTGAACCGGATAGAATCTTTACGTTCCGTGTTACATGGGTAGATGACAAGGGAGAAGTGCAAACGAACCTTGGTTATCGTGTACAATTCAACAATGCTATTGGTCCATACAAGGGCGGTATTCGTTTCCATGCGTCTGTAAACCTCTCTATTCTGAAATTCTTAGGTTTTGAACAGACTTTCAAGAATGCGTTGACCACTCTGCCGATGGGTGGAGGCAAGGGAGGTTCCGACTTCTCACCACGTGGCAAGAGTGATGCTGAAATCATGCGTTTCTGTCAGGCTTTCATGCTTGAGTTGTGGCGTCATCTCGGTCCGGATATGGATGTGCCTGCCGGTGATATAGGCGTAGGAGGTCGCGAAGTAGGTTACATGTTCGGCATGTATAAGAAGTTGACCCGTGAATTTACCGGTACCTTCACAGGTAAAGGCTTGGAATTTGGAGGTTCGTTGATACGTCCAGAGGCAACAGGTTTCGGAGGATTGTACTTTGTAAACCAAATGTTGGAGACTAAGGGTATTGATATCAAGGGTAAGACGGTTGCTATCTCCGGTTTTGGAAATGTGGCATGGGGTGCCGCTATCAAAGCAACGGAATTAGGTGCCAAGGTGGTGACTATCTCCGGTCCCGATGGTTACATTTATGACCCGAATGGTATCAGTGGTGAGAAGATAGATTATATGCTTGAGCTTCGTGCATCGGGTAATGATATCGTAGCTCCGTATGCAGATGAATTCCCCGGTTCTACATTCGTAGCAGGCAAGCGTCCTTGGGAAGTGAAGGTTGATATCGCATTGCCTTGCGCCACTCAGAATGAATTGAACGGTGATGATGCTCGTCGTTTGATTGAGAACAACGTAATGTGCGTAGGTGAAATATCCAATATGGGCTGTACGCCGGAAGCTATTGACTTGTTCATCGAACATAAGATCATGTATGCTCCGGGTAAGGCTGTTAATGCCGGTGGTGTAGCTACTTCTGGTTTGGAAATGTCTCAGAACGCTATGCACCTCAGTTGGAGTGCTGCTGAAGTGGATGAAAAATTACATTCCATCATGCATGGTATTCATGCCCAATGCGTAAAATATGGAACAGAACCTGACGGTTACATCAACTATGTGAAGGGTGCTAATATTGCAGGCTTCATGAAAGTAGCTCACGCTATGATGGGTCAGGGAATAATTTAAAGGAAACTTTGTTTAGTTGTATTTGTATTTGTGGTTTGTGCTGCCCCAGCCTGTGAAGGTATAGGGCAGTACTTTTTTTATTTAAATCTCAAACATTCGGCTTCTTGCCAGCATGCATGCACCTACAATACCTGCTTTGTCTTTCAATTTGGAAGTCATGATGACCGAATCTTTGTTGACCAGATTCAGTGAATACTTCCGTACTGCTGTCTTCAGGGGCTGGGTAATGTAATCTCCGGTGAGGGAAAGTGTCCCTCCGATGATGACTAACTCCGGATTGAAGATATTGATGAGGCCTGCAATTTGTTTGCCAAGCTTTTGCCCGATCTCTTCTACAATTTCAATGCAGAGTAAGTCCTCTTTGTTGACGGCGGTTATAATTTCATCTAAAGTGAGCGTATTGTCTGTTTTTGCCCGATTGGAAAGAATGGAGTTTTCTCCCATTCTGATACGTTCCAATAATGTACGGTGTAGTGCGGAACCTGATGCTTCTGTTTCCAAACAACCTTTTTTGCCACAATGGCAAATGATCTCATTGTCGAACGCATTCACATGTCCGAACTCTCCAGAGAAACCTGATTTTCCTGTATAGATTTTCCCGTCTATAATAATTCCGATTCCTAATCCCCAACTGACATTTATGAAAATAATATCTTTTTCACCTTTTACGCATCCTTGCATGTATTCTCCATATGTCATTGCACGGGTATCATTATCAATAGTAACAGGGTAACCGAGCCTTTCACTTAAAACATCTGCAAGTGGTCGCTCTTCAAAATTGAATTGGCTGAAACAGTATCCTGATTCAGGGTTCACCCGACCAGATACATTGACGTTGATGTTCAGGATTTTTTCTGTGTCTATTGTGAGTTCCTTAATGAAGTTTATGATAAGGTTACAAAGTTCATCCAATCCTTTCAAGGAATTCTCGAAGTTATATGGAATATTCATTTTTAATTCTACCATGTCCCCTTTGAAGTTGATTAATCCGATGTTGACGGCGAATTTCTTTATATCTACTCCAATAAAGTAGCCGGATTGAGGATTTAATCCATATAAATGCGGATGGCGTCCTCCGCTTGTTTCCAATTTCCCATAATCATTGATATATCCTTCATCGAACATTTCGCTGATTAGTTTTGTGACTGTGGGGATACTCAGATCCAACTCTTTGGAAAGATCTGGAATTGTAGAACTACCATTATATATATAATGGGTAATGATCCTTTTCTTTATAAGGGCATTTTTAGAGCCCATTTCTATTTCTTTTAGGAATTGCTGGTACATAATTGTCGTTTGTTTTATTATTCGCCTCAAAGATAATTAATAAATTTATTAATTCCAATCCTTATAAAAAAGATACGGCTGGATTTCTGAAAAGTGCGTTGGTTATCTTGTTCTCTCTTTCTCTTCTCTATTATATAAATTTCCCTCTTCTTCTTTCTTTATTTTCCTCTCTATTAATAATATCTGCTATATTTAATAAAAATGAGTGGTATGTATAAAATATAATAATAAAATAATTTATTATCTATTGTTTATTTAATAAATATATCTATCTTTGCATCGTGATATAAACAATGAAAGTTTTATAATCATAAAGATTAAACTTAAAATTCAATAGGTTAACATATATAATATAGAGGAGAAATACTATGAAAACAAGCAATCGCAGAGAATTTCTGAAAAAAGCCGCTTTGGCAGGAGCTTCCGCTTTGGTAGCTTCTGGATTGCTGGCAGATGAAGTACCTGGGACAGTTTCATCTTCTTCAATACCTCAAAGTGATGTTTGTGTCGACAGGTTTATTTTGCCCAAGGCCAATGGATTGAAGATTACCGGAACTTTCTTAGATGAAATATCCCATGATATCCCTCATCAGAATTGGGGGGAAAAGGAATGGGATCAGGATTTTCGTTATATGAAGAGTATTGGAATTGATACGGTTATCATGATTCGTTCCGGCTATCGTAAGTTTATCACTTATCCTTCCAAATATTTGTTGAAGAAAGGATGTTATATGCCGTCTTTTGACTTATTGGATATATACCTTCGTTTAGCGGATAAATACCAAATGAAATTTTATTTTGGTTTATATGATTCCGGAAAATATTGGGATACGGGAGATCTTTCCCATGAAATTGAAGATAATAAATATGTCATAGATGAAGTGTGGGACAGGTATGGCAAGAGATACAAAAGTTTTGGCGGTTGGTATATAAGTGGTGAGATTAGTCGTAAAACGAAAGGGGCCATTGATGCTTTTCGTGCGATGGGAAAACAGTGTAAGGATATATCAGGTGGATTGCCAACTTTTATATCGCCCTGGATTGACGGGAAGAAAGCTGTAATGGGAACAGGTAAGTTGACCAGGGAGGATGCAGTATCGGTTCAGGAACACGAAAGGGAGTGGAATGAAATCTTTGATGGGATTCATGAAGTCGTTGACGCTTGTGCCTTTCAGGACGGACATATTGATTATGATGAGTTGGATGCCTTTTTTACGGTAAATAAGAAACTGGCAGATAAATATGGAATGAAGTGTTGGACAAATGCGGAGACTTTTGATCGTGACATGCCCATAAACTTTCTACCAATAAAGTTTGATAAACTTCGGATGAAATTGGAAGCGGCTAAACGGGCAGGATATGATAAAGCTATAACTTTTGAGTTCTCTCACTTTATGAGTCCGCAATCTGCTTATTTACAGGCAGGACATTTATATGATAGATATAAAGAATACTTTAATATAAAATAGAAATGAAGTCGACAATTAATTTAGGTTATTTGGTTTTCCTTTCAGTAGTAGCAGCTTTAGGCGGTTTTCTATTTGGATATGATACAGCTGTTATTTCTGGTACTATTGCTCAAGTTACCAAACAATTTCAGTTGGATGCCTTGCAACAAGGATGGTATGTGGGATGTGCATTGATCGGTTCCATCATCGGGGTACTTTTTGCTGGTATTTTGAGTGATAGGTTCGGACGGAAATTTACTATGATTCTCTCGGCAATCCTATTTTCGACTTCTGCAATAGGCTGTGCTGTCTGTGTGGATTTTAATAAATTGGTGGTTTACCGAATAATAGGTGGTATTGGAATAGGAGTTGTTTCTATTATTTCTCCGCTTTATATTTCGGAAGTTGCTGTCGCTCAATTTCGCGGACGCTTGGTTTCCTTATATCAGTTGGCTGTTACAATTGGATTTCTGGGGGCTTATCTTGTGAATTATCAGCTTTTGGAATATTCCACGAGTAATTTAGATGTTACTGCCGGGTGGTGGAACTTGATATTTGTAGAAGAAGTTTGGAGAGGAATGTTAGGTATGGAGACACTTCCTGCCTTATTATTCTTTATCATCATCTTCTTCATACCAGAAAGCCCACGTTGGTTAATATTGAAAGGAAGAGAAGAAAAAGCTACTAATATTCTTCAGAGAATTTATGTATCTTCTAAGGAAGCTATGTTTCAATTAGCGGAAACTAAGTCTGTTATATCTTCCGAAGTAAAATCGGAATGGAGGTTTTTATTACGACCCGGTATAATGAAAGCTGTTATAATAGGTGTATGCATAGCCTTGCTCGGACAGTTTATGGGCGTCAATGCTGTGTTGTATTATGGACCATCCATTTTTGAAAACGCCGGTTTGTCAGGAGGGGATTCTCTGTATTATCAGGTTCTGGTAGGCTTAGTGAATACTCTGACTACTATATTGGCTCTTATTATTATAGATAAGGTAGGACGTAAAAAATTAGTCTATTATGGTGTATCTGGTATGGTAATTTCTTTAATACTGATTGCGGCTTATTTTATGTATGGCGAATCTTGGAGAATTTCTAGTATTTTTCTTCTGATCTTTTTCCTCTTCTATGTATTTTGCTGTGCTGTGTCTATATGTGCTGTAGTGTTTGTACTTCTTTCCGAAATGTACCCGACCCAGATACGTGGACTTGCTATGTCCATTGCTGGTTTTGCTTTGTGGATAGGTACATACCTGATTGGGCAGTTAACCCCCTGGATGCTCCAGAATTTTACCCCCGCTGGAACATTCCTGCTGTTTGCAATCATGTGTGTACCTTATATGTTGATCGTCTGGAAACTTGTTCCTGAAACTACTGGTAAGTCTTTGGAAGAAATTGAACGTTACTGGATGGATACAAAAAATTGACCTTAAATAATATATATAATGAAGATTGGAAACTTTTTATTGAACAGTTGTTTTATAGCTACTTTATGCTCATGTAGCATTTCTCAAAAAGAAAATTTGAATTTAACTCTATCAAAAGATGTATTATTCGATAAAGTGAAGGGTGCTTGGGCTGGTCAGACTATCGGTTGTACGTATGGTGGTCCGACAGAGTTTCAGTATTTGTCTACTATGGTTCCTGATTCTATAGTGATTCCTTGGGGAGCGGGTGAGATCAAAAAGTGGTATAACGGTGGTGGTGGTCTTTATGATGACATTTATGTAGACTTGACTTTTGTGGAGACCTTTGAAAGATGTGGGCTGAATGCTCCTGCTGATTCTTTTGCTGCTGCATTCCTTGCTAAAGAATATCCTTTGTGCCATGCCAACCAGATGGCTCGTTATAATCTTTTGCAAGGTTTGACTCCTCCCTCCAGTGGTTATTGGAAAAATAACCCTCATGCCAATTGTTTGGATTTCCAGATTGAAGCGGATTTTGCAGGTATCATGTCTCCGGGTATGGTGAATAGTGCTACTGAGATTTGCGATCGTGTAGGACATATTATGGCTTATGGCGATGGATGGTATGGCGGCGTGTATGTAGCCGCAATGTATTCTTTGGCTTATGTGAGCGATGATATCGAGTACATTGTGGTAGAGGCGTTGAAATCAGTTCCTCAGGGAAGCCGCTTTCATGAATGTATGTCTGATGTTATAAATTGGCATAAACAATATCCAGAGGATTGGAAAAAATGCTGGGAAGAAATAGAGAAGAAATGGGGGAGCAATGACATAGCCTGTCCTGATGGAGTCGAAATGCCTTTCAATATTGAAACTTATGTAAACGGTGCATACATAATTTTGGGATTGCTCTATGGACAGGGAGATTTCGAGAAGACCATTGATATTTCTACGCGTGCGGGACAAGATTCAGATTGTAATCCGGCTTCTTCCGGTGGTATTTTGGGAACCATGATCGGTTATGGTCGTATCCCTGAGAAATATAAGAATGAATTGACTATAGTTGAAGACATCCCTTTCAATAATACGGTAAGTTTTAATAAAGGATGTGAACTGAGCTTTGGACATGCTTTACAAATGATAGAAAGAGGTGGCGGAAAGATTGGAGATAATGAATTGACAATCAACTTTCAACAGCCGGAACCTGCACAGTTAGAAATTAGTTTTGAGGGCTTGAAACTTGATAAAAAAGTGGTAGTGGATAATTGGATCGCTCATTTCCCGTCAATAGAATTTGAAGGAATAGGAGCTGTGATAAAAGGTGAACTTAAAGGTGAAAATGTTCCTGAAGATTATGTTGCCGAATTGGATGTCTATTTTAATGATAATTTGATAGAGGTGTGTAAGTTACCGTTAAAGTATAATCATCGTAAACATGAATTGTTCTTTAATTATGTTCAGCCTTACGGTAAATATACAGTGACTTGTAAATGGGTAAATCCCGCTAAGGGTGCTGATATTTGGGTAAGAGATGTTATCACTTATACGACAGATAAATAATAAGAAATATAGGGAGACTGGTTTTGATGCATACTGATAAAAAACGTTTCCAGTTCCTATCTAAAAAGAGAAAAATGATGGATTTTAAAGAGTTAGCGAGTCAGTACAAGGATGAACTTTTGAATAACGTTCTTCCTTTCTGGTTGGAGCATTCCCAAGATTATGAATACGGTGGGTATTTTACTTGTCTGGATAGAGAAGGGAATGTCTTTGACACAGACAAATTTGTTTGGTTACAAGGCCGGGAAGTATGGTTGTTTTCAATGCTTTATAACAAGGTGGAGAAACGCCAAGAATGGCTCGACTGTGCAATTCAGGGAGGTGAGTTCCTGAAGAAGTATGGTCATGATGGGAATTACAATTGGTATTTTTCCTTGGATCGTACCGGACGTCCGTTGGTGGATCCTTATAATATTTTCTCATACACCTTTGCCACAATGGCATTCGGACAACTGAGTTTGGCTACCGGAAACCAGGAATATGCGGATATAGCTAAAAAGACCTTTGATATTGTTTTATCGAAAGTTGACAATCCGAAAGGGAACTGGAACAAACTTCATCCGGGTACACGTAATTTAAAGAATTTCGCCTTACCAATGATCCTATGTAATTTGGCTATGGAGATAGAGCATTTGTTGGATGAGGGATATTTGGAAAAGACGATGGAAGTATGTATTCACGAAGTTATGGAGGTTTTCTATCGTCCTGAATTAGGAGGTATTATTGTAGAGAATGTTCTGGCAAATGGAGAACTTTCTGATTCATTTGAAGGACGGCAAGTAACTCCGGGGCATGATATTGAAGCCATGTGGTTTATTATGGATCTAGGAAAACGTTTGAACCGTCCAAATTTGATTGAAAGGGCAAAAGAGGTCACATTAAAAATGATAGATTATGGTTGGGATGAGGAATTTGGAGGTCTCTACTATTTTATGGACCGTAAAGGTTATCCTCCTCAGCAACTGGAGTGGGATCAGAAATTATGGTGGGTTCATATAGAGACTTTGATTTCATTGCTCAAAGGTTATCAATTGACTGGAGACAAGCAATGTCTTGACTGGTTTGAAAAGGTACATGAATATACCTGGAATCATTTCAAAGATAAGGAATATCCTGAATGGTATGGTTATTTGAATAGGAGAGGTGAGGTACTATTACCTCTGAAAGGTGGAAAGTGGAAAGGTTGTTTCCATGTTCCGAGAGGGCTTTATCAATGCTGGAAGATATTAGAAGATCTGACTTTAGTAGCATGCAATGAAAATAATAATCCCTAATTTAAAACTATAATAATATGAAAAACAAGTGTTTTTATTTACTATTTCTATTATTCTCCTTCTTGAGTATTAGTGTATATGCTCAAGTGAAAGTAGAGGGTAATGTTTTTGATGAAAATGGAAGTCCATTGATTGGAGTATCAGTTTTTACAGAAGGTCAAAAGACTGGTACTGTGACAAATGTGGATGGACACTTTACTATTATGGTTCCTAACACAAATTCATCTCTTACTTTTTCTTATGTGGGTTATATGACTCAGAAAATACAATTGAGAGGGAAAAAAATTCTGAAGATTGTAATGAAGGAAGATGCAGAATTATTGGACGAAGTTGTAGTAGTAGGTTATGGTACACAAAAGAAAATTAATGTGACTGGTGCTATTGCGCAAGTGGATAATAAAGAGTTGAAGATGGCTCCGAGTGGTAACCTTTCTTCTACATTGGCAGGTCGTTTACCAGGTTTGATATCTAAACAGAGTAGCGGACAACCGGGTGCTGATGGAGCAAGTCTTTATATTCGTGGTAATGGTGCGGGAGATGGTAGCCCATTGATTGTTATAGATGGTGTCATTACTGATTATTTCCCTTCATTTTCACCAGATGAAGTAGAATCTATTACTATTTTGAAAGATGCGACTGCTGCTGCCGTTTATGGTGTACGTGCTGCAGCGGGTGTGATTTTGATCACGACGAAGCGTGGTACAGTGCAGAAACCTACCGTAACATTTAATTCATCTGTTACGTTAAGTCAGAATACGGATTTCCCGAAGTTTCTGAACGGACCGGATTATGCATACTGGTATAACAAGGCTCAACTTCTGGATGGTGTGGCTGAAGAAAGCTTGAGATTTTCACCTGAGGAAATAGACCGTATTACTAATCCGGGTGAGAATGAGCATATCTATGGAAATACTGACTGGTTCGATCTGTTATTCCGTAATGCAGCTCCTACTTATACGAATAACGTTTCGGTTTCCGGTGGTACGGAGAAAGTCAAGTTTTTTGCCTCAGTCGGCGCTTATAATCAGGAAGGTATCATAAAACGTACCTCTTATGATAAGTATAACTTCCGCTCCAATATGGATGCTAAGATTACTGATAACTTTGATTTGTCTCTTGACCTGTCCGGTTACGTTTCCGAACAGGATGAACCGGGTGCTTCTGCAGGTATAGGCTCATATGCCTCTATTTTCCAGCAGGCGCTGTTATCATATCCTTATCTGAAACCTTATACGGCTGATGGCATGCCCATAGCCAGTATAAATACAGCCGGTAACGGAAATAACAATCCTATTGCGGCCAGAGACTTGTCGGGTAATAATAATGTCAAGAAGACGTATTTCCAGGGAAATGTTGCTATGAGGTATCAGTTGCCTTTTGTGAAAGGATTATCTGTTAAACTGAACGCTTCTTATGTGAAGAACTATACTATGCAGAAGAAGTACTTCCTGACTTATGATGTGTATGGCTGGAACCAGACTACCCGGCAGGGCAATGTGGAAACCGGTCGTATCGCTAATAAGGTTGCTTTGAATCAATGGTTTACTGAAAGTGAAGGTTATACTGTTCAGCCCGCTCTTGAGTATTCTAATAAATTCGGTAAGCATGCTGTTTCGGGATTGTTCTTGTACGAATTTTCCAGAACGGATCAGTCCAGTATGTCTGCCGGTAGAACCGATTTTCCGATTACCGATATTATGGACTTGAATTACGGTCTTGAAGTAAATAAGGATTTGGTAAAAGGCGGACACAGCCAGGCTAAACGTGCCGGTTATGTAATCCGTTTGAACTATTCTTATGATGACAAGTATTTGTTGGAATTCACCAGTAGAATTGATGCTTCTACGGCTCTTCCCCAAAAGTACAGATGGGGTGTTTTCCCGGGTGTTTCCGTAGGATGGAGAATTTCTCAGGAAGACTTCTTTAAAGAAGCCGTTCCGTTCATGGAAAATCTGAAGCTTCGTGCATCTGTAGGTCGTTTGGGTAGTGACCGTGCCATCAGCAATACGATGACTTATTTCTCTACTGCAAGTTTGTCTGCCGACCCGACCGTATTATTCGGTACCAGTCCTCAGAAGTACCTGGGATTGAGTAGCCCGGTAAATCCTCTTTTGAAGTGGCAGTTGACTGATACTTATAACATTGGTATCGAATCCAGTATGTGGAATGGATTGTTAGGTGTTGAGTTAGATGTATTCTACATGAAAACAACCCGTTCCTTGGAGTCACAGTCAGCAAATTTCCCGCCTTCTTTGGGAAACTATTATCCGACATACATCAATTATGGTTCTCATGACAACCGTGGTTTTGAACTCGTCCTATCTCATAATAATAAGATAAAAGATTTCTCTTATCGCGTAAGAGGCAATGTTTCCTGGGCTCGCAACAAGGTGCTGAAAATGACTGAAGATGCAAATGTTCCTGATTATAAGCGTGCCACAGGTCGTCCGATGGGGCAATATTGGGGCTTTGTTGCAGACGGTTTATTCCAGACGGAAGAAGAAATAGCCCACAGCGCTGTCTTTGGTCCGACGTTGCCCGGTGACATCAAACTGAAAGATATCAATGGTGATGGTAAGATTACCTGGGATCAGGACATGGTTCCTATTGGTCGCAGCAATACACCTGAGATGATGTTTGGTTTAAATCTGGGAGCAGAATGGAAAGGCTTTGACTTCAATATGCTGTTGCAGGGTGCTGCTTTGTTTGATGTAAACCTGTGCGGTTTGTATAGCAGCGGAATTCGTGATGATACATTCTATACGCGCCCCTTCTATGCAGACGGAAATACTCCTTATTATTTGGTCGAAGGTGCTTGGCATCCTGACAATACAGATGCTAAATATCCCCGTTTAGGTATCAATTCGAGGTCGAATGGTGGAAAATTCTCTTCTTGGTGGGTAGTGGACGGTTCCTATGTACGTCTGAAATCTATCCAATTGGGATATACCATACCTCAGAAATGGAGTGAAAAAGCAGGTTTCAGAAAAATTCGTGCTTATGTGGCCGGTGGTAATCTGTTCACTTTATCTCATTTGGAGCATATGGACCCTGAAATGCCAAGTGTAAACCAGGGATACTATCCCCAACAGCGTACGTATGAATTTGGATTAAATGTAACTTTCTAAAAAACTAATACAATGAAATCAGTAAATAAGATATTAACAGTATTTGCTTCTGCCTGCTTTACGTTGAGCAGTTGTAATATTGATCCTGTTCTGACAAGTAGCTATCCTGATGATATCACTTGGTCTAATGAAACGAACCTGCAGTTGTATATTAATGGCTTTTATTCTCTGATCGGAGGATATTATTCAATCACTGATGACGCTTGTGCCGATATTTTAAAAGCCAACAATCCGGTGGCTAATACTAATTTATTTGTATTCGGTTCTACTCCTATCACTCCAGCCAGCAATCTTTTTGATAACTGGAACAACAGACATTCCTGGCAGTTGACTTGTTGCCGTGCCTTGGAAGGCTTGGAGAAACACCGTGGAAACTTTACCGAAGCAGTTGCTTTGCGTGCAGAAGCGGAATTTCGTTTTTTCCGTGCCGTTGCTAATTTTGATTTAGCGAAGCGATATGGTGCCAGTTTTATTTTGTACAAACAGTTACCTGTACTTGGTCAAAAGGAACATGCCCGGTGTACTCCTGATGAATGCTGGGATTTTATAGCAGAAGATTTGGACTTTGCTGCCAGGAATTTGCCTTTAAAAGATGAAGTAGAGGCAGGTAGACTGACGAGTGGTGCTGCTTACGGAATGAAGGCTCGTGCCATGCTCTATGCCGAACGTTGGAAAGAGGCATCCGATGCAGCTGCCGAATTAAAGAAACAGGGATATAAGCTGTATGAAGATTATAGTAAATTGTTCCTGAATAGAAGAGCCAAACCGGTTGCCAATGACGAAAGTGTAATAGAGTTTGGCTATGTGTATGAAACACTGGACTACTCATTTGATTATTTCAATTGTCCGCCCAGCGATGGTGGTTATGCTGAAATCAGTCCGACGGAAACTTTGGTATCAGCCTATCAGATGGCTGATGGCAAGGATTTTGATTGGAACAATCCGGAGATGGCAAACCCATATGAAGGACGTGAACCGCGTTTTTATGCTTCCATACTTTATAACGGCTGTCAGTGGAAGGGAGAACCCCTTTACACATATGAAGGTAGTGTGGATGGTTATGGCCTGGGTGGTGGTACCACTTGTACCGGTTACTATATGCGTAAACTGTTTGATCCGGAAATCAGTAAGAGCCAGATGCGTCGTACCGACTTGACTTTCTACTATATGCGTTATGCGGAAGTGTTGTTGATTTATGCAGAAGCTATGGCTATGCAGGACAAACTTCCTGAAGCTTTGGAGGCATTGAATGAAGTGAGAGACAGAGTAGATCTACCGGCCGTGTCAGCCAGTACAAAAACTGAATTTATGAAGCTTCTCCGTCACGAAAGAATGGTGGAATTAGCTTTTGAGGGACACCGTTTCTGGGATCTCCGCCGTTGGGGATTGGCAACTACCGTTCTGAATGGTACTCATATGAAAGGTGTAAAACCGACAAAGGTAGGTGAGGGCTTTGAATATGATGTTGTGGATTGTGATGCGGGCAAGACGCGTGTTTATCTGGAAAAGTACAACCGTTTCCCTATTCCTATTGCGGAAATTCAGCAGAATTTAGCTTGTGAACAGTTTGACGAATGGAAATAATTAAAAAATGAAGCTATGAAAATACTTAATAAAATTGCAGCAATAGCATGTTTCTTGGGGGCAGCCTTGGCTTCTTGTGAGTCTCCTGATTTAAGTACAGGACGGACGGATCAGGTAAATGGTTTGCTAAATGTAACTATCCAGATTCCCGATAATCCGGCAGAGTTTTATGCTACCAAGAAAGGACCTTACGAAGAAGGTGAAGAGATCATTGTGAAAGTTCCTACTACGGATGAGGACCCGCTGGATGTAACCCGTCTGATTTGCACTGTTAGTGTGGAACATAATTGTTACGTAGATCCGCCGGTAGGAGGTGAAATGGATTTTACAGAACCCTATAAGATAACTGTAATCGACGCATTGGGAAACCGTCATACGAATACGATTCGTGTTGTGCCGACACCGCCTAAAACCAAGTTCTCTAAAGTATGGGAAAAGAGCTGTACTGATCTTGGATTGCCAAGCCGCAATAATACGGGTATAGCGATATATGGTCAGTATCTGGCTGTTCAGGAATATAATGGACCTATTTATTTGTATGATATGAAGACAGGAGCGGCCGTCAAGACTATTGATGCTGCAAGATCCTTTATGATGAAGGCTCGTACGGATGATGCCGGGCATTTGATTACTTCCCGTGAAAATGTTTACGGTGCAGGCTTCATGGTCTTCTATTATTCAGAAACAGACAAGGAACACAAATTACTTCTTGATTACACTGCCGGTGACGGTTGTCCGGGTGATCTGGGTTATAACATGAATGTGGCAGGCGATGTAACCACCGGTACAGCCTATATTTATGGTACAGGTCCTAATGATATGACCGTTTATTATTGGAAATTACAAGACGGACAGTTGGTAACCCCTGCTAGCCAGCCTAATAAGCTGCGTTATGGGCCGGCTGGAAGTGTTTGGACTGCTGCACCTGCAATACAACGTGTTTCATTGGATGACAACTCGGATCACTATATCGGTTATACGAAGTGGGTCAATGGAAACAGTGATGAAGCTTTGAAGAGCCGCTTCAACATCTTCACACCTTCCATGGAGGTTACAGCCTTGAATGCTGCCGACCATGAATATCGTTTACTTGGCTTTAATGTGTTTAAGGTAGAAGATGATACCTATCTGGCACTCAGCGACCAGGGGGCCGACCAATGGGCCGGTGGTGGTGTTACTCTTAAAGTGTTTGACATTACCAATACCTCTAAAATGGAATTGGGTCCGGATGATGATGGATATGGTGATTTCTGTATATTCACAAGTGATATGTCGGCATGGATTCAGAATTATTTCTCTTGGGGAGATGTTGCAGTCTATAAAGAAGCAACCTCAACAGGATACGATGTTTATATTGCAACATCGGTAGTTGGTTTTGATCCGGGACAGTCTATTGTCAGAATGTATAAGATGAGTTATTTCCGTCAATAACATATAGATTATTTATAGTGGTGAGGGGGTGTCAAAAGTGCCGTGCCATGTGCGGGCGAATGAGCATTCGCCCGGAATGCACAAAGTGACTGCTGACACCTCCTTATCTCTTAAAACTAATGCCTTATGAAAACAACTGCTATATTGGTAGGTCTGTTCTCCGTTGTTTTGTTTTCTTGTGGAAACGATGATCCTAACGGAAACGATGGAAACGGTGGGGAAGACTACAACCTGACAGAGGAAGTGCGTAAAGTCTTGGATAACGCGAAAGCCACTAAAAGTCTCAATCCTTTTGATGAACTGGGTTGTGAGATTTATCGCATTGGTCCGACGAGTAATGAAGAGCCTACCAGGGCGACCATTGATTATGAATTAGGTGATGATTATAAAGAAGGGGTCGGGAGTTTTAAACTCAAGTATCACTTTTCCGGTACTCCTATGACTGCAAATCCTGAATATGTATATTTTGAAGAAACGTGGGGAGATTATCGTCCTGACTTGTCTTTTCATCCTTTGGGACTTTCCATTTGGGTAAAAGGGAAAAAAGGAAATAAAGGCGTTTTCCGTTTTATCATTATGGAAGATGAGAAACAGTTTGATGCCGATAAACCGCATGACAGTACACGTAAAAGGTGGCAATATTATGCTTTCGAAGACGATGAAATATTATCAAGAGAAGGCTGGAACCGGCTGGTTATGCCCTACAGTGCTTTTAAATTATATAAAAAGGGGCAGGGTACTACGGCTGACGGCTTGCTTTTAAACCGTTTTGAAGGCTTCCGGATTGAAATCGTAAATACTAAACATGAAGTTTGTACCGGCGAGGTTGGCATCGATGGATTGGAACAGTTGACTTCCTACGAACTGAAATCCGGAAAACCAAAGTTCTCAAGTATTTTCGTGCAATTGAATACCGCTTATGTCAATGAAGACTGGGATAAGCAGTTTCAGGATAGCCGTGCCATCGGCATTGATACCTGGATTATTCAATACGTAGAGCAGTTTACGGATGGGGAGAATACCAGTATTTCATTCTATAAGAACACCAATGTGCCTTGGATTACCGAGAAGTATGACTTTGTAGACAGAATGTTCGAGGCTGCCGAGCGGAATGGGATAAAACTGATTGTAGGCCTTTATCCGGGTGATTACAGTAAAACGAATACGGCATCCCCGGAAAAATATAATCTCAATTTAGAGAGAAATGAGATGGTATTTGATGAAGTGTATGAGCAATTCGGCAATCACCCTTGCCTGAAAGGTTGGTATATAACCGAAGAATTCCACGATGGCTCTTATCCCGTGGGTTGGCAGCAGGAACCCTCTTTATCCATGTTGGCTAAGTATCTTGAAGGAGTGGCCTCCTATATCAAGGCCAAATCGGACAAGCCCGTTTCTATTGCTCCGGCTTTATGGCGAGGCATGCCTGCCGATCTTTGCGGTCAATGGTTCGGGCGGATTTTCGCGCAGACGCCCAATATTGATTACTTATACCTTCAGGACCTGGGTGGACGTTGCCTGGTCGATGTGGATGTAGACCTGCCTAATTGGTTTGCTGAGATTAAAAAGGCATGCGATGCCAATGGTGTGCATTTCGGTGTCGATATAGAGTCATTCCAGAGTTGCTGGTGTCCGGACGTTCCTTATAGGGAAAAGGGGTGGAGTGAACTAAAAGAGCAATTATTTGTGGCAGGCTTGTTTACGGAGTATATCACGAATTTCAGTTGGGTTACTTTCAAGAAGGGTACAAACAATTATGCAAGTTACAAGAAGTATCTGGAAGATAATGGACTTTTGTAGATAATGAAGACCTTTCACTTCTGTCTAAATCGCCGTCACGGATATGTGTGAGTAGGGTGAATAGATGGAAATCTTTGTTCGAGTGTGAATGTATGTTTTATAGATGTGTATATTGGTTATTGATAGAATATGATAAAGAATGCAATTTTGATAGCAGGAATGCTCCTGACCTCTTTGGCTTTGAGGGCCGGTGATATTTCGAAGTATGTGCTGGATAATTACCTGATTCCTGTTGACAAACCGGGGATTATGATTGGCCATATTTATCCGGTGCCGTCAAATATCCGGTTACTATGCGATACTTCCTCTCTTTTTAGGATTGATGCGAAAGAGAAATCAATCAGCCTGAAAAAGAATAAGGCTTTATTAAAGGGACAGGCTGCTTATAGATACGGCATTACTCTTTTGATTGATGGGCAGGAATATGAATTTGAATTATTGAAAGATGGTTTCGGTAAAAATAAGGTAATAGCCCACCGTGGTGCCTGGAAACAAAAAGGGGTGCTGCAAAACTCCATTCGTTCTTTCCGGAATGCCGTGGAACTGGGCTGCCAAGGCTCCGAACTGGACGTTTGGTTGACGGCGGATAACAAGGTGGTGCTTTCCCACGATCCGCATGTATATGGAGTAGAAGTAGAGAATACAAGTCTGCTGCAATTATTTCAGAAAACCATTCATGAGCAAGATCCCGTTCCTTCCCTGCAGGAACTTCTGCTGGCTGCAAGAGCACAGAATGTGACTCATCCTGTCATCGAAATAAAAGATTCCCAAAAGGGACTGGCCCGTACTTTGCAGCTGACCGATTCGGTGGTCAGTATTGTACATCGCATGAAGATGCAGGGATACGTGGAATATATCAGTTTCAATTATGAAGTTCTGAAACGTATCAGGCAGTTGGACCCGACAGCGAGAACCCTCTATCTGATGGAAGGAAAGAAAGAACTGAAAGAATTGGCGGACGACCGTATTTCAGGAATCGATTATTCTTATTATGCGTATCGACAAGATAAGGAGCTGGCCCGAAAAGCCAAAGAGGCGGGACTGTTGACGAATGTCTGGACTGTGAATAATGCGGAAGAGCTACAGCAGTATTACTTGCTGGGTGTTGATTACATTACCACTGATGAGCCTGAATTATTATTGAAGATTATTGATAGTTTAAAATAGAAAAACGATGTATAAGAAACTTGTTTTATGTTTAGCTGTATTGTTCAGTACTCTTACGGGGGCTGCCCAAAAAGAAGTGTTGAAGTTCGGTCGTGACGGTAAATTTAAAATCGTTCAATTCACTGATGTGCATTATAAATATGATGATCAGGTCAATTCACAAATATCCTTGGATCGGATAAATGAAGTGTTGGATGCAGAACATCCGGATTTCGTCATCTTCACAGGTGATGTGGTGGTTTCCAATGAGACTTTCAAAGGGCTGGATATTGTTCTGGAACCTTGCATTAAACGTCATATTCCTTTTGGGGTTGTATTTGGCAATCATGATGACGAGTATGACTCTGCACGTCCCGAACTCTATGATTATATCGCTAAGAAGAAAGGCTGCCTGATGCCTATTCGTACAGGTGATGTGGCTCCTGATTATGTGTTGACGGTGAGGTCGTCAAAGGATAAAAGCAAGAATGCTGCTTTACTATATTGTATTGATTCCCATTCATATACAAAGATAAAGTCTGTACTCGGATATGATTGGATTAAGTTTGACCAAATAGCCTGGTACCGAAGTAAGAGCCTGGAATTTACGCAGCATAATGAAGGTGTCCCTCTTCCGGCATTGGTATTTTTCCACATTCCGATACCCGAATATGAAGATGCCGTGATGGAGGGTAAGAATAGGCTGTTTGGAGTGAGGGGTGAAGGAGTTGCTTGTCCTACGACTAATTCCGGTTTGTTCACTGCCATTAAGGAATGTGGAGATGTCATGGGTATGTTTGTGGGACATGACCATAACAATGATTATGCAGTTGCCTATAAGGAAGTATTGCTGGCTTATGGACGTTATTCTGGCGGAAATACAGTATATAGTAATCTGGCTAACGGTGCCCGTGTGATAATTTTGCAAGAGGGTGAACGTAAGTTCGATTCTTATATTCGTCTGGCCGGTGGAGAGATAGAATCGCGGATTTCTTATCCGGGTAGTTTTTACTAATTTTAAAATGATGATTATGAAACGTATTTTTTTACTACTCTTTTCTTTATTCACCCTTGTCACCCTGCGGGCGGAAGGCAAGGTAAATCTGACTTTGATCCCCCCCGGGAAGATAACCAATAAAGTAGATTTGGATATCCGTGGAGGCATTGTCAATGAAAGTGCTGTGCAGCAAACCTATCAGGTCTCTTTGTATTGGGGCAAAGAAAAGAAAGACGCATTGCTGTATGAAACGACCATGACCATTCCCGCAGGAAAATCCGAAACGGTGAAGGTGGTGATACCTACCAAAGAGCGGGTAGGGAAGCATAAAGTTATTTTTAAAGTAGCTGATGCCGGCAAGACTTATCGGAAAACTAAAGACATTGAGATCATAGAATCGGATATCCGTTCCATTCAGCAAATCTCCGGTGCCTGGGCGGGTATCTATCATTGGAGCGAAATAGAAGGAAAGCACTGGAATCAGGATATCAAGAAGATGACTGATGAACAGTGGAAGGAACTGATCCGCTCCATGAATAAGCTGGAGATGAATATGGTGGTTATTCAGGAAGTATTCCGTAATGAGGAGTATGTAGGCAAGCATACGACGAATGTAGATAATTATGCAGGGAAAGCATTCTATCCCTCCAGGCTATATCCCGGCCGTATGGACATCACGGCCGAAGATCCTATCGAAGCCATCCTCTCCGAGGCTGACAAACTGGGTATGAATATATTGATGGGAGTCGGCATGTTTGCTTGGTTCGACTTCACCCCCGAATCCCTGGAGTGGCACAAACGGGTAGCCAAAGAATTGTGGGATATGTATGGGCATCATGAATCTTTCTATGCTTTCTATGTCTCCGAAGAGAGCGGCGGCGGCCTGGATAACTGGGAACAACGCCCTGAAATGCGGAAAAAGAGAAAAGATGATATCGTGAATTTCTTCAGGGAATTCAAAGCCTATTGCAGCGGTTTTGCACCGGGCAAGCCCGTGATGCTTGCCACTAATAGCTTCGAAGTGCCTAACGGAATGGATACCTATCCGGCATTGCTGGAACATCTGGATATTCTCTGTCCGTTTGGATTTGCCCGTATGCCTCAGGGAGACCTGACAGGCAAGGAAGCGGCTGATATGCTTCAGAAAGCCTGCGATGAGGCTAAATCCCACTTATGGTTCGATCTGGAAGTCTTCCTGTTCAATCCGGACAACTCTTTGTATCCCCGTCCGGTGGAGGAAATTATCCGCGACTTGAACCTGTTCGATAACTTCGAAAAGATTCTTTGTTACCAATTCCCGGGTGTTTTCAACGATCCGAAGATGTCTGTCCGCGTGGGCGAAGCACGTACAATTGACTTATTCAACGGCTATATGAAATATTTGAAAGAACTGAAGTCTAAAAATAAGAAACGTAAATAAAGAAAAAGATATGAAGCGCTATTATCTATACCTGTTTATCCTGATAGGAATCTGCTGCTTTTCAGAAGTAGAAGCTAAAAATACCGGTAAAGTTTTCAATGGGAATGACCCGGCTGTACGATACATTGGCAGAACGTTGGTGTCTCCGGATGGCTCGGTGGCTTTCGACTGGGTGGGGACATACTTTGAAACCCGCTTTACGGGTGGCAACGTATCAGTAAGAGTTTCCGAGACTGGAACGAGCTATTACAATGTATTTGTCGATAACAAGTTGCACCGGGTTGTAAAAGTGTGCGGAACAGACACCCTGATCAATGTGGTATCGGGGATAGATAAGCGTCTTCATAGCTTGAAGATACAGAAGCGTTCCGAAGGCGAGTTCGGAAAAACTACTATCCATCAATTTGTTCTCTCCGCTTCGGGGCGTTTGACGGAGGAGCCTGCGGTGCGTACCCGCCATATCGAGTTTATCGGCAATTCGCTCACTTGCGGATATGGTACGGACGGAAATCACCGTGACGAGCCTTTCCTTGTAGAGACGGAAAACTGCAATCGGGCTTTTGCTGCTATGATAGCCCGCTATTATGATGCCGACTATACACTGATAGCACATTCGGGCAGAGGAGCAGCCCGTAACTATGGTGATTCGGTAAGGGTATCGGAAGTGACCATGAAAGACCGAATGCTGAATACGTTTGATGAAGATCTTACCCTTAAGTGGGATTTCACAGCTTATCGTCCGGATCTGGTCGTCATTAATTTAGGTTCAAATGATTTTTCTACCGAACCGCACCCTTACAAAAAAGAGTTCATAAAAGCCTATAAGCAGATTATTGCTCAGTTGCGCGAGCATTACGGAGATATTCCCGTTCTGTGCGTTTATCCTGTAGCCATACAAGCTCCGGTGTTCAGTTATTATGAAACGATAGTGGCTGAATTGAATGATCCGAAAGTTTTTCTGCTGAAACTGGATAAAGACCTTTACAATAGGACAACCGACTTGGGGGCTGCCTGGCATCCCGGATTCCGTGGACACCGGAAGATGGCTATGTGGATGATTCCTTATATCTCAACGATTATGGGTTGGGAATTGACTGATAAAGTTATTGAATAAAATAAAGAATTGAATATGCTGAAAAGAAATGTAATATGGATTTTGCTGGCTTTCTTTTTTGTGCCCGAACTGGCTGCGGTTGCCCATAAAGGAAAGAAAGAAGTGGCTCTGTCGGAACAAAGCCTGCGCGATAAGGTGAAGGGCGCATGGGCGGGGCAGACTTTGGGATGTACCTATGGAGGACCGACGGAATTTAAATTCCTGGGAACCATAATTCAGGATTATGTCCCGACTCCCTGGGATAAACATATGGTCAAGAAATGGTACGATAGTTTTCCCGGACTGTATGATGATGTGTATGTGGACCTGACGTTTGTCGAAGTCTTTGAAAGATGTGGGCTGGATGCCCCGGTAGATTCGTTTGCCGCTGCTTTCAAACGGACAGAGTATCCTTTGTGGCACGCCAATCAGGTGGCGCGCTACAACCTGTTGCAAGGAATGAAAGCGCCTCAGAGCGGTTATTGGAAGAACAATCCTCATGCACATTGCATTGATTTCCAGATAGAGGCTGACTTCGCCGGAATCATGTCACCGGGGATGCCCAACCAAGCTGCTGAAATCTGTGACAGGGTAGGGCACATCATGTCCTATGGCGAAGGCTGGTATGGCGGCGTATATGTTGCGGCCATGTATTCTCTGGCCTATGTCAGCAATGATGTGGAGTATATCGTGAAAGAAGCCTTGAAAGTCATACCGGAGGAAAGCGATTTCCATAAGTGTATGTCCGATGTCATTCGTTGGCACAGGAAGTATCCGAATGACTGGAAACGTACCTGGTTTGAATTGCAGAATAAATGGAGTGAAGAAATCAGTTGTCCCGAAGGCATTCACAACTCCTTTAATATAGGCACGAAAATCAATGGAGCTTATATACTTCTGGGGCTGCTTTACGGGCAGGGTGATTTTACAAAGACCATCGACATCTCCACCCGTGCCGGACAAGACTCTGACTGTAATCCGGCATCGGCAGCAGGAATACTGGGAACCATGATAGGGTACAGCAATATTCCCGAATATTGGAAAGAAGCTTTGTATGAAGTGGAAGATATTCCTTTCTCCCACACCGATATAAGTTTGAATAAAGCTTATGACATGACTTACAGACATGCCTGTGACATGCTCCGGAAGTACGGAAACGTGAAGGCCGGAAGCGACTTTGTCATCAGACGCGGGGACATCCGCCCCGTAGCATTGGAAGTTGCTTTTGAGAACTTGAAGGTCAGCGATAAACTTGCCATTGAGAAATCGATAGATGATGTGAATCCGTTTTCTTTCGAGGGCACCGGATTGGTGGTGAAAGGATATGTGGCAGGCGCCCTTCCTGCTGATTATACGGCAGAAATGGAGGTATATATAGATGGGCAGTTCTATGAAACCACCGCTTTGCCCCAGCACATCAATCGTCGGAAGTGCGAATTGTTCTTTTGTTACGACCGTCCGGCAGGACAACACACCGTGACCTTCAAATGGAAGAATCCCGTATCCGGCGGGAAAATATGGATCACTGAAATCATAATCTATACAACAGAATGACAATCATGAAAAAGATAATATCCCTGATCGGTATGTCTTCTCTGCTGCTGGTGATGGCCGCTTGTGGCAATGAACAAGCTCCCACAGCAGAGGAGATATTGGCAAAAACGAGTGCGGTGAAGACCCTGAACACTTATGATGAAATGAACTGCGTGGTGTATGACATGAAAGGACTTCCTGCACTGCCTCAAACTTCGGTAGACCGTTTTATCAGTGACGACTGTGTGGAAGGTTCCGGAAGTTTTGAAATCAAATATTCTTTCTCCGGCAATTCCTCCGAACCGGAGTCTGTATATATCCAGCAAAGCGGCGGAGACTATCGCAGTGATTTGTCCTTCCATCCGCTGGCCCTTTCCATTTGGGTGAAAGGCAATAAGGACAACAAAGGTACGTTCCGTTTTATGCTAATCCAGGATACGGATATGTTTACCCAGGGTGCGCTTCATGACAAAGACTGTTGGCAGTTCTTTGAATATGTGGACAAAGATGTGCTGACCAAAGAAGAATGGACGCGTGTTGTGATGCCATACGAATCCTTTGCTTTTGTCAGGGGGCGTGATATGGGTGATAATAAGCTGGCGCTGAACCGCCTTGAAGGATATCGGATTGAAGTGACCAACGATGATGGCACAGCGTGTACCGGTTCGTTTTGTATCGATAACCTGGAACAGTTGACATCTTATACTCCCGATTTCAAAGGAACCCCGAAGTTTTCCAGTGTTTTCATCCAGTTGGACAGAGTGTATGAGGATACCGATTGGGATAAAGAATTCAAAGCAAGCCGCGAGGTAGGCATCGACACTTGGATTATCCAGTATGCCGAAGGATTCGATGACCGCACGGAAGAAAAAACTTCCTTCTATGCACCTACAAGGCTGCCGTGGGTCACGAAGCAGTATGATATCATGAACCGTATGTTCGAAGCTGCCGAACGCAACGGCATGAAACTGATAGTGGGACTCTATCCCGGTGACTACAGCAAAAAAGACACTACCACACCTGAGCAATATGAGTTCCTCGTAGATCGGAACAAGCAGGTCTTTGATGAACTGTTTGCCCTTTTGGGAAATCATCCCAGCCTGGAAGGTTGGTATATAACCGAGGAATTCCATGACGGTTCCTATCCTGTGGGGTGGCAGCAGGAACCTGCGCTCTCCATGCTTGCCAACTATTTGCAGACGGTAGCTGCTTATGTGAAGTCGAAATCTCCCAAAGAAGTTTGCATTGCCCCTGCTTTGTGGCGCGGAATGCCGGCCGACCTCTGTGGAGAGTGGTTCGGCAGGATATTTGCCCGGACACCTGATGTAGATGTACTCTACCTTCAGGACATAGGCGGACGTTGCCTGGTAGACTTTGACGTAGACCTGCCCAACTGGTTTGCCGAAATAAAGAAAGCCTGCGAGGCCAACGGAGTGATTTTTGGGGTAGACATCGAATCGTTCAAGAGCTGTTGGTGTCCGGATATATCTATGAGAGCTAAGTCTTGGGTAGAATTGGAAGAACAGTTGCGGGTGGCCGGGATGTTTACCGAACATATCACGAATTTCAGTTGGGCCACATTTAAACCGGGAACGGATACCTATGAAGGTTATAAGAAGTATCTCGAAAGAGAATAACCAGTTTGTGTGGTACTATAAAATTAGAACATAAGGGCACAAGAGTCGTTTCAAGACAGAAAACTGATTGTTTCATTGCTTGTAACGGTTTGTTTCATTGCTTGTAACAGCTTGTTTCATTACTTGTTTTTTGTAGCTAAATCTATTTTATATATATATTTTATGAAGACGAATTTCCAAAGACTATTACTCAGTTTGCCAATCATGTTACTGACTCTGTCTGCTGTCACTATCTGTGCCTGCAATGAGGCTTCGGGCAGACAGGAAAAAGAAAAAACAAATGAATCGGATTTAGGTGTGAAACCTATTACCGGTACTTGGATAAATCTGGCATATAAGGATGTGCGTAATAAATATACGAATCCGCAAAACTTCGATAATACGGATCCGGAATTGTGGAAAGCTAAAGTGCGCGAATTGTCGGCTATGGGCATTGAATATCTGGTGTTCATGGAAGTGGCCAATGAAGGTAAAGCCTATTATCCCTCGAAATTAATGCCTTGGTGGTATGATAACAACAGGCAAAGTCCCGTAGAAGCCATTCTTGATGAGGCTGCCCGGCATAATATGAAGATTTTTATGAGTTCCGGATGGGCGAAGGATCAGGATGATAATTTGCTGGACCCTGCCATCAAGCAACGCCAACTGCAAATTATGGAGGAACTGGCCGCTCTTTATAAGGATCATAAAGCCTTCTATGGCTGGTATCTGCCGGTAGAAGATTGTCTTTGTCCGGTTTTTGCAGAACATGCCGTACAGTCTGTGAATACATTGACTGAAAAGGCAAAAGCATTGACCCCCGGCAAGAAGACCTTGATTTCTCCGTATGGCATCGGCTTGTCTGAGTTCGATGATCCGGAGTATGAGAAACAGATGGCGAAATTGAAAGTCGATATCATTGCTTATCAAGATGAAGTAGGTTGTGTGCGCGATGCGTTCACCCTGCCGCGTTTGAAAAAGAACTGGCAGCGATTGCGTGACATTCATAATCGCCTGAACATTGAAATGTGGGCGAATTGTGAAACTTTCACTTGGGAGCAGGGAACCAATGACCGTACTTCTGCTTTAATTCCGGCTGCTTATCCGCGCCTTTTGTCTCAGCAAGTGGCTGCTTCCGCAGCAGGAGTCGATAAGATTATCTCGTTTATGTTCTGTGGCATTATAGATGATCCCCAATCAAACTATCAATTGGGGCAACCGATATGGGCAAATAGGGTGTATAATGACTATATGGACTGGAAGAACCGGACAGAACATTGGCAACTGGCCGAAGCTGCCTTCATGGAAAGACTAAGTAACGGAGTCACTGCAGAAATGATGTCGGGCAAAGCGGAGTTGAAGGCATTGCTGGATGGCAGGGTAGCTGAAGAAGATAGCAAGGACGCCCGCTGGGTAAAATTCGGAAAAGGTTATCATGAATTTGTGGTGGATCTGCAGAAGAAGACTCAGGTAAAGAGGGCTATGCTGCGACTGTTGAATTATAATTTGGAGGGAATAGGCATGCCGCTGAAGGTCTACCTGTTCACTTCGCTGGATGGAAAAGGATATGAACTGGCTTCCATCAAGGACGCTCCTCATTTTCCGAACAACAAACATGATGCATGGATTGAAAGCATTCTGTTTGACAGGTTGGATGAAAATGTGCGTTATGTAAAGGTGGCTTTCGAAGCTCCGCAACAAGTGTATATAGATGAATTCTTTGTTAATCCGGTAATTAAATAAAAAAATATTTGTCTCATGAAAATAGGAAAATATATAATCATGTTTCTTTTGACAAGCATGTGGCTTGTCTCTTCCTGCGATAACGGACCGAAACGGGAAATCTGGCTAGAAGAAATCTACCGGGACTCCTGCTTTGTTCAGGACTGGGGAATTCCTCAGATCAACCAATCTGTGGTGTGGACTCCGCTCAAAGTGAATGGAGTTACCTATGAACACGGGATTGGCGCTCATTCCATTAGTCGTATGTTGTATGACCTGGGGGGTAAAGCCATTGCTGTCTCCGGATTGGTAGGAGCGGATGATAACAATATGTATGCCTGCAAATTGCAGTTCAAGATTATCGGTGATAAAAAGGAATTGTGGAAAAGCGGTGTGATGCAGAAGGGGGATGCAGTGAAAGAATTCAATGTCAGTCTGTCCGGCATCGATAAAGTGTTGTTGCTGGTGGAAGAGTGTGGAGACGGCATCATGTACGATCATGCCGACTGGCTGAATGTGAAGTTCGTAACTCGTGGAGAGATTACACCGATTCCTGCCTGGCCGAAACCGATGGTGAAGGAAAAGTATATTCTGACCCCGAAAGCTCCTGAAACTCCGCAGATCAATAATCCTATAGTCTATGGAGCCCGACCGGGAAATCCGTTTCTAATGGCGATAATGGCAACAGGCAGCCGTCCGATGAAGTTTGAAGCTTCAGGACTTCCTGACGGACTGAAGCTGGACCCCGCAACCGGACTTATCGCGGGAAAAGTAAATGCAGGAGGAGATTACAAAGTGCTCCTGAAAGCAGCAAATGATAAAGGGACAGCAGAGAAAGAGATTACCCTGAAGATAGGAGAGCGGATTGCGCTGACTCCTCCGATGGGCTGGAATAGCTGGAATTGCTGGGGGCTTTCGGTAGACGATGAAAAAGTGCGCGAAGCCGCTCGTATGATGAATGAAAAACTACAGGCATACGGATGGACCTATGTGAATATTGATGACGGATGGGAGGCTGCCGAACGTACGAAAAAGGGAGAACTGCTTGCTAACGAGAAATTTCCGGACTTTAAAGGATTGTCCGACTATATCCATTCCCTTGGATTGAAGTTCGGTATCTATTCTTCACCGGGACCGACTACTTGTGGCGATTATCTGGGAAGTTACCAGCATGAAGAGATTGATGCCCGGACTTGGGGAGAATGGGGCATTGATTATCTTAAATATGATCATTGCGGCTATCATGCAGTTCAGGAGAACTCGGAAGAGAAAACAATTCAGGAACCCTATATAGTCATGCGTAAGGCATTGGATAAAGTGGACCGGGATATCGTGTATTGCGTGGGTTATGGTGCACCCAATGTCTGGAACTGGGCAAAAGAAGCCGGTGGTGACTTATGGCGCACTACCCGTGACATCACGGACGAGTGGAATGTGGTGACGGCTATCGGATGTTTTCAGGATGTTTGTGCCCAAGCCACTGCTCCGGGCAGTTATAATGATCCTGATATGCTGGTGGTAGGGAAATTGGGCAAAGCCTGGAGGGAGAAAGTTCACGAATCAGCTTTGACTCCTGATGAGCAGTACTCTCATATTTCTTTGTGGTGCATTCTTTCTGCTCCGTTATTGATCGGCTGTGATATGTCCGATATAGACGATTTTACTTTGAATTTACTGACGAACAGTGAAGTGATTGCCGTCAATCAGGATCCTTTGGTGGCTCCTGCCACGAAACTGACGACTGACAACGGACAGATATGGTATAAGAAACTACATGACGGTTCGTATGCTGTCGGATTCTTTCAGATTAATCCCTATTTCATTTTATGGGAACAAGATGAGGCTGAAACGATACAGATGAAGGACTATCCATTTGAATTGTCCCTGAAACAATTGGGTATTACAGGCAAGGTATCTGTTCGTGATTTATGGCGGCAGAAAGATTTAGGAGTATATGAAGGGGGATTTCAGACAATGGTTCCCTATCATGGCGTATCGTTAGTGAAAATATCTCCTGTACAGTAAGTTTTCGATAAATCTAAAAGAGGGTAGGAAAGAACTAGAAGGTTTTCCGATCCGTTGGCAGGATAGGCTTTGACGTAAATTCCGGTCTGGAACATATCAAGAGCAGACCGCTCTTGATATGTTCCAAATATAGCCTTGACCAACTATTATTTCATAATTCCGCCTACCTTTTCCATATCTCACTTTTTATTCCTAATTTTGTGACACAAAAATCATAAATAACAAGGAGATGTTACAACCGGAATTAAAGTTGAGACGCGATAAAATACGTGTTCTCATGGCTCAGCAAGAGATTGACGCCGCTCTTATTACCTGCAATGTAAACTTAATCTATACGTACGGACGTGTTGTCAGCGGTTATTTGTATTTACCCCTGAATGCTCCGGCCCGCCTGTTCATCAAGCGCCCTAACCATATTGAAGGTGAGCACATTCACCCTATCCGCAAACCGGAACAATTGCCGGATCTGCTGAAGGAGTGCGGCTTGCCGATGCCGACGAAACTGATGCTGGAAGGCGATGAATTGGCTTATACGGAATATACGCGTCTGGCAGCCTGCTTCCCGGAAACTACGATAGTGAACGGAACGCCCATTATCCGCAAAGCGCGCAGCGTAAAGACAGAGATGGAACTGGAAATGTTCCGTCGGTCGGGGATTTCACATGCCAAGGCGTATGAACAGATACCTGCCTTGTATAAGCCCGGAATGACCGACCGACAGTTGTCCATCGAGATAGAACGCCTGATGCGTCTGGAAGGATGTCTCGGCATTTTCCGTACTTTCGGTCAGAACATGGAGATATTCATGGGTAGTTTGTTGGCAGGGGATAATGCTGCCGTGCCTGCATCTTACGACTTTGCTTTGGGTGGCGAAGGGCTTGACGCTTCATTGCCTATCGGGGCAAACGGTACCTTGTTGCAGCCCGGTCAGAGCCTGATGGTTGATATGGGAGGAAACTTTAATGGTTATATGGGAGACATGAGCCGGGTGTTTTCTATCGGAAAATTACCCGAAAGGGCATACGCGGCACACCAAGTCTGTCTGGAAGTGCAGGAAGCTGTGGCAGAGAAGGTAAAGCCGGGGGCTGTGTGCGAGGATCTTTATCAAACAGCCATTGACTTGGTGACGAAGGCGGGTTTTGCAGACTACTTCATGGGAGTAGGACAAAAAGCTAAGTTCGTCGGACACGGCATTGGGCTGGAAATCAATGAATCGCCAGTGCTGGCTCCGCGTATTAAGCAGGAACTGGAACCGGGCATGGTGTTTGCTCTCGAACCGAAGATTGTACTGCCGGGCATTGGTCCGTTGGGTATTGAAAACTCTTGGGCTGTGACGGCAGAAGGGGTAGAGAAGCTGACATTGTGCAAAGAAGAAATCATAGAACTGTAAGAGAATAAAACCGAATGGAGGTGCGTCATAACTCACTACGGAGTATGACGCACCTGTCTTTTCTAGCCTTTTTGTTCCTTCCTTTTACTCCAGTTCACTCTCCTCATAATATTCGCGCAGGAAGTAGTGCGTGATGAAGTCCCAATACTCGTGCAATACCTCTTTCCTGCGGGAAAAAAGGAATTGTAGGTCAGGGAACAGATGTTTTTCCATGTTGTCTGTTTATCTCGTCAGAGAGAATTTCATGCTGAACCCGAAATCGACACTGACTACCGGATAGGAGCTGGAAGACACCAGTGGTGTGTTTTGTTGCCGGTCGTAGTAGAGACGTAAGGTCAGGAGGCGGCTCAGGGTGTAGTCGGCCGAGCAGGAGATCTTCAGTGCTTTGTTACCGCTGGTTGCTTGTGTAGAGCCTTGTTGAATGTCGCGGCAGAGGGCGGACTGGTTGCGGAACGAGATATCGGTGCGTAAGGTGAGGTCGTGGCTGGTTCGGTTTTTGCTGTTCTTCACGTTGCGTTGGCTGAACAGGTTGAAGTTGATGATTTTATACCCCAGCCCGATGACGAAGTCGCGGGAATCACTCTCTACCAGTTGGCAGGCACTTGTACTGAGGTTCAGTACGCGGTTGGTTCTGTATTCCACTTTGGCGGTCATTCCGTTTTTAAGGGTGGCATCCATACCGATGAGGGGCGAGAACTGTTCGTTGATAGACACCATGCTTATATCGAAGCGCGATGAAGGAATAGGGTTTCCTGTTTGCACGTCTTCAGTGAATCCGATGTCACCCATATAGCTTATGAAACTTTGGAAGGTGTTGTAACTGCCGATGCTGTACGTGCTGCGATAGGCATGGTTCAGGTTGAAGCTGCGGAAGTTCTTTTTGAACCAGCCGATCTTTGCCAGTCCGGCATAGGTGATGCGCCAGTTCGGCATCATGGCAAACAGACTGGGAAAGATGTCGAGGGCGGAGTTGCGGGCGTTTCTTCCGGTGTAGGCGGCGAAGAAAGCCGGTATCATGACATCCGGCGAATGCTTGCTGACGGTTCCGTTTGCCGGGTCGAATGGTTTTCCGACGAGGGCGGTGCCTTGCGGGTATCGGCTGTTGGCGTATTGGGCCTCTGCACGGTTCCGTATGCCTTCGAGGCTGTTTCTGAAACGTTCAAAGGTGCTGGAGCGGTAGCCGTTGTCCGCATTGTGGCGTTCGAATGCGCTTCCTATCGAGATGATGCTCATGGTGAAATTGCCGCTGCGCGTATCCGGCATTCCTGCAAACATGTATTGCATTTCCCGGCTACGATTGTGGGTACGGTTGGCGGTGAGGTCTATTTTCAGGTCTCGAATAGGTTCGAGCGTGATACGTATCTGCAAGTCTTCGAGGGCATTGCTGCTGGCAGGGCTGATGACAGAATCATTACATACAAGCCATTCGTTCTGCATTGCCCGGTCAATATAGTTGTCGTCAGTGAGGCCGAAGGCAAAGCCCAGTCCCGGTGCTAAGAAGCCCCCGTGTTTCTTTTGCCCGAACATGTCTCCTACTTCAGGACGGAAACCGGGCAGTGTCATGGCGTATGTGTTCTTGTAGGTGAAACTGAAATTGCGTACACTCATGGCAAAACGGGCGGCATACTGTCCGAGTTTATACCATCGGCCCTCTTCCGGGGCAGGACCGGGGATAACGGTCAGTTTGATGCGTGCCGTATCTTGGGTATTGATGCGCAGTGAATTGGCATTGATTATTTTGTACTTTATCGGATAACGGCGTCCGTCCACTGTAAGCGCACTGACCTTGGGGCGGCGTGAGTTCAGATTGTGGCTTACGGTCAGCGTTGTGTCTGCTTTCAGCTGTATCTCTTTGTCGAACCGGCGGGGTTTTTGCCCTTTGGCTGCGGCGGGTTTGCGATAAGAGGCAGAGAAGCGGCGGTTCACCTTTTTCAGATAGGGCACCTTGTTGTAAAGGGCTTCGAGGTTGAAGCGTGAATTTACGTCGATGCTGCGTTGGTTACTGATGGTATTCCCCATCTCTATGCCATCGGAGAGGGAGACGCCCCGATCCCAATTGTAGGAGGAGGCAAAGCGGAGATCCGTACTGATCCAGTCGGTGATGGGAAACTTGTCGAAGGGCACTTTATAGGTGGCGTTGAACGTTTGCTGATAGTCGATGGGGCGCCCGAGTGATAGCAGGCTGCGGCGTACGGTATCTTTCCAGGCCGTGTATTCGTCCGGATACAAGTCCTTGTTTACCACCCCGTAAGGCTCTTCTATTTCGGCATGTGTGGCAGAAGTGAAATTGATATGCAGGTTTTTGGTTAAGTCCCAGCGTAGAGCAAAATCCCGGTTCCAGAGAAACTCCTTGGCAACGGAAACGGGAATGCCTTCGATTCCGGTATCTTCCCCCGTCATACTTCCTGCGGTCAATGCTTCTAAGTCACGGAGTTGCAGTTCGTAATAATGACGCAGCATTTCGGTATTGAACGCGATGCTCTGGGGCAGCCAATTCAGGTTTATCTCTTTGATGAAGCGCATCCAGGGGGATTTGCTCTTCATCTTTTTGAAGGGCTCCCACGGGCGGTAGACCGGAGCATAATTATAGCTCATGGCACCACGCCAGTCTGTCTCATTCTCGTAGGCTGTAGTGCTGCCCTGGTTGTGGCGCAAAGAGCGGGAATAGCTGAAGGTGAAGTTTCCCGGGTCATAGGGCATCGGACGTTTGCTGACAATGCCTATTCGCGCATTGCTGAGGCTGAAGTTGCGATAAGTCGTGATTTCGCGGGCGATGTTCATCAGCGAGTCACGTTGCTGGCCGGTAGTGCAGGCATCGAGGGCATCGTCCAGCAACATGTCTTTATCCAGCGGATTGTATTTGGGTGTAGTGGCTTCTTTGGAGTAAGAGAAGTAAATCGGGGAGGTCAGTTTCACCTTTTTAGGGAAAAAGCGCCCGAGGTCGAATGTGGTGGTAAAGCTGTATTGATAGAAGTCATCCAGACGACGTTCGCTGACACTCTGCTCCAATCCACCGAAGCCGGCGGTTTCCGTATGTCCGGTCAGATTGATGCTGCCGATATCGGAAAGTTGCACGTTGAGATTGCCCTGCGCTGCCCATCCGCCACTCTCATTAAATTCGGTGAGGCGTAGCTCGTTTACCCAAACTTCGGCGGACTTTATGGTGCGTGCGTTGTTTCGTACTCCTATCATTATGGTTTTCACTTCCGCCAACGAAGGATTTCCGATAATGCTTATCTTGTTTGCCGGTTTCTCTGTGTCATATTCAGAATAGAGCCTGGTGTATGTAATGCCGCTATTAGAGATGTTTTTCAGACGGTTGCGGTTCTTCTTTATGTTGGTCAGTATGCCGAGGTCGATGTCCAGGTTGTTCTCTTTGGGCCAGACGGCAAGGCAACCGGTGGTGGTACTTCCGTTATACTCTCCATGTGGGGTCAGGACAAGCGGAATCTCATATTCGTAGTAATTGCTGCGGTAGTCCGAGCCAAGTCGGATGAATACGGACAGTTCTCCGTTTTGTGGGTCGGTACTGAGGTCGGGTAGGGCTTCGGCGTGGATGAACATTTGCAAGCGTTTATACTGCCGCATGTCCATGCCCGTGTTCTTGTAGACGGCACGGGCATCTCCGGGAGTCAGTTTCTCTATTTTCAGGCTCATGGTCTGTTCGTTCTGTTGGCGTAGTTGCGGCTGTCCGGGGTCGATGACGCGGGATATGCCGGGAGGCATAATGTAATTTACCGGTGTACGGTCGCCGTTCTCTTCAATGTTTACGGCAGACACATCCAGCGTGGCAGAGCTTGTGACGGAGCTTCCTTGCTGCGTATTGTTCAATGCATCGGTGTAGGTGCGCCATTCGCCCCGTATCAGTTCCAGCGTGGCAAAGCGCAGTACGACGGGACTTTCGAACCCGGTCAGGAACATGCGCATGAAGCGGATGGACTTGAAATCCTTGATGTTGCCTATCGCTTCGCCACTGCGTACGGGTATCTTGAACTGATACCAGGTTACTTCTTCCGTTTGACCATTGCGCAGGCGTACGTTGACGGTTCTTTTGTCCGTGATGTAGTTCTGTCCCACTTTCAGGTCGGAGGGAGTGAGACGGATTTTATACTGGAAATATTTTTCCGTTTCATTCAGTGTGTTGTCCTGATTGATGTCTTCTATATCGGGTACGGTCTTTGCAGAGATATCATATCGTTCCGGAGAGTCTTCCGAGGCAGTGGAATTACCTTCGGTGTTGTTATAGTATTTGTATCGTTCGAGAATGCTGCGTTCTTCGCGGTCATAATCACTGCCACGGAAGTAGTGATAATTGTCACCCGCAGGGTCGTTATAGAATTTCTGATAGCTTTCGGTATCAACAATCCCCTGTATTTCCGACAGATAGTTCTGATAGGTAGGGAACGAACGTTCGTCTTCAGTAGAGAGACCGTTCAGACCGACGTCCTGATAACGACGGGCATTGGCGGCATTGTCGAAGGCATATACTATGCTACGTTCACGAGGTACGCGTCCCCAAACTGTCTCTTCGGTCTTTGTGACATCTCCATCAGTGGGTAAGCCATTCTCGAAGAATTTTTTGCCGTCCTTCAGTATGTCTTCGGACACCTCGCCTAAATTGATGTAAAGGTCTCCGCCGGAGGTAGCCGGTGTGGAAGCCCTGTCCAAGGGAGATGCAGGATTGTTTCCCTCTTTCTTGTAAATGAACGGGTCGAGCAGCCAGAACGTGACATATTCGATGTTGGCAGCTTCAAAATCACTCGTGTCCAATTTGCGCATCATGCCTCCCCAGCGCTTTTGGGGATTGCGTAGCGTGCCGTCCGTATTCAGGTCCGTGTCTAAGTTGTATGGTCCCCGTTCTTGCGGATAGTATGCCAGGTTCAGTACGTTCATGGCAGCTGATTCCTGATAAGGGGGCTCCTTGTTCGGGAAGAGCTCTTGTTCGTAGACTTCGCGAACGTAATGATTGCTGAGTTGGTTCAGGTCACTCTTTATGTGGGCTGGGGTCAGCGAAGAGTTGCGTCGGGTGAATAGGCCGTCAATGTGATACCATGCCAGCAAGGCGCGGTTTTTCCCGTAGGTGATATCATTGCTGCGGGATGCCTCGGGAAAAAGGTTCGGATTGTAAGGGGTGCTTGCCAGCATCCAGTACGAGGGTTGCCGCAGGTCGATGCCGCTTTGGGTGCTTTCAAAGTCGTCGATATACGATGCATTTTGCTGTAATCCTTTGGCATGTCCCGGTATGAGATGGGCAAATTCCACGCCGAGATTGATGTTGCTGGGCATAGTGGCATTGACGAAAGGCAGCTTGTCCAGCAGGTTCGTCAGCCATTGGCTCTCTTTTTTCCAGGAGGCGTTCAGTCCCCACAGCATGTTGGATAACGGTTCGTCTCCCATGGCGACTTTGCTTGTCAACGGCTTTTCTTTGAGGTGCATAATGCTTCCGCCGAAAGAGAAGTCGGGAGAGAAGTCGTACGTGAAGTTCAGTCCCATCATAGTCTTGCGTTGCATGCTGTAGAGCGTGTTGCTTTCCAGGTTCACACTGATGGCAGTGCCTGCGTCAATGATGCTTTGGTTGAGGATGGTGACTACGCCGAGCGTGTAGTCCACCGTATAGTCGGAGTTTTCGGTCAGCGTGATGCCTCCTGCCGTTACCTGTACCGACCCTTGCGGAATATTCATGGCTCCGAGACGTATCTCGTTGGCGTTGGAGGCACGATACTCTCCTGTCAGCCGGAATTTATTCTTCTCCGCTGTCTGCCGCGCTACCGTACGGGTGGAGTCATATAGTTCTTGAAACACATATTTGTCTGCCAGCGCGTCGTTTCCTATGGCATTGCGCAAATGGCTGCCGAAAGGCTCCACGACGGGAAAGTAGATGCGCCCGTCGGATGCCGTGACTGTATACCCTTCTACAAAGTCGAAGAATCCGTCTGCACCGATTTGGTTCTGGCTGTTCAGGCGGTCGAGATTCATGACACGCAACAGAGGGGTTTTGGCAATCTTGCCTTCCGGAATGTAACGCAGATACACGCCTGCCGTGTCGCTCTGATAAGTGATGTTCAACTGGAACTTTTCTTTCTGCACAGAGTAGGCGTTGAGGCTATAGACGTTTTTCATCATCAAGTCCCAGCAGGCGGCATCGGGCGAGTTCGACGTATTTTTCAGCAGTTTTACGAACAGGCTTTGTCCCGTCTCTTTGATGTCGGAAGAAAATTCGCCTACCTGATAGCTCTTTCCTCCGAAGGTATATTCAAAGGCTACTGCCAGTACTTCATCCGGTTGCAGTGTCTGCTTGAGTGAAATGTAGCCCAGTTTGCTGTTCAGCGTATATTCGGATGCCGTTAGCAGGCGGGCACTTTCTATCTTTTCGTAGTCCATACCGCCTTCCATGCCCGGAATGCTGTTCATTGTGTTGTTTACCTGGCTGATGTCGCGTGCGGCGGCGTATTGTCCGGTCATTGCTGCATAGAGGTTATTGGCATTGTTGGCAGGCGCATTGCCGCTTGCGGCAGGATTTGCAGGATTCCCTGTCCCGCTCCAAGCTGAGGGGTTGCCTATATGAAAAGCCTCTCCGAGGTCGGTCAGTGCCACAATGTTTCTGGGGTTGTCGTAGTTGTTCCGTTTATTGGTGACCCATACTTCGATGCGGTTGATTGTGATACTGGAGAGTACGTTGGGAAGTTGTGCCAGATTCTTGTCATACACATCCCTGAAGTAATGGGTAAGGAAGAAGTGGCGGTTCTCTTCGTAGTTGTCGGCAGAGAAATCAAAGGTGGTGACTTGCGCGCCGCCACGGCTTGTTACGGTTTTGGCTTCACTCTCTTGCTGACTGATGACTGCCTGCATTTTCAATTTGCCGAATTGAAGGTCGGTGCGAATGCCGAACAGTGCCGAGGCTCCCCGTATCAGTGAGTTATTGGTGGGCATGCTTACGTTTCCGGCTTCAATAAGTTTGATGATCTCATCTTCTTTTCCCTCGTACTTCAATTTCAGCTGCTTGGTATCGAAGTCGAACGTGGCATCCGTGTTGTAGTTCATGTTCATATTCACCTTGTCGCCTACTTTCCCATTGACGTTGATGTTGATTTTCTCGTCAAAGTCGAAGCCGAATGTCTTGCGCTGGTTTTCGGGGAGGGACGGATTTTTCACGTTTTTGTAGTTCATGCCGAAGCTGAGTTCCGCATTGCCTTGCGTACGTATCTGCACTCCGCCGGGGCCGAATAGTTTCTCCGCCGGACCCAGGCTGAACTTCATATCCATGAAGTCGAAGGCTTCTTTTCCCTTACCGATTTGTTCTCCGTTCTTCTGTCGGTAATATGCCTGCATGGATTGTTGCAGGGTCCAGTCCAGATACTCTTCGGGGGTAAGTAGCAGGGGGACTCCGATATCCGTGTTTCCCAGTTTAGTGCGTATGAGGTATTTGTCTGTTTTGGCGTCATACTCCGCTTCAGTCCGCAGGTTTGTCGGCGACTTGAGGTCGGCTGGGGGGAGAGAAAGGTCTTTTAGGGTAAATGGCACTGTTTTCCGGACGGAGTATCGTGGTGTGATGCTGTCGCTTTGGGCTTCTTTTGTGTTGTTGTCCGTCTTCGTTTTCTGTTGTACGTTTTGCCCTATAACGGCAATACTGCTGTGCGTCAGCCACAGCAGTAATAAGCAGATTGTATGTCGTATATAGGGATACTTCATTCTGATTTCACACAAACGGTTGCTTCTATTAGCCCGGGTCTCTCCAGCTATTTGCTAAAGTCTTTTCAGTGCCAGTTTGATGACTTGTTCTACCGGTGCGCTCGGGTCCTCTTTCAGTATGGCTAATACGACTTTCTGTGACGGTGCTTGTGCAAATCCCAACATGGTGAGGGCTGCGACCGCTTCTTCCTGTATCTGTGTGTTGGCTATGGTCGACATGCCGCAGAAGTTTCCTTCCGTACTTCCTGCGGCTATGGTGCCTGTCTTGATTTTATCTTTCAGGTCGACAATCACCCGCTGTGCAGTCTTTAGTCCGATGCCTTTTACCGCTTTCAGCATATTGGCGTTTTCCGTACTGATCACGTTCACCAGTTCCGCCGGCGAAAGGGCCGAGAGTATCATTCGTGCAGTGTTGCCGCCGATGCCCGATACGGAAATCAACAGTAAGAACAGTTCCCGCTCTTGTTTGTCTACGAATCCGTAGAGGATGTAAGCGTCTTCGCGTATGGCTTCGTAGATATATAATTTGCATTCCTTTTTCCCCTGAATGGCGGCGTACGTGTTCAGGGAAATATTAACGGCATATCCTAATCCGTTACACTCGATTACTGCGGTTGCCGGGCTGAGCTCGACAAGTTCGCCTTTAATATATTCTATCATACTGCTAATAACGGGCGCGCGCGTAGAATATTGTGTAAACAGTCGGTTGCACTACCATAATGAGACGGATTTTTTCATCCCATGAGACGGTTTTTTTCGTCCCATGAGATGAATATTTTCGTCTCATGAGACAAAAAAATCCGTCTCGTGGGGCGAAAATGCTTTCAATAGGTATCGATGAAAACATGAAACGGTCAGAACTGCGGGATAAACCGCTTCATGTCTTGTTAATAAAGAAAAAACTCAGTGGAACTCTGTGTCGTTTTGTGATAAATGTGAATGAAAATGATTACTTTTGCACCGATAAAATAGAAAACTGATAAATAAATCCGATAAAAGAATGAAAAAAGTAAGAGCAGCTATCGTGGGCTACGGCAATATCGGGCATTACGTGCTCGAAGCGTTGCAGGCAGCTCCCGATTTTGAGATTGCCGGTGTTGTGCGCCGTGCAGGAGCGGAAAATCGTCCCGCAGAATTAAGTGAATATCCTGTAGTGAAGGATATCAAGGAGTTGGAAGGTGTGGATGTGGCAATTCTTTGTACGCCGACCCGCAAGGTGGAAAGTTATGCGAAAGAGATTCTTGCCCTCGGCATCAATACGGTGGACAGTTTTGATATCCATACGGGGATTGTAGATTTGCGCCGTACGCTGAATGCTGTTGCCAAAGAACATAACGCCGTTTCCATTATTTCGGCAGGTTGGGACCCGGGAAGCGACTCCATTGTACGCACTATGTTGGAAGCCATTGCTCCGAAGGGAATCACATATACCAATTTCGGACCGGGAATGAGTATGGGGCATACTGTTGCGGTGAAAGCCGTAGACGGTGTGAAGGCAGCTCTCTCCATGACCATCCCTACAGGAACAGGCATTCATCGCCGTATGGTTTACATCGAACTGAAGGAAGGATACGAATTTGACAAAGTGGCTACGGCAATCAAGGCTGATCCGTACTTTGTGAATGATGAGACGCACGTGAAATTGGTGCCTAGTGTAGATGCGTTGCTTGATATGGGGCATGGCGTGAATCTCACGCGCAAAGGTGTTTCAGGCAAGACGCAGAACCAGTTGTTTGAGTTTAATATGCGTATCAATAATCCTGCACTGACAGCACAAGTACTGGTTTGCGTGGCACGCGCTTCGATGCGTCAGCAGGCAGGTTGCTACACGATGGTGGAAATTCCGGTTGTCGACCTTTTGCCGGGCGACCGTGAAGAGTGGATCGGACACTTGGTATAATGAAAATATAGCGAACGGAATAGTACGCAGATAACGCGGAAAGGGCGGGTGATCGTAGATGAATTTACTGAAAAGTAAGAAATTATCTTCGGTCATCCGCCTAATTTATGTCATCCGCCTCTTACTTTGTTAACCTGTCGAATGCTTTCACGACGTATTCGGCAATCTCGCAGTCTTGGGCTTCCGTGCCTCCGCCTACTCCGATTGCGCCGATAATTGTTCCGTTTACAAACAGCGGATATTCTTCTTATATGCCTGCAATATGTGATAATTTTATCATAGTGTGATTCTTTTCTCATGCTGGGGAATTTCTATACTTTTGCAAGTGGATTAAAGAAATATGGTAAGAAGCGTATGTATGAATATAAGATACCCCGATAGATTTGGATTGTGGAGTGACCATCACACTGTATATTATGGGTGCCAAGTGGAAACCTTATCTGATAAATTGTATGACCAAGGGCATTCATCGTCCAGTGGAGTTCCAGCGTGTGATAAAGGGAGCTACACAGCGCGTACTTGTACAGCAACTCGGAGAGTTGGAATCTGTAGGCGTCGTGCGCCGTGTGGTGTATGATACGGTTCCGATGAAGACAGAATATTTTCTGACAGAACTTGGCGAATCGCTCGTGCCCATCATCCGTATGATGGACGCATGGGGTAACGAGCACCGGAATATGTTTGACGAGATGGGGAAGAGGGTGCCGGATGGATGGCAAAGGGAGTAGTAGTCTTTGTACACTACCACAATCTTGTGCAGTTGCGTATTGCCTATGGCTTTCTTTACCGTTTCAGTATCGGCATAGCGGTTCGCTTGTTCGACGGCTTCCCGGTGCAGTTCCTCCACGCAGTTTTCGAGGTCTTTGTACCGGGCATACTTCAATTCGACAATGTAGCTGTGCTGCATGTCGGTATAGATGTCCAGTAGCGGACATAGAAAGATGTTGACGTACATGACTACTATGCCTTTTAAAGAGGTTTGTTTCCAATCAGAAACAAAGGTAAAGCCTTTGTTATCAGTTTTCCAAACAGCCTGCCGTTAAATTGAGGGGATTATGCTTTTACCGTACCACCAGCATCAGCCCTACACCCCTGACGGTCTTTATCTCTATCCGTTCATCCTTCTCGAATAGTTTGCGAAGCTTGGAGATGAACACGTCCAGACTGCGCGAGGCAAAGTAGTCGTCTTCCGTGTCCCAGTAACGGCTGAGGATAGCTTCGCGCCGCACTATTTCGTTCTTGTTGTCGGCAAGCAGTTGCAAGATTTTGGCTTCTCTGACGGTCAGCGTTCGCATCTGGTCTGTATCGTTGTTGCGCAGCGTGGCACGCACGGCATTCAGCGTGTAGGCACCGAACTTGCAGCAACCGGTTTCGTCCTTAGACTTTACCCCCTCCTTCATTTTCAGGATGGCATGGATATGCGCATCCATTTCATCCGGTACGAAAGGTTTCTTCACGTAGTTGTTCGCTCCTATTTCATAGCCTTTCTTTACGTCACTGGGCAATACCAGTGCTGAGGCGAACAACACAGGCGTATCACCATCCGTCTCCCGGATGCGTCTTACCATTTCGTAGCCGTCCATTACAGGCATGTCGATGTCGGAGATGATGATGTCTGGCTGGAACTCTTCCCAAGCTTTCAGCCCCTCTTTGCCATTGGCGGCGGTGACCACTTCATATCCTCCAATCAAGTCCTGCAAGCCACTCTTTACAATGTACGACAGGTTGGCGTCGTCTTCTACCAATAAAAGTTTTATCATATTTTTAAGGAGTTATCGGGAGTTAGAACTTCCAACGAATCAACCTTTTTGGCCGAATCCTCCCGGTTTGGTAAATAGATTATAAATTCTGTATATTCTTTTTCTATGCTGTTCACGGTGATGTTTCCACCGTGCGCCTCTATCACTTGCTGTACGAAGTTCAGCCCCAGACCAAAGCCTGCGGCACCGCCTTTCCGTATCCGTCGCTCAGCGGCACCCCGTTCGTATTTGTTGAAGATGCAGCGCTGGTATTTGTCGGCAATGCCCAAGCCGTTGTCGTGTACTCTGATGACGGTGCTCGAATTGTGGTTTTCCGAACTGATTCTTATCTCTACAGACTCCTTGGAGTATTTGATGGCGTTGTCTATCAGGTTGCTGAATATCTCTTTCAGGTATTCGGCTTCGGCATAGACTTCTTTTACTTTCAGGTCGAAAGCGAAGTGTACCTCCTTGGTGGATTGGGCAAGATACTTGTCTGCCAACTCCTTCAGGATGGGTGTCAGCAGGACTTTTTCCTTGTTCATTTGCTGTTTATGGTTCTCCAGTTTGGAGATGGTGAGCACCTTGTTGGTAAGTACCAGCAAATGTTCCGCTTCGTTTTCCGCTATCTGGTAATACTTCTCTTTCATTTCGGGCTTTCCGTCAAGCTTTCCGCTATGAAGAAAGTTCAGTATCATGAAGATAGAACTCAGCGGAGACTTCATGTCATGAATTAAAGCATAAGAGAAGTCTTCGCGGATTCGGGCTATTTTGTTCATTCGATATATCATCCTGATTTGGTAAACAATACAACCGATAACAAAACTCAGGATGATGATAGTAGCAATGATAAGCAATCCCATACGTTCAACAAATGTCTTGTATGGATTGACAAGGATCAATTGAACTACTTGTGTATAGTCGGAGCGTATAGGAAGATATTTAGGTTTGACGGTCATCCAAGAGGAAGCTTCGTTGTTTCTATTGCTTTGAACGATTTCTCCGGTATGCAAATTTATGATATGAATAGAGAATAGATCTTTGATCCCACCTTCTATTAATAGTTGGGAGATTATAGAATCTAACTTCTGCATTGAAAGTGGGTATCCCATATCAGAAAGTTGTTCGTAAAAATAGGTCATTGGCGGGATTGTGTCATTAGCGACTCCTCCCATTATTTCCGTTCCTTTAGGCGTTTGACCAAAGCGTATATTCCCTTCTTCTTCAAGTGCCTTTTCAATGATTGCATAACTTTCTTTTTCAATATTGTTCTTGATGAGTGTATATGTATTATGTAGCCATATTGATTGCAAAGCTGACGCTCCAACCAATCCCACGAATGTAAATACATATATTTTCTTTATGCCTATTTTATTTCTCATCAGATAAAGTAAAATGCAAATTCCGTTGCAAAAATAAGTTTTTTCATTCAAATAATAACATAGCGATAACATAAAACTAACATTTGATAATATTCACATATTGTACCTTTGCATCGTTGAATTTTTAAAAACAGATATATTATGGAACAATTATTTTTAGAACTGACAGATCAAGAGATTATTAATACATTTGGAGGTGAAATCGTATATAAGTTGATATATGATGAAGATGCTGGATATTATAGACTTGTATTTGTGAATGTCTGACTTATTTTGCTTTATGCTAATAGAAAAAGCAAGTCAATTAAGAGAATGGCGATTGGTTAACCTGACGATAACATAAGGATAACACAAAGTCTGAAATATATTTCCCAACTTTGCAGCATCAAAAAGGAACAAGTTCAGTATTAACACTAAAATATATTAACCTAATGATAACATAGAGATAATATAAATCCAAAAACACACTGCTTATCTTTGCAGCGTCAAAAAGAACAATAAACTTTAGTATTAACAATAAAAGAAAAATTTATGAAAAAAAGAAGAAAACAACAAGTGTATTTTGCTGAATGAAGCAGAAGTGAGATGCGCGAACGATGGCTATCGTGAATCAATTCCTGAAGAACTGGGACGGATTCGTGAAATCTATGGTTCGCTTGCCGAATACATCATTTGCTGGTGAGGAGATTAGGAATGATAAAATGAAAGATTCTTGCCGCTCAATAAATAAGCGAAAAACATTAATATTAGTCTAAGAGCCTTTTTAAATTTTCTTCAAAAAGAACTCTCGAAAGAAGGCTGAACAAAATTTGAACAGGCTCTAAACAAAGCAACAGTAAAAAAGAAATTCAATCAAAAAATGAAGTTTACGAGTAAGTAAGATTTGGAATTCTTTTCTATAATTCAGACCTCAACTGATTAAATAGAGGAGCGGATGCCGAAAAGCTTTATGAGTAGGCATAAACTATAATTTATTTTTTTTATGAACCTCAAAAACATTGCATACCTATGGGTAGTAGTATTTATTAGTATTATCACTTTTGCCAATTGTACTCAAACTGACAATTTTAACGAACCAGAAACCGGCCGGTCATATCAAGATTTATACAATCAATTTCAAGACGCACTAAAAAGCAGCGAATTGACAACAGATTTGCAACAAAAAAAAGAGATATTGTATGAAAAAATGGGAAAATGGAATTGGCAAACGAACTTATTAACCAAATCCACGGCTGATATGTCTGTTGATGAACAAAAAGATTACCTTCAAAACACATTATCTTCACAAGCTTGGCAATGGGTGGAAAAATTGCAACATAGTTTTGCATCGAATTCAAACGATATATCCATCGAACAAATAACTGAAGATAGTTTATTGACTGAAAACGAAAAGCTGATGTTGGTTGCTATTTTATCTGGTGGTAATTATTTACAAAATCAAGTGATGGCTGCACAAACGAAAAGTGCAGCAGATTGTTATGCGCAATATCAAAAAGACTGCGAAAGAGCATTGGAAATATATGCCATATCAGGAAGTGGTGGAGCAATAAGTGGAGGTGTTATCGGGTTGGCCGGGGCAACAGCAGTATGTGCCTTGCAATTGAAATGGGCAGAAGATGACTATAAAGATTGTTTGGAGAAACAATAATGTGAAAATCCTAATATTGTAATTCACTGAATAATAAATATTGTTCAGTGAATTACAATGTATTTTTTAAATTTAATCAACAATACATATGAAACTTAATTATCAAGATAAATGCGGCTACCAGAAACAAAGTTGGAATAATTTGTATTTCCCTATTTTTTCTTACTTATACCTCATTTCCATTCTACTCCACCTTTTGGCTGAAAGATGGTGCTCATCGTTCTGTCAACTAATAGACATCATACTTTATACATCCAATCTATTCCTAATAGTATATTGCATCGGTATTCTACGTAAAGAGTACAAAGAAGAAAAAACATTGAATATTACCACTTGCTTGTATATAGCGTTTTATACCATAGCCATGTTTGCAATGTATTATCTCCTAAATAGTTAATCTAATGTTACGAATTATAATAATGTTTCGTAATAGATTTACTTAAAATATGTTGTTGAATTTTAGTTAACTCCAGTTTGGTATAGACTTATTTACATGTATTTCTTTTTTTGAGGAAAAGAAAAATACAGCCTATTAAGTTTATATCAAACTGGATAGTTTATAGATATCATTAACCTAATGATAACATAAGAATAACCTATTTTCTTTTATATCTCCTCTATTTTTGTCTCTATAAACATCAACAAAAGTATTAATCAATAAAGAAAACAAAGAAATATGTTATTACCGAACGAGTGGATAGACAATTGCATCGAGACTTACATCTATCAGCATACTACGAGGTCTCAGATTATTTATTGGGTGGTTTTGCTGGCTGTTGCGGTCACGATGGTGGCGCTTCCGTTTATTTATGTGGACATCTCGGTGCAAGGGAATGGAGTGATCAGGCCGGTGACCGAAAAGACGGAAATCACCTCTGTCGTCACAGAAATTGTCGATTCGGTGTTTGTGCGCGAAGGAGATCAAGTGCGTAAGGGAGACGTGATTCTGAAATTCCGGACAAATACCCCAGATTATAAGATAAGCTACCAGACCGCTCGCTTGAACGACTGCCATGCACAACTGGCCGATTTGGCGTATATGGTAAAAGGGGAATGTCCGGAACGCTTCAGTTCATCGGTACGTCGGCAGGAATATGACTATTTCGTGAAAAAGAAAAAGGAACTGGAAACAGCCTTGGCGCAGGCAGAGAAGGAATACAACCGAAATAAAGTGTTGTTTGAGAAGAAGGTGATTGCCGAAGAAGAATACGATGGGTATTATTTCAGGTGGCAGAACCAGCAAAACGAGTTGGCATCGTTGGTGCAAAGCCAGTTGAACACTTGGCAGGCCGATCTGAATAGCTATCAGAATACGTTCAATGAGATGAACGCAAGCCTGAAACAGGAAGTCAAGGACAAGGATATGTATATTGTACGCAGCCCGGTGGATGGTACGGTGGATCAGTTCTCAGGAGTTTATCGGGGAAGTAGCATCCGGACGGGGCAGGCATTGGCGGTCATCAGTCCGGATTCCACTCTCTGCTTGGAAGTATATGTCGCTCCCCGGAATATCGGATTCATGAGTGTGGGAATGCCGGTCAAGGTGCAGGTGGAATCTTTTAATTACAACGAATGGGGAACTTTGCCCGGCAAGGTAAAGGATATTTCGTCGGACTTCTTGACCGATAGCCAGGGAAACTCCTTCTATAAGGTGAAGTGTGAAATGGAGCGTGACTACCTGCAATTGAAAGATGGCCGGATAGGTCGGTTGAAGAAGGGAATGACGGTTAGCGCACACTTCATGGTGACACGTCGTTCACTGTTCGCCTTGCTGTATCAGAAGATGGACAGCTGGGTGAATCCCAGACAATACATCAACGAAACAAGGATTGCAAAATTGAACTAATAGAAAAGAGAAGAGAAGAAAAGAAACAAAAGTATGTATCAGAAAGGAGTGAAAATAAAACAGCATGACATTACCGATTGTGGAGCGGCTTGCCTGGCTTCCGTATGCGCTTACTATGGTTTGCGGTTTCCGGTAGCGCGAATCAGGCAGTATGCATTTACCGACCAAAAGGGAACGAACATCTTGGGGCTGATTGAAGCCGCAGGCAAGTTGGGATTGTCTGCCAAGGGGGTAAAAGCGCAATTTGAAGCTTTGCAGATAGTGCCCAAACCCGCTATCGCGCATGTGATTGTGCATGAAAGGTTGCAGCACTTCGTTGTGCTGTACAAAGCGGAGAAGGGGCGCGTCACCTACATGGATCCGGCAGACGGGCGGATGCACAAGGTGACGGACGATGAATTTGTGAACATGTGGACAGGAGTACTGGTTCTGATGGAACCGGAAGAGACCTTCCAAAAAGGAAACATGAAGACAAGCATGACCCGGAAATTCTTCTCCTTGCTGGCTCCGCACAAGAGTGTGATGGCGCAAGCCGTATTCGGAGCTTTGATATACAGCATCTTGGGGCTTTCCACTTCCATATATGTAGGGAAAATCACGGACTATGTGCTGGTAGATGAAAATGTCAACCTGCTCAACCTGATGGGTGTGGTGATGATCATCGTTCTGCTACTACGCACATTTATCGGTGCCATGAAAAGCATCCTTGCCCTGAGGACCGGACAGCGGATTGATGCTGCCTTGATATTGGGCTACTATAAGCATCTGCTTACACTGCCGCAACAGTTCTTCGATACGATGCGTGTGGGCGAAATCATTTCGCGTGTGAACGATGCGGTAAAGATACGCAACTTCATCAACAATGTGTCGCTCGACCTGGTGGTGAACCTGATGATCCTGCTCTTCTCCGTCTGTCTGATGTTTGTCTATTCGTGGAAACTGGCACTCATCACGTTGGCATCCGCCCCGTTGTTCCTGCTCATCTTCCGGGGATTCAACCGGCTGAACAAGAAATACCAGCGTAGCATCATGGAGAGCAGTGCAGATCTGGAGGCCCAGTTGGTGGAGTCTATCAATTCGATTACCACCATCAAGCGTTTCGGCATCGAAGCATTTGCCAATCTGAAGACCGAATCGCGTTTCGTTCTTCTGCTGAAGAATACGTTCCACAGCATCTACGGCGCCATTATGGCACAGGGAGGCATACAATTTGTCTCTACCGCCATCACCATCGCCGTGCTGTGGGTGGGGAGCCTGCTGGTGATAGACCGGGAACTGACACCGGGCACCCTGATGGTGTTCTATTCCTTGATAAGCTACGTGGTTTCGCCCATCGGCTTTTTGATTTCTTCCAACCAGACCATTCAGGATGCCTTGATTGCCGCCGACCGCCTTTTCCAAATCATGGATTTGGAGCGCGAACAGGACGATAACCGGAAGATAGTATTGAAGCCGGATATGATTGGGGATATCTCTTTTGAGGATGTTTTCTTCCGTTACGGTTCGCGTAAGGAGGTGTTCAAGGGGGTGAACCTGAAGATTGAGCAGGGAAAAACGACCGCCATCATAGGTGAAAGTGGTTCGGGCAAGACTACCTTGGTCTCGCTTCTCCAGCACATTTATCCTATCCAGTCGGGACGCATTCGCATCGGTGATTATGATATTGAGCAGATTGACAACAGGAGCTTGCGCCGCCGGATAGGCACGGTGCCGCAGCAGATTGAACTGTTTGCCGGTACGGTGGCGGAGAATATTGCCATCGGTGATTTGAACCCGGACATGAAGCGGATTGTGGATTTGTCGGAGCAGTTGGGGCTGAAACAGTTCGTTGAGCGGCTTCCCAATGGGTATAATACGTACATCGGCGAGCACGGTGTTTCCTTGTCCGGCGACGAGCGGCAGCGCATCGCTATTGCCAGAGCCCTCTACAAAGAACCGGAAATCCTGATTTTCGACGAGGCGACCTCTTCCTTGGATACTCCTTCTGAACGATATGTAAAGCAGACGCTGAAGGCTTTGGCACGGAAAGGGAAGACCGTCATCATCATTGCTCACCGGTTGAATATGGTGAAGGAGGCCGACCGCGTAGTGGTGATTGACAGGGGAAAAGTGGTGGAGAACGGCACGCACCAGGAATTGTTCAGATTTGGCGGCATCTATAGTCGGTTGTGGACGGAACAGTTTGAGATATTGGATTGAGTACGTTAACCTAACGATTTCCGGTTCTTCGTCACTTTTTAGTATGAAACTCGGCGGACAATGCTTCGTAAACAGCCGGGTGAAGGAAGTAGCGGACATCTTTGCCTTCCTCCAATGCTTGCCGAATGAAAGTGGAGCTGATCTCGAAAACCGGAGAAGAAACCATTCTCACATTCGCAGGAAGCGAATCGGAGGAAATCGGATAGCCGGGGCGGGGGTAGACCAACAGGTGGTTTTCGGCTATGATGCGCTCCGACTGATACCAACGCGGAAAAAGCTGCCAGTTGTCCGAACCGATAATCAGATAAAATTCCCGGTCCGGATGGCACGCTTTCAGCTTGTCCAGCGTATGGATGGTGTAGGAGGGGCGCGGCAAGGAGAACTCTATATCCGATGCCTTGAACTTGGGGTAGCCGGAAATGGCAAGCTGCACCAATTTCAACCGGAATGCATCATCCATCAACTCGTCCTTCTCCTTCAGCGGATTGCGGGGGCTGACAAGAAACCATACTTCGTCCAGACCCTCATATTCGCACAGGTAGTTGGCGAGAGCCAGATGTCCGATGTGTACCGGGTTGAAAGAACCGCTGAAGATTCCGGTTCGCTTGGGTGCGCTGGTTGTCATTATTGTTCCTTTTCTATAAATTCACTGACCACTTTCAGTGCATCAGCTTTAGCCTTCTCCAAATCGTCATTGACTACTACGACATCGAACTTGTCGGCAAACGTCAGTTCATATTCCGCTTTTGCCACGCGGGCTTCGATCACTTCGGCAGTATCCGTTCCGCGTCCTATCAGCCGCTTGCGCAGTTCTTCGACCGAAGGGGGCTGGATGAATACCGACAAAGCGCGGTTGCCATAATACTTCTTTATATTGCAGCCGCCCACAACGTCCACATCGAAAACTACATTTTGTCCGGCTGCCAATTGCGTCTCCACTTGAGACTTCAATGTTCCGTAATAGCGGTCTTTGTATACCTCTTCGTATTCCAGAAATTCGTCATTGGCGATGCGTTGGCGGAATTCGTCGGGCGAGAGGAAGAAATATTCCACACCGTTCTGTTCCGTACCGCGCGGCGGACGGCTGGTGGCCGAACAGGAGAATGCCAGATTGAGGTTCTGCGTCAACAGATAGTTGATGATGGTTGACTTGCCCGAACCTGAGGGGGCTGAAAATATAATAAGTTTACCCATAGTTAGCACTTGTTATTAAAAACGTTTGAAAGAAATTTGCATATACCTTTGTGGTGTGCCGGTTGCGGCTTGGTTTTTACATCACGTTCAGTACTTGCTCCTTGATTTGTTCCAGTTCGTCCTTCATCTGCACAACGATCTTCTGCATCTCTGCATGATTGGACTTGCTGCCAAGTGTGTTGATCTCACGCCCCATCTCCTGAGCGATGAATCCGAGCTTTTTGCCTTGTCCACTCCCTTCTTCCATCGTGTGGATGAAATAATTCAGGTGATTGCTGAGGCGTTGCTTCTCTTCGTTGATATCCAGCTTCTCGATGTAGTAGATCAGTTCCTGTTCCAGGCGGTTCTTGTCATAGTCCACGCTGAGGGTCTTCTCCAGAGCATCGGTTATGCGGCATTTGATTTTTTCCACGCGTTCATTCTCGTAAGGGGTGACAGTGGATAACAGTTGGGTAATGTTGGCGATCTTCTCGCGGAATTTCTTTTCCAGAGCGGCACCTTCCTGTTTGCGGAAATCTACCAGGTCGCCGATGGCTTGAAGCATGGTGTCATGAACCACCTCCCATTCTTCCTCAGTCAGCTCCTGTGTTTCGTTTTTGGTCATCACGTCCGGTAGGCGGAGCAGTGTGGCGAACCAGTCTTCGGGAACGGGGATGCCGGTGGCTTCGGAGATGGCGCGGATGCGTTCGTAATAGGCCACGACTACATCTTGGTTGATGGGTGTCATCAGTTCGCAGGTATCTTTCTTTTCAATCCACAGGCTGAAATCCACTTTTCCGCGTTCCAGTGCTTTAGCAATTCCATTACGGATCTCCATCTCCTTTTCCCGATAGAGGGAAGCGATGCGGGTGGATAAATCCAACGCTTTGCTATTGAGCGATTTTATTTCTACATTGATCTTTTTATCGGGTAATTCAACGGTTGCTTTGCCGTAACCCGTCATAGATTGTATCATAAGATTCTTTTAGTTTTCCGCAAAATTACATGAATATTTTCATTGGCGAAAATTATTCATGAAATAAGTGATGTCGGGCGTTGTCGGAATGGGCTTGGCAGGGAGGGAAATGAGGTTTGGCATGGGCATGCGAGTCCAACAATGCCAGTATAACGGGGGTGGTGTATACTCGATTAACGTCCGTTGACACTATCAGGCCAGAGTGTTAAAACTACGCCGCCGTTTTAACTCCGTTTCCCAAAGAACGAGGAGGTAACGACCCAGTACTGGCGACAGAGTGGTGAAAAACCAACGGAAAACCGGCGAAAAAAACGTCCGAACCATTAAGTTTATTTAACTGAATTCCGTGAACCGTTTTTCGACCGCAAGCCGGTGGAAGGGCTCATGTCGGGTGTCCGCCACCTTCGTCGCGCGGGTGACGGACGTCCTGTCGCACGCCTCCGCACTCCCCCGCACGGCAGCGGCCGCAGGAGGCGAATCGGAAAATGCTTCGCGCGATGCCGCAAGAAAAATGTTGAACCCCCTTCCGATTCGCTTGTGTATCTGAAAATAAACCTGTAAATTTGCCACTCTTAAAGCAAGAAAAAAGAAGCGGATAATAATAAAGTAAATTATGTCGTGCATTTTACATATTGAAACGTCCACCTCCGTGTGCTCCGTAGCCGTAAGTGAAGATGGACAGAATGTTTTTACGAAAGAAGATTTTAAAGGTCCTTCGCATGCAGTCTCATTAGGAGTATTTGTGGATGAAGCATTGTCGTTTGCCGACAGCCACGCGATGCCGTTGGATGCCGTGGCTGTCAGTTGCGGGCCAGGTTCCTATACCGGGCTTCGCATCGGCGTATCCATGGCAAAGGGCGTCTGCTACGGCCGCAACATCCCGCTGATCGGAATTCCGACGCTGAAAGTGCAATGCGTGCCCGTGCTGCTCTATCATGACGAGCTTCCCGACGACGCATTACTCTGCCCGATGATCGACGCACGCCGCATGGAAGTATATGCAGCCGTCTACAACCGTGCCCTGACTCCGATACGCGACATCGCCGCCGACATTGTGGACGAGAATTCCTATCTGGAATATTTGGACCGGCATCCTGTATATTTCTTCGGAGACGGAGCGGAAAAGTGCAAAGTGAAGATCACGCATCCCAATGCGCACTTCATCGACAACATACACCCATTGGCAAAAATGATGTTCCCGCTCGCAGAGAAAGCAATTGCAGAAAAAGACTTTAAGGATGTGGCCTATTTCGAGCCTTTCTATCTTAAAGAGTTTGTAGCTTCCCAACCCAAGAAGTTGCTCTGATGGCATTACTATCGTTTCACTGCTTCTGCTTGTGAACTGATTATTCGATTCAAACACTAAAAATGTATAGTCTCAATTTAACCAAGTATGCAATATAATACTCAACAGAAAAGGATGCCCTTGCCGGAATACGGACGAAGCATTCAGAACATGGTCAATCACGCTTTGACAATTGAAGATCGCGCCGAACGCCAGCGTTGCGCCAATACCATTATCAATATAATGGGAAATATGTTCCCCCATCTGCGTGACGTACCCGATTTCAAGCATAAGTTGTGGGATCACTTGGCTATCATGTCCGACTTCCAACTGGATATCGACTATCCATACGAAATCATCCGCAAAGATAACCTGAATACCAAGCCGGAAGTAATTCCGTATCCCAGTACGAAAATCCGCTATCGCCACTATGGCCGTACGCTGGAAGTACTGATAAAGAAAGCGATCGAGTTTCCCGAAGGTGAGGAGAAGCAGAATCTGGTTGCATTGATCTGCAATCACATGAAGAAAGACTTCATGACTTGGAACAAGGATACCGTAGACGATCGTAAGATTGCAGAAGACCTTGAAGAGTACTCTGATGGTAAGTTGCAAATGACGGATGATATTGTCCGGTTAATGGCAGAACGCATCAACCAGAATTATCGTCCGAGGATGAATAATCAGAATTTCCGGAAAGACAACCGAAACAACAAACGGAAATACTGATTGAGGTGGGAATTAGCAGTTCAATCTTTGATTTATAATTTATTATGGCATCATTTGTAATTGAAGGAGGACATAGCCTATCGGGCGATATTCATCCACAAGGAGCGAAAAACGAAGCATTGCAGATCATCTGTGCCACGCTGTTGACGGCTGAAGAGGTGACCGTACACAATATTCCGGACATCTTAGACGTTAACAATCTCATCCAATTGATGCGTGACATGGGAGTATCAGTATCCAAAAAGGATATCGGGACATACACTTTCAAGGCGGAGAAGCCGGATCTGAACTATCTGGAGAGTGACGAATTCCTGAAGAAATGCTCCAGTCTGCGTGGATCGGTCATGCTTATCGGTCCGATGGTGGCGCGTTTCCATAAGGCGATGATATCCAAGCCGGGAGGAGACAAGATCGGACGTCGTCGTCTGGATACGCATTTTGTGGGTATACAGAACTTGGGAGCCTCTTTCTCCTACAATACCGAACGTGAAGCCTATGAGATTTCCGCCGACGGATTGAAGGGTACTTATATGTTGCTGGATGAAGCCTCGGTTACGGGTACTGCCAATATCGTCATGGCTGCCGTACTGGCCAAAGGTACTACCACCATTTACAATGCTGCTTGCGAACCCTATCTGCAACAACTCTGCAAGATGCTGAACCGTATGGGTGCCAAGATACACGGCATTGCCTCCAATCTGCTGACGATTGAGGGTGTGGATGAATTGCACGGTACGGAGCATACCATACTTCCTGATATGATCGAAGTGGGTAGCTTCATTGGTATGGCGGCAATGACTCAAAGTGAACTGACCATTAAGAATGTATCTTACGAGAACTTAGGAATTATTCCCGAAAGTTTCCGGCGTCTTGGCATCAAACTCGAACAGAGAGGGGATGATATTTATGTGCCTGCACAGGAGACGTATCAGATAGAATCGTTCATCGACGGTTCCATCATGACGATTGCCGATGCTCCGTGGCCCGGACTGACTCCCGACTTGCTGAGTGTGATGCTGGTTGTCGCTACGCAAGCTAAGGGTAGTGTGTTGATTCATCAGAAGATGTTCGAAAGCCGATTGTTTTTTGTTGACAAACTGATCGATATGGGAGCGCAGATTATCCTTTGCGATCCTCACCGTGCAGTTGTTATCGGACATAATCATGCAATGCGCCTGCGGGGAGGCAAGATGACCTCACCGGATATACGTGCCGGAATAGCACTGCTTATTGCCGCCATGAGTGCCGAAGGAAGCAGCCGGATTCATAATATAGAGCAGATAGACCGTGGTTATCAGGATATTGAAAGAAGGCTGAATGCCATTGGAGCAAGAATAACAAGAATATAATATATACATATATATAAGGTAAGATGATAAGAAGAGAAGAGGTATATAAGATAGGAATGTTCAATAGGCCTCATGGCATTCATGGGGAATTGTCGTTCACATTCACCGATGATATTTTCGATCGGATAGAAGCGGAATACCTCATTTGTCTGTTGGATGGCATCTTCGTACCTTTCTATTTGGAGGAGTATAGGTTTCGTTCCGATTCCACCGCGTTGGTGAAACTAGAAGGAGTGGATACGGCGGAACGTGCAAGGATGTTCACCAATGTAGAAGTTTATTTTCCCGTCAGTCATGTCGAAGATAACGAAACTGGCGATCTTACGTGGGATTATTTCATCGGTTTCCGCATGGAAGATGTAAATCATGGAAACTTAGGCGAAGTGACGGGAGTGGATACCACAACCATCAATACTTTGTTTGTTGTAGACCATCAGGGAGAAGAATTGCTGATCCCTGCGCAAGAAGAGTTCATTGTTGACATCAACAAGGAGAGCAGAACTATCAGAATGGAACTGCCACAAGGACTGATGGCACTGGATGAAGCAGAAGAAGTGTGAAACGAAAAGTTAAAAAGTGACAGACAGATAAGTAACTAACGGATAGATAAGTAACTGGCAGATAACTAACGGATATGGTGAAGAAGAAACGGCATTTAGCCTTTTGGAGTAATATTAAGTTCAAATATAAACTGACCATTATCAACGAGAATACACTCGAAGAGATGATCGGTATCCGTGTATCCAAACTGAATGGCATCTCCGTGTTGCTTTCTGTGTTGACCGTGTTGTTTCTGATAGCTTCTGCCATCATTGCTTTCACACCTTTGCGCAACTATCTGCCGGGGTATATGAACAGTGACGTACGTGCCCAGGTCGTAGAGAACGCTCTGCGTGTCGATTCACTTCAACAGTTAGTGGATCGTCAGAACATGTATATCATGAATATACAGGATATCTTTCGCGGAACAGTACGTATTGATACGGTGCATTCCATTGATTCACTGACCACTGTTCGCGAAGATTCATTGATGGAGCGTACACAGCGTGAGATAGATTTCCGGAAGCAATATGAAGAGACGGAAAAATACAACCTGACCAGCATCACTTCTCGTCCCAATATAGAAGGAATGATATTCTATCGCCCCACGAGAGGGATGATTACGGATCGCTATAATGCAGATAAAAAGCATTACGGTACGGATATCGCCGCTAATCCCGGTGAAAGCGTGCTTGCTACGCTGGACGGTACAGTCATACTGAGTACTTATACAGCCGAAACCGGATATGTGATAGAAGTACAGCACAATCAGGATTTCATATCCGTATACAAGCATTGCGGTTCTCTGCTGAAACAGGAAGGCGACATTGTGCAAGCCGGAGAAGCCATAGCTTTGGTAGGAAATAGTGGTCAGTTGACCACCGGTCCGCACTTACACTTTGAACTGTGGCACAAAAGGCGTGCAGTGAATCCGGAAAAATATATTGTGTTTTAACAATTGACGAGAAGTAACTATGATATTCAAAATAACCCTATACGTAAATCATCAATGTTTCTGTTGCTTAAGCCAAACTCTGAAATATCGTAAGCACAGGACATAAATTGCAAGTATACAGATGAAGAAACAAATTGCTATACTCGGTTCCACCGGTTCTATCGGAACGCAAGCGTTGCAGGTCATTGAAGAACAATCTGACCAGTATGAAGCATACGTGTTGACAGCCAATAACCGTGTTGAAGAACTGATTGCCCAAGCACGTAAGTTTAAACCCGAAGCGGTGGTGATAGCCAATGAAGCGAAGTATTCCCGCCTGAAAGAAGCACTTGCCGACCTGCCCATCAAAGTATATGCAGGAACGGATGCGATTTGCCAGATTGTGGAAGACTCATCAATCGACATTGTATTGACGGCTATGGTAGGGTATGCCGGACTTAAACCGACGATGAACGCTATCCGTGCCCGTAAGCCCATTGCCCTTGCCAACAAAGAGACTCTTGTCGTAGCCGGTGAACTGGTCAACGAACTGGCCCGCCTTTCCGGAACACCTATCTTGCCGGTTGACTCCGAACACTCGGCCGTTTTCCAGTGTTTGGCTGGAGAACCCGATAATTCGATAGAGAAAGTAATTCTTACCGCATCCGGCGGTCCGTTTCGCAACTGCACGATGGAACAGCTTGCCACGGTTACTAAAGCTCAAGCTCTGAAACATCCCAACTGGAATATGGGAGCGAAAATCACGATTGATTCCGCTTCGATGATGAATAAAGGTTTTGAAGTGATAGAAGCCAAATGGTTGTTTGGTGTGCGCCCAGACCAGATTGAAGTGGTGGTACATCCGCAGTCCATTATCCATTCGATGGTGCAGTTTGAGGATGGCGCGGTGAAAGCACAATTGGGTATGCCGGATATGCGTTTGCCTATTCAGTATGCCTTCTCCTATCCCCAGCGTTTGAAAGCTTCATTCCCGCGGCTGGACTTCAAGCTGTGTACAAACCTGACATTCGAACAGCCGGATACGAGCCGTTTCCGCAATCTGGCATTAGCGTACGAGGCTCTGCATAAGGGTGGAAATATGCCGTGCATTGTCAATGCTGCTAATGAAGTGGTAGTAGCCGCCTTCTTGCGGGATGAGATTTCATTTCTCGGGATGAGTGATGTGATAGAAAAAGCGATGTCGCTTGTATCCTTTATAGAGAAGCCGGAGTATGAAGATTACGTGGCTACCGATGCAATGACGCGCCGGATAGCGCAGGAGTTGATCTGATTCCGCGGTATTCTCATCGTCCTTTTTCTTATCGGGATGTTTGTCTATAGAAGAAAAGAGAGTAAAAAAAGTAATGATCATATAACAGTAAAAGTAGAAAAATTAGTAGATGGAAACATTTTTGATTCGTGCCCTACAGCTTGTCATGAGCCTTTCGTTGCTTGTGATCATTCATGAAGGAGGGCATTTCCTCTTCGCCCGCCTCTTCAAGACCCGGGTGGAAAAATTTTGTTTGTTCTTCGATCCTTGGTTCACCCTGTTCAAGTTCAAACCTAAAAATAGTGAGACGGAATATGGCATCGGCTGGTTGCCGTTAGGTGGTTATGTGAAGATATCAGGCATGATCGACGAGTCGATGGATACAGAGCAAATGCAACAGCCGGTGCAGCCGTGGGAATTCCGTGCTAAGCCGGCATGGCAACGGTTGCTTATTATGGTGGGTGGTGTAGTGTTCAACTTCCTGCTGGCATTGTTCATATACTCCATGATACTTTATGCGTGGGGAGACGAATACATTCCTGTGCAGAAAGTCCCGCTGGGTATGAGCTTCAACGAAACAGCCAAGAACATCGGCTTCCGTGACGGTGATATCTTGTTGTCTGCCGACGGAGTACCTTTTGAACGCTATAACGGTGATTTGTTATCGGCCGTTGTAGACGCTCGGCAAGTAACAGTATTGCGTGACGGTAAAGAGGCATCAGTCTATATTCCGGAAGATATGATGAACCGTTTGCTGGCTGATAGCGTACGTTTTGCCTCATTCCGCTATCCGTATGTGATCGATAGTATTTGTGCCAATCGTCCTGCCGCCCTTGCCGGACTGCAACCAGGCGACAGTATCACTCAGTTGGATGGAGTGAATATCTCTTTTTCCGATTTCAAAAAGGAGATGTTGCGTCGCCAGAAAGAAAAAACAGCTTCGCATGATGTCACGCTGACTTATGTGCGTGCAGGAGTAACAGATACGGTTACTCTTACGACAGATTCACTATATGAAATTGGTGTGGCGGTGCGCACGTTGACCAGCCAGCTGCTTCCTGTAGTGAAAAAGGAGTATAGCTTCTTGGCATCCATTCCTGCCGGTGTGGCATTGGGAGTGAAGACGTTGAAAGGTTATGTCGGGCAGATGAAGTATCTTTTCTCGAAAGAAGGCGCTAAGCAGTTGGGTGGTTTTGGAACCATTGGTAGCATTTTCCCTGCTACGTGGGATTGGCACCAGTTCTGGTATATGACGGCATTCCTCTCCATTATTCTTGCTTTTATGAATATCCTGCCCATTCCTGCATTGGACGGTGGTCATGTGTTGTTCCTTATCTATGAAATTGTGACTCGCCGCAAACCGAGTGATAAGTTTATGGAATATGCACAAATGACCGGTATGATTCTCTTGTTCGGTCTGTTGCTTTGGGCAAATTTTAATGATCTCTTGCGTTTCCTGTTCTGATGTACGGACAGAGAAAAGGCGTAGAATTAGAAAATAAAAAGAAGGTGTGTCATAATGCCTGAATTGAAAGAATCACCCCTGTCACAAATAGCTGTGGCAGGGGTGATTTTCTTGAAAAAAAGGCGTTTTGACACACCTTCTTTTATCTATAAGCTATAGCTTCTTTATACAATGCCTTGTGCCATCATAGCTTTGGCTACCTTCATGAATCCGGCAATATTGGCACCTTTCACGTAGTTTACATAGCCGTCTTCTTCTGTACCATACTGTATGCAGGCTTCGTGAATGTTCCTCATGATGCTCTTCAGTTTCTCGTCTACTTCTTCAGCACTCCAACCCAATTTGATAGAGTTTTGTGTCATTTCCAGACCGGATACTGATACACCACCTGCATTGGCTGCTTTACCCGGAGCATACAGAATCTTAGCTTCTTGGAACACTTTGATAGCTTCCGGAGTAGAAGGCATGTTGGCACCTTCGGATACGGCTATCACACCGTTTGCTACCAGTTGACGGGCATGATCGCCGTTCAGTTCGTTTTGGGTTGCGGAAGGCAGAGCGATATCAGCTTTCTCGCCCCAAGGTTTAGCACCTTCTACATACTTGACGCTCGGATACTGTTCTGCATATTCGCGGATACGTCCACGGTAGAGGTTCTTCAGTTCCATGATGTAGTCCAACTTCTCGCGGTCGATACCTTCAGGATCATAAACATAACCGTCAGAGTCGGACATTGTCAAGACTTTACCACCCATTTCAATCACTTTCTCAGCAGTGTACTGGGCCACGTTACCGGAACCGGAGATAAGGCAAGTCTTGCCTTTCAGATCCATACCTTTAGTCTTCAGCATTTCCATCAAGAAGTAGATGTTACCGTAACCGGTAGCTTCGGGACGGATTAGTGAACCACCGAATTCACGGCCTTTACCGGTAAATGTTCCTGTAAATTCACGAGTCAGTTTCTTGTACATACCGAACATGAATCCGACTTCACGGCCACCTACACCTATATCACCTGCGGGTACGTCCGTCTCAGGACCAATGTGGCGCCATAATTCCAGCATGAATGACTGTACGAAACGCATTACTTCGGCATTGGATTTACCGCGCGGAGAGAAATCGGAACCACCTTTACCACCACCCATCGGCAGAGTAGTTAATGAGTTCTTGAAAGTCTGCTCGAAAGCAAGGAATTTCAGGATAGACAAATTTACAGAAGAGTGGAAACGAATACCACCTTTGTACGGACCGATGGCATTGTTGTGCTGAACACGATAGCCCATGTTAGTTTGGATATTTCCTTTATCGTCCATCCATGTTACGCGGAACTGGTATACACGATCGGGAATACAAAGGCGCTCGATCAGGTTGACTTTATCGAATTCCGGATGTTTGTTGTATTCTTCTTCAATTGTAGAAAGTACTTCTTCTACTGCCTGATGATACTCTGGTTCGTTGGGGAACCTTCTCTTTAAATCTTCTAATACCTTAGCTGCATTCATAATCTATTTTTCTTTATTGGTTATTTTCTTTGTTGGCGAAGATTGGAGGCAATGAGTTTATTGGAAACTTGCTTGTCTGCGGGTGACATTCTTTATATCTTCTCCTTTCTCCCTTTTTCGGTTGCAAAAGTACATATAAAAATGATATATGCAAACAGTTTATAAAGAAAATGCGGCATAAAATAGTAAAAATGCTATTTTATGCCGCTAAATGTGAATAAAAAGATATCGTTTACCTCTTTTTGAGAGATTTTATTACCGGAATAAAGACTAATGCTGCCGAAATGGCAAGGGTCGTGATGACAGGACCGTCAATTCGTTCGGCATTAGTCAGAACGATATAACAAAGTGCCGCCCAAAGCAGCGTGATACAAACACTTTGTGATTTTGATAATGGGCGTCTCATTTACCTGTTTTCTTTTTGTCGACAATAGCGTCGATGACGGCTACTGCGGTGATATTGACAATGTCGCGCACGGAGCTTTCGAAATCGGTGAAGTGGATAGGCTTGTTCAATCCCATCTGTATCGGGCCGATCAGTTCCATATCCGTGTTCGTGGCTTGCAACAATTTGTATGCAGCATTGGCTGAACTCAGGTTCGGGAACACGAGCGTATTGACATCTTTGCCTTTCAGTCGGGTGAAAGGATATTTGGCGTCGCGCATTTCGCGGTTCATGGCAAAGTTTACTTGCATTTCACCATCGATGGCGAGATCAGGATACTGTTGTTGCATGTACTCTACGGCTTCGTGTACGTTTACCGGACTTCCTTCGGTGTCTGCGCCGAAATTGGAATAACTCAGCATGGCTATTACCGGAGTGTGGTTGAAGAAACGTACGGTGTGTTCCGACAATTTGGCTATGTCGATTAATGTTTCTGCATTGGGATGACGGTTGATCAGCGTGTCGGCAAGGAAGTAGGTGCCTTTCTTTGAATTGAGGATGTGCATTGTACCGAAATGTTTGTATTGTGGTTGTATGCCGATCACTTCTTTGGCTACCTTGATGGTGTTGCTGTACTTCGTGTATAGTCCGGTGATGAATGCATCAGCATCACCCGTTTCCACCATCATCATACCGAAGTAGTTGCGCTCGAACATTTTGTCGTTCGCTTCTTCGTATGTGACTCCCTGGCGTGCCCGTTTTTCAGAGAGTATGCGGGCATAACGTTCGCGGCGCGAGGCTTCGTTGGGGTGGCGCAGGTTTACGATTTCAATGCCTTCCAGACTGAGGTCGAGTTCTTTGGCAAGTTTCTCGATGGTCTCATCATTGCCCAGGACGATGGGATGGCAAATGCCTTCCGCCTTGGCTTCTACGGCAGCTTTCAGCATGTTGGGATGGATGCCTTCGGCAAAGACTACACGTTGCGGATTGCGACGTGCCGTGTCATAAAGCTGACGGGTGAGTTTGCTTTCATAACCCATCAGTTCGCGGAGCTGGACGCGGTATGCATCCCAATCTTCGATGTGCTTGCGGGCTACACCGCTGTCCATTGCGGCTTTGGCTACGGCACAGGATACTTCGGTGATCAGGCGTGGGTCGACGGGTTTCGGGATGAAATATTCCGGTCCGAAACTGAAGTTGTTTACGTGGTAAGCCTCGTTCACGACATCGGGCACGGGTTGTTTGGCCAAATTGGCGATGGCGTGTACGGCGGCTATCTTCATCTCTTCATTGATGGATTTGGCTTGCGTATCAAGTGCGCCACGGAAGATGTAAGGGAAGCCGATCACATTATTTATTTGGTTCGGATAGTCGGAGCGTCCGGTTGCCATTAATACGTCGGGGCGGGCTGCCATGGCATCTTCGTAGGAGATTTCCGGTGTCGGGTTGGCAAGTGCGAAGACGATGGGCGATGAAGCCATGCTACGTACCATGTCTTGCGACAATACGTTTCCTTTGGACAATCCCAGGAAGACATCTGCGCCTTTGATGGCATCTTCGAGGGTGCGGATATCGGTACGGTCAGTGGCAAAATAACGCTTTTGTTCGTTGAGGTCGGTACGGGTCTTGCTGATGACGCCTTTACTGTCCACCATGACAATGTTTTCCAGGCGGGCGCCCAGTGATACGTACAACTTTGTACAGGATACGGCTGAAGCGCCTGCACCGTTCACTACGATTTTTACATCTTCAATCTTCTTGCCTGCCACTTGCAGTGCGTTCACAAGTCCGGCGCTGGAGATGATGGCAGTTCCGTGCTGGTCGTCGTGCATGACGGGAATATCCAGTTCTTCTTTCAGGCGGCGTTCTATCTCGAAACATTCGGGCGCTTTGATGTCTTCCAGATTGATTCCTCCAAAGGTAGGGGCAATGGCTTTGACTGCCTGGATGAACTTTTCCGGATCTTTTTCATCGATTTCGATGTCGAACACGTCGATGCCGGCATAGATTTTGAAGAGCAACCCTTTACCTTCCATGACGGGCTTTCCGCTTAATGCGCCTATATCGCCCAAGCCAAGTACTGCGGTACCGTTGGAGATAACGGCTACCAAATTGCCTTTCGCCGTATATTTGTATGCATCCTGCGGGTTCTTTTCTATCTCAAGACAGGGCTCTGCTACACCGGGGGAGTAGGCTAACGAGAGGTCCGTTTGAGTACTATAGGGTTTGGTCGGCACTACTTCTATCTTGCCTGGTTTGCCTTGTGAGTGATACAACAAGGCTGCTTCTTTGGTTATCTTAGCCATGATAGTTGATAATGATTGATTAGTTAAAGTTATAATTGGGGCGCAAAGGTAGGAATAAATGTGATAAAATGTAAGTACTTGCAAGATAAAATACTATAATTTGAAAATAATCTTGGCTCTGCTTGGTCGAATTGTTTATCCGGTAGGGGATAAATCCGAACGTACAGGCTATGAAAATCGTCTCGTGAGACGGATATTTTCATCCCACGAGACGAAAAAATCCATCCCATGGGACGAAAAAAATGATCTCACGGGACGAATTTTTTCAGCTCACGAGGTGAATTTTTCCGTTTCGTGAAGCACTGAAAATGGCTTTTATTGTCGGATTTCCATTGCCTGATCGGTTATCGGGCTCGGAATAGGGGAGGGGATGTAACAGCCCACTTGCTGGGATATGATATAAAAAAGATGGGGCTGTGTCGTAAACTTAACACAACCCCATCTCTTGGTAGCGGCCGTTCTTCAATAGAGGCGGCTTTTTTTTGTGAATGTTTATTTCGCTTCGGTTTCCGTATTTCCTTCCGATTCCGGTGCCTTGTCTATCAGCTCCAAGAACTGGTCGAGTTTGGGAGTGATGATGATTTGAGTGCGGCGGTTACGCTGCTTGCCCAGATCGGTATCGTTGTCCGTGATCGGATTATATTCTCCGCGTCCGGCAGCAGAAAGGCGCTTGGGATCAACATTGTATTGGTTCTGCAAAGCTTGTACCACAGAGGAGGCACGCAAAGCGCTCAAGTCCCAATTGTTGCGGATGTTGGGGCGGGAGATGGGTACATTGTCCGTGTTGCCTTCCACCAGCACTTCGTAGTCTTTATAATCGGTGATGATTTTGGCAATTTTGCTTAGAGTCTCGCCGGCACGTTCGCTGATTTCGTAGCTGCCGCTCTTATAGAGCATATTGTCTGCCAGTGAGATGTAGACTACACCTTTTAATACTTTCACGTCTACCTCTTTCAGCTCTTCACGGCTCAACGAACGGGTCAGGTTGTTGGTAAGCACCACATTCAGCGAATCCGATTTGCTTTTGGTCTCTACCAGTTGCTTGATGTAACGGTTGGAGGCGTTAATCTCATCTACTAATTTGGAAATGTTGATGTTGCCTTGTGAATTTTGCTGAAGGCTCTTGTCCAAAGAACCTTGCAGGGTGGCATAACTGTTGCGCAATTCTTGATTGTCTTTGCGGGCTTCGCTGAGACGTTCCTCCAGGCTCTTGGACTGCGTGCGATATTCGGCAAGTTCAATCTGTGCATCCTGATATGACTTATCAAGAGCTGCTTTTTCGTTTTTCAGTTTATCGTAATCTGTTTGAAGACTCACTAATTCTTTTTTGCTTACGCATCCCGTCAGGAACAGAGTTCCGACCAGTAAGAAAGCAGCTGCTAAATGGGTACGTCTCATAAATATTTCCTTATTAAATGTTTCATAAATAGATAACGTCAATGTATCTCAATTAGTTGAACTTCTGCAAAGATACAAAATCCTGTGCAATTATTCCTTAGCAGATAATGTTTTTTCGTTTTTTACGTTTATTCCGTTGCCTTAAGCGATTTTTTCTTTGTTGTATGCCGCCTGTGTTGGTGAGGCGGCATACAGTTTATGCATACGCAATTTATACGTTCAGTGCCTGTTCGATATCAGCGATGATGTCTTCCGCATTTTCTATGCCGACTGAGAAACGGATCAGGTCCGGACGTACACCGGCTGCCAGCAATTGTTCGTCCGAGAGCTGGCGGTGAGTATGGCTGGCTGGATGTAGTACGCATGTACGGGCATCGGCTACATGGGTGACAATGGCTGCCAGTTTCAGCGAGTCCATGAACTTGATAGCCACCTCGCGACCTCCTTTCAGGCCGAAAGTGACAACGCCGCAAGAGCCGTTCGGCATGTACTTCTGTGCCAGTTCGTAATACTTGTCGCCAGGCAGTCCGCAGTAATTGACCCATGCCACTTTCTCGTTTTGGGCGAGATATTCGGCAACGGCCTGCGCATTTTTGCAATGTTGCGGCATGCGCAGATGGAGTGTTTCGAGGCCGAGATTCAGTAAAAAGGCATTCTGCGGAGACTGGATGCTGCCCAAATCGCGCATCAACTGTGCGGTGGCTTTGGTGATGTAAGCCAGTTTGCCGAAGGCTTTCGTGTAGGTCAGTCCGTGATATGATTCATCGGGAGTACACAGACCAGGGAACTTCTCGGCATGGGCGTCCCAGTCGAAGTTACCGCTGTCTACAATGGCTCCGCCTACGCTGGTAGCATGGCCATCCATATATTTGGTTGTGGAATGCACCACGATATCGGCTCCCCATTCGAACGGGCGGCAGTTGATCGGTGTCGGGAAAGTATTGTCTACGATTAGGGGCACGCCATGGCTATGGGCTATGCGGGCGAATTTCTCGATGTCAAGCACCTCCAGTGTCGGATTGGAGATTGTTTCACCGAACAGCGCCTTGGTGTTCGGGCGGAAGGCGGCGGAGATCTCCTCTTCCGGTGCGTCGGGATTGACAAAGGTAACATCAATACCCAGTTTCTTCATGGTTACGCCGAAGAGGTTGAACGTTCCTCCGTAGATGGTGGACGAACAAACGAAATGGTCGCCTGCCTGGCAGATGTTGAAAATGGCATAGAAATTGGCAGATTGTCCGCTGGACGTCAACATGGCTGCCACACCGCCTTCGAGAGCGGCTATTTTGGCAGCAACGGCGTCATTGGTCGGATTTTGCAGGCGGGTGTAGAAGTAACCTTGGTCTTCGAGGTCGAAGAGGCGCGCCATCTGCTCACTCGTGTCATATTTGAACGTGGTACTTTGGTAGATAGGGAGCACACGGGGTTCTCCTTTTTTAGGAGTCCATCCGGCTTGTACGCAGAGTGTCTCTGGTTTGAATTGTTTGGCCATAATGCTATCTGTTTTTATAGTTTCTTATCAATTAACGCATTTATGGATGCAAAAGTAGGGAAAATAATTGTATTTTTGTCCGCAATAGTTAGAGTAATTAAGTGGGATATCTTTGAAATCTATGGTTCGTATTCTATTTTTGTCGTTTATATCTTTCTTTCTGTTTCTCACTTCTTTCCAGGCATCGGCACAGGAGGAGAAAGCCGTACCGAAGGCAGGCGAGGGCATTTCCGCTTTCTTGCAGCGCAACAAGCGGCCGGGCAAAGCCTATTATCTGGAGTTTCTGGAACTGAACAAAAAGCAGTTGCATGGAAAGAATGAATTGCGTTTGGGGGTAAAGTATCTGCTTCCGCCACTGAAATCCACGACCGAAAAGACTTCCGGTAATTCTTCTTCCCCTTCTGCCACTGCTGTGGGTCAAACCATCCGTGAACCGCTCTTCGGGAAAGGGCTGGAGCAGGTACGAGTGAGGGGCAACCGTCTGAAAGGAGCCTGTTTCTACGTTGTCAGCGGGCATGGCGGACCGGATCCGGGTGCCATAGGCAAGGTTGGGGGAGTGGAACTTCATGAAGATGAATATGCTTATGATGTAGCTTTGCGTCTTGCCCGCAACCTGATGGAAGAAGGAGCAAAGGTGTACATTATCATCCGCGATGCCAAGGACGGCATTCGCGACGCGCGCTATCTGAACAACAGTAAGCGTGAAACTTGTATGGGCGATGAGATTCCCCTGAATCAGGTGGAACGCCTTCGCCAGCGATGCATCAAAATCAACGAACTCTACCGGAAAGACCGCAAGAACTATACATATTGCCGTGCCATTTTTCTGCATGTTGATAGTCGCAGCAAGCGTCAACAAACGGACGTGTTTTTCTATCATGCTCCCAGCAGTGCCAACGGCAAACGTCTGGCCACCACAATGAAGAATACCTTCGAGACGAAGTACGACATCCATCAGCCCAATCGGGGCTTTTCGGGGACAGTAAGTCCGCGCAACCTGTATGTATTGGTCAATTCCGTTCCTCCAGGCGTTTTCGTTGAGTTGGGAAACATTCAGAATACCTTCGACCAGCGTCGTTTTGTCATTAGTTCCAATCGCCAGGCTTTGGCAAAGTGGATGATGGAAGGCTTTATAGCTGATTATAAAAAGAATAAATGACCTGATTTTATCTACAGAGATGACTGAAGACATAGAACAGAAACTGCGAGAGTGGGCTGTGACTTACCATTGTGCCGACTTTATACAGAATGATCCGGTGCAATTCCCCCATCGTTATACATCGAAGCAAGATATAGAGATCAGCGGGCTGCTGACTGCCATCATGAGTTTTGGCAACCGAAGTCAGATTCTGAAGAAGGCGGATGATTTGCATACGTACATGGGAGCATCTCCTTATCAATATGTTCTTTCCCGTCGGTGGGAAAAGGACTTTCCGGCAGGAGAGCGGAGTAGTTTCTATCGTATGCTTTCGTATGCCGATTTCCATTCTTATTTCAGGCGTTTGCATACAGCTTATTCAGAATATGATAGTTTAGAAGATGCCCTACAAGTATATCCGGGAAGACCGATAGAAAAACTTTGCAGTTTTTTGGACGTTTCATCCAAAAGTCCGCAGAAGAAGCTGAATATGTTTTTGCGTTGGATGGTGCGGCAAGGTTCGGAGGTTGATTTCGGAATTTGGAAAAGCTTCGACAGCCGTGAACTGGTTATTCCTTTGGATACGCATGTCTGCCGTGTGGCATATTTATTGGAACTGACTGAATCCGAGACTTTCTCTTTGAAGAATGCGCAACGGATAACCGCTGCATTGGCTGAGGTTTTCCCCGATGACCCATGCTTGGGAGATTTCGCTTTGTTCGGATATGGGGTGAATCATAAATAGTTTCTTTCCCGAAAGCTTTTGATATTGCCAATTAACACTTACCACAGATTACTCTGATTATTATAGCTGAAAAAACTCCCATAAAACGTTGAGGATGGGGTAATCAGGGAGAATCAGTGTAATCTGTGGTAGAAAAAGAAACTGGTTATTATAAGTTTAGTCGTCGATATCAATCACCCGCATTTTAGCATCGAATTTGATTTCCAAACGATTGGAGAGTTTAACCTCATATTCCTTTTTGTCTGATTCAATTTGTAGGATCTTTGCATCCGGATAGTTTGTCTTTACATAGTTGCGGATTGCTTCCGGAACAATTTGGGCGGGGACTTCACTTTGGCGACATTTTACTTCTTTCCATTCTCCGTTTTTATCAAATTCAACTCCTTCGCCATTGGTAAAGACCACATCGTAACTTTTGTAGAACATTCCACCTTCTTCTTTGGCCAATGCCACTTTATGACTCTTGAAATATGTATTGATAAACGTTTGTGCCTTCATCGGTAGTTGACTTACTTGGATAGGCTTATCGTTATCAGCCATCATCACCGAGTGCATGGTAAGCATGCATACTAATAGGAATACTAACTTTTTCATCTTTGTTTTTTGTTTTCTAATGATTAATTTATTCTTTATGATTGATATACGGGCAAATAATATTGCCTGTACATACGTTGCAAATATAACAAGAAATTCTGGAAAAAAGTTCTAAGTTTCTGTTAATTTCCCCCTTTTAGGAGGACAGTCATTCACATTCTCTGGTGTAAATATGAAATTGAGGGCTTTCCTCTTGTCATTGATTATCAGATGGAGTTTTTAATCCAAAGAACCGTCTTTCTTGTTGGGTTGCAAGTTTTTATCAGATGTTTTTTCGATACAAAGAACAGTCGGAGAGTATTGGGTATCAAAATTTCGGTTAGACTTGGAAGAATCGGATTTCCCTTTTATTCCGACTTCTTTGAATTCATGTAGCCTTCTGATTGTTCCGTCATTGACCCCTAATCGGTCGCGTAGGAAGTCTTCTTCAATCCGCTTTTCTTTGTATTTTCCGTTTTTCGGCTTGTCATCATTTGATACCGTAACAATACTGATATTAAGTTGTTTAGTGGCATTTCTTCCATTTCTCAAGGTTATTCCAAGGATTTGTAGTATTTTTGTTTTCCGTGAAAATAGTGGTAATTGGGTTCTTCGTCACTTTTGGGGCAGGGCAAATACGTTTTATTTATATCAAATTCACGTTAAATACAAGATTTACATGAAAAAAGTAGTATTATATATTGCCGTTAGTCTGGATGGATATATTGCTGACAGTCAGGGATTGGTAGAGTGGATTAAAGGACATGATGATACTATAGAGTTGGAAGATACTTTCACTCCTTTCTTTAGTAATATAGATACGGTTATCATGGGAAGAAAAAACATTTAACCAAATTGTTACCAAACTTTCGCCTGACCAGTGGCCTTATACCGGAGCAACTACTTATGTCTTAACTCACCATAGTGAAGTAGATGCTATAGAGAATGTCCGTTTTAAAAATATGGATGCTTGCCAACTTGTAGAAGAGTTGAAGCAGGAGGCAGGGGGCA
>Ga0137307_100063_pt1 | contig 163745 bp, 153 predicted proteins | sample NAcewD2O_March_2_FD_97180 | JGI IMG/M metagenome (GOLD analysis project Ga0137307, IMG submission 97180) | Mouse cecal microbial communities from Vienna, Austria - N-Acetylglucosamine amended D2O_March | ecosystem: Host-associated > Mammals > Digestive system > Large intestine > Cecum | place... | reverse complement strand
CCGCGGATTGTTTTCTTCCCCCAAGTTCCTTCTCCGTTTTTTCTTTTCATAGTGTAAGCTCCTTTCTAATTGCTACCCTAATTACTACCCCAATTGCTACCCCAATTTAGTTGTCATTTGATGATAAAAGCAGGTAAAACAGGTCACTAATTGGGACTTACCCCAAAACGCAAAAATACCGCAGAACCCGTGATTCTGCGGTATTTCGTACTGTTTAGTTCAATCGGAGTGACAAGATTCGAACTTGCGGCCTCCACCTCCCTAAGGTGGCGCTCTAGCCAAACTGAGCCACACCCCGATAGCAGTGTGTATGTTTACACGACATAAATTATTATACAGGGAATAAGTGCTTGTGTCAATATAAAATCAAAAAAATAATAAATTAAGAAAATTTATATATTCTATTGACAATTGTCTGACAATTTGATATATTATCTATAAATTCGTGATAATTTAATTGCGAATGAATTTCACTTAACTCTTTTTCAATAATAGTAATCCTTTGAAGAAAGCTTTTTCATGACAGTATCCTCCCAATTCTTGCTGCCGGAAGAAGCTTTTTTTATGCACACGGACGTCCAAAGGAAATATGTCAGCAGAAGCTGATGGAGTCCGGCGCATGAGTAGGGGAAGATAAAAATCCATACAAAATTTGCGGCAAAGGGTGTAAAAATATGTGAAAAAGCATTATACTAAATATGAAATCAGCATGAAAAGAGACATATGGATTTATAGCTTGTTTTGCGGCAGTTTTTTGAATGATACAGCCAAAGAGATCAAAAAGGCTGTCACCGCAAGAGGATGGAGGAACGTATGGACAGGGCATTGATCGTAGGTGTGAATGTGACAGCAGGTAAAGACCTGAATAAAAAGAAAGGAAGCTTTGACCTTGCCATGGACGAGATGGTCAGTCTGGTGAAGGCGTGCGATATGGAGCCCGCGGGGCGCGTGGAACAGAATATGGAATCACCGAATACAGCCACATACATCGGCGCCGGAAAGGTACAGGAAGTCTGTGAGATGGTCAGGACACTTGAGGCGGATATTGTCGTGTTTGACAATGGGTTGTCGCCCATACAGCTAAGGAATCTGAGCCGGGAGCTGGACTGTCCGGTTATGGACAGGACGACGCTGATCCTGGAGATCTTTTCCGCGAGGGCGAGAACGAGGGAGGCAAGGCTGCAGGTTGAGGTGGCAAGGCTGCAGTATATGCTGCCGCGGCTGGTGGGACTTCACGATGCCCTCTCGAGGCAGGGGGGCGCCAGCGGGGCTATGAGCAATAAAGGAGCTGGAGAGAAGAAGCTGGAGCTGGACAGGCGCAGGCTCGAGCAGAGGCTGACAAGTATGAGGCGGGAGCTCGAGGATATAGCGGGCGAGCGGGAGACACAGCGCAAAAGGCGGGCAGAGGCGGGTATCCCGCGGGTAGCGCTGGTCGGGTATACCAATGCAGGCAAATCCACGATCATGAATGCTATGCTGACAGCATATGTCGGGGATGAGGAGAAGCAGGTATATGAGGAGGATATGCTCTTTGCGACGCTTGATACGACTGTCAGGAGGATAACGCCGCCAGACAGAAACGCGTTCCTGCTGTCAGATACCGTCGGCTTTATATCCAATCTCCCGCACAACCTTGTGAAAGCGTTCCGCTCGACGCTGGAGGAGGTCAGGGAGGCGGATCTGCTGATCCAGGTCATTGACTATTCGGATGAGAATCACATGGAGCATATCAGGGTTACAGAAGATACCCTGAAGGAACTTGACGCGGCGAAGATCCCGATGATCTATGTGTTCAACAAGGCTGATCTGTGCGGTATGGGTGAGTTTGCAGCGGTTCAGGGAGATGACAGGCTGTATATGTCCGCAAAGTCGCGCAGCGGCATTGATACACTTCTGACGCTGATCGCAGGGAAACTGTCAGAACGGTACAGGGACTGCGAGTTTGTCATTCCGTACAGGAGGGGGGATATCGTGTCCTATCTGAATGATAATGCGGTAGTGCACAGGGTGGAATACCGGGAGGACGGGGTATATATGGACGCGAATGTGAGTTATATAGACGCGGCGCGGTATACAGATTTTATACTTCTTCCATAAAATGGATTGGAAGTTGGCAAATGTTCACAATTTATCTATATTTTCATAACAATAATGTGATATTCTGTATAGCAAATAGCAGGATAAAACATTTGCTGGAGGGAAAAATATGGATAATACAGGAGAAAAAGCGAACCATAAGGTGAAAATGCACAAAATCTTATATGCGATCGGTATCGCGGGTGTTGTGCTGATCAACATGGTGTCATGGAAAAGTGTGGGATTCAGTGACTGGTACATCAGAAATATTTTTCCTGTCTGGCTGAATACCTATGCACGTCTCACCAGTATAGTGCCATTCAGCATCGGTGAGATCATGCTGATCCTGGCGGTGGTGATCACCCTGTTTGGAATCGGATTTTGGAGTGTGGATCTCATATGCGGACGAAAATACAAAAAGGCAGTCCGGGGATTCGGGAGATTTTATGCATGGACAGTACTGGCTGTCTGCTATGTGATGACTTTGAACTGTTTTATCCTGTATCACAGTTCCAGTTTTTCAGAGAAATATATGGCGGACCGGCCGGGGGCGGATCGGATGGTCGTGAGCCTGTCCGGCCGTTCGATGACACTGGTACATATGGAGGATGCAGGATCTGGTGAAAGAACATATACAAAGAGGGAACTGGCTGTACTGCGGGATTACATTGTAAACAAATGTAATGAGCTGGAGAGGGTGATCCCGCATGATGACAGCGGTGCCGCGTATTATGACGGGGATCTGGTCGAGGCTTCAAGGCAGGCGATGATGAAGCTCGGCGAAGAGTACGGACAGCTTTCTGGATTCTATGTCACTCCGAAATACCTGACTTTTTCCGGCTTTTTCAGCCAGCAGTACATAATGGGGTATTACTTTCCGTTTTCCATGGAGGCAAATATCAATTCGCAGATGTATATCACCAATGTAGCGCCGACGATCTGCCACGAGCTTGCCCACACAAAGGGGTTTATCTATGAGGATGATGCCAACCTGATCGGCTATCTGGCATGTATCGGTTCGGACGACCTGTTTCTGCAGTATTGTGGTTATCTCAGTGTGCTGAGTTATGTCAATAATGATTTCCGCGATTCGATCGGGAATAACAAGAATATCTATATGAGTCATGTGAGGATCAGCAACGGCGTGGCGGAAGACAATATTTTTCTGACGAAGGAGAGCTGGCAGGCAGTCGAAAAGGCGGCAGTCGTGAAGACATCTACCGTAAAGAAAGTCTCGGATACGCTCATGGATCAGACACTGAAACTCAACGGTGTCGAGGAGGGGATCCTTCAGTATAACAATGTAGTCGGTCTGCTGCTGGACTATTATGACGGAGCGCTGTATTGATTTTGGAGGTGTGTGTTCTGAATGGGAGACATTATATCATATGTATATGAATTTGGGGGCTTTACCTTTACGGAAAAGCCCTTTTGTGAGATTGACGGACTGGTCTTCTCGCATCTTTCCTATTTTATTTTCGGAGGGATCGTTCCGGGGTTGGATGAAAACAAGCCGGCAGTGGCATTGTGCGATGTGGCGCAGCGGATGGACTGGCACAATTTTATATCTGTGAAGTGGGAACTGGAGAAAAACAGGGAGCTTTTTTACAAAACGGCTTTCTCGCGCAGGTACCGGAATGCAAAAGCGAATTATCTGGTGGAGGAGATGAATGCTGACGAGGGAACACAGTTTTGCGCGGTGACATTTTTGCTTGGAAATGGTGATACATTCATATCTTTCCGGGGGACAGATGACGCGCTGATCGGATGGAAAGAAGATTTTTATATGGCGTACCGCACGCCTGTCGGCGCACAGCTCAGGAGCACAGAGTATGTGAACCAGGTGGCGGGGCGGCTTGCCCGGAAGCGGAATCTCCGATTTTATCTGGGAGGCCATTCCAGGGGTGGAAATCTGGCGGTGTACGCGGCGATGACCTGTGATGAAACTGTCAAGCACAAGATCGGCAGGATCTACAACATGGACGGTCCCGGATTTCGTCCGGATTTTATGAAAAAGCTTGACTATGACGGTATCAAAGACAAGATCCTGAAAATAGTGCCGGATGAATCCTTTGTGGGCATGCTGATGGAGCAGAAGGAGGATTATGAGCTGATCCGCAGTACAGAGATCGGCGTGCAGCAGCATGTCTGCTTTTCGTGGTGTGTGGAGGGAGACCGTTTTGAGCGCGCCGATCAGCAGCAGCCAAAGCGGAAGGCGCTGTATGACCGTATCAACGACTGGATCTTCGCGCTGGAGATTGAGCAGGTAGGGAATTTTATCGACAGTCTCTTTAAGATGATAGAGATCACGGAGGCAAAGACGCTGACGGACCTCAAGAACGTAAAAGGCGGGGAAGTCGCGAAAAAACTGCATACGATCATGCAGGAGTACTCTGGTATGAATGATGAGACAAAACAGGTTTTCTGGGAGGTTGGCGGTTTTATGATAGAGGTGCTGGCGCGGGACCAGCAGGAGCGCATGCGGAGGTGGAAGGCCGTTGACAGGATCAGACAGCGGATGGAGCACTGAGACCCAAAATGTAACTATTTTCATAAAAGACTAGAAAAGTATTCCAAATATGGTTGACTTTCTGCTGAAAACGATATAAAATGCAAAATGTAAGCACTTACAACGCAATGGGCAGGACATCGAATCAGATCCTGACCTGATTGAAAAAGATTGATAGGAGAAAGTGACATGGAATTATTAAATGCGGCAAAGACCGGGAAAAAAGAGAGACCGATTAAGGTACTTCAGTTTGGTGAGGGCAATTTCTTACGAGCATTTGTTGATTATTTTATCGATATAGCAAATGAACAGGGAAGATTCGATGGCGATATTGTGCTGGTAAAGCCCATTGACGGCGCTGGGATCCTCAATATGTTTCACGATCAGGACTGCCAGTACACAGTATGCCTGAGAGGCATGGTTGACGGTGAGCCTAAGGTGATCAAGAGGGTTGTGACGAGTGTTGCGGACGTGGTAGATGCTTACGAGGAATATGGAAAATACAGTGAGTTTGCTAAATCAGATACATTGAGATTTATTGTGTCGAACACGACAGAGGCCGGTATCGTGTTTGACGATTCTGACAGATTTGAATCGGAGCCGCCAAAGACCTATCCGGGCAAGCTCTGCAAGTTTCTCTACACAAGGTATAAACATTTTAATGGTGCGGCGGACAAGGGGCTGGTGATGCTCCCGGTAGAGCTGATCGACGACAACGGGATCCATTTAAAGGAGTGTGTTGTCAGGTTTGCAAAACTGTGGAATCTTGAAGAAGGATTCCTGGCTTGGATCGATGAGGCATGTGTATTCACATCGACACTGGTAGACCGCATCGTTACAGGTTATCCGAGAGATGACGCGGAAGAGCTTTGGAAAGAGTTTGGCTACCGCGACAATATCGTTGTCACGGCGGAACCGTTCGGTCTGTGGGTGATCGAGAGTGCGAAGGATATCAGCGGGGAATTTCCGCTGCCGGATGCCGGTTGCCCGGTTATCTTTACTGACAATCAGAAGCCATATAAACAGAGAAAAGTACGTATCCTGAACGGTGCGCACACTTCTTTCGTCCTGGCTTCATATCTTGCGGGAAATGATTATGTCAGGGAGTCCATGGAGGACGAACTGATCGGTGATTTCATGCACAAGACCATTTACGACGAGGTGATCCCGACGCTTGATCTGCCCAGACAGGATCTGCTTGATTTTGCGGAGGCGGTGGACGGCAGGTTCAAGAATCCTTACATAAAGCATGCCCTGCTTGCGATCTCACTGAATTCTGTATCCAAGTGGAGAGCGAGATGCATGCCGTCCCTGCTTGGATATGTGGAGAGAAAAGGAGAGCTTCCAAAGCATCTGACATTCTCGATCGCGGCGCTGATGGCGTTCTATACAGGAGATGAGATCCGCGAGAAGGCGCTGATCGGCCACAGGGACGGACAGGAATACAACATTGTGGACGACATGGCTGTGCTTGAGTTCTTTGCGGCAAACAGTGCGAAGCCTTCTGCAGCGTTTGTACAGGCATTTCTGGGCAATGTGGATTTTCACGGACAGGATCTGACACAGGTCTCCGGACTTGCCGATGCGGTGACTGCATATCTTGAGGATATCAGGACACTTGGCATGAGAAAGGCGATCGAGAAAAGTTTCAGATAAAATAGTTTGGTAAAGGATTTTAAAATGGCAGATTTTATCAAGATCAATGAAAATGACAATGTGGCTGTGGCTCTGGAAGTGATTCCGGAGCACACCACTCTGAACGTGGGCGGTACGGATGTGACGACGGCCATGGAGATCCCGGCGGGGCATAAGTTTGCACTCGTGGATATCGCGGAGGGCACTCCGGTGGTCAAGTATGGTTTCCGGATCGGAAATGCGACGGCTGCGGTAAAAAAGGGCGAGTGGATACACACGCACAACTTAAAGACAGGATTGGGCGACCTGCTCGAGTACAGTTATGAGCCTGATCTGGCTGAGGAAAAGTTTACGGACGATGTCACCTTCATGGGATACAACCGTAAAAATGGCAGGGTCGGTGTCAGAAACGAGATCTGGATCATTCCTACAGTTGGCTGTGTCAACAATGTGGCAAGCAGGATCGCAGAGCTCTCTAAGGGGCTTGTGCGGGAAAATATAGAGGCGGTGTGTGCCTTCCCGCATCCGTATGGATGCTCTCAGATGGGCGATGATCAGGAGCACACGAGGCAGATCCTTGCGAATCTGATCAACCATCCGAATGCGGGCGGTGTGCTTGTGCTGGGGCTGGGCTGTGAGAACAGCAATATCGATGTCCTGAAGGGATACCTGGGCGAGATCGATCCTGAGAGAGTCCGATTCCTTGTGGCACAGGAGAGCGAGGACGAGATCGCCGAGGGGGTCGGGATCGTGAAGGAGCTCGCAGAGTACGCGGCGCAGTTCAGGCGTGAGCCGGTCAGCGTCTCCAAGCTCGTCATCGGCATGAAGTGCGGCGGGAGCGACGGATTTTCCGGGATCACGGCAAATCCCACGGTTGGACGCTTTTCAGATATACTGATCAGCAAAAAAGGAACGACGATCCTCACGGAAGTACCGGAGATGTTTGGTGCGGAGACGATCCTCATGAACCGCTGTGCGAATGAAGAACTGTTTCACAAGACAGTTGATCTGATCAATGATTTCAAGAATTATTTTAAGAGTCATAACCAGACAATCTATGAAAATCCTTCTCCGGGCAACAAAAAGGGCGGTATTTCCACATTGGAGGACAAGTCCCTTGGATGTACGCAGAAGTCGGGAAGCGCGGTCGTGAAAGGTGTGCTGGCCTATGGCGAGATGGTAAGCACGCCGGGACTGAATCTGCTGAGTGCTCCTGGAAACGATCTTGTTGCGGCTACAGCGCTTGCCGCCAGCGGCGCACACATTGTGCTGTTCACGACAGGGCGTGGAACGCCGTTTGCATGTCCGGTACCGACGATGAAGATCTCGAGCAATTCAGCGCTTGCCGGTAAAAAGGACAACTGGATCGACTTTAATGCGGGAGTCGTCGCGGAGGGAGAGCGTCTGGATGTGGCGGGGCAGCGGTTGTTTGACGAGGTAGTGGCAGTCGCATCCGGCAAGGAAGTCAAGAGCGAGCTGGCAGGATTTCATGATATGGCGATCTTTAAACAGGGCGTTACATTGTGATCATTATCGATAACTTAGTAAATAATAGGGTGTTTCTGATATTTTGCAGGACACTCAAAAATAAATGGAGGAATGATTATCATGGCAAAAAAAGTAGTAACAATGGGTGAGATCATGCTGAGACTTTCTACACCTAACAATGAGAAGTTTATTCAGGCAGACGAGTTTGACATCAATTATGGCGGCGGTGAGGCAAACGTGGCTGTATCGCTGGCAAATTATGGACACGATGCAAGCTTTGTGACAGCAGTGCCGGACAATGAGCTGGGCGAGTGTGCGATTGCCGCTCTGAGAAAATACGGTGTAGGTACCGCAGACATCGCAAAATGCGGTGAGAGGCTTGGCATTTACTATCTGGAGTCGGGATCTGCGATGAGACCTTCCAAGGTCGTGTATGACAGGGCACACTCCTCGATCTCCACAGCGACCGTTGACGATTTTGATTTCGACAAGATCTTTGAGGGTGTCGACTGGTTCCATTTCACAGGGATCACACCGGCTGTCTCGGATTCGGCTGCAGTGCTCACAGAGGAAGCCCTGAAGGCTGCAAAGAAGCATGGCGTCAAGGTTTCTGTAGACCTGAACTTCAGAAAGAAACTGTGGTCTTCGGAGAAGGCTCAGAAGATCATGAAGAACCTGATGCAGTATGTGGATGTGTGTATCGGAAATGAGGAGGATGCAGAACTGGTATTGGGCTACAAGCCGGGTAATACGGATGTGACGAGCGGTGATCTCGAGCTTGCAGGCTACAAGTCGATCTTTGAGCAGATGGTAGCAGATTACAACTTTGAGTACTGCATTTCCTCACTCAGGGTGAGCCACTCCGCTTCTGACAATGGCTGGTCAGCATGCATCTATTCGAGGGATACAAAAGAGTTTTATCACTCCAAAGAGTACAGCATCCATCCGATCGTTGACCGTGTCGGCGGCGGTGATTCCTTTGCGGGCGGTGTGATCTGCGGACTGCTCGACGGCAAGGATTTCAAGGCGGCATTGGAGTTTGGCGTGGCGGCTTCCGCATTGAAGCACACGATTCCCGGCGACTTCAATCTGGTATCAAGGAAAGAGGTTGAGACGCTTGCAGGCGGCGATGCTTCAGGAAGGGTACAGCGCTAATAAAACGAAAAGAATTAAATTGATTAGGGAGGAAAAGAAAGATGGCAAACACAAACCCGTTCTCACTGGAAGGCAGGATCGCACTGGTAACAGGCGCTTCGTATGGTATCGGCTTTGCGATCGCAAAAGCTATGGCGAATGCCGGAGCTACGATCGTATTTAATGACATCAAGCAGGAACTTGTGGACAAGGGAATCGCAGCATATAAGGAAGAGGGCATTGACGCTCACGGATATGTATGTGACGTCACAAACGAAGACGCAGTGAATGAGCTGGTGGCTAAGATCGAGAAGGAAGTCGGCGTGATCGATATTCTTGTAAACAATGCAGGGATCATCAAGAGGATCCCGATGTGCGAGATGACGGCTGCGGAGTTCAGGCAGGTTATCGATGTGGATCTGAATGCTCCGTTCATCGTTTCAAAGGCAGTGATCCCTTCCATGATCAAGAAGGGGCATGGCAAGATCATCAACATCTGCTCTATGATGTCAGAGCTCGGACGCGAGACCGTATCTGCGTATGCGGCGGCGAAGGGCGGCTTGAAGATGCTCACAAAGAATATCTGTTCTGAGTATGGTGAGTTCAACATCCAGTGTAACGGTATCGGACCGGGGTATATCGAGACACCGCAGACAGCTCCGCTGAGAGAGAGGCAGCCGGATGGCAGCAGGCATCCATTTGATACCTTTATCTGTGCTAAGACACCGGCGAACAGATGGTTACAGCCGGATGAGCTCGGTGGACCGGCAGTGTTCCTCGCATCGGATGCATCAAACGGTGTAAATGGGCATATACTCTATGTTGATGGCGGTATCCTGGCATACATTGGAAAACAGCCCAAATAAAACAATGCAGGTTTCCTGAATGTATAATAGAAATGAGGTTAAGATATGAACGAAGTATTAGAGAAAATCAGTAAGATCGGCATTGTTCCGGTGGTTGTGTTAGATGACGCAAAAGATGCAAAGCCTTTGGCAGAAGCGTTGATCAAGGGCGGCCTTCCGTGTGCAGAGGTTACGTTCAGAACGGCAGCGGCAGAGGAATCGATCAGGATCATGGCAAGTGAATTTCCCGAAATGCTGGTCGGTGCCGGCACAGTGCTCACAACGGAGCAGGTTGACCGCGCAGTGAACGCTGGCGCGAAGTTTATCGTCAGCCCTGGCCTGAATCCAAAGATCGTAAAATACTGTATCGATAAGGGGGTTCCTGTGACTCCGGGCACATCCAACCCTTCCGATGTGGAGCAGGCGATCGAGCTTGGTCTTGAGGTGGTCAAGTTCTTCCCGGCAGAGGCGGCAGGCGGGCTGAACATGATCAAGTCCATGGCAGCGCCCTACACACAGATGAAGTTTATGCCGACAGGCGGTATCACGGCAAAGAATATCTGCGAGTATCTTGCATTTGACAAGATCATTGCATGCGGCGGCTCCTGGATGGTCAAGAAGGATCTCGTGACAGCTGGCAGATATGATGAGATCCAGGCACTCACGGAGGAAGCAGTGCGGACGATGCTGGGCTTTGAGCTGAGGCATATCGGTGTAAACTGCGAGGACGAGGCAGGAGCAGATGCAGTAGCGTCCAGATATGATGAATTGTTCGGTTTCACGAAGAAGGCAGGGAACAGTTCTGTGTTTGCAGGGATCGAAGTCGAGGCGATGAAGAAGGTCGGACGCGGCGCAAACGGACATATCGCGATCGGAACAAACAGTGTGGCACGCGCAAAGAATTATCTGGAGTCTGTCAAGAATGTGAAATTCATTGAGGATTCGGCAGTTGTCAAGAACGGCAGACTGACAGCGATCTATCTGGACGAGGAGATCGGCGGCTTTGCAGTTCATCTGGTACAGAAGTAAAGGGATCGCGTATTGCAATAAACAGGACAGAAAAGAGGTATCACGTGGTATGTGATGCCTCTTTGTGTACAGACAGGATCTGCAGGACTGCAGATCCGCTTTGTCAGGCTGTGCGGTTAAGGAGGTTTTTGGGAATGTTGTACAGGATTAACATGATCACAGAGGAAGACGGGTGGATCGTTCTGGATACAGACGGCTGGGCTTCCGAGCCGATCCGTCTGCTCGTGCAGAGTGTTGCCGAGGAGATGGGAAAGGAGGCGTTTCAGCCCTACGAGGGCGATGCCCAGTTTATGATCAAAGGGGATCCATATAAGCTGATCTTCCAGTATGATGACGTGTTTGGTTCCTGCGTCATACTGGATAAGCTGGAGGATAAAGACGCTGTTGTGGCGCTTTTGGAACGGCATTTTTCAAAATTGAAGAGCAGATAGGAATAAATAAGAGCAGAGGAGGCATATCATTATGGTAGATAATAATTGTGCATATTGTGTTGAAGGCGAACTGGTAGACAAGTTCGGCATCAAGATTTGTGAACTGGATGCGACAAAGGTGTATTTATTTAAGGAACAGAGCCATAAAGGAAGAGTGATCGTGGCGAGCAAGCATCATGTCAGTGAGATGGTCGAGCTCTCTGAGGAGGAGAGAAACGCATTTTTCCATGATGTAAACCATGTTGCAGAGGCGATCCACAAGGCATTTTCGCCGGATAAGGTAAACTATGGCGCTTATGGCGATACCGGACATCACCTTCATTTTCATCTGGTTCCAAAATACAGGGAGGATGCGTTTGAGTGGGGAAGCACATTTGCCATGGATCCTAAGCAGAAGACACTGACTGATGCGGAATATGATGCGGTCATTGCAGAATTGAAAAAGTATCTGTAGGAGCAGCAGCAGGGTGCAGAAAACAGCAGGAAAACTGATTGAACTCCGGATTCATTAGCTGATATACCGATTTTATGTGAGATTTACATAAAATTCAGATGCGGATATCGTCTAAAATGCAATAAAAAAGAGAAAAACAAGCAAAGACTTGCTTGTCGCATGAAAATAAGCGATAATAGGAATGTATGTGAAAGAAACTCAGACGGATGGGATAGAAAAGGAGTTAATCATGGGAGTAAAAGTTTTGCTTGATTCAGTAGACAAGGTTCGGGATTTCATTGATATCACGAGGAGTGCACCGTACGATATCGACCTGATCAGCGGCAGAAATACATATCTTGATGCGAAATCGCTTCTCGGTGTACTGAGCTGCGACTGCAGGAAACCGCTGCTTCTTGACATTCATGCCGAGATGGAAGAGCGGCAGGAGCTTTTGTCCAGGCTGGAGAAATATGTTGTTGCGTGATCAGATATGAGCTTTTGGAGTGCGGATCCGATTATTAAGAATGGGATCTGCACTCTTTTCTTATGCACGGGTCGCGCGGCGAGTAGTGGAAGATGGCTCTTCCTTACTCGATCAGCAGTCTTGCGCGTAAAAAGGAACGGATAGAAAGTTTTAGAAAGAAAAAACCTCGGTAAACTCTGAATTTACCACGGTTCTAAAAATTTTGCACATGGATAAAAAACACTGGTTTTGGCAGAATAGAAAAGAGAAAAAACTTGATTCATAAATAGGACTGTGGTATCTTAAATTAACTCGTTGTGCTAGTTGATATAGAAAAACTTCAACAAAATATGCTATCATAATTGTAGACCAATACAATAATGAAAGGAGGCATGTTTATGTTGAAGTTTCAAGATGATTATACCACCATTATCGCTACTTTTGAAGATTTTATTTTACTTGTTTATGCAATAATTGACGACTTATATCAGCAGTTTGTTTCATCATCTGTTTCACAAAGGCGTAACATCACCACTGCAAAAATGTCTGATTCTGAAATCATCACTTTGAGCATCTGCAGCGAACTTGCTGGCGTTGATTCCGAAAATGCATGGTATTCCTTTGTAAAACGTAATTACAGGCATCTTTTTCCAAATTTATGCTGCAGAACCCGTTTTAACCGGACCAGAAGGAATCTTTTGCAGGTCACAGAACTGCTCCGGCAGAAAATACACCTTGTTTTTCCTATTCCTGACAGCCGCTATTTTGTGATTGACAGTTTTCCACTTCCTGTTTGTAAGTTTGGACGCGCACGCTATTGCAGTTCTTTCCGTGAAAATGGGGCAAATTATGGAAAATGTCCCTCCAAAAAAGAAACTTATTTTGGATTTAAGGTCCATGCCCTGATCACATTGGAAGGATATATCACAGCATTTGAGATTACGCCTGCATCTGTGGATGACAGGGAGGGTCTGCGGGATCTTGCCGAAAACCGTCTGGGACTGGTGGTGCTTGGGGACAAAGGCTATACTGGGGAGACACTTTTTGAGGATATGCACGAAAAAGGCATATGCCTTATGTCATTAAAACCTTCCAATTACAAAACCAACTGGCCAAGAATGCTTAGACAGCTGATTTTTCGTTTCCGACGGAGGGTAGAGACAGTATTTTCCCAACTCAGCGAACAGATGAATGCAGAAAAAGTGCTTGCCAAAAGTTACAGGGGATTATGCACCCGGTTACAAAATAAAATATTGGGACATAATTTGTGCATGGCGTTTAACAGCATTTTTTCGGAAACATGTGATATTGGAAAAATCAAACATCTGATTTTCTAAACATACTGTATTTGATAACCAAACATTTGAATTTCTAAAAAGACTGTTTAGATTTTGCAGGGACTTTTTGTGCATTTTTAGTCTATATTAAGTTCTGAATATTAAACTAGCACAACGAGTTAAATTAATGAGACGAGAAATAAATAATATGAATGAAACAATAAATGAAGATTTAGAAATTTTAATGATTGATAGAATAAACAAAGCATTCAAAAAAAGCGAAGAATACAAGGAAGCTGTATCTGCTGAAAACGATATATATGAAGAACTTAAAACTAAAATTTCAGAGCAAAATCAGAATTTGTTAGAAAAATATGTTGAGTTATCCAGTGAAACAAAGGCAGTGTGTGAAAAAGTTTCATACATTCAAGGGATACGAGATTGTGTACAATTTCTTTTTCAGGATTAATATCATAAGGATTGAATTAAGAGAAATATTATTTGTACTCCACAATTTCCATTGAAAACCGTGCAGAAGCTTATGAAACGGCTATAAACAGTAAAATTAACAACGTGTTCAAACGTGTTCAGATTGTTTGACAACAAAAAACAAGGAAACCTCATTATTTACAAGGTTTCCCACACTTTTAACCACTGCGGAAGATGGGACTTGAACCCACACGTCGTATCCGACACAAGATCCTTAGTCTTGCCTGTCTGCCAATTCCAGCACTTCCGCATTCACTGTATGAAACAGAACTGCGCATTTCATTCCCTGCGCGTCTGCAAGTTATATGATAGCACTGCGGCACGGTCATGTCAACAGAATTTTGTAAAATATTTAAAATTTTTGCAACTATTTCAACTAATTATTTTTTTTAAAAAATTTTTAAATATATGCTTGACATTTATACTGAAATACGATAAGATATATTTGTTCGCAGGAGTGGCGGAATTGGCAGACGCGCAGGCTTCAGGTGCCTGTGGTAGCAATACCGTGTGGGTTCAAGTCCCATCTCCTGCAGTGGAAACCTTGTGGGTAGCAGATCTGCAAGGTTTTTTTATGCACATGGGCATCCAGAGGAAGATTGTCATCATGCGCAGAGAGAAGAGAGGCGGCAGGAATAGGAGACGGAGCAGATATGGGAAATGACACATATAAAAAAACAAGCAAATTCCTCAGCCTTGTCCTTCGCCACGATCCTGGTGCTGCAGGGATCCGGCTGGACGATCATGGCTGGGCGGATGTCAAAGAATTGATACAGGGCGTCAATGATACAGGGCGGGCGCTCGATCTGGAGACGCTGAAAGAGATTGTCCGCACGAACGACAAGAAGCGTTTCAGCTTTAGTGAGGATGGTACGAAGATCAGGGCAAACCAGGGGCACAGCATCCAGGTTGACGTGGAGTTAAAGGCAGCTGTTCCGCCGGATGTGCTGTATCATGGAACGGCGACGCGCTTTTTGGGAAGTATTCTCAATGCAAAGGAAGGGCTTAGGGCTGGCAGCAGATTGTATGTCCATCTGTCGAAGGATTGTGAAACGGCAGTGAAAGTGGGGATGCGGCATGGAGTTCCTGCGGTGCTTAAAGTTGATGCCAGGAGCATGGTTCGTGATGGAGCAATGTTCTATCTGTCGGAAAACGGGGTCTGGCTGGCAGAGCGGGTTCCGGTGAAGTATCTGGAGCTCCTTCCGACCGGAAAGTGAAGTCTGGTACTACCGTCCTTTAAAAATTTTTACGCGGCATTTAAGAAAATAGTAAGAATTCGTCAAGGGTTTTGAAAGGTACAGCCGTTATAATGTTTCTTAGAATTCAGAAGAGAAAGGGGATCTTTATGAAATTTTCTATGAAACATTTAACGATAACTGTACCTTGTTTTAATTCGGAGGATTATCTGGAGCGCTGTGTCGACTCGCTGGTCGTCGGCGGGGAAAATGTGGAGATCATCATCGTCAATGACGGTTCCACGGATCGGACGGGGGAGATCGCGGAGCGCTATGCCAGACAGTTTCCGGATATCGTGACGGTGGTGCACAAGGAGAACGGGGGGCATGGCTCCGGCGTCAATACCGGGCTCGCGCTTGCCTCGGGAATGTACTTTAAGGTTGTGGATTCCGATGACTGGCTGGAGAAGGATGCTTATCTGGAGCTCCTGAAAAATATCGGAAGGTGGTGCGAGGCGGGATCTGGCCCTGATCTGGTGGTCTGCAACTATACATACAATCATCTGGATGAAGGAACGGAAAAGACGATTCATTACAAAAATGTTTTTCCTGTGGGAAAAGTGTGCACCTGGGATCAGATCGGCATGTTCCGCCCCTCCCAGTATCTGGTGATGCACGCGCTTGTCTACCGCACGGATATCCTGAGAAAGTCAGGAGTCGTTCTGCCCGAACATACTTTTTATGTGGACAATCTCTTTGCGTACTGCCCGCTGCCCTGTGTGGAGTCGATCTGCTATCTGGATATCGATCTGTACCAGTATTATCTGGGCAGGGAGGACCAGTCAGTGAATGAGAAGGTGTTGATCGCGCGGATCGAACAGCAGATCAGGGTGACAAAGATGGTGGCGGAGAGCGTGGATCTGAACGCGGTGCGGAGGAGATATCCGAAGCTGGCAAATTATATGTGCCGCAATATCTCGATCATGATGGCGATCTCTTCGATCCATCTGTTGCTCCGGGGGGATGAGCGGGCGAGAACGAGGCATTTTGAGCTCTGGTCGGACATCAAGAGGAGCGATCCGGGACTATACTATCGGCTGCGCTATACGAAACTCAGTGGATTTACTAATCTTCCGGGAAAGCTGGGAAAGCTTGCGACGGTGGGCGGCTACCGCCTGGCGAGGAAGATCTACCAGTTCCAATAGGAAGGATCTGAAGGGAAGGAGAGTTTGGTATGGCACATATGTATATAGCCCTTGTGGACACGCCGGGATTTTTTGCGGCGCTGATCCGGCGGTTTTTGAGACAGCGGTATATTCATGTCGTGATCGCGCAGGACGCGGAATTGACGGAGGCGTACAGCGTGGGGAGGCGCGATCCGGCGGTCCCTGTCTTTGCAGGGTTTGAGAAGGAGGACAGGGAGCGCATCTTACGTGCATTTCCTGCGGCGTATTACCGCGTCTGCGAACTGGAATGCACAGAGGCGCAGAAAAAAGGGGTCATGAGGCGGCTGCAGGAGGATTATCAGAGAAGGTTTCACATTCACTATGCAGTGCTGGGGCTGCCGTTTATTCTGATGAACGTCCCGTTTTTCATCAGGGATCAGTATACCTGTTCGTCCTATATAGCGAGGGTTCTGCAGGAAAACGGGATCCAGATCGCAGAGAAGCATTTTTCGCTTGTGACGCCGAGGGATTTTTATGAGTACGGGAAGCTGCGCGTGATATTTGAGGGGAAGCTGTCTGAAATGGCAGGCGGGAATCCATGCCGCAAAACGGAATGCCATAAGCTGGAGGGAGTCACTGCTTATGAATAGGAAAAAGATCCGTGAGCTGATCATTAATGCGGGTATTTTTGCGGTGATCATGGCATTGACATTCTGGAGCGTTTTTCGCGGGCAGGATCTTGCGGAGATCTTGGATGCGGTCAGGCAGATGCCGGGGGTGTACCTTGCGGCATCTGTCTTTCTCGCTGTCTTTTTTGTGGCTGGGGAGGGCTGTATGATCTGGTATCTGCTCAGGGGGATCGGGGAGCGGACGACGCTGCCGCGCTGCGTCTCATATTCGTTCATCGGTTTTTTCTTCTCGGGGATCACGCCCTCCGCGACCGGAGGCCAGCCGATGCAGTTATATTATATGAAGCGCGATGGCAATTCGCTGTCGGCGGCTTCCGTCGTCCTGATGACGGTCGCTGTCATCTATAAACTGGTGCTCGTGCTGATCGGGATCGGGATCCTGCTGTTCTGGGGCGCACCGCTGAGACAGCACCTGCAGGCATATTATGGACTCTATTTTCTGGGATTGTCTCTCAATATTGTGCTGGTAGTCATTCTGACCATGGTCATGTTTTCGCAGAAAACGATCAGAACGTGCTTTTATCGGATCGAGTATCTCATGGTGTGTCTGCGTTTGTGGAGACGGTCGGAGGCGCGTACAGAGAAGATGGAGCAGTTTCTGGCGGGTTATCAGCAGACTGTTGTATTTTTAAAGGGTCACAAGCGCCTGATCGGAATGACGGTCGCCGGGACTTTTCTGCAGCGTTTCAGTGTGTTTGTGATGACGTATGTGGTGTACCGCGGGCTGGGGCTTTCCGGTGCGGCGATGTCCGACGTGGTGCTGGTGCAGGCGGCGGTCTACATCGCGGTGGACATGCTTCCGGTTCCGGGTGCGCAGGGGATCACGGAGGCGATGTACCGCAGTGTGTTCCGCGATATATTTGTGGGGAAATATCTGGTGGTGTCGGTGTGCATCACGCGGGGTGTCAGCTTTTATCTGATGCTGCTGGTCGGATTCGCGGTATTTTGTGGAGTTCGAAAGAAATTCGTAAGAATTGGGCAATAGTTTTGCAAAAATACACTGCTATAATGGTTTTAGAAATCAGAGAGGAGGCAGTGAATATGCCAAAGAAGATTGATCGATCAGAAAATATCGTACAGACCAATCAGCTCACCAAGGTCATTGACGGCAGGGAGCTTGTCAGGGAGGTCAATATCCATGTGAAAAAGGGAGAGATCTACGGATTTCTCGGGCCGAACGGCGCGGGCAAGACGACGGTGATGAAGATGCTCACCAACCTCTGGAAGCCGACGTCCGGGACGGTGGAGCTGTTCGGGGAGACATTGACGCCGACCTCGTATGAGGTGTTGAAGCGCATGGGGAGTATCATCGAGTTTCCGTGTTTTTACGAGCACATGAGCGGGCGGGAGAATCTGCAGTTACACTGCGAGTACATGGGCTATTATGTGCCTGACAGTGTGAATCATGCCCTGGAGATGCTCGGACTGCTGGATGCGGGAGACCAGGCGGTGAAGCGGTATTCTCTGGGGATGAAGCAGCGTCTCGGAATTGCCCGCGCGATCCTGTGCAGGCCGGAGCTTCTGGTGCTTGATGAACCGACGAACGGGCTGGATCCGGCGGGGATGAAGCAGATTCGGGATCTGTTCCGGATGCTGTGCATGGAATATGGGATCACGATCATCATTTCCAGCCATATTCTCTCAGAAGTGGAGAGTATCGCGGATACGATCGGTGTGATCGATCACGGAAGGATGATGAAAGAGATCTCCATGCAGGAGATCACCGAGATGAACACCGCGTACATCGAGATCGTGGTGGAGGACACGAAAAAGGCGGCGTATGTCCTGGCGGATAAAATGGGGCTGAAGAACTTTAAGGTTGCTGACGGGCATACGATCCGCGTTTATGACGGGCAGGCGGGCACAAAGGAACTGTCCAGGGCGCTCGCATTGAATGATGTGGACATTGATTTTATCGGGAAACGGTCGGAGAGTCTGGAAGACTATTTCCTGAAGATAACAGGGGAGGGTGTACGGTCATGATGAAGCTGATACGGTTGGAATGGAAGAAAAATAATATCTTAAAATATGTCAGGAACGCGGCGGTCATGACGGCGGTTCTTGCGCTTCTGATCCTGCCGATGGCGGGAGAACTGCAGTCGGAGGAGGTTGATGATGTATTTCTGCATGGAATGGGTATCGTGGGAACGATGGTGAAGCTTTTTGTCGAAGTCGTCTATATCGTTTTTACGGCGGTCATGCTTGCGTCCTTTATTGTGAGCGCTTATGCCAAAAAGACCATGCACCTGATGTTTTCTTATCCGATCAGGCGCAGGAAGATCCTGCTGTCACAGATGGCTGCGGTGTGGATCTTTAACATGGCCGGGATGATCACGAGCAAGCTGCTGATCTATGGCATTCTGCTGCTGTCAGGTCCTTTTCTGGGGATATCAACTGCGGATCTCCAGTTTGGATCGCTGTCTTTCTGGATCGATCTTCTGCTCCGCTCGGCGGCGATGGTGAGCATTGCCTACGTCACACTGCCGGTCGGTCTGAAGATGAAGTCCTCCAAGGCGACGATCGTGACGGCTGTGATCCTTGTCTGCTTCACGCATGGAAATATAGGACCGGTCAGACTGACCGATAATATACTGTTTTTTGTGATATTGTTTGTGCTTTCGGCAGCGTCGGTATACCTGTCCGTCTGCAATGTGGAGACGAAGGATCTGATATAGGACTGCATTTGATCAGGCAGGGGAAATCCCCTGCCTGATCACGTCTGGCGAAAATGTATAGATTGTGGTAAGATAGAAGGCGGATGAGCGAAAGGAAATATGAACGATGAAGATACTTTTGGTTGAGGACGATACAGAGATCAGCGATATGCTGAAAAATTTTTTGATGACGGAAGATTATGAGGTCGTGACGGCATATGACGGGGAGAGTGCATGTGAGAAGTTTTTTGTAGACGAGTACAGTATCGTGTTACTGGATCTGATGATCCCCAAGATCAGCGGAATGGAGGTCATGAAGACGATCAGGGCGGCGAGCACGGTGCCGATCATGATCATCTCCGCAAAGGACACGGATTCGGACAAGGCATTGGGGCTCGGGCTCGGGGCGGACGACTATGTCACAAAGCCGTTTTCTGTCACGGAGGTGCTTGCCAGGATCAAGGCGAATATCCGGCGGAATACGCAGTATGCGGCGGGGGCTGCCACGGAGGAGGATATGATCACAAAAGGGGCGCTGACGCTCAATACAAGCGACTACTCCGTCATGAAGGATGGGGAGAAGATCGAGCTGACGGCAAAAGAATTCGAGATCCTGCATCTGCTCATGAAAAATCCGAAGAAGGTCTACACGAAAGAACAGATGTATTCCCTTGTGTGGAAGGACGCCTACATGGGAGACGAGAATGCGGTCAATGTCCACATCAGCAGACTGCGCAACAAGATCGAGGACAATCCGCGCGATCCAAAGTATGTCGTTACCGTGTGGGGGATCGGCTACAAACTGGGGGATCTGGAATGAACAGGGGAACACGGGCAAAACTGAGAGAGATCACGGACAAACTGTCGGATATACTGGAAAATGACAGCGAGGAACAAGTCATGGTCTTTACGGAGGACAAGATATTGATGGATCTGTGCGGACAGATCAATCTGCTGTTGTTGGACAGACAGAAAATGAAGGCGGATTTCAGAAAGCAGGAGATCGCCTCCAAGAAGATGCTCGCGAACATCTCGCACGATATCAAGACGCCGCTGACGGTCATACTCGGATATCTGGAGATCATGCGTTTAAGAGAACCTCAGAATGAGGGGCACGGGGATGAGACACTCGAGAAGGTGGAGGCGAAGGCAAAGCAGGTGATGGAGCTGATCGACCAGTTTTTTACGCTGGCAAAGCTGGAAGCGGGCGACAAGAAGATCGAGATGGCGAAGATCGATATCTGTGAACTGTGCAGGGAGAATATTCTTGGTTTCTATGAACTTCTGATCCAGAAGGACTTCGAAGTGGAGATCGCTATTCCGGAGCAGCCTGTTTTTATCATGGGCGATGTGGATGCGGTCAACCGGATCCTGAGCAATCTTGTGTCGAATGTCATACGATACGGCAGTGACGGAAAGTATATAGGTCTTTTTCTGCGGGAGGAGCGCGATCATGTCTTTGTGGATGTCGTGGACAGGGGAAAAGGGATCGAAAAACAGTTCGCCGCCAGTGTGTTTGAGAGACTTTACACGATGGAGGATTCCCGCAGCCGCAGCATACAGGGAAACGGCCTGGGGCTCACCATCGCGAAGAGTCTCGCAAACCAGATGGGCGGCGATGTTACGCTCGCAAGCAGGCCCGGTGTGCGGACAGTGTTTACTGTACAGTTTTTAAGGACATGTTTATAAGAAGTGTTTATGATGGCATTTTGCAGTGAAGGTGTCCCTGGAATTCATGGAAGAGGCTCTCTTCTTTCCTGGTCATGAACAGGGTGAGTTCATCGCCGTGGAAGGACAACTGGAACTGCACACAGCCGACATACGCGTCGATGATGTGTACCCTGATGAGCAATGTACCGTCAAATAGCCATGCGCCGCTTGCGGCATAGCGCAGGTCATAGATCGGGAAAATGCCGGTCTGCATCTTGCCAATGCCAAAGTGGATATCATAAACTGCATGTTCGTGGGTGAAGGACAGCGTGCCGTCATCTTCGCTGATGCGGACGCTGAAATCCTGAAAAACGGAATCTGCTGTCTGCACCTGAAATAACCTGCCATTGATGCGGGAAAAGATTTCCGGCGGGACAGTGCTTTCCAGGGGGGCTAGGGTAAGGGAGGCGAGCGTATCGTGAAGTCTTTGTTCTGCCGCCGGGTTATGGGGGAGTGCATCTTCCTGTAAATACGGAAGGATCTCTTCATACAGCGCATCGTAGATCTGCTGGTTGCCGCCCTGTATGCTCTGCGTATCCGCGGTCGTCACGCAGATGAGGTCGTAGTCGGGCAGAAAGATGATGAGCTGTCCGCCCATTCCGTAGCAGGTAAAACCATTCCGCTCATTGCGCCAGAACTGCAGACCGTATCCCTGTGCCTCGCTCGGCAGAGGGCCTGTCACGCAGGTGGCAGTCAGGGGAGATACGGCAAGATCGATATAGGAGGATGACAGGAGCTGTTCTCCAAGGACATGCCCTCTGTGCGCGATCAGATAACCGAATCTCATCAGATCGGAAGGAAGCGCGACCAGACCGCTGCCGCCCATCGATATTCCAAAGGGATCTTTGAGCATATAGGATCTTTCTGAAAAGCCAAGGATGTGCAGTTTTTCTTTTAAATAATCAAGCATGCACCGGCTGGACAGCTTTTCCACGAGAGCACAGAGCGTGTGCGCGGCAGACGTGTCATAGTGAAATACTGTCCCCGGAGCGTGCGTGGGCGGAGTGGTAAAGAAGCTTGCCACCCAGTCTGATGCCATGTCGAGCTTGTATGTGGTGGATGCGTGGCAGGAGCGCATCATCAGCATGTCTTTGATGGTCATCTGGGCGATCCATGGGTGTATGTTCTCTTTGGCGGGCAGCTTTTCCGGAAAATACGCGATGATGGGGGCATCTAATGAAAGTTTTCCTTCATCAGCGAGCAGTCCGACTGCGATGGAGGTAAAGCTCTTGCTGATGGAAAACATGCGGTGCAGGCTGTCCGCTGTGCAGGGAGCATAGTAGCCCTCAAAGACAAGCTTGTCATGGCGCATGAGAAGAAGGCTGTGCATGGGGATCTGGCGTCTTTGCAGCCTTTTGATCATATGGACGATACATTCACTGGGAATGCCGGTTTCCTCTGGTGTGGATCTTTCAAAGGTAAGCATAAGTTGTCTCCTTTCAGAATGGTGCATAGTGCTGTGTTTTTATGCACACGGGCGTCCAGAGGAAATATGCCAGCATGCGCTGACGGACGCCCGGCGCGAGAGTAGGGGAAGATGGTTCTTCCCTGCTCGATGAGTATGTGTTCTGACCAGGTTTGTGGGTATCTGCTTTCTTGTCCAGTATAATCTATTTTGGGACGATACTCAATCGTTTTTTCGTATTGCCTGGCAACTGTTCAGGACAGGTGCTGCAATTCGCGGCATGCAATTTTTTGAAAAAAATCAAAAATTCTTCTTGACAGATCTGACCAAAGTGATTATGATGGTTTTAAGATTTTGATACGAATTGAATAGCGATATGAAACTGATGACCAAGAGGAGTACATATTTCGGGAGATTCACAGAGAGCTGCAGGTGGTGTGATTGCGGCAGTCAAAGAGATGTGGAATGGACTTGGGAAGGTGGGAGCAAAGAGTCAGAGGCTTCGGCAGGAGACTCAAGTAATGCCCAACGGGATTTCCGCCCGTTATCAAGGGAAAGCGCATGATGGTGCGTGTGGAGAGAGGGTGTATTTTTTATATGCCAAATTAGGTGGTACCGCAGAAGTTGAGAGCTTTTGTCCTAGTAGAGATATTAGGACAGGAGCTTTTTTTATGCACACGGGCGTCCAGAGGAAATTGCAAAGGAGGTAATGCAATGATCAAGCCAACATACGAGCAGGCAAAGCAATACGAAGAGGATTACACATATATTCCTGTGTGTAAGGAGATCCTGGCGGACGACATCACACCGATCCTGATGCTGAGAAAGCTTGCGGCGCTGGATGAACAGTATTTTCTGCTGGAGAGCGTCGAGGGAGGAAGCTTGGGCAGGTACTCATTTCTGGGATATCGCCCCAGGCGGACTGTCTCATGCAGGGACGGCATTACGAAAGTGACGGAGGACGGTGTGGCGCGCATCGTTCCGGGAAAGCCCAAAGAGGCATTGCAGACGATCCTTGAAACGTATCGTTCGCCCCGGATCGAGGATCTGCCTCCTTTTACGGGCGGTCTGGTCGGGTACTTTGCATATGAGATGATCCAGTATGCAGAGCCAAAACTCAGGATCAAGCAGAGCGATGTCAATGACTGTGAACTTATGATGTTTGACCGGCTGATCGCGTTTGACCAGCTTCACCATAAACTCTGTTTTATCGTAAATGCGAGGGCGCAGGAGGGTAAGGCCGGATATGATAAGGCTATAGCAGAGCTTGAGGCGTTTGTCGAAACGATCCGGATCACGGCGCCGATCCCGTATGAAAAACCGCTGCCGGCGCCGGCGTTTACCTGTAACCTGTCCAGAGAAGCGTACTGCAGAAGGGTTGAGCGGACAAAACAGTATATCAGGGAAGGGGATATCTTTCAGGGCGTTATCTCGAGGCGGTTTGAGGCAGACTACGACGGAAGCCTGCTAAATGCTTACAGGGTACTTCGGACGACCAATCCTTCACCGTATATGTACTATATCCGGCTCAGGGATTTGGAGATCGCAGGTACTTCACCGGAGACGATGGTGAAGCTCACAGACGGAAAGCTGATGACCTTTCCGGTTGCCGGGACGAGAAAGCGGGGGAAGGACAGGGAGGAGGACATGGCGCTCGAAAAGGAACTTCTGGCGGACGAGAAGGAGTGCGCTGAGCATAATATGCTGGTGGATCTGGCAAGAAACGACATCGGCAGGATTGCGGAGTACGGCAGTGTGCGGGTTGAGGACTATATGGCAGTGCATCGGTTTTCGAAAGTGATGCACATCGCGAGTACCGTCACTGGAAAGCTGGCGGCCGGAAAGACCTGCGGAGATACGGTTGAGGCGCTTCTCCCGGCGGGGACGCTCTCCGGGGCGCCAAAGTTCAGGGCATGCGAGATCATCGACGAGCTGGAACCCGTACCAAGGGGCGTTTACGGCGGGGCGATCGGATATCTTGATTTCAGCGGGAATCTGGATGTGTGCATCGCGATCCGGACGGCGGTCAGGAAAGGAAGAAAAGTGTATGTGCAGGCGGGCGCCGGTATCGTGGCGGATTCAGTGCCGGAGAACGAGTATCAGGAATGTGCCAATAAGGCAGGAGCCGTGATCGAGGCGATCCGGCGTGTGGAAGAGCTCTGCTGAGCGCAGGATGCGGCAAAAGGATCATGATAAAGAGCGTCTGAATGGGGACATAAAAATCGGAAGGGGGAAGGAACATGGTATTATTGATCGATAATTATGACAGCTTCTCGTATAATCTGGTGCAGGCGATCGGGGAACTGGCTGCGGGCCAAAAAGAGCTTAAGGTAGTGCGCAATGATGCGCTGACGGTGGAACAGGTCATGGCGCTTGCACCGTCGCACATCGTGCTCTCACCGGGGCCTGGGAAGCCGTCGGACGCAGGTATATGTGAGGCGCTGGTCAGGAAAGCGTGCGGAAAGATACCGCTGCTGGGGGTATGCCTTGGACACCAGGCGATCTGCGAAGCTTTTGGGGGCAGGATCACATATGCGCCGGAACTGATGCATGGCAAGCAGAGCATGATAAGGATCAGGGAGGACAGCCGGATCTTTCGAGGACTTCCGGGAGCGCTCGCTGTTGCAAGGTATCATTCGCTTGCGGCGGACCCGGACAGGATCCCGGATGTGCTGGAGGTCACGGCAGTCGACGAAAGAGGGGTTGTGATGGCAGTAGAGCACAGGGAGTATCCGGCATATGGCCTGCAGTTTCACCCGGAGTCGATCATGACGCCGCATGGCAAACAGATGATTGAAAACTTTTTGAGTATATTTTAATGAATAGGAGTGGTAAAAATGATCGTGGAGGCAACAAAAAAGATCGTGGAAAAGATCGATCTGACATCTGACGAGGCGGAGCAGGTGATGGATGAGATCATGAGCGGGGAGGCAGAGCAGATCAATATGGCATCGTTTCTCACGGCGCTTCGCATGAAGGGTGAGACGGTCGAGGAGATCACCGCGTTTGCGAAAGGGATGCGCAAGCATGGCACAAAGGTGCCCGTGCAGGGGGATGTGCTCGAGATCGTGGGAACAGGCGGGGACGAGGCAAACTCCATCAATATCAGTACGATGGCAAGCATTGTCGCGGCGGCGGCAGGATACAAGGTGGCAAAGCACGGAAACAGAAGCGTGTCGAGCAAAAGCGGCGCAGCGGACTGTCTGGAGGCACTTGGCGTAAAGCTGGATCTGGAACCTGAAAAAAATGCGGAGGTTCTCGAAAAGGGCAATATCTGTTTTATGTATGCGCCCAAGTACCATGCGGCAATGCGTTTTGTGGGACCGGTGAGAAAAGGGATCGGTCTCAGGACCGTATTTAACATTTTGGGGCCGCTCGCCAATCCCGCGGGGGCGAATGCGGAACTGATGGGCGTATACAGCGAGGAGCTCGTGGAGCCGCTGGCACACGTGCTCAGCAATCTTGGCGTGAAGCGTGCGCTGGTCGTGTACGGGCAGGACAGACTGGATGAAATATCCATGAGTGCACCCACGACTTGTGTGGAGGTTGACAACGGCAGTTTTAAAAAGTACGAGATCACGCCGGAGCAGTTTGGATTTCAGCGCTGCAGAAAGAGTGATCTGACAGGTGGAGACGGTATTGAAAATGCAAAGATCGCGGAGGAGATCCTGAACGGGACGTGTACGAACGCCATGGCGGACGCCGTGCTCCTGAATGCAGGCGCAGGCATCTATCTTATGGGCGGCGCCTCCTCGATCGGAGACGGGGTGAAGATCGCGCGGGATGCTGTTGAGAGCGGCAAAGCATATGAGACGCTTCGGAATTTTGTGAAGCTCACGAACTCATAATGTGAAACAGAGAGAGGACATTTGAAGAATAAGGAGGAGACAGCATGATTCTGGATGATCTGGCAGCGGCGGCCAGGGCAAGGGTAGAACGAAAGAAAAAGAGTATACCGTTTGAGGCGGTGCGCACAGAGGCGCTGCGTCTTGCAAAATGCGAAGGAACATTCACATTTCCATTCGAGAGTGCGGTTGCGGGGGAGGGTATCCGTTTTATATGCGAGGTAAAGAGGGCGTCCCCTTCCAGGGGGATCATTGCTGAGGATTTTCCTTATCTGGACATTGCCAGGGCGTATGAAAGGGCAGGGGCGGACTGCATTTCGGTACTGACGGAAACCGATCATTTCAAGGGGGACGACAGGTTTTTGAAGGAGATCAGCGACGCGGTCGCCATACCGACGATTCGGAAAGATTTTATCATAGACCCGTACATGATCTACGAGGCGAAATTGTTAAAAGCATCGTGTGTGCTCCTGATCGCGGCGCTCCTTGACGCGGACGCCATCAGGGAATACAAGGCAGCCTGTGATGAACTCGGACTCTCTGCGCTCGTGGAGGTCCATGATGAGGCGGAGGTCGAAAGCGCGCTTGATGCCGGAGCCAGGATGATCGGCGTCAACAACCGTGATCTGCGGACGTTCACGGTTGATATCGGCAACAGCATAAGGCTTCGAAAACTGGTTCCGAAAGAGATCCTCTTTGTCGCGGAGAGCGGCATTAAGACGGCGGCAGATATCCAGGCGCTCCGGCAGGCGGGCGCAGATGGCGTGCTGATCGGCGAGGCGCTGATGCGGAGCAGTGATAAGGCGGAAATGATAAAACATTTAAGGGGAGATCAGATATAAATGACAAAGGTAAAGATATGCGGGCTCAGGTCTTTGGCGGACATCGAGAAGGTCAACCGGTATCTGCCGGATTATATCGGCTTTGTATTTGCGGATAGCAGGCGGTTTGTCACAGATGAACAGGCGCTTGAAATGAGCCGGGCGCTTGACAGGCGCATTCAGGCGGTCGGTGTGTTTGTAGATGAACCGCTGGGGCATGTGGTCGGGCTATGTGACAGGGGCGTCATAAACGCGGTGCAATTGCATGGCGGGGAATCAGAAGCCTATATTCGGGAGCTGAAACAAAATACTGGCACGACTGTCATAAAGGCGGTAAGGGTGCAGCGCGCAGATCAGATATCCCGGATGATATCACAGGAGGCGGATTACATGCTGTTTGACACCTACAAAAAAGGAGCGCCCGGCGGCACAGGGGAACGGTTTCCGCTGGAGATCGTAAAGGAGAGTTTTGTACGGAAACCTTATTTTCTGGCGGGCGGACTGGACTGCGGGAATGTTGAGGAGGTGATCCGCCAAACGGAATGCTTTGCGGTGGATGTGAGCACAGGGGTTGAGACAGACGGGGTGAAGGATGAAGAAAAGATCCGGAAGTTTGTGGAATGTGTGCGGAATGTGAAGCGTGTATGATGTTATAGCGGGAAAGCAGATGATTATGGAACAGTTTCAAGAAACAGAAAACAGGAAAGGAAGAATGATCGAAATGGCAGAAAAGAAAGGCAGATATGGCCTGTACGGAGGACAATACATACCGGAGACGCTGATCCCTGCAGTGCAGGAGCTGGAACAGGCGTATGAGAGATACCGGAATGATCCGGTATTTCAGGCGGAACTAAAGGAATTACTGGAAAAGTATGCGGGGCGTCCGTCTCTTTTGTACTATGCGGAGAAAATGACAAAGGATCTGGGCGGTGCAAAGATCTATTTAAAAAGGGAGGATCTGAACCATACAGGTTCCCACAAGATCAACAATGTATTGGGTCAGGTGCTTCTGGCGAAGAAGATGGGCAAGACGCGTGTCATCGCGGAGACCGGCGCAGGACAGCACGGGGTGGCGACGGCGACGGCGGCGGCGCTGATGGGCATGGAATGCGAGATCTTTATGGGAAAGGAGGATATGGATAGACAGGTGCTGAACTGCTACAGAATGGAGCTTCTGGGCGCGAAGGTGCACCCGGTTACGTCGGGAACGATGACCTTGAAGGACGCTGTCAACGAGACGATGCGCGAGTGGGCTTCGCGGATGGACGATACCTTGTATGTGCTCGGCTCCGTCATGGGGCCGCACCCCTTTCCGATGATCGTCCGGGATTTTCAGAAGGTGATCGGGGAGGAGATCAGGGAACAGCTTCTGGAGGCGGAGGGGAAGCTTCCCGACGCAGTGGTCGCCTGTGTGGGCGGAGGCAGCAATGCGATGGGTTCCTTCTACGAGTTCATACCTGATACAAATGTCAGGCTGATCGGCTGTGAGGCGGCAGGGCTCGGTGTGGATAACCCGAAGAACGCGGCGACCATCGCAAACGGCAGCGTCGGCATTTTTCACGGGATGAAGTCCCTGTTCTGCCAGGACGAATACGGACAGATCGCGCCGGTGTACTCGATATCGGCGGGACTGGATTATCCGGGGATCGGGCCGGAGCACGCAGATCTGCACGAGACAGGGCGCGCGCAGTATGTGCCGGTCACGGACGAGGAGGCTGTGGAGGCGTTTGAGTATCTCTCGAGGACGGAGGGGATCATTCCAGCCATAGAGAGCGCGCACGCGGTTGCATATGCGAAAAAGATCGCGCCGGAATTTGGCAAGGATCAGGTCATCGTAGTCACGATCTCAGGGCGCGGCGACAAGGATGTGGCGGCGATCGCAAGATACCGGGGCGTGGAGATCTTTGATTAGAGATTGAAAAGTAATATGTTGATAAGCGAGGAGAGAATGAAATGAGCAGGATCAGTAAAGCGTTTGAAAATAAGAAGGCATTTATCGCATTTGTGACGGGAGGAGACCCGGATCTGGAGACGACGGAGGCACTCATTCCCAGGATGGCGGCAGCGGGGGCGGATCTGATCGAGATCGGGATCCCGTTTTCGGACCCGATCGCCGAGGGTGTCGTCATACAGGCGGCGGATGAGCGGGCGCTGAGTGCGGGAACGACGACAGACAAATTGTTTGATATGGTGAAGCGCGTGCGTGGGAAAGTGGGTATACCGCTGGTATTTATGACATATGCCAATCCGGTGTACACCTATGGGACGGAGATGTTCATGAAACGGTGTGCGGAATGCGGCATTGACGGAATCATTATCCCGGATGTGCCGTTTGAGGAGCGTGAGGAAGTGAGCGGCGCCTGTGAGGCAGCGGGGATCGAGCTGATCTCCATGATCGCGCCGACTTCACATGAACGCATCGGCAGGATCGCAAAACACGCAAAAGGTTTTCTATATTGCGTATCATCGCTGGGTGTCACAGGCGTCAGAAATAAGATCACGACAGATATCAGGGACATGGTAGACCATGTGAGGGCGGTATCGGATGTTCCGTGCGCAGTCGGTTTTGGCATCTCCACGCCAGAGCAGGCGCGCGCGATGGCGGCTGTGTCGGATGGCGCGATCGTGGGCAGCGCGATCGTCAGGATCATCGCCCGCTATGGAAAGGACTGCATCGGGCCGGTGTGCGATTATATCAGGGAGATGAAAGCGGCCGTGGTGGCCGCATAGCGGCAGGAGCATATATGAGATCTGCGCCAGCACATCGATGCTGGCGGTTCTTTTTCTGTCTCGATCAGAGCCAGATAAGACGCGGGAAGGACTGTGAAAACGGTGCTTGACAATTTATGTGTTGTCCTGTAAAATCTATCTTCAACTGGAATCTGTACTGCAGGTTAGAGTTAGGAGGACATTATGAATATTGAATATTTGAAGAATAACGGGATTGATATTGCAGTCGTTTCCGGTGACGAGGTGGTAATTGTTGATACGCAGTCAGCTCTGGATCTGGCGATGACTGTGAAGTATGAGACAGGCGCGGAGCGGATTGTCATTGATAAAGCTGTAATATGCGGGGAGTTTTTCATCCTTAGTACGGGAATGGCGGGTGAGATCCTCCAGAAATTTATGAATTATCATGTGAAGGTGGCTGTTTACGGGGATTACTCGCATTATACAAGCAAGCCGCTGAAAGATTTTATTTATGAGTCGAATCATGGGAAGGACTTTTTCTTTGTATCAACGAAGGAAGAGGCGGTGCAGAGGCTGACAGGGACACAATAACAAACGGGTGCAGATTCCAGTTTTTCTGTTGGTTATTCTGTATGGGAAGGCATCTCTTAGGGGATGTTTTTCTTTTAAAACAGTGAAGGAGATTGCAATATGGATAAGCTGATGTATATGATGATGATCGAAAAGACCAAAACCTATAATAAGATAACCAGGAAGGTGGTTGAGGAACATGTGGAGAATATAAGGAGGCTGGACGATGAGGGAAAGCTGGAGATCTGCGGCGTGTTCAAAGGTTATCCGGGGATGGCAGGCATGTATATCCTGAAGACAGAGAGCCGTGAAGAGGCGGAGGAACTTTGCAAAAGGGAGCCTTTGGTAGTTGGAGGATATGCAAAATATAAGCTGGTCGGCCTGCAGGTTGCGAACAGGGAAAATAATTATCTGCTGTGATCGTGGGGAAATAATTGCCGGTAGATCTCACTGCGTAAGAATGGATAAATGATTTCCCGCCGGGTTATCGCGCAAAGTGATAGATTTTGCAGATGGATTATGATATACTGGAGAAAATAAGGAAGGGGCAGAGAAGATGATGCGCTATTTCAATACAGAGGGTCGGTGCCGGCCGGACCAGCACTACATGGTCAATCTCGACGGGCGGCTGGAGGTGATCAGGGAGCAGTTCGTAGCCAGGGGGAAATACTTTGTCATCAACAGGGGACGCCAGTACGGCAAGACGACGACGCTGATGGCGCTGGCGGAATATCTGAAGGAAGAGTATATCGTGGTTTTGATGGATTTTCAGAGCATCGGCAGTGAGGAGTTTGTAAATGCACAGGTCTTTGTCCGTGCCTTCGCGGAAGAGTTTATTTATTCTTTTGAGGAGGGTGCGCCTGGGGAGAGGGAACTGACACAACAACTGGCGGAGTTTGCAGAAAGTGCGGAAAGCGGAAGCATGCGGGCATTGTTCGCTGTGCTGAGCAGAATATGCAGACAGGCGCGGAAACCGATCGTGCTGATGATCGACGAGGTGGACAACGCGTCCAATAATCAGGTTTTTATTGATTTTCTCGCACAGCTCAGGGGATATTATCTTGCCAGAGAGAGGCGTCCGATCTTTCATTCAGTGATCCTTGTCGGTGTATATGACATCAAAAACCTGAGATCAAAGATACGGCCGGATTCAGAGCATCAATACAACAGTCCGTGGAACATAGCGGCGGATTTTGACCTCGATATGAACTTCTCCGCGGGGCAGATCGCGGAAATGCTTGCGGAGTACGAGTCAGACCATCACACGGGCATGGATGCCGGCGCGGTCGCCGACGAGATCAGGCAGTATACATCGGGATATCCGTACCTGGTATCCGCGGTCTGCAAGATCATGGATGAAAAACTGCGCTGTACGGAGGCGTTTGCGGACGGAAGGTCTGTCTGGACGAGGGAAGGCGTCGAGGAGGCCGTCAGGATCATCCTGCGGACGAGGACGACATTGTTGGACAGCATGTTCAAACACATCACGGAGTACCCGGATCTGAAAAAGATGCTGTATGCGATGCTGTTCCATGGGGAGCAGATCACATACAACCAGCATAACCATGTGATAGAGCTGGCGTGTATGTTTGGATATACTGTGGATAATGGTGTGAACGTGCAGGTGGCGAACCGCATTTTTGAGACGTGTCTGTACAACCTGTTTCTGTCCGAGGAAGAGCTGACAAATGCGATGAGCAGGAAGGCAAAACTCGACAGGAACCTGTTTGTATCGGACGGGAGGCTTGACATGGAGCGTGTGCTGGAAAAGTTTGTGGAACATTTCCAGGATGTATATGGTGGCAGCGACAGCCAGTTCCTGGAGGATGACGGCCGCAAGTTCTTCCTGCTGTACCTGAAGCCGATCATCAACGGAACGGGCAACTATTACGTGGAGGCGCAGACGAGGGATGCGCGGCGGACGGATGTCATCGTGGATTATGCGGGCGAACAGTTTGTCATCGAGCTGAAGATCTGGCACGGGAGCGAGTACAATGAACGCGGGGAGCGCCAGCTCACGGAGTATCTGGATTATTTCCATCAGAAGAAGGGTTACATGCTGAGCTTTAATTTCAACAGGAAAAAGGAGACCGGCATCAAGACGCTCGTGTTCGGGGAAAAGACGATCGTGGAGGCGGTCGTCTGACAGGAAAAGGCGGCTTGAAGAGGGAGAAGGGAGTGGGAAGATGATGCGCTATTTCAATACAGAGGGACGCTGCCGGCCGGAGCAGCACTACATGGTCCGTCTCGATGAGCGGCTGGAGGTGATCAGGGAGCAGTTCGTAGCCAGGGGGAAATATTTTGTCATCAACAGGGGACGCCAGTACGGCAAGACGACGACGCTGATGGCGCTGGCGGAATATCTGAAGGAAGAGTATATCGTGATCTCTCTGGATTTTCAGAGGATGAGTACAGCCAGCTTTGGGGATGAACATACATTTGTGGTGAAATTTATCAGCCAGCTGGAAAAGTTATCATTCAGAAGAACGGAACTGATGAGAGGGATCGATGAGGGAGCATTCCGGAAGCTGATTTCTTTGAAAGAAAAAACGGACATTTCCATGGACAGTCTGTTTGAAGGACTCAGTGAACTGTGTGAGGCATCAGCCAAACCGATCGTCATGATGATCGATGAGGTGGACAACGCGTCCAATAATCAGGTGTTTATTGATTTTCTCGCGCAGCTCAGGGGATATTATCTGGACAGGGAGTACAGCCCGATCTTCCATTCGGTGATCCTTGCCGGTGTGTACAACATCAAAAACCTGAGATCAAAGATACGGCCGGATTCAGAGCATCAGTACAACAGTCCGTGGAACATAGCGGCGGATTTTGACCTCGACATGAACTTCTCCGCGGGGCAGATCGCGGAAATGCTTGCGGAGTACGATTCAGACCACCACACGGGCATGGATGCCGGCGCGGTCGCTGACGAGATCAGGCAGTATACATCGGGATATCCGTACCTGGTATCCGCGGTCTGCAAGATCATGGATGAAAAACTGCGCTGTACGGAGGCGTTTGCGGACGGAAGGTCTGTCTGGACGAGGGAAGGCGTCGAGGAGGCCGTCAGGATCATCCTGCGGACGAGGACGACATTGTTGGACAGCATGTTCAAACACATCACGGAGTACCCGGATCTGAAAAAGATGCTGTATGCGATGCTGTTCCATGGGGAGCAGATCACATACAACCAGCATAACCATGTGATAGAGCTGGCGTGTATGTTTGGATATACTGTGGATAATGGTGTGAACGTGCAGGTGGCGAACCGCATTTTTGAGACGTGTCTGTACAACCTGTTTCTGTCCGAGGAAGAGCTGACAAATGCGATGAGCAGGAAGGCAAAACTCGACAGGAACCTGTTTGTATCGGACGGGAGGCTTGACATGGAGCGTGTGCTGGAAAAGTTTGTGGAACATTTCCAGGATGTATATGGTGGCAGCGACAGCCAGTTCCTGGAGGATGACGGCCGCAAGTTCTTCCTGCTGTACCTGAAGCCGATCATCAACGGAACGGGCAACTATTACGTGGAGGCGCAGACGAGGGATGCGCGGCGGACGGATGTCATCGTGGATTATGCGGGCGAACAGTTTGTCATCGAGCTGAAGATCTGGCACGGGAGCGAGTACAATGAACGCGGGGAGCGCCAGCTCACGGAGTATCTGGATTATTTCCATCAGAAGAAGGGTTACATGCTGAGCTTTAATTTCAACAGGAAAAAGGAGACCGGCATCAAGACGCTCGTGTTCGGGGAAAAAACGATCGTGGAGGCGGTCGTCTGACAGAAAGAAAATTGGAGGGATTTGCATGGAGCAGTCTGCATTTGAGAAAATATATGAGGTCGTGAAGCAGATCCCTTATGGGCAGGTGGCGACCTATGGGCAGGTCGCCGCGCTCGCTGGAAACAAGCGGTGGGCGCGGGTGGTCGGTTATGCACTGCATGCCAATCCGGATCCCGACCATATTCCGTGTTACAGAGTTGTCAACAGGGAGGGCAGGGTATCCGACGCGTTTGCCTTCGGAGGCGGCAACCGTCAGGTGGAACTATTGAAGGCAGAGGGCGTGGCGTTTACGGGGGACTGCGTGGACATGACGCAGTATCAGTGGGAAAGACCGGTGTTTTGATATGATCTATCTATCTCATTTTGAATTTCCTGGCAGGGAGAGAGAATACGATTTTACAATGGGGCAGAAGTATACCTGTTATGATACGGTATATCCTTTTCTGGTATTGTCAGGACACCAGTTGAGAATGCTTGATTTCGAGGAGGCGACGATCCTGTATGGCGGAAACGGCTCAGGAAAGACGACCGCGCTGAATGTGATCGCGGAAAAGCTTGGGCTTGGGCGCGATACACTGTACAACCGCTCGAATTTCTTTGGCGATTATACGGCGATGTGCTCCTATGAAGCGGTCGGAGAGATACCAAAGCACAGCAGGATCATCACAAGCGATGACGTGTTTGATTTCATGCTGGATCTGCGGAGCATCAACGAGGGGATCGACCGAAAGCGCGAGGAACTGTTTGAGGAATATCAGGAGGCAAAAAACACCCGTTTCCAGATGCATTCCATGGAGGATTATGAACGGCTCAAAAAGGTGAATTCCGCGCGCCGCAGCACGAAATCAAAATATGTGCGGAATCATCTGCAGGACAATGTGCGGGAGCATTCCAACGGGGAGAGCGCGTTCCTGTATTTCGCAGACAAGATCAAGGAAAACGGACTGTATCTGCTCGATGAGCCGGAGAACAGCCTGTCGCCGGAAAAACAGCAGGAGCTGCTGCGTTTTCTGGAGGATTCTGTCCGTTTTTTCCACTGTCAGTTCGTGATCGCCACACACTCGCCGTTTCTGCTCTCCATGAGAGGGGCCAGGATCTATGACCTGGACGAGGAAGTGGTGGATGTGAAGCGATGGACTGAACTTGGCAATGTGCGCGCATATTACGAATTTTTCAAAAAATACGAAAAGGAGTTTCGGTGATCTGTCATGAAAAGAGAGGATAACAAAATAGAACTGTCAAAGTATTTTAAAAGTGTGGTCGACCAGGACAGGTGCGCGGTCGTCATCTGCGATCTGGAACATGAGATCCTGTATATGAATCCGGCAGCGGCGGCCCGGTATGCCAGACGGGGCGGACAGGCGCTTGTGGGGAAAAACCTGCTCGACTGTCATTCCCCGCAGTCTGTCGACGGGATCAGAAAGGTGCTCGCATGGTTTTCGGAGAGCAGGGAAAACAATATGATCTATACGTCCCGCAATGAAAAAGAGAACAAAGATGTGTACATGGTCGCGCTGCGCGATGATGATGGAAAACTGATCGGCTACTACGAGAAGCATGAGTATCGGGATCAGGAGACTGCGAAAATGTATGATTTTGGAGGATGATCGTTGTGCGTGGGATCTGTAGAAAGGCGTGGGGGTCATAGTCAGGTGTGATGGATGTGACAGCGATATGAGCAATATGATCAATATGATAGAGGTAACAGATTTTAATGCGCCTCAGCTTGACGTATATGCGAGACTTACGGAGGGGCAGCTTTTAAACCGCCATGAGCCGCAAAATGGCATGTTCATAGCAGAGAGCCCGAAGGTGATCGAGAGGGCGCTTGACGCCGGCTGTGTTCCGGTGTCGATCCTGATGGAGAAAAAGCATGCTGAGGGGCAGGGGAGGGAGATCATCAGGCGATGCGGCAGTATTCCTGTCTATACTGCCGCATCTGATGTGCTGACACAGCTGACAGGTTTTAAACTGACGCGCGGTATGCTGTGTGCGATGCGGCGTCCTGCGCCGAGAACCGTCTCGGAAGTGTGTGCAGGGGCGCGGCGGATCGCGGTTCTTGAAAATGTGATGAATCCCACCAATGTCGGCGCCATATTCCGATCGGCAGCAGCGCTCGGCATGGACGGGATCCTGCTGACGCCGGCGGGCAGCGATCCTCTGTACCGTCGTTCGATCAGAGTCAGCATGGGAACCGTCTTTCAGATACCATGGGCATTTCTGGATGAGGACAATGGGATCAGGGCGCTGCGCGGTATGGGCTTTACGACGGTGGCGATGGCGTTGAAAGAAGATTCGCTGAATGTAGACGATCCGCAGCTCATGCGGGAGGAAAAGCTCGCAGTCGTGCTCGGCACAGAGGGGGACGGGCTTGCACCGGACACGATCTCAGACTGTGAGTACACGGTTCGGATACCGATGTCACACGGTGTTGACTCGCTGAATGTGGCGGCTGCGAGCGCAGTCGCGTTCTGGCAGCTGGGCCGCCGCGGACATAGATAACAGGAAAGGGGCAAGATGGTCAGAAAACATTTTCACTTTACAGGCAGGGTGCAGGGCGTAGGATTCCGCTATCGGGCAAAGTATGCGGCAAACGGCATGGGGATCACAGGATGGGCGAAGAATGAGTATGACGGTTCCGTCGAGGTTGAGGCACAGGGAACAGAGGAGGCGATCAACCGGATGCTGGTGATGATCAACCAAAGCGACTACATTGTGATCGACGCCATAGAGACAAGCGAGATACCGCTCAGGACGGATGAGCACACTTTTCGCGTACTTTGAATATATCAGCCGCATCGGATGACGCAAAATATAGATGAAAGTTAAGAAAAGGAGAGTGGGACGATGGTAAAACATGTGATACTGTGGCAGTTAAAAGATGAGCTGTCTGACAGTGAAAAGGCAGAAGTGAAGGCCGGGATCAAGACAGGACTCGAGGCGCTTGAGGGGAAGATTCCCGGGCTTATTGGGATCAAAGTGGAGACCGATCCGCTGGCATCCTCCAATGCGGATGTGATGCTCGATTCCTCATTTGAGAGTGAGGAGGCGCTGAGAGGTTACGCAGTGCATCCGGAGCATGTGGCTGTGGCAGACGGCAGAGTGCGGCCATACACAAAGTCGAGAGTCTGTATGGACTATGAGATCTGAACAGGCGGCGGCTCCGTTTTGTGTGTATACGAAAAAAATTGAAAAAAATTGAAAAAAGTACTTGCTTTTTTAGAGAAACTGTTGTATGCTTTAATAGCTGTCGGTGATACGGCAAGCAGACAGAAGTATATAACAGTTGTGGCTCGTTGGTCAAGCGGTTAAGACGTCGCCCTCTCACGGCGAAAACAGGGGTTCGATTCCCCTACGAGCTGTTTCACAATTTTATATTTTGTGGATACATAGATTATGGCTCGTTGGTCAAGCGGTTAAGACGTCGCCCTCTCACGGCGAAAACAGGGGTTCGATTCCCCTACGAGCTGTTGACTGTTTAAAACAGCCCAACCCATTAACCCATTGAAAACGCTGTGGATACCAGATTCTGGTATTGCAGTGTTTTTTGATTTGTGAAGAGGGAGTATGACACACTGGCACATGCTTTTCTCTGCTTTGATAGACGACGCCATACAATAATTCACATTTTTTTAACGATTATGCGCTTGTTATGTGGTTCGATTTACAGTATAATAATAGTTGATACGTTATTAAGAGGCAGGTAAATTTAATAAGAAAGGGTGTTGTAGATGGGATTAAAGAGTGACGAGAGTATAAAGGAGTTTACGCATAAATATTCAAAAGTGTGCGTGGACAACAACGCCATCGATCCGGATTTGTTTGATGAATATGGTGTAAAGAGAGGTTTGCGTGACAAGAATGGAAAGGGAGTGCTTTCCGGACTGACCAATATTTCGCTGATCAAATCGTCAGAAGAGATAGACGGAAAGAGTGTTCCGTGTGATGGACAGCTTTATTACAGGGGTTACAATATTTATGATCTGGTAAGAGGTTTTCAGAGCGAGGAACGGTTCGGCTTTGATGAATGTGCATATCTGTTGTTGTTCGGAAGTCTTCCAAATACAAATCAGCTGATGGAATTCAAGAAGACATTGGGATACAGCATGACACTTCCCACGAATTTCGTGAGGGATGTCATCATGAAAGCGCCGAGTCATGATATCATGAATTCGCTGACGAAGAGTGTGCTGACACTCGCATCGTATGATGACAGTGTGACAGATATGTCGCTGGATAATGTGCTTCGACAGAGTCTGATGCTGATCAGCGTGTTTCCGATGCTTTCTGTGTATGGATACCATGCATACAATCACTATGAATGTGATGAGAGCCTGTACATACACAGACCGGATCCGAGGCTTTCCACGGCGGAGAACCTGCTCAGGATGTTGAGGCCGGATATGGCCTACACGCCGACGGAGGCTAAGGTGCTTGATGCGGCGCTCGTGCTGCACATGGAACACGGCGGTGGAAACAACTCTACATTCACGACCAGGGTTGTCACCAGTGCGGGGTCGGATACTTATTCTGTCATCGCGGCGGCACTGTCATCGCTGAAAGGTCCGAAACATGGCGGCGCCAACATCAAGGTCGTACAGATGATGGAGGATCTGCGCAGAAATGTGGACGACACGACAGACGAGGACCAGGTGCGCCAGTATCTGTACCGTCTGCTGAATAAGGAGGCATTTGACCGGAGTGGTCTGATCTATGGTATGGGACATGCTGTATACTCGATCTCGGATCCAAGGGCAAAGGTTTTCAAGTCCTTTGTGGAGAAGCTTGCCAATGAGAAGAAGCATCACAAGGATTTCGAACTCTATTCTATGATCGAGCGGCTGGCGCCGGAAGTGATCGCCGAGAAGTGCAGGATCTACAAGGGTGTAAGCGCCAATGTCGATTTTTACAGCGGATTTGTGTACAGTATGCTCGACATTCCGATGGAGCTGTTCACGCCGATCTTTGCGATCGCACGTATCGTCGGCTGGAGTGCGCACCGCATGGAGGAGCTGATCAATGTCGATAAGATCATCAGACCTGCGTACAAGAGTATCGCTGTTCTGAGACCGTATGAGACGCTGAAAGACCGGTCAACGCCCAAACTCGACGGTCAGGATCAGAAGGTATATAAACTTCCTATGAATCAATAGTATTCCATTCGTTCGGTAACTGCACTTTCTGGCTGGATGGAGTATTAGGAAAAATATTCTAAAAAGTTATTGCATTTTGTAAAGTGAAGTGTTAGAATAAATATAAGTTAAATGATGCTAGATGATAAAGAGTGGACTTGCGAGTCCACTCTTTCTATATGCAGCGAGGTGAACAAATGGCGAAAAAGGATTCGTATGAAGAGCGCGCGGAAGCGCTGCTCGTGCCGATCGCAGCTGCGAACGGCTGTGAGATCTATGATGTTGAATATGTGAAAGAAGGAAGCGACTGGTATCTGAGAGCCTATATCGACAAACCGGAGGGGGTAAACATTGCCGACTGCGAGAATGTCAGCCGTGCTTTTTCAGAAAAGCTGGACGAGGAAGATTTTATATCGGATTCCTATATATTAGAGGTATCCAGCCCGGGACTTGGAAGGGCATTGAGGAAGGACAGACATCTGGAAAAGAGCCTCGGTGAGGAAGTGGAGGTCAAAACTTATAAACCGATCGAGCGGCAGAAGGAGTTTATCGGTATCCTCAGATCATTTGACAAGGATACTGTTACAATAGAAACAGAAAATGATTCAGAGACAAAGGATATGGTCTTTGCCAGATCTGATATAGCGGTCATCAGATTGACACTGGATTTTTAGTTTTAGGAGGGTAAAGGAAAAATGAATAAGGAATTAATGGAAGCGCTTAATATTCTGGAGAAGGAGAAAGAGATCAGCAAGGAAACGCTCTTTGAGGCAATTGAAAATTCCCTTCTTACAGCCTGCAAGAATCATTTTGGAAAAGCAGATAATATCACGGTCCAGATCGACAGGGAAACTTGTGATTTCATGGTATATGCCACAAAGGATATCGTCGCGACTTACGATGAGGTCGAGGATGATGTCACACAGATCTGCATTGATGATGCGATCCAGCTCTCAAAAAATGCAGTGATCGGAGATACGATCAACATAGAGATCAAGTCAAAGGAATTCGGGCGCATTGCGACACAGAATGCCAAGAACGTGATCCTGCAGAAGATACGCGAGGAGGAGCGGAGTGTCGTATATAATCAGTTCTTTGAAAAGGAGAAAGATGTAGTTACGGGTATCGTACAGCGCTATATCGGCAGAAATATCAGCATCAATCTCGGGAAAGCCGATGCGGTGCTCAACGAGGCAGAGCAGGTCAAGGGTGAGGAATTTAAGCCCACAGAGCGCATCAAGGTATATATTCTGGAGGTCAAGAACACGCCAAAAGGACCCAGGATCCTTGTCAGCAGAACGCATCCTGAGCTTGTCAAGAGGCTTTTTGAGGCCGAGGTGACAGAGATCAAGGACGGTACGGTTGAGATCATGAGCATTGCCAGGGAGGCGGGCAGCCGGACCAAGCTTGCGGTCAGAACGAACAACCCCAATGTCGATGCGGTGGGAGCGTGTGTCGGCATGAACGGTGCCAGGGTGAATGCGATCGTCGAGGAGCTTCGCGGCGAGAAGATCGATATCGTTAACTGGGATGAAAACCCCGGGAATTTTATACAGAATGCGCTCTCTCCGGCAAAGATCGTAGCTGTGTTTGCAGATCCGGATGAAAAGACGGCAAAGGTCGTGGTACCGGATTACCAGCTCTCGCTCGCTATCGGTAAGGAGGGACAGAATGCACGGCTTGCGGCAAGACTGACAGGATATAAGATCGACATCAAGTCAGAGACGCAGGCAAAAGATGCGGAAGGATTCCGATATGAGGATTACATGTATGACGAGGACGGGGACGTCTACTACGAGGAAGAGTATGAGGAGGGCGAATACGAAGATTCTGAGTACGAGGAGGGAGAGTATGACGACTCCGAATATGATGAATCTGCAGATGCCGGGTATGCGGAGGAGGAATCCGTAGAAAATGAGTATGATGTCTCTGGATCAGAGGCAGAGGATGCTCCATATGAGGAGGAGACAGAAGCGTAAATGGCAAAGAAGATTCCGTTGAGACAGTGTATCGGCTGTGGTGAGATGAAGAGCAAGAAAGAGCTGCTCCGGGTTCTGCGGACAGAGGATCAGGGCATCATTCTGGATACGACAGGCAGAAAGAATGGCAGGGGGGCTTACATATGCCCGGATCCGGAGTGCATGGAGCGTGCGAGAAAGTCAAGAGGGCTTGACCGGGCGTTCAAGATGCCGGTACCTGATGAAATATATGACAGTCTGACAAAGGAGATCGAGTTATTTGAGTAATGTGAATAAGGTATATTCTATGCTTGGACTTGCGATGAAGGCAGGCAAGGTAGTAAGCGGAGAATTTGCAACTGACAAGAGTGTTAAGGGCGGAAATGCATGGCTCGTCATTGTGTCAGAGGATGCGTCGGACAATACCAAGAAGATGTTTTCCAATATGTGTGAGTTTTACGAAGTACCAAGATATTTTTTTGGAACAAAAGAGGAGCTTGGGCATGCGATCGGTAAGGCTATGCGTTCATCTCTTGCAATTACAGATGAAAACTTCGCAAAATCGATCAGGAAGCAGCTGAAACAGTCTGTTGAGAGTGAGGGTGAGGAGGAGTAAAATGGCAAAAATGAAAGTGTACGAACTGGCACAGGAGATCGGCGTAAAGAGCGCAGAGATCCTTGCATTATTAAAAAATAAAGGTATAGAGGTAAAAAGCCACATGAGTGTATTAGAAGACGGACAGGTAGAGGATGTCAGAAAGACGATGAATGCGCCTGCCAAGTCGGAAGAGGCACCTAAGACAACAGAGAAGAGCGAGCCGTCAAAGGCTGCGGCATCAGGGGAGAAGAAGGCGCCTGCCAAGACTGGCGAGGGAGTTGTAAAAAAGAAAAAGAGCATTATATTTGTGAGCAATCCTCACAATTCCAAGATGCCGGGAGGCGCACAGATTCCCAGAAAACCTGTGCGTTCGGAGAAAAAGGCAGCACCCCAGGCTAAGGCAGAGAACGCAGAGGGTAAAAGAACTGTGCCTCAGGCCAGACCAGAGAGTGTAGAGACTGGAAGACCGGCAGCTGCCGCAAAAGCGGAAGCTGTTGTTGAGAAGCCTGTGCAGAGAGCAGCGGAGCCTGCGAATGCAGTTGAAGCCAGGACAGAACAGCCCAAAAGAGAAGAGGCTGTAAGAACACAGCCTGCTGCGAAGACGGAAACGGCAGCCAGAGCAGAAGAATCATCAAAGGCAGCCGCTGTAAGAGCAGAAGAACAAAAACCTGCGCAGAGGGGCGATAACCGGGATACAGGCAGAAACGACGGCCAGCGCCGGAACAGTGGTAATAGAAGTGATGGCCAGCGCCGCGAGAGCAATGGCAGGGGCGACGGTCAGCGCCGTGATGGCCAGAGAAGCTATGACAATAACAGGGGTGACGGCCAGCGCCGCGAGAACAATGGCAGGGGCGACGGCCAGCGCCGTGATGGCCAGAGAAGCTATGACAATAACAGGAGCGACGGCCAGCGCCGTGATGGCCAGAGAGGCTACGATGGCAGGAGCGACGGCCAGCGTCAGGGGGGCAGACCTGGACAGGGCTTTGGCGGCGGCCGGGACAATGACCGCGGACGCGATAACCGGGGTGGTTTCGGAAGCAAAAATTCCGGCAAGAGCGGCGGATTCGTGCCAGAAAGTCCGATCAAGGATGCTGAGAAGCACAGGGATGAGGAAAAGCGCCGTATCAGTCAGGAGAAGGATAAGAGAAACCGCAAAGACCTGATCTACGAAGAGGACAGCGACAATATTAAAAATGTCAAGGGAAAGAATAAGCCGGGCAGGTTCATCAAGCCTGAGAAGAAGGCGTCTGATACCGTTGAGGAGCAGATCAAGGTTATCACGCTTCCGGAGACACTCACGATCAAGGATCTCGCTGACAAGATGAAGATACAGCCGTCGGCTATCGTCAAGAAGCTTTTCCTCCAGGGACAGATCGTGACAGTCAACCAGGAGATCTCATACGAGACTGCGGAGAACATTGCGATAGAGTATGATATTATCTGTGAGCAGGAAGTGAAGGTAGATGTCATCGAAGAACTTCTGAAAGAGGAAGATGAAAAGCAGGAGGATATGGTTCCAAGATCACCTGTTATCTGTGTAATGGGGCACGTAGATCATGGTAAGACATCGCTGCTGGATGCGATCAGAAAAACAAATGTCACCGACAAGGAAGCAGGCGGCATCACTCAGCATATCGGTGCATACACCGTAAATGTCAACGGACAGAAGATCACATTCCTCGACACGCCGGGACATGAGGCGTTCACGGCAATGCGTATGCGCGGCGCCAACTCGACGGATATCGCGATCCTTGTTGTGGCGGCGGACGACGGCGTCATGCCGCAGACGGTGGAGGCGATCAACCACGCGAAAGCGGCAGGCATTGAGATCATCGTAGCTGTCAACAAGATCGATAAGCCGGGGGCAAATATAGAGCGCGTGAAGCAGGAACTCACAGAGTATGGCCTGATCGCGGAGGACTGGGGCGGAAGCACAGTGTTCGTACCTGTGTCCGCAAAGAGCGGCGAGGGTATCGAGCAGCTGCTTGAGATGATCCTGCTGACCGCGGAAGTGCTGGAACTCAAAGCGAATCCGAACAGACGTGCGAGAGGACTTGTGATCGAGGCGGAGCTCGACAAGGGGCGCGGTCCGGTCGCTACGATCCTGGTACAGAAGGGTACATTAAAGGTTGGCGATTTTGTGTCGGCCGGTGCGGCGAGCGGCAAGGTCCGCGCCATGGTGGACGATAAGGGCAGGCGCGTGAAGGAAGCCGGTCCATCCACGCCTGTGGAGATACTCGGCCTTGGCGATGTGCCGAACGCAGGAGAGATCTTCATCGCGCATGAGAATGACAAAGAGGCAAAATATTACGCGGAGACTTTCGTTGCGCAGAATAAAGAGAAGCTTCTTGAGGATACTAAGGCTAAGATGTCCCTTGACGATCTGTTCTCACAGATCCAGGCAGGAAACCTGAAGGAGCTCAACCTGATCATCAAAGCGGATGTACAGGGCAGTGTGGAGGCTGTAAAACAGAGTCTTATGAAGCTTTCCAACGAGGAAGTAGTCGTCAAGTGTATTCACGGCGGTGTCGGCGCGATCAATGAGTCAGATGTCATCCTTGCGTCTGCATCGAAAGCGATCATTATCGGATTTAATGTGCGTCCGGATACGCAGGCGAAAGCTACCGCAGAGCGTGAAGGCGTTGACGTACGGCTTTACAAGGTGATCTATCAGGCGATCGAGGACATCGAAGCTGCGATGAAGGGTATGCTGGATCCGATATTTGAGGAGAAGGTGATCGGTCATGCGGAAGTCAGACAGATCTTCAAGGCATCGGCAGTGGGGAATATCGCAGGTTCTTATGTCCTTGACGGTATATTCCAGAGAGGCTGCAAGATCCGTATCACCCGTGAAGGCGAGCAGATCTACGAAGGTGAGCTTGCTTCGCTCAAGAGATTTAAGGATGATGTCAAGGAAGTGAAAGCAGGATTTGAGTGCGGTCTGGTATTTGAAGGCTTTGACAGCATGCAGGAGCTTGACATCGCAGAGGCATATATCATGGTGGAAGTGCCCAGATAAGAACGTAATGGAGAATAGAGAATGAGAAAGAACAGCGTAAAAAACACCCGTGTGAACGGGGAGGTTCATCGTGTTCTGGCGGAGGTCATAAGGAGCGGGATCAAGGATCCGAGAATCAATCCTATGACCTCGGTGGTATCTGTCGAGGTGGCGCCTGATCTGAAAACCTGTAAGGCATGGGTCAGTGTGCTGGGAGACGAGGAGTCACAGCGGGAGACCATCGAGGGATTGAAGAGTGCAGAGGGATACATCAGAAGCCTCCTGGCAAAGAAGATCAATCTGCGGAATACGCCGGAGATACGTTTTATCCTCGACCAGTCGATCGCATACGGGGTGTCCATGTCCAAAAAGATAGAGGATATCAACCGTGCAGACGAAGAAAGACATGTCAATGACGGCACAGACGGGGACATTTAAGAATAAAAATGAAAAAGTATCTGGGAATATTTGACTTCCCAGATATTTTTGTGTATTATGTACACAGGCGCGAAACTGTTTTCTGTGCCTATATATGAGGAGTTATAAAAGAAATTTATTTTGTAAGGGTAGTGATGATTATGGAAAAAATGAATCTGTTAGAAGAATGTAGAGATGCCGGAAATATTCTTATATCTGGCCATATCAGACCGGACGGGGACTGCATCGGCTCCTGTCTGGCGATGTATCTGTATCTGAAGAAAGCTTTGCCGGAGGCAAGTGTCAAAGTATGTTTGGAGAAGCCCGCAGAGGTATTTCGGTGTATCAAGGGCTTTGATGAGATCGACAGTACGTATGCGGTGGAGGGCGATGTGGATGTGTTCATCGCGCTTGACTGTGAGAAGTCTAGGCTTGGGGAGGCGGAGGAGATCTTTGCCAATGCCAGGAAATGTATCAACATCGATCATCATGTCAGCAATGAGCGGGGGTGCGGCGACGTAAATCATGTGGATCACAGTCTCAGCTCGACAGCAGAGCTCGTGTATGACTTGTTTGACAGGCAGTACATGGACGCGGAGATCGCCAAGGCTGTTTACATAGGGATCGTGCATGACACAGGAATATTCAGATATTCAAATACTTCGCCCAGGACGCTGCGGGTAGCTGCGGAGCTGATCGAGTATGGATTTGAATTTCCGGCGCTCATCGACGAGACGTTCTATGAGAAGACATACGCGCAGAACCAGCTGCTGGGCAGGGCGCTTCTGGAAAGCATCATCTTTATGCATGGCAAATGTATCGTCAGTGCCATTGACAAGAAGACGCTTGATTTTTATAATGCTACCCCGGAGGATCTGGAGGGGATCATCAGTCAGCTCCGCATCACGAAAGGCGTGGAATGTGCCATTTTCATGTATGAGACGGGGAGCCTGGAGTACAAGGTGAGCCTGCGGTCCTGCAGATATGTGGATGTGAGCAGGGTCGCGGTGTTTTTTGGCGGCGGCGGTCATGTGAGGGCTGCCGGCTGTACGATCAATGGGACATTTCATGATGTAGTCAATAACATCTCAAAGCAGATCGAACTGCAGATGGATGAATATGAACAGCGGAACAAAGAGGCAGCAAGATAAGGAAAGGTTCAAATCAAAGAAACTGGCGGTGGAACGTTGATCAACGGTATAATGAATATTTACAAAGAAGCAGGCTATACGTCACATGATGTGGTGGCGAAGCTTCGCGGTATCGTGGGACAGAAAAAGATCGGACACACGGGAACGCTGGATCCTGACGCAGTCGGGGTCCTTCCGGTGTGTTTTGGCAGTGCGACAAAGCTTTGTGACATGATGACGGACAAGAGCAAGGAATATGAGGCACTCATGCGTCTGGGCGTGACTACGGACACGCAGGATATGAGCGGCACGATACTGACAGAGTCTGCCGTCCATGTGAATGGATCTGAAGTGAGGGATGCGGTCATGGGATTCGTAGGCGGATATGAACAGGTACCGCCGATGTATTCCGCACTGAAGGTCAATGGAAAGAAATTATATGAGCTTGCCAGGGAAGGCAGGGAGATAGAGCGTCAGCCAAGACATGTCGACATCACGTTTATCAGGATCACAGGTATGGACCTCCCCGAGGTCAGATTTGAGGTGGGGTGTTCCAAAGGGACTTATATCAGAACGCTGTGCGCAGATATAGGGGATAAACTCGGCTGTGGAGCTGTCATGGCAGAGCTAAAGCGCACGAGGGTTGGCAATTTTCGGATCGAGGATTCTATCAGACTGTCTAAAGTGGAAGAACTGATGCGGCAGGGTGAGTATGAGGATTATATCATACACCCTGACAGTATGTTCATGGAGTATGAGGGAGCCGCTGTAAAGCCTGAGGCCGAAAGTGCACTGTTAAATGGAAATAAGCTCTATCCGCAACAGCTTGATCCTGACAGCCCCGTATTTTTTGCGGATGGGGACAGGATCCGCGTCTATAATGGAAGGCGGGAGTTCAGGGCAGTGTATACATATGTAAAAAGTGAAGGGGTTTTTAAGCCTTTTAAGATGTTTTTGGAATGATTTGCTTGAAGACAGGTGGGAAATGAAGATTATAGAGAACACGGCGGAATTTCATATAGAGGCAGAAACGGCGGTCGCTATCGGCAAATTTGACGGTTTTCACAGAGGCCATCAGAAGCTTCTGGGACAATTAAAGCGACAGCAGGAAAAAGGACTGAGATCAGTTGTATTTACTTTTGTGCCGTCTCCTGCGGCATTTTTCAGCAGGGAGCCGGTCCGGGAGCTTTCCACCCTAGAAGAAAAACGCCGCATATTTGAAAACGCGGAGGTTGATTATCTGGTTGAATATCCGTTTTGCCAGGAAATCGCAGACATGGAACCGGAAACATTTATAAAGGAAGTACTCTCTGACCGGATCCATGCGAGATGTGTGGTTGCCGGAGAGGATGTTTCATATGGAAAATGCGGGGCCGGGGATTATAAACTGTTACAGAGGATGGCGCCCGGCCATGGATATGAGGTCATTTTGATCGAGAAGGTGCTGCACGAGGGGAAAGAGGTCAGTTCTACCTGTGTGCGCGAGGAAGTGGGACTGGGAAATATGGAACTCGCGGCGGAGCTTTTGGGGATGCCTTATCAAGTGAGCGGTGAGATCATACATGGGAGAAAGCTGGGACGCACGATCGGCATGCCGACAGTGAACCTGCAGCCTCCGCAGGACAAACTGCTGCCTCCAAGGGGCGTCTATTATTCTTATGCGTATCTGCACAGCAAAGGCGGGGACAGGCCATATGACGGAAAGAGGCTTGCCGCGATCACGAATATTGGGACAAAACCCACAGTGGACCAGCGTTCCGTGATGGGGGTGGAGACGTATATTTATGATTTTGACAGCGATGTATACGGACAGGAGATGGAAGTCAGTCTGCTAAAGTATAAGAGGCCTGAGATGCGTTTTGACGGGGTTGATGCGCTGAAGGCGCAGATGGCGGCGGATATTGCAGATGGCAGGGAGTATCATGGGCTGTAAACACAGCGCCTATGATTTGCTAGATCCTAAGATGGGTGTGGTTATTGACAGATCAATGTTTAGATGGTATATTAAATCTGTAATTTATATGTAATAAAAATGTAACAAAAGGCGTTTCCATATATCAGAAGAGGATTTGGATCAGGATTATGAACAGGATAAACAGATTAAAGTATACAGGTGTGATCGCAGGGGCAGGTCTTGCAGTCGTCGTGTTTAGCAGCGGCGTATATGCAAACAACGGTTCAAAAGAGACACAGGAGGAGACGGAAGCAGAGATCGAGGTATATTCGCTTGACCTGTCTGAAGACACAAGCGCGTGCAGCCTGGATTTGGAGATAGAGCCGGCATCATTGGAAGAGGACAGTCAGAGTGAGCCGGAGCGTGATGCAGTACTGTCGGCTGGTGCAGGTGATGTCCTGGACAATGAAGAGAGCGGCCTGAAGGAGGGCGCTGAGCCTGATACGGCATCGTCCCAGGAGGAGATCGGATTGTCAGCCGGTGTGGGAAGCATATTTGAGCAGGCGGGCACAGAGACAGGGGACGACGCTGCTCAGGCACGCAATATGGAGACGCAGGAAGAAGTGCAGGAGCAGACAGAACCTGAGAAACATTGGGGTTATACAAATCTTGGTATAGCCCATGTCGACAACCATTTGAATATCAGGGAGGAGCCGAACGAGAGCGGGAAGCTGATCGGTAAGCTTTCCAAGGATGCGGCCTGTGAGATCCTGGGAATCGACGATAACGGCTGGGCGCATATCAAGTCCGGCAAGGTGGAAGGCTACTGCAGCACCGAGTTTCTGTATCTCGGGGATGAGGCGGTCGCAAGAGGTCACGAGGTAGCCTCCATGATTGCTATCGTCAATACACAGACGCTCAAAGTAAGAGGGGAGCCCAACACAGATTCCATCGTGATCACGCTCATACCGCAGGAGGAAGAGCTTGAGGTAGTTGAGGTTATGGATAATGGATGGATCAAGTTTTTGCTTGATGACGAGGAGGCGTATGTTTCTGGTGATTATGTCGATGTGGAGGAGCGCCTCGAGAAGGCGGTGACGCTTACCGAGCTCAAATATGGGCAGGGTGTGTCGGATGTCCGTGTCGATATGGTGCAGTATGCAAAACAGTTTGTCGGTAATCCGTATGTCTGGGGAGGAACCAGCCTTACAAACGGTGCAGACTGTTCTGGTTTTACGATGAGCATTTATAAAAAATATGGCGTGAGTCTGCCGCATCATGCTGCTTCGCAGGCGCAGATGGGAACTAGGATAGATTTCGGCTCCGCACAGCCGGGAGACCTGGTGTTTTATGCGAAGAATGGCAGTATCAACCATGTTGCGATGTACATAGGCAACGGGCAGGTGATCCATGCATCAAGTCCGAAGACCGGCATCAAGATCTCCACCTGGAATTATCGTACACCGGCATGCATCAGGAGATATCTGTCGAATTAGGGTTCTTAGAAAAAGAAGGTTTATAGATTTGGGATATTGTGTACACGGAGGCGCAGTATGAAAAAAATATATAAACGATTATTGAGCATATTGCTGGTGGCGTTTATCCTGATCGGAGGGATCACAGCTGATTCTATGTTGTCCTCCGCTTCTGGCGCGAAAGCAGGAAAAATGGAGGTTCATTATATTGACGTGGGGCAGGGGGATGCCACCCTTGTCACATGTGATGGACATGCCATGCTGATCGATGCGGGTGATTATTCTAAGGGAACAGCGATCCAGAATTACCTGCAGAAGCAAAAAATAAAAAAGCTTGATTACCTGATCCTGACACATCCCGATTCGGATCACATTGGGGGAGCGCCGGTCATTATCACGAAATTTGAGATCGGCAGAGTCTTTGTATCTAATTATGAAAAGGATAATAAGACCTACCAAAAGCTGATACAGGCGTTGGACAATAAACGTTTGAAATATACAACGCCAGAGACCGGGACACAGTATGCTCTGGGAACAGCAAAGATAACAATACTGGCGCCCAATAATGTCTATGACAATCCAAATGATGCCTCAGTCGCCCTGATGCTCCAAAATGGAAAAAATAAATTCCTGTTTACCGGAGATGCCGGGGAGGATGCGGAGCAGGATATACTGGAGACTGACATAGATCTTTCAGCGGATGTCTACAAGGCGGGACATCATGGCAGCAGTACGTCCACTTCTCAGGATTTCTTTGAGGCTGTCAGTCCTTCCTGCGCGGTCATCAGCTGCGGCGAGGACAATTCCTACGGGCATCCGCATGCGGAGACGCTGAATACGTTTCGGATGAACGGCGTCAAAGTATACAGGACGGATGAGGACGGTACCATTATAGCCACATCCGACGGAAAAGAGATAACGTTTAATGTTCCTGCTTCGGAGACCTGGAGATCCGGAGAACCGAACGGAAACGGTTCTGTCTGGAAAGCGCCGGATCAGAAAAGTGAGACAGAGAAGATCACGTATGTGCTGAACACAAAGACCAGGAAATTTCATAGGACCTCCTGCAGCTCTCTGCCTATAGCAAACCGGAAAGATTCATCAGAGAGCAGGGAAAATATCATAGCACAAGGCTATGAGCCCTGCAAGAGATGTAATCCTTAGAGACGGATGTGAAAATATTAATATATATATTATTATATATAGAAAGGCGGGATAAAATGTTTTCTGTAAAAGTGTTAAAGGCAAACGGAGAGACAAAATTTGTAGGGCGTGGCGAGGAGGAAGTGTATCTGGTGGCGACGTCAAAGTACGAGGAAGGCGACCAGATCATTCTCGAGTACAGCGGGGAACCGAGATATTTTGTTTTTCAGGCAGATGATGCCATGGGGCCGGCGCTGATCTTCGTGAAAGGCATTGTTCAGGTAAAGGTTCCGTTTGGCGAGGCAAGGCGCGGTTATTCGCCAAAGGCCTTCGGGGGCAGCTGTCACTATATCTATGCGCGTTTTGCATCGAGGGAGGAGATAGAGGCATACAGGAATCAGGCGCTGAATGTGTATGACTGTCATGAAAATGTAAATTCTTATCCGCATGCGTCCGCAAATGTAGAGACGAGGAATGAGGCAGTTTTTGCAGCCAGAAATGCGATCGATGGTGTAAAGGCAAACAGTTCGCATGGTGAATGGCCTTATGCGTCATGGGGGATCAACCGGGATCCGAAGGCGTGTCTGAAGATTGATTTTGGAAATGCGATCGAGACGGATAAGATCGTGGTGTATCTGAGAGCAGATTTTCCGCATGACAACTGGTGGAAACAGATGACTTTCGCGTTTTCGGATGGAAGCGTAGTGACGGGAGATCTGGAAAAGCTTGCCACAGGACAGACGATCTCTTTTGAGAAGCGAACTGTCACATGGGTGGAAGTGAAAGAGCTGATCAAGGCAGAAGATGAATCTCCATTCCCTGCCCTGACGCAGATCGAAGTATATGGCAGAGCGGCGGAAAAGGGAGGGAGTGCCAGATGAACATAACGATCACGGGAAATCTCGGAAGCGGCAAGTCCAGTGTGGCGAAAATATTGAAAGAGAAAGGATATGAATACTCCTCGACAGGCAATGTATTCCGGCAGCTTGCCATGGAAAAAGGATTATCTGTTGAGGAGTTTAATAAGCAGGTCAATGAGGCGGCAGGCAGGGGAGATCATTCCGTGGACAAGATGATCGACGACACGACGACCAGGATCGGTGAAGAACGGGATAAGGTCGTGTTTGACTCGCGCCTTGCCTGGCATTTTGCACCGAAGAGCTTTAAAGTGTTTATTATCACGGACATTGACGAGGCAAGCCGCCGTGTGTTCCATGACAGTCTCCGCGCAAACTCAGAGACTTATGAGTCGCAGGATGCCTGCAGAAAAGCGCTGATCAACCGGCAGAAGCTCGAGACTGTGCGGTATAAGGAAGTCTATGACATTGACTACTATGATATGGGCAATTACAATCTGGTCATCGAGAGCACGAATGCGTCGCCGGACGAGATCGCACAGGAAATACTGGATAAAATGACAGATTATCAAGATGGCGTCTTTGAGAAGATAATGGAACTGAACCCTTCTTCGATCAAAAGGACTGGCCTCGCGGACGTCAGGCAGTCCGGTATGGTGGAAGTCTCTGAAAAATGCGGCGTTTTTACATTGACGGCAGGGAGAGACAGGCTTGATGAGGCGGTCGCGCGGGGGGATAAATTTGTGTCAGTCAGCGTCTCTGTTTCCGAGGAAGACGGAGAAGACAGCTTTATGAATTTTGCCAATATGGTCAGATAAGTGTCAGGGAATGAAGGGATTCTTTCAGAACTGAAAAAATCTGTATGCAACAGAAAGAATTCTGGCTGCATACAGATTTTTTATGTGATAAGATATTATTTCGTGATCTCCATAAAGGCGTAATCCTTCAGAACACTGTTCCAGATCTTGTACGCGCGGCTGTTCTCATGAACGTAGTGATCCGCGCTGTATTCCGGCCGAATCGCGTTGTCCGCACCCATCAGGTGTTCCGTGATGTTGATGAAACCCCAGCCGTTCTGTGCACAGACATCCTGCAGGAGAATATTTGCGGACTGGATGTTTGCATTGTTCAGCCTGCCGTTGTTGACATCAGCCATGACGCATGGGATCGAGATCACATAGACTTGCAGTCCCGGTGTCTTGGCAGTGATCCTGCTGATCAGTGTCTGGAGATCGGACACAAACTGTTCTGGTGTACTGTTGGTCAGATCGTTCATGCCATAGCAGATGAACATCTTTGACACATTGGGGATCTGTGACACAGAATCCTCGATGTACTGAACCTGGCCGTTATAGACTGGCATGATGTTGGCGTGGGCAGTGAGGGCATTGCCGGAAATAGCCGCCTTGGCAGAGCAGCTCACCCTCGCAAGGAAGTGCGTGGAATCAGATGCGATGGAATCGCTGTGGGTACGGCAGTAATCCCTGAATCCGACAGTGAGTGAGTCGCCCACAAACACAGAATCTGCAAAGAAAGCATTTTCGGAGATGATGCCGCTGGACACGATCTCGTTGAACTCCTGCTCGTCCATACTGCCGTTGGTAAAGCTGTCTACAAGGTAAAGGTTCAACCGTGTCGTGAGACTTTCCGAGAGATTTTCGTTCGGCAGCGCCGCTCCCGTGATCGGCTGTATGACAGAAAAAGAAGGCATATATGCCATCTCCTCAGCATATACTGTTGATGGAGTTAAGATCAACATGCAGATAAAAAGCGCGATCACTGAATTGGTGTATTTTTTCATGGCCTTAAAGCTCCTTTCATAATAAAAACATAATAAGCAGCCCTGATCAAATAGTAATCAGGATCTATGTCTCATACATAGTTCCTGAACAGAAACCTAAGTCTTAACAATTCTTCCACTATTATAAATGCAGATGGCAATTTATTCAATACTAATTTAAAAAAATATTTCATTTTTATTTTACAGCACGAAAAAAACGTAACAAATATTGTCGAATAATTTCGAAAATGTTACCGATAAATTACGAAGTTGTTTAAAAAATATTATATGCAAGGAGCTGTAGAAAAAAATATGCGTCACCAGAAAATATTTTTGTGCAGAGAATGCGGCACGCTTGATTACGCGGAACAGAAATGTTCAAAATGCGGGAGCATTGAGATCGACAGGGCAGATATAGAATTTTTATTGTTTGGCATCAGCGCATTTCAACGTCCGGTCATGCCGGTTTTATCGGCTGGAATCCATGCCATAGAAAAATTTGGATAGAACAGATGGAATAAAATTATCAGAAAACATTGACTATTGTACAAAATGGATATAAAATTATAAATAGCTGTATTGTGTCAAAGGAAGGCACAATGCGAAAAAACGTAAGATTAATTGAAATGGAAGGGGTGCCCTGCATGGCTGAGGAATTCAATTTAGACGGAATGGTGGACATATATATTTATGAGAATGGCCAGCTTTTGGAAAATCTTGAGGAGATCGTACTGGAGACGAAGGACGATGATGCGTTTGATGAGAACAGCATCAATGAGATCTTTCGGATCATGCACACGATCAAAGGTTCTTCGGGTGTCATGATGTATGACAATATTATGAAAGTGTCTCATAAACTAGAGGACATATTCTACTACCTGCGCGAGAATATCGGCATTGAGGAACCGCACATGGAACTCACGGATATCGTGTTCCAGGTTTTGGACTTTATCAATGGGGAAATGGAGAAGATCAAAGACGGAAATGATCCGGATGGCGATAATACACAGCTGATCGACCTGATGGAAAAATTCCTTGTGAAATTAAAAGGTGTGATCGATTCTTCCGGCGGAAACAGTGGGGACAGGGAGCCCAAGGCAGCGGCGTCCGCGCCTGCGGCGGCTTCCTCAGACATGGCTCTGGGACCCAACCAGTTTTATATCGCGCCGCAGTCGTCGGGCGATGCGAAATGTTTCCGCATCAAGATCACATACCATGAGGACACACAGATGAGCAATCTGCGTGCGTATTCTGCTACATATGCCCTGAAGGAGTTTACGGAGGATGTCCACTATACGCCGGAGGATATTCTCACAGATGAGAATTCGTCGGACGTGATACTGGCGGACGGATTTAAGATGCTTGTCAGAGGCGATTTCACGGTGGATAAGCTTCATGAACTTCTGGATACGACTTCTGAGATAAGCAATATCGAGATCGATGAGTGCTCGAATGCGGAATTTGAGCATGGTTTTTCGGGCGAACCCATACAGGAAGAGAGCAGTGTGACGCCAGCAGAAGCTTCGGAGGAAAAGAAGAAGGAGGCTGAACCAGAACCTCAGCCAGGTGATTATGTCATCCAGAAGGAAGCCGGCAAGGCGAAGCAGATCACCAAGAAAAAGAAAAAAGAAGTAAAACAGGCGTTTATGAGCGTCAACATTGACAAGATGAATATGCTGATGGACCTGATGGGCGAGATGGTCATTGCGGAATCGGTCGTGCTGCAGAATCCCGACCTGCAGGTGCCGAATCTCGATCTGACAAACTTCCAGAAGGCTGCGTCACAGCTGTCAAAGATCACGACCGAGATGCAGGAACTGATCATGTCGATGCGCATGATGCCGCTGACGAACACATTCCAGAAGATGAACAGGACTGTGTTTGATATGTCGAGAAAACTCGGGAAAAATATTGAGTTTGAGATGATAGGCGACACGACGGAAGTGGATAAGAACATCATAGAAAATATATCAGACCCGTTGATGCACCTTGTCAGGAATTCGGTCGATCACGGTGTTGAGATGCCGGAAGAGAGGGTCGCTGCCGGTAAGACGGAGCCTGCAAAGGTCACGCTCGAGGCGAAGAATGAGGGCGGTAAAGTATGGATCTCCGTGAGGGATAACGGAAAAGGGCTCAACAGGAACAAGCTCTATAAGAAAGCGTGGGAGAATGGCATCCTTCCTGACAACCGCGTGGAGAGCGATTATACAGATAAGGAGATTTTCCAGTTTATCACGTACCCCGGATTTTCGACAAAGGAGAAAGTCACGGAGTTCTCCGGGCGCGGCGTGGGGATGGACGTCGTAGTAAAGAATATCCAGAAGATCGGCGGAGTGCTTGACATTGATTCGGTCGAGGGCGAAGGTACTACGATGACGATGAAGATACCTCTGACGATGGCGATCATAGACGGTATCGTCATGAGAAACGGCAATATGAAGTTCGTGATGGAAACCGGTGCGATCAAGCAGTTTATCCGCGTGACAGACGATCAGCTGATCCATGAGCCGAACGGCGAGGAATATGTCATGATCCGTGGCGAATGTTATCCGATCCTCAGACTGAGTCAGAAGTATGACCTGGAGGACGCCGTGACAGATGTCGAGGACGGCGTGATGCTCCTGCTTGAATATGAAGGAAACACACTCTGCGTACTGATAGATGAACTGATCGGAACACAGGAGATCGTGGTCAAGCCGATACCGCCGTATGTAAAGAAGGTACATGGCATATCAGGATGTACACAGCTCGGTGACGGCAGTATCGCATTGATACTTGATGTGAGTGGGCTGATGCAGGACTGACGATCTATAAGATTACATAGAGGCAGTAGGATGAATGGAGGATGACTACATGGATGCAGATCGTAAGAAATTTTTAGAGGAAAAAGGATTTGATGTAGATGGTACGATGAAGCGTTTTTTGAACAATGAAAATCTGTATCTGAAATGTCTTAGAAAATTTCTTGATGATGCGAGTTATGACAAACTGAAGGAGGCTTACGAGAAGGGAAACTGCAAGGAAGCCTTTGAGGGGGCGCATACGATGAAAGGATTTGTATCGAATCTTGGGATCAACGAGATGTATCACCTGCTGATACCGATGGTGGAGAAGCTGAGAGTCCAGGACATGAATCTTGATGATGAGATGAAACGTCTGGCGGCGCTGTATGAAGAAACCTACAAGGTCATAGAGGAACTTTGACCGGTACTGCCGGCAGGCATCAGTGAAAGGCAGGGATACCATATGGCAGATAAGACAGAGTGGGTTGTGGACGGATTTCAGTTTGGAACGCAGCAGGATGCGGAGCTTGCCCAGAATGAATGGCTCCGCATCGAGCGGCTTGAAGAAAAACTGGATTACCAGAATTATGAGATGGTGGAGGCAGTATACAAAAAGGCACTGAACAACCGTGTGTTCAAGACGCCGGTAGGCTATGATTTTCTCAAAAGGCTTCAGCGGATATTGCAGGAAAATCCGCTGCCCGGCGAGGAGATCGCCAATATCCCTGTATATGGTGTTTACAGTATGAGGGAAAGTGCCAGCCAGACAGTGGAGAGGATACAGGCAAGCCGTAAGCCTGTCAAAAAAGAGAAGCCGAAACAGGAATTTTTCAGCAGAAAAACTTCAATACTAATAAATATCGGACTGCTGGCACTGGTGATCGTCATGTTTGTGATATCGACCACAAGTTCTAATCCGACGGTTTTAAATTATGAAAGCGTGCTCCAGAATCGATATTCGGAGTGGGAACAGCAGCTGTCCGACAGGGAACAGGTGATCAGAGAGAAAGAGAGAGAACTGTTGATCGCTGAGTAAGATGAGGATATGGTTTTGCTATGAATAAGCTTAAAGTACTTGTGGTGGATGATGAGAGCAGGATGCGCAAGCTTGTGAAGGATTTTCTGGTAAAGCAGAATTATGAGGTGCTGGAAGCCGGCGACGGAAGTGAGGCACTTGACATCTTTTTTGAGAATCAGGATATCGCGCTGATCATATTGGATGTGATGATGCCCAGAATGGACGGCTGGCAGGTCTGCAGGGAAGTGAGGAATTATTCAAAGGTGCCGATCATCATGCTGACAGCGCGTGCAGATGAGCGGGATGAACTGCAGGGTTTCCAGCTGGGAGTGGATGAGTATATCGCCAAACCGTTCAGCCCCAAGATACTGGTGGCGCGCGTGGAGGCGATCCTGCGCAGGACGAACCAGATGACAGAGGAAGAAGTGCTCTCCTACGGCGGGATCTCGATCGATAAGGCGGCCCACGTTGTTGCGATCGACGGGAAAGCGGTCGATCTGAGTTATAAGGAATTTGAGCTGTTGACATATTTTATGGAAAACAAAGGGATCGCACTGTCGAGAGAGCGAATACTGAACAGTGTGTGGAATTACGATTATTTTGGCGATGCCAGGACGATCGACACCCATGTAAAGAAGCTCAGAAGTAAGCTGGGTGAAAAAGGAGATATGATCAAGACTGTCTGGGGAATGGGGTACAAGCTGGAAATATGAAGCATGTGAAAAAGAAGACCGTCATGTTTTTCAACAGACATTCCATCAAGCAGGAGATCGCACTGGTTTTTATTGCGGTGATGGCGGGGACGATCGTGCTCTGCTGGATCATCAACAATATTTTTCTGGAGAATTTTTATATCCAGAATAAAAAAAATGCCATCAAGGATGCGTACTACAGGATCAACGAAGTGGTGACATACGGTGACATATCGTCGGATGCGTTTCGTCTGGAACTGCGAAAGACCTGCGATATGTACAACATCGGACTGCTGGTCATCGATGCCGCGTCGGACACCCAGATATCCAGCACGAGGGACGTGGACAAACTGCAGCGCAGGCTTTACGATAATTTTTTTAACCCGGGCAATGACATTGCGTATCTGGATGAAGGCAGCAGCTATTATATGGCAAAGGCTATGGACCAGTCCACCAATACAGAGTATCTGGAAATGTGGGGGCTCCTTGACAATGGAAATCTGTTTCTGATACGTTCTCCGATCGAGAGTATACGTGACAGTGTGAGTCTGTCCAACCGCTTTCTGGCTTATGTGGGTGTGATCGCGGCATTGATCAGTGCGGTATTGATCTGGTTTGTGACGACAAGGATCACAAGGCCGATCATGGAACTGAAGAATATCTCTGAAGAGATGACAAAACTCAGGTTCGAGACCAAATACGAAAGCCGGGGGCAGAATGAGATAGACCAGCTCGGAGAACACATGAATGAATTGTCCAGTACACTGGAGAGGACTATATCGGAGCTGAAGACCGCAAACAACGAACTGATGCGGGATATAGAGAAAAAAGAGCAGATCGATGAGATGCGCAAAGAGTTTCTGTCCAATGTTTCCCACGAACTGAAGACACCGATCGCGCTGATACAGGGATACGCCGAGGGTCTCAGGGAAGGTATCAATGACGATGATACCGAGAGCAGGGATTTTTATTGTGATGTGATCATGGATGAAGCCGGGAAAATGAACAATATGGTCAGGAAACTGTTAGACCTGAACCAGCTGGAATTTGGCAATGATGTGGTTACCATGGAACGGTTTGACATTACGGCGCTAATCAGAAACTTTATCGTTTCCGCAGAGATCCTGATCAGCCAGAATGATGTGAAGGTGAGAGTTGATGAGGCTGCGCCGATCTATGTGTGGGCGGACGAGTTTAAGACTGAGGAGATCGTGAGGAATTTTTTCAGCAACGCGATGAATCACACAAACGGGGATAAGATCATTGAGATCAAATATAGACTGATCGAAGAAGAACATGCCAACAGAGTGCGGATCAGTGTATTCAATACAGGTGAGCCGATACCAGAAGAGTCCCTTCCTCATATATGGGAGAAATTTTACAAGGTAGATAAGGCGAGAACGCGTGAATATGGGGGCAGCGGAGTTGGATTATCCATCGTAAAGGCGATCATGGAATCCATGAATCAACGTTACGGTGTTATCAATTATACCAATGGCGTCGAGTTCTGGTTTGAACTTGAAACCAAATAAAACGGAGGTGTCGGTTTTGAAAAAGGGGAAAGTAATAGGGCTTCTGGCTATGTCGGCAGCATTGCTGACAGGGTGTGTGGACCATATGCCGGAGCTCACGGCAGAACAGTCGGATATCATTGCGGAATATGCAGCCGGACTGCTTTTGAAATATTCCTCCAACTATAGTTACAAAATTGTGAGCGAGGAGGAAGTGGCAGCCGCGATGGCAGGCAGGCAGGAAGACTCTGAACCGGAGACGGAAAAGGAGACAGAGACAGACGAGGTGCAGACGGGTGAGGAGCCGGATCAGAATGCGCCGCTGCCAGATGATGGCACGCAGCCTGCGGAGGAGGAGACAGAGCAGGTACAGTTTGTGGCGGACCTTGATTTTGCGGCAGAGCTCGGGATCGATGATCTGATCATCAGGTACCAGTCGTTTGAGATATGCAGTTCGTATCCGGAGGGCAATTCGGGATTCAGTGTGGACGCAGCCCAGGGCAAAAAGCTGCTGGTGATGCATTTTGACATGGAAGGTCTGCCGGAGGAAGATGTAGACTGCAATTTGTTTGACTATGACATTAAAATGCGGGTGAATATCAACGATACAGTATCGGCTAACGTGCTGAGTACACTGATCCCCAACGATCTTGCCTCCTATATTGAGGTGGTGCCTGCGGGAGAGCGTATTGATGTAGTGGCGGTCGCGCAGATCGATGACATGACAGAGGAAGAGATCCAGACCCTGGTACTGAGGGCTTCTTCAAAAGGGCAGTCCTGCACGGTAATGTTAAAGTAATAGACGCGAGCAGTGATGCGAAGTGAATGAAAAAATGAAAAATTTAATGAAAATATTTGTAATTATTCATATATATATGTTATAATTAGTAAAAGATAATTGCTCTATACAGCAGTGGGATAAAGAGATTGGAAATGTGCAGGCATGTTTTTGATCATCTGGTAGAATGGAGGTTTAATATGGAGACTAAGATTCTCTTGGAAAACGGAACAAATGAGCTGGAAGTGTTAGAATTTGTGGTGGATGGAAATTCTTACGGTATCAATGTGGCAAAGATCAGAGAGATCATTACCTATTCACCTGTGACACCGGTACCGAATTCACATCCGAGCGTGGAAGGCATTTTTATGCCGCGTGATGCGATGATCACGGCGATCGATCTGCGCAATTGTCTGCAGCGTGGCCAGTCCCAGCCGGGCGGTTTGTTCATAATCACAAGTTTTAATAAACTTGACATTGCATTTCATGTTGACGCGGTAATCGGCATTCACAGAGTTTCGTGGGTTGATATTATTAAACCGGGGGCTACGGTGACATCGGCGGAAGATGGCATCTCAACAGGGATCATCAAGATTGATGGAAAGATCATTATCATATTGGATTTTGAAAAGATCATTACAGATATCAATCCTGAGACAGGACTTAAAGTGACAGAGATCGAAGCATTGGGGTCAAGGGAAAATTCTGAAGTTCCCATTTTGATAGCGGAGGATTCATCACTGCTCAGAAAGCTCATCATCGATTCATTGAAAAAAGCAGGATATGATAATGTCATCAAAGCCGAGAATGGTGAGGAGGCTTGGGAGTACATAGTAAAATGCAGAGATGCAGGTACACTGGATAAGGATGTCCATCTCTTGATCACAGATATTGAGATGCCGTTGATGGATGGACACCGCCTGACGAAACTTGTCAAGTCAGATGATGCGACAAAGCACATTCCGGTAATCATCTTCTCTTCCCTTGTCAATGAGGAGATGAAGAGAAAAGGAGAAGATCTGGGTGCTGATGCACAGTTATCAAAACCCGAGATCGGAAATCTTGTTAAGGTTATTGATCAACTGCTTGGAAGATAAGGTTTTTCTTCTGTGCATAAAAAGATAGAGCCGGGATAGAATGCCCGGCTTTAGCAAGTTAGGAGACAAGATGGGGATCGAGGAGAAACATAAATTATTATCAGAGAAGATCGCGGATGCGGACATGGTACTTGTGGGTATCGGTGAGGAATTCAATGAGGATTTTAGTGATATCGGCAGGTTTCCACACCTTATGTCTGCGCTGGAAGAGGTTGATATTGACCAGACACTTGAATGGACAGTGCCGTTTCTGGAACATCGTTTTCTGACTGAGCACAAGGATGGCAGACTTGTTGAGGCATATCAGAACCTCTATGAGATGGTCAGGGATAAAAATTATTTTGTGATAACGACATGTATAGACGAGAATATCAGGAAGGCTGCGTTTGATCCGGAGAGAGTGGTCGAGCCATGTGGAAATCATGAGATGCTCCAATGCAGTGACAAGTGTTGCAGTGAACTGTATCCTTCAAAGGAATTTTCGGATCTGGTCAGACAGGCGATACTGGACGGAGTGGGGCTGGACTCCCTCGAGATTCCCAGGTGTCCTGTCTGTGGAAAGCCATTGGCCTACAATAATATTCTGTGTGAGCAGAATTATGTGGAGGATGGATATCAGAAGCAGTGGGAGAAATATACAAAATGGCTGCAGCGGACACTCAACAAAAAGCTCTGCATTCTTGAACTGGGAGTGGAATTAAATCTCCCCAATATCATCAGATGGCCGTTTGAAAAAGTTGCGTTTTATAATCAGAAAGCAATTTTTTTCAGGGTGAATGCTTCGTTATTCCAGATGACTGAGGAATTGAGCGACAAGGGAATTAGCATAGAGATGAATGCGGTTGACTATTTGCGGGAATATGGGCATTCATAAGTAAAACATGATCTCAGAGGAGGGACCAATCATGGAAGAACCAGTGATAGCAGGAGAAACGACAGAAGGGGAGGATTCGGCGATGTCTTTAAATGAGCCGTCTCTGATGGATGAGATCAATATTGATTCACTTGAGATACCGGAAGCACCCGACCTGGAAATACCTGATCTGGAGATGCCGGATTTAGATCTCTCTGATTTGGACCTGTCAGATATTGTGATGCCGGGAAATGAGCCGGGTATGGCTGAGCAGACGCCGCAATCGGAAGGGATCGGTACGCAGCTGCCAGCCATGTCAGATGCCGGGGAAGTATTCAGTTTGGAGGATGTAGAGATGCCGGGGGCAGATAGCGAACTTAAATTAGAAGATTTTGAGATACCAGAAATGTCAGCGGAGGAGCCTTTTGGGGGAAATGATCTGAGTATTGACGGACTTGATCAGGCGATCCAGTCAGAGACAGAGCTTCAAATGGCAGGAGAGTTGAATATTGACGAATTTGCGTTTGATAATATCAGCGCCGGGATCGGGGATCCAGGGGAGGAGATATCTGATCTGGCACTTTCAGATGACGCTGAAGGCGAGAATGATGTATCGATCGGCATGGACGATAATCTCGAAGATGTCCTGAATATGCTTGATGATGATGCGGAGCTTGCTGAGATCAATGATATGCTCAAAAAATCGGACAACAATGAGCCGATACAGGATGATATGATGGATCTGCTGCATCAGATGGCAGATGATGAGGCTGCGTCAGTCAATGCAGGTATCAAACGTGCGGATGACGATGATGACGGAGTTCCGCTTCCAGAGCTTTCCCAGCTCACGCCTGAGCCGGTTGACGATGAGCCAAAGAAGAAGGAGAAGAAAGCGGCTAAAAAGAAGAAAAGTAATAAGGACGATGCGGTCACGGATGCAGAGAAGCCAAAAGAACCGGGTAAGCTGAGCAAATTTTTCAATCTGTTGACAGAGGAGTATGTGCCGGAACCGACGGAGGAGGAGCTTGCGGCCGAGAAGGAAGCGAAGGCGGCGAAGAAACAGGAAAATTTGACAAAAAAAGAAGAGCAAAAGCTCGCTAAGGAGGAGGCAAAAAAGGCTAAGGCTGAGGAGAAGGCGGCTGCAGACAGGGCAAAGCAGGAAGCGGCTGCCCAGAAGAAGAAAGAGAAGCTTGCCAGGAAAGAGGCAAAGAAGGCAAAACTTGCTGCGGAAGCGCCAAAGAAACGGATACCGCCAAAAAAGCTTGCTGTTGCGGCCGCTTTTGGCGTTTCGGTGGGCGGCGCCATTGTACTGGCGTCGAATATCCTCTCGACACAGGGATTTCTGCAGACAGCGCAAAATGCATATTATGATGGCGATTATAAGACAGTGTATGAGGCGACATATGGTATGGAGCTGGACGACAGCGAATCCGCAGGATTGATCAAGGCGAGAAGCGAAGTGATCTTTAAAGTGCAGCGATGGTATGACTCCTACCAGACCAACATAAAAATGGGACGTGAAGTGGAGGCGCTTGATGCGCTGCTGCGGGGGATCACGGCTTACGACAGCGTAAATGCGGATGCGGAAAAGTATGGTGTGGTGTCGGAGGTTGATGCGGTCAAGACAAATATTTTAAACACGCTTGCGGAAAAGTACGGTCTTGATGAGTCGCAGGCAAGAGCGATCATAGCCAACCAGGATCCACTTTCCTACACGATCGCGCTCAATGATGTCATAGCGGGCAATTAAACGAAAGGCAGGGACACATGATAGCGATAATCGATTATGATGCCGGAAATATAAAGAGTGTGGAAAAGGCACTGATGGCTTTGGGCGAAACGGCTGTGATCACAAGGGACAGGGAAAAGATACTGAATGCCGACAAGGTGATCCTGCCGGGCGTGGGCGCTTTTGGGGATGCCATGGAAAAGATCAGGAGATATGGCCTGGAGGAGATCATCCGGGAAGTGGCGGTTCAAAAGAAGCCGTTTCTCGGGATCTGTCTGGGGCTGCAGCTGTTGTTTGAGTCCAGCGAAGAGACGCCGGGGGTAAAAGGTCTTGGGATACTGAAGGGCAAGATCACAAAAATACCAGATGATATGGGGCTTAAGGTGCCGCAGATCGGATGGAACTCTCTGAAATTTCCCAATAAGGGCAGGCTGTACAGGGGCATTCAGGAGGATGCCTATGTGTATTTCGTTCACTCGTATTATCTGCAGGCGGAGGATCCACAGATCGTGACAGCGACGACCGAGTATGCGGCACATATTCATGCTTCTGTAGAAAAAGAGAATGTGTTCGCATGCCAGTTTCATCCAGAGAAAAGCTCTGAGGTGGGGCTGCAGATCCTGAAGAATTTTGTGGCGCTGTAAAAGTATGGATGCCCGGATGGAGGAAATGAATGATTACAAAGAGGATTATTCCATGTTTGGATGTCAACAACGGCAGAGTGGTCAAAGGCGTCAATTTTGTCAATCTGGTCGATGCGGGTGATCCGGTTGAGATCGCGGCGGCCTATGACAGGGCGGGGGCGGATGAGGTTGTTTTTCTGGATATCACAGCCTCGTCGGACAATCGTGCCACGAAGGTGGACATGGTGCGCAGAGTGGCTGAGAAGGTGTTTATCCCCTTTACGGTCGGCGGCGGCATCCGCACGGTGGATGATTTCAGGGCAATACTTCGGGAGGGCGCTGACAAGGTCGCAGTGAACAGCGCAGCGATCATGAATCCGTCACTGATCAGGGAGGCAGCTGATAAGTTTGGCAGCCAGTGTGTGGTGGTCGCGATCGATGCGAAGAGACGCTCGGATGGAAGCGGCTGGAATATTTATAAAAATGGCGGTCGGATCGATATGGGGATCGACGCGGTAGAGTGGGCAGTCAGGGCAGACAAACTCGGCGCAGGGGAGATCCTGCTCACGAGCATGGACTGCGATGGGACAAAAAATGGTTATGATATCGAGCTCACCAGGGCGGTATCCGAAAATGTATCCATACCGGTCATTGCTTCCGGCGGTGCCGGAAAGCTGGAACATTTTTATGATGCCTTTGCAAAGGGACGGGCGGACGCGGCGCTGGCAGCTTCGCTGTTCCACTTTAAAGAGCTGGAGATCAGAGAGGTCAAAGAGTATCTGAGAGACCAGGGTGTTTCCGTGCGATTGTGATGTGCACGACATAGGACAGGTATATAAAGGAGAAATGATTATGGCGATGTTGACAGGTGAATGGCTGGACGCAATGCAGGGGGAATTTCACAAACCTTATTATAAAGAACTGTATCAGTTTGTTAAGGAGGAATACAACAATGTGGTGGTATTTCCCCAGGCAGACGATATTTTTAACGCGATGCATTTTACGCCGCTTGACAAGGTGAAGGTGCTCCTGCTGGGACAGGATCCTTATCACAATGTAAATCAGGCGCATGGATTGAGCTTTTCAGTACTTCCAAGCCAGACAAAGCTTCCGCCGTCCCTGCAGAATATATACAAAGAACTGCGGGAGGATCTGGGCTGCTATATCCCCAATAACGGTTATCTGAAAAAGTGGGCGGACCAGGGTGTCCTGCTGCTCAATACAGTTCTCACTGTGCGCGCCCATCAGGCAAATTCCCATCAGGGGAAAGGCTGGGAGAAGTTTACAGATGCTATCATACAGGCGGTTAACGCGCAGGACAGACCCATCGTGTACATGCTGTGGGGAAAACCGGCACAGCGCAAGATCCCGATGCTAACCAATCCAAAGCATCTGATCCTGAAGGCAGCGCATCCGAGTCCGCTGTCTGCCAGTAATGGTTTTTTCGGATGCAGACATTTCAGTCAGGCAAATGAATTTCTGAAAGCGAACGGAGTCGAGCCGGTTGACTGGCAGATTGAAAATATAGAATGATTCTGTTTCGCAGGAAACAAATTCGGCCAGGACAAAATAACAGAAAATGAATTTTGGTCAAAATGTAGATAAATGAAGCGGAATAGTGCGCTTTTTAGCATATTTTGTAGGCTATATTGCATAAAAAAGTGAGGAAATGGAAGATAGTGTTATCATTATTTAAAAAATCATAACTGCGTAGGCTATTGACAAACTTTTTCAATGTAAGTATAATTAAATAGTCATTTGACATAAACTTACTTTAGCACACTAAAGCGAAAGCTTATGTCGGGAATAGTAAGTAAGTGCACTGGACAATGGCGTCCACAGGCACTTTTTTACTTTTTTTCTTTGCAAAGTGACATATTCAGGCAGGTTTTTACCTTATAATACGATTAAAATAGTAAGGTAAAACACATATTTACTGTAAGGAGGTAAAATTATTATGAAAAACAGAAAACGCGTTCTTGCCGTATTGCTGGCAGGAACAATGGCTGCCGGTTCGCTGGCGGGCTGTGGTTCCAACGGCGGTTCTGATACACCGGCTACAGACACACCTGTGGCAGAAAATGCCGGTACAGAACAGGCAGGGGCTGAGGCAGCCGGAACAGACGAGACGGCGTCGGCAGAGGGCAGTGAATCGTCCGAGAAGACGATGGAGGAACTGGCTGCCATGGATCATGACACACGTTCATCCTATTTGTATGAACAGAATCTCGGCGAGTTCTATGAGATCTACCAGGAGGCAAAGGCAGAGCTGGATGATATTTCGCTACGGTATGCCATGATGGCAGTTGCAGAGGCAAAGTTGCTCGAGTCCGGTGTGATCATTCCGTTCCAGACGCGTGGAGCCGGATATGCCCTTTCCAGGGTGGCGCCGCGCACGAAGAACACCACGATGTGGGGCACTGACAATAAGCGTTTCCACAATCAGGTTGTCACCACGGAATTCATCAAATCAGAGCATATTGCTGAGATGAGAGAGAAATGGGCGGAATTAAAAGGTACAGGAACCTATGAGGAGTGGGTGAAGGAATATTTGACGGACAACGGATATGAGCTGAAGGATACGTACAGCTACAATCTCTATAATTCTGATCCAACGACATGGGATATTCTCGCTACAAGCCAGGCAGTGGACAACGAGGCGATCGTCAATACGTATGACGGATTGATGGAGTATGATATGGAGAATGTTCAGCAGCCGGCACTGGCTGAGAGTTATGAGGTGTCCGACGATGGCCTGACCTATACGTTCCACATCCGTGAGGGTGTTGAATGGGTGGATTCCCAGGGCAGAAAGGTTGCTGATGTCAAGGCTGACGACTGGGTTGCAGGTATGCAGCACATGATGGATGCGATGGGCGGCCTGGAGTTCCTGATCGACGGCGTGATCAAGAACGCAACGGGTTATATCAACAATGAGATCACGGATTTCAATGAGGTGGGCGTCAAGGCGATCGATGACCACACACTTGAATATACACTGGAAGCACCCTGCCCATACTTCATGACGATGTTGGGCTACAGTATTTTTGCGCCGATGAGCAGAGATTACTACACTTCACAGGGTGGAAAATTCGGTGCGGATTTTGACAAGTCTGCGGCGGACTACACATATGGACAGACGCCTGACAATATCGCGTATTGCGGACCGTACCTTGTGACAAACTTTACATCAAAGAACATCATCGTGTTCTCCGCAAATGAGTCTTATTGGAACAAGGACAATATCAATATCAAGACCATCACGTGGCCGTATGAGGATGGTTCTGATGCGCTGAAGCTCTACAATGATACGAAGGCGGGTACGGTAGATGGTACAGGACTTACTTCAGCACAGGTGGAGGCAGCCAAGGCAGATGGTCTGCTCGAGGAGTATGGATTTATCTCTGACACGGACGGTTCTACATTCCCGAACTACTACAATCTGTACCGTACTGCATACGCGAATGCGAATGATGAGACCAAGGTTGTCTCCCAGCTGACAGATGAGGAGAAGGATCGTGCAAATGCGGCGATCGGCCTGAAGGATTTCCGTCTTGCAGTTACTTTTGCCACAGATAAAGCTTCCATGAATGCACAGGTTACAGGTGAGGAGTTAAAGACATACAGGCTCAGAAATTCTTATACACCGGCTACTTTCGTCACGCTCGAAAAAGAGACGACGATCGATATCAATGGTACAGCGACGACATTCCCAGCGGGCACTTACTACGGTGAGGTCATGCAGGCACAGCTTGACGCGGATGGATTCCCTGCCAAGGTATACGATGAGACACTGGCAAGCGGCGATGGTTATGACGGCTGGTATAACCCGGAGAAGGCTAAGGAATATCTTGCAAAAGCAAAGGAACAGCTCGCGGCAAAGGGGATCACTGTCGACAAGGATAACCCGATCACGATAGAGCTTCCCTACGATGCGAGCAACGAACCGTTCACGAACCGTGCAAATGCATACAAGCAGTCTGTTGAGGCGACGCTGGACGGCGAGGTTATCGTTAGTATAAACCCTGCAAATGACAATGATGAGTGGTATTATTCAGGATACTTTACAGATTACGGCTATGAGGCAAATTACAATGTGACAGATGTGTCAGGATGGTCTCCTGATTACGGTGATCCTGCTTCATATCTTGATGTATATTTACCTGATTATGCAGGCTATGTAACGAAGAGTCTTGGTATTTTCTGATACCGTGAGTACAATTCTGCCGCAGGGGACAGGTTTCTGTCCCCTGTATGGCAGGCATGTGCCTGCACCCAGGTTCTCAGATGAAACAGGAATGGGAGAGATTTATGGCAAAATATTTATTGAAACGTTTATTTCATGGACTCCTGTGTGTGATCGTAGTTGTCATGCTGATCATGATCATGATCTATTCACTGCTTGACCGTAATCTGATCTTTGCGTCGGACAGCGTATACAATCACCAGCAGAATAATCAGAAAGTGGCATACAGATACCAGAAGTGGGAGGAATATGGTTATTTGGACTATGTTCCCTATGCAGATTTTATGAATGACCTCGCGGTGAGCGGTGAGATCGATGAGGAGACGAGAGCCGTGGCAGTGAGCTTCGGCAGAACAGAGGATAAGGATTCCGACCTTGCAAAAGAGTATATAGAGAAGTTTAAAACAAAGTATCAGTCACAGGGTTATAAGATCGAGCGGCTTGATGCTGTCATGATGGGAAGCAGAAAGATCGCCAGTGGTGGACAGCAGCAGCTTTTTGCGTACAAGGATATTCCTCTGTCACACCGGCTTTGGAATTACTTTACCGGAATATTCAGAATTGACAATATAAATGAAATTGAAAATGATGTGGGAGATCGTGGGATTTCCTTTACTTTATATGATCCCGTTTACGGCGGGGAGAAATTTTCACCAGCGATTATCGGAAATGGAACAAGACATAAGTACCTGGTCTACTGTGATTCCAAGTTTCCGTTCATACACCAGAATATGCTGACGATCAGTCTGGGAACGTCCTATTCTGTCAATATGGGTGTGGATGTATTCACAACCATGACAAAGACACAGGGATCTTATGTTGCTTCGACGGTCACCTATCCGACAGGACTGACGGAGGAGAGCGCCGACGATCTGCATTCGGCTACGTATCTGGCGGATTCCCTGCACTCGAGTCTGATCTATGAGTCAAGATATATCGATGACTATACATCTGTAGATACGGTGAAGAGCGGTCTCTCCAAGATGGGATACTCTTTCCTGATCGGTATTATCGCGACTGTGCTCGCGTATCTGGTCGGTGTGCCTCTTGGCATCACCATGTCAAGAAAGAAGGACAGACTGGTCGATAAGATCGGTACACTGTATATCGTATTCATTATCGCAGTGCCTTCGCTGGCGTATATCTTTTTGTTCAAAGCGATCGGCGGTAAGCTTGGACTTCCGACAACCTTTGATATGGATACGGCAAACAGGCTCGTATTTGTCCTTCCTATTATATCTCTTGCACTGCCGCAGGTTGCAAACCTGATGAAGTGGCTGCGCCGCTATATGATCGACCAGATGAATTCAGATTATGTCAAATTTGCGAGAGCGGGCGGTCTGTCAGAGAATGAGATTTTCTCAAAGCATATTTTGAAGAATGCCGCGATCCCGATCATCCATGGTATCCCTGCAAGTGTGCTGGGATGTCTGACTGGAGCGATCATCACGGAGCGCGTGTATGTCGTGCCCGGTGCAGGTAATCTGCTGACAGAGGCGATCAATAAGTACGACAACGGCGTTATTGTCGGCGTTTCCTTGTTTTATGCGATCCTGAGTGTGATATCGATCATTTTGGGCGATGTGCTGATGTCTATGGTAGATCCCCGGATTTCCTTCTCAAGTAAGGCAAGGTAACACATTTGGGGTAACATGCAGTCATTTAGAGGAAAGGGAAGAATAGTATGAACGTAGATTTTAAACTGGGAAAACATATATCAGTGGTGGTGGACGATCTGGAGGAGATCGATCCGACAGAGGGAATGCCGGATGCGGAGCTTTTCTCGGTGATCGATCACAGTGATCTGGAATCGGAAAAGATCACTGCACCCAGATATTCGTACTGGCAGTCTGTTTTCCGGGTGTTCTTCCGGAAAAAGATCAATATCATTATGCTGGGACTGCTGGCAGTCATTGTGTTGATGGCATACCTGTATCCTATGTTCGTGGAGTATGACAAGTTTGGCAACCTGATGAATGCCACGGCAAAGCATCTGACGCCGTCGGCAGCGATCAAACAGTTTGGACCCAATATCCATTGGATCCTCGGAACGGGTGCGGCGGGACAGTCTACCTTTGACGCGATATGGTATGGATCACAGATCTCAATCTCATTGGCGCTGGTGGTGGCGCTGATCAATATGTCGGTAGGCGTTATTGTCGGGGCAGTCTGGGGATTTTCCAAGAAAGTCGACAATGTAATGATGATCGTGTACAATATTATTGCAAATCTGCCCTACATTCTGGTCATCTCTGTCATGGTCATGCTGTTTACAGCAGGTTTCTGGACGATGGTATTTGCGATGACGATCACAGGATGGCTGGCGATCGCGTATTTTATCCGCACACAGGTTGTCATTATCCGCGACAGGGAGTACAATCTGGCTTCCAGGTGTCTGGGTACATCGACGATCCGTATCGCGATGAAGAATATACTGCCATTTATGACTTCTGTTGTAGTGACACTTGCAGCTACAGAGATTCCTTCATATATTTCTTATGAGGTATTTCTGGCCTATATCGGAATGGGGCTTAAGGAGATGTCGCTCGGCAGGCTGATCTATGAGGCGGAGAGCGCGATGCTGACACCGGGATGGGGATTTGAATTCTGGAGTCCGGTTGCGGTCGCTTCGATTATCACGGTTGTATTGTATGTGGTTGGACAGAACCTTGGTGATGCATCCGATCCGAGAACACATATGTAAGGAACCAGTTGACAATTATATTGGAGCCGGGAATAAAGATGGTTCCTATGAGGATGGCAGAATGGAAGATAAAAAAGTATTACTATCAATCAAAGATTTACAGGTAAAGTTCCGTGTGCGCGGAAAACGGCTGACAGCGATCCGCGGAGTATCTCTTGATATTTATGAGAATGAATCGATCGCGATCGTAGGTGAGTCAGGTTCCGGAAAATCCGTGTTCACAAAGACTTTTGCGGGAATGCTTGACAGCAATGGCTATATTGACAATGGCAGTATTATTTTTAATGATGAGGACTTGGCGGATACAGTCGTCAGAAAAACATCAGTTTCTGACTGGATGGTGAAGCATGCGCTTGCCAGATTGAATGAATATTCCAAATATGAGCTTGGTGTGGAGGAATATAAAGCGATCGAGGCATTGAAGGCGGAGAAGGCGGAGAAGGAGAACATCGGCAGGGATCAGGAAGCGGCGAGTGATAAGGCGATCGCGGATCTCGGTATTAGGAAGACAGAGGCTTTTAACCTGAAGCAGACACTGGATCCGAAGACCGAGAGAGCTAAAATCAGGGAACTCTCCAGATCGATCAAGGAGATGGAGAAGGAGATCAAAAAACTGCTCAAAGACAGGGTAAAGATAGAGCTCGCGGCATCCAAAAGTGTAAAGAACGATGCGGAATATATGGGGAAATATAATTCCAGAATGGCAGAATTGAAAGCAAAATATGACACCGCAGTGCAGGGAAGCATCTCTGAAAAGACGAAAAAACGCAACGAGATCCTTGCCAAAGAGGTCTATCTCTCTATCGGGAGATACAGCTTTTTTAAGCGTGCGCAGCTGCTGTATATGCTGTTGGCAGCACTGAAAACAGCGATGAAAACAGGCGTTGATCTGTCTGATGACGCACAGAGAAATGCCGTTTTTGACAAGGTGGCTTTCCGTGTAAAATATCTTGATGAGACAGCGGACAAGTATCATGGAACCTGTATTCTGAACCTGGCGAATGTGAAATATGCGAAGGACTGGTATCAGATCCGGGGTAAGAAGATCGCGACAGTGTTTCAGGATCCTATGACATCGTTGAATCCGATCATTACGATCGGAAAACAGATCACTTCGATCATCATGAAACATCAGGATGTGACGGAATCGGAGGCGCGGGCAAAAGCGCTGGATCTGATGAAGAAGGTGGGGATCCCCAATGCAGAGGCGCGTTTTGATGACTATCCGTTCCAGTATTCCGGCGGTATGCGGCAGAGGATCGTCATCGCGATCGCATTGTCCTGCCAGCCGAAGATACTGATCTGCGATGAGCCTACGACAGCCCTTGATGTCACGATACAGGCACAGATCTTAAAGCTGCTGAAGGATCTGCAGAAGGAATTCAACTATACGATCGTCTTTATCACACATGACCTTGGCGTGGTGGCCAATATTGCTGATCGCGTGGCTGTGGTATATGCCGGCCAGATCATAGAGCTTGCTTCAGTGGATGAGATTTTTTACGATCCGAGACACCCCTACACGTGGGCATTGTTGTCCTCCATGCCGCAGCTTGCCGAGAAGAATACCAGGCTGTACTCGATCACGGGTACGCCGCCCTCCCTGTACAACAAGGTCGTGGGAGATGCATTTGCGCCGAGAAACCCGTATTGTATGAAGATTGATACGTTGAAGGAACCTCCAATGTTTAAGGTTACTGATACGCATTACGCAAAGACATGGCTGTTGGATCCGCGCTCGCCGAAGATCGAGAAGCCGGAGGCGATCCAGAATATTCATGAGAAACTATTAAAAGCATTTAACATATAAAATCTTATGATTTGGAATCAGAGACTTTAGATAGGAGATTTAGAACGTGTCAAACCTAAATCAGGAAAGATCAGGACGTGTCTCTCATTTGCCGGAGCACGGTCCGATCGATGAAAAAAATGGCAAAGAGATCTTATTATCAGTCAAAAATGTAGATATCACTTTTGGCAAAGGCGATAGTGCTGTGCGGGCTGTCAAGAATGCCAGTTTTGACATATACAAGGGAGAAACTTTTTCGCTTGTAGGGGAGTCGGGATCTGGTAAAACGACGGTCGGAAGAGCCGTGATCCGTGTCAATCCGTGTGCCAGCGGTGAGATCCTTTATAAGGGTGTCCGTATTTCCGGAAAGATCCCGCATTCTCTGGACAGGGAAGTGATCCGGAATATCCAGATGGTATTCCAGGATCCGGCGGCGTCACTCAATGAGCGCGCTACGGTAGACTATATCGTGTCTGAGGGCTTATATAATTTTCACCTGTTTGAAAATGAGGCGGACCGTGTTCGCAAAGTGGAGGAGATGATCAATGAAGTTGGTCTCCTGCCGGAGCATCTGACGAGGTATCCGCACGAGTTTTCCGGCGGACAGCGCCAGAGGATCGGGCTTGCGCGCGCCATGGTCATGGAGCCGGAGCTTGTCGTTGCGGATGAGCCGATCTCCGCTTTGGATGTATCGATCAGGGCACAGGTATTGAACCTGCTCAAGAAGTTTCAGGTTGAGAAGAATGTCACATATCTGTTCATCGCGCATGATCTTTCTATTGTGCGCTTTATATCGGACCGCATCGGTGTTATTTATAAGGGAAATATCGTGGAGATTGCGGAGGCGGACGAACTGTTTGACTTCCCGCTGCATCCGTATACACATTCCCTGATCTCCGCGATCCCGATACCGGATCCCAAGCTGGAGAAGAACAAAGTGCTCTACACCTATGATCCGGCGATGCATGATTACAGTACGGACCAGCCGGAGCTTGTCAATATCGGGCATGAGCACTATGTATACGGAAATAAAAAGGAGATCGAGGAATACAAGGCAGTTCGCGAGAAGGGAGTGCCTTTGAAGTCGATCAATATCGTAGATCCGAATGCACCGCAGCAGAGCGATACCCGGAAAAAGACAGATGTGCATACAGCTTCAGAGGATGAATTCCTGCAGGCTCCGGTTCACGATACAGGGAGCATATGGTATAAGATTTTTTCATTCCTGCTGCCGGTGATCGGATTGATCGCTGCCTTTGTGTTCAAACATTTTCATTATTACCGCAATTATACTGCATGCAGGAAAGGCGCGATTGCAGGATTTCTCGTGATTGCGGCAGTGATCGTCCTGTTTATCTTATTGTTGATATTAGTGGTGGTTTAGGTTGGATCGTACAGTTAGGAACAGAAATGAGAATCATCCCAGACCGGTTCACCGGATCGAACTGCAGGAAGGATTTTCCAGAGGCAGACTCGCATTGACGATCGTGCTGATCCTGATCGGCGCGGGTGCGCTTGTCTATGCATTGATGTCTTTTTTGACGGTGAAAGCCGGATGGACAACGATCGGGACCAGTTCATCGGAGGCAGACTGTTCGGATGAATTCATTTTCCAATATTATCTCGGAGCAGGGGAGTTGTCGCCGACGGCGGAAAATAAGGCAGTAAGAACATTGTACACAGAAGCATCCAGAACGGCATATCAGCTTTTTCATACGAGTCAGGGATTTGATGGGGTGCACAATCTGTACTATATCAACCAGCATCCAAATGAGGCGATAGAGGTTGACGAGGTATTGTATCAGGCGTTTTCTCTGATGGAAAGGTATGGAAACAGGGCGATCTATCTGGCTCCGGTATATGTTCAGTACAGCAATCTGTTTGGCTGCAATGATGATGCAGAGACAGCCAGCTTTGACCCGCGGCAGAATGACGAGATCGCTGAATATTTTGCTGAGGTCATCTCATTTGCAGGAGATGAGGATGCGGTCGATATCAGGCTTCTGGGGGATCACAGGATCGAGCTCTATGTGTCTGATGCGTATATGGATTATGCTTCCGAGATTGGATTCTCCGAGTATATCGATTTCTATTGGATGAAGAATGCGTTTATTGCAGATTATATCGCAGATACCATGAAAGAAAACGGTTTTGTGCTGGGATCGATTTCCAGTTATGACGGTTTCATCAGGAATCTGGACGATGTCAGCGGTTCGGAGTATGCATTTAATCTGTTTGACAGGAATGGTACGACTGTGTATCAGGCAGGTGTCATGCGGTATGACCATGCGGTGAGCATCGTCTATCTGCGCAATTATCCGGCGAATAACAGCCTGGACTGGCAGCATTACTATACGTTTCGAAATGGGGAGATCCGGACTGCCTATGTGGATGTGGCAGACGGATATTGCAGGAGCGTCCTCGACGATCTTGTCACCTATTCTTCGGACGACAGCTGTGCGGAGATCCTGCTTCGGGTGATGCCGTTCTATATCGCGGATCATTTTCAGGAGGAAAGACTGTCTTTGTTGTCCCAGGAGGGTGTCTATTCAATCTATTGTGAGGGCAGGGCGGTTCTCTATAATGATCCGTCCCTTGTGCTGACAGATCTGTATGACCGGGATGGAGTGAAGTATATTTCGCGGTATGCAGGTGAATAATAGGAGGAGTAACGTATTAGAGAGGTTTCTTGAGTCATGAAAAAGGTTGTGCGCGGAATATATGAATGGTCGAAGTTGATCCTGTTTGCGCTGGTCATCGCGTTTTGGCTGAAAAATAATGTCGTTGCGAGTGCGCTGGTGCCGACAGGCTCTATGGAACAGACTGTTATGACAGGGAGCAGAATCGTCATTAACCGGCTGGCGTATATGTGTGATGCTCCGCGGAGAGGAGACATCGTCTCTTTTTATTATCCTGACGATGGGGAGACACTATATCTGAAGCGGATCATGGGGCTTCCCGGGGAAGTGATCGAAGGCATTGACGGCAAGGTCTATATTGACGGGAGGCTGGTACCTGATTTTACAAAGAACAGATTTTATGAGGATTTCGGACCGTATAAAATACCGGAGGACAGTTATTTTATGATGGGTGACAACCGTGGCAATTCCTGGGATTCAAGGTATTGGACCAACAAATTTGTAGCGTTTGAGGATATTATAGGCCGGGCTGAGTTTGAGTATTATCCCGAGATTAAGGTGTTGAAATAAAAAGGAGACAGAAAATGTGGCGAGTAACGTTGTTCTTTGATAAAAATGCATATTCAATGAATTGAAATGCACATTTTATGCGACAGTGTATTAATAAAATGTGCAAAAAAAGGTTGACAACGCGTAATAAATATGTAATAATCTATACATGGAAACAACGTTACATATTTTAAGAACAAGGTTCTTCTGTCGGTATCTGTAAAGGGTCCTGGTTGAAAGCAGTTTGTGTAAAAGGGATAGACTTTCGGAGGCAGATTTGGGGGAAGTCTGCATGGAAAGCTATGATGTGTACGGGGGAAATGTGTGAGAGGAAAAGTGTACGAAAGAATCATGTGAAAGAATATGTAAAAGGAACATACAAAAAAAGGATGCTGGACATCCTTTTTTTGTTGCTTTAAAAGATATCGTATTTAATACGCATCGTGTACATCGCCGTATTTTGTCATGTTCCCGATGGTATTCTGGAACTTCGTCTCGCGGCTGACGGTGACCTGGCTTGCCAGATCCATATATTTGATAAATATTTCTTCCACAGTCGCTCCTTTTTCCGACGCGATCTCCTCCATGACGGGCTTGAGCTTCTCCAGCTGGAAGGACACGCGCGTCTTCTGCGGATCAAAGTCCTTCAATACCTGGTCGGCATATTCGTTGATGCGATCCAGTAATTCCTGATCTTCAGGGGTCATGCTTATCATCCTTTCACAATTATTGAGGGGAGAATGGTGCGAAGTCTCTTCCCTCTAAATAATTACTATAGCACTATGAGCGGTCATTGTCAAAAAGTTCTATGCTGTTGACTATAATGCCCGGATTGTTGATAATGATATATATACCAATAAATACGATCATGACTTTTAATACAGAAGCCCCGCAACCGATCACGTTCAATTCCTTCTTAATTATTATAGGGGGAAATGAATCCTTTCCTGATTCAAACAAAGGAGGAGATCACTTTGGAAGACAATGAGATTATCGAACTATACTGGCAGCGCTCACAGCGCGCGATCACGGAGACGGACGGAAAGTACGGCGGGCGTCTCCAGACGCTGTCCATGAACATCCTGCATGACCGGCAGGACGCGGAGGAGTGTGTGAACGATACATACCATGCGACGTGGAATACGCTGCCGCCTCAAAGGCCGAATTACTTTTTTGCGTATCTGGCAAAGCTGGCGCGCAACTTTTCATTTGGCAGATATGATTATTACCATGCGCAGAAACGGTGTGTTACGGTTGTGGAGCTGAGTGACGAGATCGAGAACTGTATTCCGTCGCCCGACGATCTGGAGCAGAAGATGGACAGCAGGGAGATCGGACGCATTATCAGTGAGTTTTTGTATAACCAGCCGATCGAGATGAGAACCGTGTTTGTCCGCCGGTACTGGTATATGGATTCCATAAAGGATATCGCAGGTATGTTTCAGATCAGCGAGAGCAAGGTGAAGTCGATCCTTTTCCGCATGAGGAACAAACTGCGCGAACATCTGGAGGAGGAGGATATTCACTTATGAGGGGAAAAGATTTACTGGAATGTATGGAGCAGATAGACGATGCGCTTGTGGAGGAGGCTTTGGAGCCGGCAGTTTTTCCGCGCAGAAACGCTAAAGCGGTAAAATGGGGCATGGCGGCGGCATGTGTCGTTGTGCTTGGGATCTCTGCAACTGCATTCTGGTCACATCAGAATATGAAAAAGATGCCGATCGAGCATGCGGGGGATACGGCAGCTCCGATGAGTGCCGCGGCAGGTGCAGACAGTGGCAGTTCCGGCCAGCTGGCAGAGGGCGCTCCGACAGATGCCGGCGCGGCAGACGGCACAGGACAATTAGCAGGGGGTGTTCCGACAGCCGGAAGTGCGGCAGACGGTGTACAGAACGACGCGGGTGCAGCCGGCAAAGAGACAGAAGACAGCGCAGATGCGCCAGTCGCTTTGACAGCTGCTGACAGGAAAGAGGAAGGGGAAGACCTTGCCGTGTCTGTCGAGTCGCTGGATGAAAGTAAAAAGGAGTCAGATGAGGAAGCGGGTTATCAGTATACTGTCATCAGTGACTATTATGATGAGAAGGACAGTTCGGTTTACGATTATCCGGTCCCGGAAAAGGGAGCGTTTTTCTGTTACCACTATCTGCAGAAGACCACAGAATATTATGAAAAGCAGGGGAATACGGCGGAAGCTACAGAGGATCTGATATATGCTTATGATGTTGTGATCGATCTCTATGGTGATGTTGAACGCACAGATGGCAGCGGTGTGGAGTATCGTCCGCTGAAGCTTCCGGAAACGGCTTCCGGAAACGAGAAGATCGAGCAGGAGTACAGGCGGCTTGCGGAGCTTGGGTATCATGTCCGGCTTTCCGAGGATTTCCAGCTTACAGGGACTTTTACCAAAGTGGAGCTGGACACATTCCAGGCGTCACCGGAATACGGCTATACTTTCCGTTTTGCAAGTGAGGATTAGAGAGGATTAGAGAGGATTGAGTGATGATGAAAAAGGGTATGATTGCGATATCTGCAGCGATCACGGCGGCTGTCCTTAGCGGCTGTGCCAGCAGAAGCAGTGAAGATCCGGACAGTCCGGCTGCAGTAAATCCGGACAGTGAGGCCGCAGTGCAGGTCATAGAATCTTATGAGCGTCTGCAGCGTTTTGGATATGATCTGTTTGCGCAGAACATTCAGGATCAAAATCCTGTGCTCTCGCCGGTGTCGGCATATCTGGCACTTTCCATTGCAGGAAGCGGGGCGGACAGTGCGACCAGGGAGGAATTTGACAGCGTGCTTGGAGCTGATATGGCGGTATACTCCGGGGATATGATGAACAGTCTGCCGCGGAGCGGGGAACGGCTTGAGCTCTCGATCGCAAACTCTGTGTGGATCGACGATGAATTCCATGTGGATGACGTGTGGATGGGCATGGTCCGTTCCCTGATGGACGCGGAGGCGTTTCAGGCAGATCTGTCCACAGAGGAGGCGGCGGACAGCATGAACAGATGGATCGCCGCGAAGACGAACGGCATGATCGATCAGATGCTCGAAGATCCATTGGACAGATGGACGAGGCTTGTGATTTTTGACACAGTGTATTTTAAAGGCAGGTGGGAGAAGCCTTTTGAGGCGCAGAACACACACAGAGAGGACTTTTGCGTCGATAAGGCGCAGGGTATTACGGAGCAGGTGGATATGATGAACCAGTACTGGAGCAGTTTGGATTATATCTCAAATGATTTTGCGGAGGGCGTCATCCTGCCATATCAGAACAATCCCGAGGAGGGCTTTGAGCAGCATCAGAGTATTCCGTATCGGGATGCCAAAATGGCGCTGATCGTCCTGAAACCAAGATCAGGCGGCGATATCAGGGATGTGTACGGCAGGATGACAATGGAAGCCATGGAAAGTATGCTGTCGAACAGGCAAAATGAGATCATAAATCTCAAGCTTCCGAGATTTGAGGTGACGTTTGACAAGGAGCTGAATAAATGCCTGCACGACATGGGGCTGCGGACGTGTTTTGATCCGGTGAGGGCTGATTTTACACGGATGGGAACGACACAGAGCGACGCGAATCTGTATATCAGCCTGGTGCGGCAAAAGGCAAAGATCATTGTGGATGAGGAGGGAACAGAGGCGGCAGCTGTGACAGAGATCGATATGAGGGATGGCTGCGGCACCCTGTCTGAGCCAAAAGATCTGTTCTTTAATGAACCGTTTCTGTATATGGTCATGGACATGGAGCAGAAGCTACCGGTGTTCATCGGTATTCTGGATGATCCGAAGGGGGAATGAATATGGGCAGAAAAAACAGTTTTATCATATGGACTATGACGGCCGCATGCGTTTTCGGGGCATGTGGGAGGTCGGACGGCGATGGAATGGTCGATATCGGGAAGGAGGAGCAGATGGAAGCAGCGGATCTGACAGAGCAGACAGCACAGCATGTAACGATCGATTACAATATAGAATCCTATGAGAGTATACAGAAGTTTGGGCATGATCTGCTCATGCAGAGTATTCAGGATCAAAATCCTGTGCTCTCGCCGGTGTCTGCGTATCTGGCGCTCTCCATGGCAGGCTGTGGCGCTGACGGGGCGACCAGGGAGGAATTTTACAATGTACTTGGAAAGGATATGATGACACTGTCCGATGATATGATGAACACCCTTCCGGCAGAGGGGGATTTATTGAAGCTTGTGATCGCAGATTCCGTGTGGATCGACGATCGGTTTATCGTGGATGACACGTGGATCGGCACAGTTGGCTCACTGATGGATGCAGAGATTTATCAGGAGAAACTCTCTACTGAAGAAACAATGAAAAAGATCAATCACTGGATCGATGACAGGACCAGCGGGCTGATCGACCAGATGTTGGAACAGCCCCTGAACGAGGCAGTGCGGCTTGCGCTGATCAATACGGTCTATTTTAAGGGAAAGTGGGAGATCCCTTTCGATGCAAATGATACGCGCAGGGAGGAGTTTTATCTGAACGGGGATCGGGACACGGCAGTGCAGGTGGATATGATGAATCTGTATCTGACTGATCTGGATTATGTCGCGAATGACTTCGCGGAGGGGATCGTTCTGCCATATCGAAAGAATGATGACGGAAAGGGCAGTGAAGATCTGGCATTTGTCGCGTTGAAGCCGACAGAGAACGGCGATGTCAGAGAGGTATACAGGGAATTGACCAGGGAGGTCATGGATGATATTCTGGTCAACAAGAAGACTGAAACGGTCAATCTGAAGCTTCCTAAGTTTGAGCTTACTTTTGACAAAGTGCTGAACGATTCCCTGTCTGATATGGGGCTGACAGAGTGTTTTGACATGGAAAAAGCAAATTTTGACCAAATGGGTAAAACACTGGACGGCGACAATCTGTTCATCGGTCTGGTGCGTCAGAAGGCGAAGATCATTGTGGACGAGGAGGGGACAGAGGCTGCCGCCGCGACGGAAGTGCTCATGGCGTGCGGCGCTGCGATGGAACCGCAGGAATACAGGGAGGTATACTTTGATGAGCCTTTTGTGTATATGATCATGGACATGGAACGGGGGATACCGCTGTTCATGGGGATTCTGGATGATCCTGGATTGCAGTAAGAAAATTTTTATATTTTATATATTCAATTCGTGGTGATTTTCTGATAAAATATCTGATACCAGCAAAATACCAGGAGGAATGAAGATATGGCAGTAATCAGACCGTTTCGGGCGTACAGACCCAAAAAAGGATTGGAGGAACAGATCGCGGCACTTCCATATGATGTCTACAACAGGGAGGAGGCGTGCGCGGCGGTGAAAGGAAAGCCGCTTTCGTTTCTGAACATTGACAGGGCGGAAACCCAGTTTGACAGCAGTGTCGATACATATGCAGATGAAGTTTATCAGAAGGCACACGACCTGTTGTGGGATATGATCCAAAAGGGTGAGTTTGTCCAAGAGGACAAGCCGGTTTACTATATTTATGAACTTACGATGGACGGACGCGTACAGACGGGCATCGTGGCGTGTGCGGCCGTCGATGATTACCAGAACCAGGTGATCAGGAAACATGAGAATACGCGTGCGGATAAGGAGCGTGACCGCATCCGCCACGTGGAGGCATGTGAGGCACAGACTGGTCCGATCTTTCTGGCATACAGGGCGGACGACGCACTCCGGGAGATCATCTCAAAGACGAAAAAGGGGCAGACAGTTTATGATTTCACATCGGAGGACGGTATCACACACAGGGTCTGGTGTATCAGTGACGATGCGGATATCGCTGCGGTTCAGGACGCCTTTGCGGGAATCTCGCAGATCTACATCGCGGACGGACACCACCGCTGCGCGTCCGCAGTCAGGGTGGGATTGAAGAAACGCGCGGAAAATCCCGGCTATACAGGGGAGGAGGAGTTTAATTATTTCCTGTCTGTCCTGTTTGCCGATGAGGAGCTTATGATCATGGATTACAACAGGGTAGTGAAGGATCTGAACGGGCTTACGCCCGTGCAGTTTCTGGAGGATGTCAGCAAGGTGTACCGATTTGTCTCAAAGAGCGCGGAGTGCCGGAGGCCTGCGTGCAAGGGGCAGGTTGCCCTGCTGGTCGAGGATACATGGTATCTGCTGGAGGTGAAGGACGAGTACAGGAGTACGGATCCTGTGGACGGTCTTGACGTGGCAGTGCTCCAGAACCATATCCTGGCTCCGGTCCTGGGCATTGAGGATCCCAAGACAGACCAGCGCATTGATTTTGTGGGCGGTATCCGGGGGATCGAAGAGCTGGAGCGGAGGGTAAAAACGGACTGCAGGGCAGCGTTTGCCATGTATCCGACTTCCATACACGAACTGTTCTGCGTCGCTGATGCAGACAGGCTCATGCCGCCGAAATCCACATGGTTTGAGCCAAAGCTCAGGAGCGGGCTGTTTATCCATGCGATCAGGCAGTGAGGGTACATGTCCTGGACCGATGGGACATATAATATACGAATGGATGTGGAAAGATGCTGTTAAACGAGATGGAATTGGATATGGACCAGATTGCTGAAAATCTGAATGCGTTTGAAAAATTTCTGGATACCCTGCCGGAGAAAGCGCTTGGTCTTGGTGTGCGGGTGTTGTTCGCGGCAGTTTTATTTCTGGTGGGGTCAAAGCTGATCAAATTCATTCGCAGGATCACGAAAAAGTCACTCCAGCGGGCGAATGTGGAAACAGGGATCATACAGTTTCTCGACGGACTGATCAAGGCGTGCCTGTATGGATTGCTGGTGCTCATGATCGCCGGGAATTTCGGCTTTGATGCCACAAGCGTGGTGGCCCTTGTGGGTTCCGCCGGCGTGACAGTTGGTCTCGCGCTGCAGGGAAGCCTGAGCAACCTTGCCGGCGGCGTGCTGATCCTTCTGCTGAAACCCTTCCGGGTCGGGGATTTTATCATGGAATCCGGTCACGGGACGGAGGGGACTGTCAAGGAGATCGGCATTTTTTATACAAAACTTACTACGACTGACGGAAAAGTAGTCGTCCTGCCAAACGGCGGTCTGGCAAACAGCTCCATCACAAATGCGACGGATTCACCGATCAGACGGATCGATCTTATGGTTGGCATCTCTTATGACGCTGATATCAGGGAAGCCAAGGATGCGCTGCGGAGTGTGATGGACAGCGATGCGGATGTGCTCCACAGTGAGCCGGTGCTCGTGTATGTCAGTGATCTCGGGGACAGCTCCGTGGAACTCGGCATGCGCTGTTACTGTGAGAATCCCGTATATTGGGACGTGCGCTGGCGCCTGCTGGAAAATGCAAAGAATGCGCTCGATGCTGCGGGAATCGAGATCCCGTATCAGCAGGTCTCAGTGCATATGGAGACGGCTCAAAAAGTTTTGTAAATATTTTGCAAAATAATCCTTTACAAATCGGAAAAAGTTTTGTATAATAATTTTCGTGGTTAACGACCAGGCTTCCATAGCGCAGTTGGTAGCGCAACTGATTCGTAATCAGTAGGTCGAGGGTTCGAGTCCCTTTGGAAGCTTTTTGATGAGAGACGTGGCTGTAGCCGCGTCTTTTTTTTACACGGAGATACAGAATGAAGATTTTATACGGAACAGGCAATTCCGCGAAATTGTCAGCGATGAAGAGCAGACTGGAAAGTCTGAATCAGAAATACAACATAGAGCTCATCGGTCTGAAGGATCTGGAGCTGGAGATCCCCAAAGTGCCTGAAGATGGCAGTACGCCGCTGGAGAATGCGCATCAGAAGGCAGTGGCGTATTACGAGGCGTTTCACATGCCGGTGTTCTCGTGTGATTCGGGGCTGTACTTTGACAATGTGCCGGATGCAGACCAGCCGGGTGTCCATGTGCGGACAGTCCATGGCAGGTATCTCACAGATGAGGAGATGAGAGCGCATTATTCGGGGCTTGCCCGGAAATACGGCGATCTGACGGCCAGATATAAAAATGCCGTTTGCTTTGTGTACGATGAGGCGCGGCTGTTCGAGGCGATGGATCCCTCCATGGAAAGTGCAAAGTTCCTGATCACTGCAGAGCCGCACTCCGGGATCCGCAGGAAGGGTTTTCCGCTGGACAGTCTGTCCATTGACCTTCGGACCGGAAAATATTTTTATGACCTGCCCGAGTCAGAACTGGAGCAGGTGGCGGTGGAGGACGGATTTCTGCAGTTTTTTGAGCAGGTATTCAAAAAAGTCTCAATGAAGGGTGGGAATTGTTTATGAGAGAGAGGACTGTGCGGCGCAGTCAGCGCTTTGATCGGTACGCTTGATTCAATTTCCTGCATTGTGATAATTGCGATAAACGATGTATGCGATGGCGCGTTTGGAAAAGTTTATAAAAATAAAAAGGAGATGTGAAAATGGGAACAAATATCCTGAATTTACTTGACAACAAAAATGTGGAGATCGTGAGTGAAAACGAGCAGGCAGGCGTAACCATCATAAAGATGATCCGGGATCTGTCGCTTGGCAAGGCGGAGGCAATGACAGAGTACTACGCGTCCAGAATGAATGTCTGCAAGAGACAGGTGATCATCAGTCTGAACAACAACAGGTGGACGGTCAGTGCGGGTGCGATGCAGGTGATGGTCGGCAATGTGTCTGTAGAGACCGGGGTAAAGAGCGCGGGTGACCTTGTGAGAAAAGCTTTCGGCGGCGCGGTCACGGGCGAGAGAGGGATCAAACCGGAGTACACAGGCGACGGTGTGCTGATCCTGGAGCCTACATATAAGCATCTGATCATCGAGGATATCCGCGAGTGGGGCGGCGCGATGGTGATGAATGACGGATTTTACTATGCGAGCATGGGACTCACGCTCAAGACGGTACCCATCAATTCCGTGAGCGGCGCTTTGATGGGCGGGGAGGGACTGTTCAACCTCAGCGTACAGGGAAATGGGATCTGCCTGCTGGAATCGCCCTGTCCGAGAGAAGAACTTGTGACAGTCGAGCTCGACAATGACGTTCTGAAGATTGACGGAAACTATGCCGTGTGCTGGTCTCCGAGCCTGAGCTTTACAGTTGAGCGGACGACGAAAACGCTTGTCGGTTCTGCCGCATCGGGTGAGGGCCTTGTAAATGTCTACAGGGGAACCGGCAGAGTCATGATGGCATTGGTATGATGATCCGGCGTGCGGGGAATGAACAGGATTCTCTGCACGCCGGATAAAATTTTTCTACAGTATTTTAATAACTGATCTTCTTTTCCAGCAGATTCAGCAGCCCGTAGATCACCATGGCGATCACGCAGAGGATCACGATGCTCATGAGCACCAGATCGAGCTTGAAAACCTGGCTGCCGTAGATGATCAAATACCCGAGCCCCTTTCTTCCGGCAAGGAATTCCCCGATGATGACGCCGACGAGCGCAAGTCCGATGTTGACTTTTGACAGGGAGATGAACGTGGGGATGTTTCCTGGAAATACTACTTTTGTAAAGGCCTGCAGCTTTGTGCCGCCCAGTGTCTCGATCAGTTTCAGCCTTTCCGGATCCGTCTGTTCAAAGGACTGATACAGATTGAGGATACATCCAAAGATCCCGACCGATATCCCGCACAGGATGATCGTGCGGGGGCCCGTTCCGAGCCAGACAATGATCAGCGGTGCAAGCGCGGACTTTGGAAGGCTGTTCAGCACGATCAGAAAGGGTTCGAACATTTTTCCCAAAGAAGGATAAAACCAGAAAAATGTTGCGATCAGTACGGAACACACGATGATCAGCACAAAGCTGATACCGGATTCCAGCAGCGTGATGCCAATATGGATCAGCAGAGATCTGTCTGCGATATCGTGCCAGAACAATTGGGAGATGGCAGTCGGTGAGCTGAAATAAAAACTGTCGATCCACCCGAAATCGGCAGATATCTGCCACAGCATCAAAAAGGCGATAAAGATCAGTATCCGGCTCCAGAAGATATATAGCTTCTGCAGCTTCTGGTGACGCAGATATTTTTTCTGTCCTGTAGTAACCGCCGAAGACTGTATGTCTGTTTCCTGGTTATTTTTCTGTGTTTTCATCCTGCATTTCCCTCCATATCTTATCAAAATAATCCTGAAAAAGACTTGATTTGCGCATATCCTCCCGCCGGATCCCATTGGCTTCAAACTCGATCGGAATGACGTCCTTTATCGTGCAGGGAGATTTCGTGAGTACATAGACGACATCCGCCATGGAGATCGCTTCGGAGATGTCATGTGTCACAAGGATCGCAGTCTTTTGTTCGGACTTGATGATATCGTGCACGTCCTTTGACACATTGAGCCGGGTCTGGTAGTCAAGCGCACTGAACGGCTCGTCGAGCAGGAGGAGGTCCGGACGGATCGCAAGCGTCCGGATCAGCGCAATCCGCTGACGCATTCCGCCGGAAAGTGCCGACGGTTTCTGATTCCTGACGTGCGACAGATGATATTTCTCGAGCAGGCTGTCGACCAGCGCCAGGTTTTCTGCCGTTTTCTTTTTCTGGATCTCAAGACCGAGCGTTATGTTCTGGTAGACATTTCTCCATTCCAGCAAATGGTCATGCTGGAGCATATATCCGATACGCGGAGCGTTAAAGTCCTCTGAATAAAAGGTTATGTACCCGCCCACCGGCTTGAGCAGATCCGCGATCAGGGAGAGGATCGTGGATTTGCCGCATCCGCTCGGACCGACCAGCGCCGCAAAGGCGCCCTTCTCGATGGAGAGACTGATATCGTTCAAAACGTTTACTTCGCCGAGATTACTGTAGTACGAGAAGTTTACGTGATCCAGACGGAGAAATGGTTTTCTGTTATGACTTTGAGACATTTCGTAACCGCCGCCTTTCTTGCCTAAATGTATCGATGTATAGAATAGTATATGTCAGAATTTGTCAAAAGTGATGGGATCCCGATAACATGGCTATTGTATTTGTCTGAGAAATATATTATACTGAATAGAAGAGGCGGGGAAGACACCCATGACAAAAAACGCAGACCTTTTACAAGTGCATGACAAAATCGAAGCAAGGGGGAGACACCCATGACAAAAAACATTATTGTGGTCGATGAAAACGGCAAAAAATACGGGACGACTTACCTGAAGAGGGCTAAGGGGCTCGTGAAACAGGGCAGGGCACGCTTTCTGGCGCGGAATATGCTATGCCTTGCGTGTCCGCCAGAGCAAAATTTGGAGGATAACGATATGTCAGAGCAGACAATTGAAAATAAAATGATGGAAAATGAGATCGTCGGGAATGGCACAGCGGATGAGGTACCGGTAAATACTGGTACAGATATTCACGCCGCAGGCGGACAGTCAAAATATACGATGGAATACTGTCTGGAACAGATCGAGCGAATCGGACAGCAGACAGAGTATCTGAACCAGGCGATCGCAGAGCTGCGGCAGATGGAGAGCGGTTCCTGTGGGGAAAAGGCACTGGCGCTGGGAAATATTGTAGAATGCAGGGAGACGACCAACCAGCAGTTGCTACAGTTTTACGGGAAGATGTATGACGACCTCAAAGAACCGGGGGCAGTCGACGTGGTTTCCCAGAAATCCCGTCTCCAGGAGCAGCTGTTAAAGATCATGGACAAGACGCTGGAAAACAATGAGGAACTTTCATCAGACGATATTTCGAATATGTTCAACGGGGCATATGATGCGATCCGTCATATTAATGACTGAAAAAAGGGAGCGAAAGCTCCCTTTTTTGTTGACAAACATCTTCGGCAAGTGTAGAATATAAACATATTCTACACTTGCCGAAGATGTTTGTGTTTTATATGCAAAAGTGTGTGAAATATGCAGAATATATTTGAGATCAGGAAGGAGCACGGACAATGAAACGTTTGCCAGATTCAGAGTTGGAGATCATGATGATCATATGGGACATGGATAAGCCGGTGACAAGGTCGGAGATCGAGGCACGGCTGGATCGTGAGCGAAAGCTGTCGCCCACAACGGTCCTTTCTTTTCTGTCAAGACTGCAGGAAAAAGGATTCCTCGAGGTACAGAAGTCAGGAAAGAACAATGTATACATCGCACGGATCGACAAATCAAGTTACATGCAGATGGAGAGCCGTAGTATTCTGAAACGCCTGTATCAGAACTCCGCCAAAAATTTCCTGGCGGCGCTGTACGATGGAAACAGTTTGTCGGAGGACGAGCTTCGGGAGCTTGAGGACTACATTACCGTCAAAAGAAAGGGGAAATAGGCATATGCGGGAAATATTGACCAATTTGTTTCTGGATCTGCTGGAGGTCAACGTTGTGGCGGCTGTCGTCATTCTGTTCCTGAGCTTTCTGGGCGGAAAACTCAGAAAAAGGTACGGTTCCGGATGGATGAAGATCATGTGGATCCTGCTCGCAGTCCGACTGCTGATCCCCTACAATTTTTCTATCGCGCCCCTTGCCGGGATTTCCTTTGCGGGCGCAGCGCCGTCGGACAGCAGGAATGCCGAAACAGAAACAAACGCGGCTGTGCATTTAGATCTGTCCCAGGCGGCAGACGGCAGCAGCCAGCAGGATATATCTGCCGGTATTTTGCAAAACGATGCCGCCCAGATGATCCATGGACAGCCATTCAAGGAAAACGCTGACCACCCTGGCGGACAGCAGGAATCGACAGATCAGATCGTTTCAGGAAAAAAGTCCGGTCCGGGTAAGGTATTTCATTATACATATGTAGAAATACTTTCAGCAGTCTGGATCATGGGCGTGTTTGCATGTGCGTTTTATACAATTGCCGGGTATGTGATGTTTTTGCATCTATATCATAAGAGCCTGTGCCCTGTCACGGACGAAAGGATGAGGGAAGTGATGTCCAGGACAGGAAACCGCGTGGCAGTCTGCCAGAGCCGGCAGATCAAAAGTCCGATGCTGGTCGGGATCGTGCACCCGAAGCTGGTCATTCCGTCCATTTCGAAGCAGTGGACGGCAGCAGAGCTTGAGCTGGTCGTGGAACATGAATTCTGCCACTATCGAAAAAGAGATCTTCTGTCAAAACTGCTGATGACGGCTGTCTGCTGTGTGAATTGGATGAATCCGGCCATATACCTCATGAGAAAGCAGTTTTTTTATGATATCGAGCTTGCGTGTGACGAGGCGACCCTGCGCGGGCGGGATCTGGAGGAACGGGAACTGTATGCGCGCATGATGCTCTTTTTGGCGGGAAACAGGACATCCGGAAAGAAGTCCTCTGTGTTTTCCAGCAGCTTTCTGGAAGACAGGATACAGCTAAAAGGGCGGATCGACAACATGTTTGATCAGGGGATAAAGAAAAGGGGATTTGTGAGCGCCGCTGTGATCTGTATCGCCGTCCCGGTCATGGGACTTGCCGTCTCCTGCGGGTATCAGGCAGAGGACACCGATCCGATCGATACCAGTATTCGCGAAATCGTGACCGCTGAGACCGAATCCGGCGAAAAAGATCCCGGCACAGACAAACGCTTTGACTACAACAATGAATACAATAAGATTATCCGTGTTTATAAGAATGATGTCTATCTGGCAAGAGAAGACGGGATTTACTGCTTCAGGGATGGTACGGGTGACGGAGAACTTCTTTACCACGATGACTACAGGCTCCGCAGAGGAATGGAGATCGATCGGAATTTCCTGTATTTCTGCGGTCTGGCGCCAAGGGGCGATACATTTGGGGCGACCATTTTCCGGATGGATCTGGATACGCGCGAGGTGGTCGACGCGCTCGCGGCATTCAGCCAGAAATTCGAATCCCTGTATCATATCTCGATCTACGAGGGGAAATTATATGCTGCATGCGATAATGGCGCCAGGATCGGTTTTGAGCTGGACCAGGACGGCGGGATCGGAAGACAGCTTGACGACAGGGCAGACGATTTTTTATATAGAGAATACAACGACTATGTGGAGCTGCAGTGGAAGAGAGATCAGAACACAACATATGACTCCGAGGAATACTGGAAGCTGACGGAACAGCTGACACAGAAATATATGCCTGCCATGGATGTGGGAGCGTGCAAAAAGATGTTGGATGGCAGCCAGATCGTCAGCAGGTACAAAAACGAGGCGGAGAGGAGCTTTTTCATTGAAAGGGATGACGGCATCTATGAACCGCTGTGCGATGCCGGCTATTTTTCGACGATCATCACAGAAGGCGGAATGTACTACAAGGATGAGAGAAACCGGATCTGGTATGTGGATCTGGCGGCCGGACAGCCGGAACTATTTTATGAGAATCCGTCAAGAGAACTGTATGAAATAGAGCTGGTCAATTATGATGCGGAATATGTCTATGCGACACAGGAGCGGACCATCGGCTATATGGCGGATGGCTACGGGGTGGCGGAAACATATCTGATCCGTATCCCGAGGGCGGGCGGTGACACACAGAAAGTCTATCGCTTTGAATATCCCGGGATACCCGGGCGCGGTCTGTACAGCCACTGTGCCGTGTACGATGGCAGGATGTATCTGGAACAGCAGGAAATCATCTCACTGGATCCTGATGCAAACGGCATGCAGAGGATCAACAGCAATGAACCCTGTGAGGATGCCGTCGAGATGCGGAGGACAGCGGAAGCCTTCGCGGCAGCGTATTTTGAAAACGATGAGGCCGTACTCAGATCGCTTTTGTCAGAAGATTTTGACGGGACTGTCGATCTGTACAGTGATCCTGAAAATGCGGCGCAGATCAGGGAAAACGATCTGGCAGGACTGCCCGACGACAACATAGAAAACGGCGTCACCTGCTGGCTGTCCTATGAGATCAGCGGACATGCGGAGGCGGAAGGGGCTTACGTTTACCTGAGTATGGAGGTCATCAGGACACCGGAAGGATTTCGGATCAGCTCATATGGACTCGAGCAGTAAATTATTATTGCAACTCTCATGAATCTATGCTATTGTATTCAAGAGAATAACTGTAGCAATTATGACGGTTAGGAACTTTGAGAGATCGAAAGGAGACGGAAGATGGCACAGCTTTGGGGCGGCAGATTTACCAAGGAGACAGATAAGCTTGTATACAATTTCAACGCATCGATTTCATTTGACCAGAAGTTTTTCCGCGAGGATGTGGAGGGCAGTATGGCGCATGTGAAAATGCTCGCCAGGCAGGGGATTCTGACAGAAGAGGAGAGAGATCAGATCACAGAGGGACTGGAGCGTATATTGCGGGATGTCGAGACCGGCGCTTTGAAGATTACGGACGAATATGAGGACATTCACAGCTTTGTGGAGGCGAATCTGATACAGAGGATCGGGGATGCGGGCAAAAAGCTTCATACCGGCAGGAGCAGGAACGACCAGGTAGCGCTTGATATGAAGCTCTATACAAGAAATGAGATTACAGAGATCAAGGATCTTTTAAAGGGATTGCTGGAGACAATCCTGTCGATCATGGAGGAGCATACGGAGACGTATATGCCCGGCTTTACGCATCTGCAGAAAGCACAGCCGATCACGCTGGCGCATCATATGGGGGCGTATTTCGAGATGTTTAAGCGCGACAGACAGCGTCTTGACGATATTTATAACAGGATGAACTACTGTCCGCTGGGATCAGGTGCTCTGGCTGGGACGACTTATCCGCTGGACAGGGAGTACACGGCACGTTTGCTTGGATTTGACGGGCCGACGCTGAACAGCATGGATTCCGTGGCGGACAGGGATTATGTGATCGAGCTATTGGCCGCACTGTCCACGATCATGATGCATCTGAGCCGTTTCTGCGAGGAGATTATCATCTGGAACTCCAATGAGTACCGTTTCGTGGAGATCGATGATGCGTACTCGACCGGCAGCAGCATCATGCCGCAGAAGAAGAACCCCGATATCGCGGAGCTTGTCCGCGGAAAGACAGGGCGTGTGTACGGCGCGCTGGTGTCGATCCTGACGACGATGAAGGGGATTCCGCTCGCCTACAATAAAGACATGCAGGAGGATAAAGAACTGACTTTCGATGCGATCGATACTGTCAAGGGGTGCGTGGCGCTGTTTACAGGCATGCTCAAGACCATGCGGTTCAACAAGGACGTCATGAAGGTAAGCGCCATGAAGGGGTTCACGAACGCCACAGATGCGGCGGATTATCTGGTGAATCACGGCGTGCCGTTCCGGGATGCGCATGGCATCATCGGGAGACTGGTGCTGTACTGTATTGAGAAGGATCGGTCGATCGACGAGCTGTCCCTCGAGGAGTTAAAGGCGATCAGCCCCGTGTTTGAGGAGGATCTCTATGAGGCGGTCAGCCTCGAGACCTGTGTCGATAAGCGCATGACGATCGGCGCGCCGGGACCGGATGCGATGCGGGAGGTCATACGTATCAATAAGGAATATTTGAGTTGTGGAATATGAAATACTTTATGCTGATACAAGGTTCAGCAGAATGGAGGAGAAAAATGAGTGAAAAAATGAAAGTAGGTATCCTTGGCGGTACCGGTATGGTTGGACAGCGTTTTATCGCCCTGTTGGAGAACCACCCGTGGTTTGAGGTGACGACGATCGCCGCAAGCCCCCGCTCCGCAGGAAAGACATATGCGGAGGCTGTCGGCGACAGATGGAAGATGACGACGCCGATGCCGGAGGCTGTGAAAGAGATCGTAGTCATGAATGTCAATGAGGTTGAGAAGGTGGCTTCTGAAGTCGATTTTGTATTCTCCGCCGTGGACATGACAAAGGATGAGATCAGAAAGATCGAGGAGGACTACGCAAAGACCGAGACGCCTGTCGTCAGCAACAATTCTGCCCACAGATGGACACCTGACGTACCGATGGTCGTACCTGAGATCAACCCTGAACACATGAAGGTGATCGACTTCCAGAGAAAGCGCCTTGGCACGGCGAGAGGTTTTGTCGCAGTGAAGCCTAACTGCTCGATCCAGAGCTACGCGCCTGTCCTGACTGCGTGGAAAGAGTTTGAACCCTACGAGGTCGTCGCGACGACTTATCAGGCGATCTCCGGCGCGGGCAAGACGTTTAAGGACTGGCCGGAGATGGAAGGAAACATCATTCCGTACATCGGCGGCGAGGAGGAGAAGAGCGAGAAGGAACCGCTCAGGATCTGGGGCGAGATTAAGGACGGCGTGATCGTTCCGGCAACATCGCCTGTGATCACATGCCAGTGTATCCGTGTGCCGGTATTAAATGGACACACTGCTGCCGTGTTCGTCAAATTCAGAAAGCAGCCCACGAAAGAGCAGTTGATAGAAAAATTAGTGAATTTCAGGGGTGTTCCGCAGGAGCTTGGTCTTCCGAGCGCGCCGAAGCAGTTTATCCAGTATCTCGAGGAGGACAACAGACCTCAGGTAAGTCTTGACGTTGATTATGAGAACGGCATGGGCGTCTCTGTGGGACGGATCCGCGAGGATAGCGTATATGACTGGAAGTTCGTCGGGCTCTCGCACAATACCGTGCGCGGCGCAGCAGGCGGCGCGGTGCTCTGCGCGGAGCTTCTCAAGGCGCAGGGGTATATCACGAAGAAATAGAGTTGGATTATAGAAAAAATATGTATAATCAATGCGGATTGGTATAAAATTATTTTAGATAGCTCTCTTGACTTTCCACTATGCGCTTGTTAGAATGTAGGTATAAAGAAAGTTTACCACTGACCGATAGGTGGTATATAAATGGTCGGGTTGAAAGTTTACCGCTGACCAATATGCGGTATATAAATGGTTGGGTTGAAAGTATAGTCCTTCGCCGTAAGGCGGGGGACTTTTTCCATAGTGAGGACAAGCAAATGAGGAAAACGGGGTTTTATATTATTAAGGAAAAATTTTTTGAAGATATGGATGATCCGTACCTTAAAGGTAATAAAGCAGGAAATAGACCACATTATTATTGCTTTGAAGATACACGCACAGGAATTTACTGGATGATACCTTTATCCAGTCGGATTGATAAATATGAGCGAATTGTAGAAACAAAAGAAAAAGCAGGAAAACCCTGTGACATTGTCCATATTGTGAAATTAGATGATAGCAGGCGGAGTGCATTTTTGATACAGGATATGTTTCCGATAACAGACGAATACATAGAACGGGAATATACTATAGCCGGAAATCATTTAATGCTGACAAGTGAGCATATGGTTAAAGAAATTGAACAGAAAGCAAAAAAGGTTATGGGTATGCTGAAACGTGGTGTGAAATTTACGCCAACACAGCCTAATGCGATAGCCATATTAGAAAAGTTGAAAAAAATGAAGGCAAAACAAAAAGTTTTATTACTCGGCGGAACCGGTCTTGTGGGGCGCGCCATCAAAGACAGCTTATCACAGGATCATCAGGTAGTCATCACGGCGGGACACCATGAAGTGGAGGGCGGTTATCAACTGCAGGCGGAGAACACAGACTCTCTGATAGAAATCTTGGAGAAAGAGGACCCGGAAATCGTGATCTCTTCCATGCGGGGGGATTTTCAGGCGCAATACCGGTTTCATGAGGTGCTGGCTGACTGGCTGGCCGGAAGGTCAAAAAGACTGCTTTTTATATCCACGGCGAATGTCTTTGACGGGGATCTGTCCCAGCCGTGGACGGAGGAGGCGCAGCCTGCCCCCGAATCGGATTATGGCAGGTTTAAAAGGGACTGTGAAGCGATGCTGATGAAGAAACTCTCCGGTCGGCTGATCATTTTCCGCATTCCGTCCGTATGGGCGCCCGACTGCCCGCGGATACGGACGCTGCGGGAGTTCAGCGCGAGCAGGAAGCCGCTGGCAGCGTATCCGAATGACTTTGTGAATGTGACGCTCGCAGACCAGGTCGGCGCGTGTGCAAAGTATGTTCTGGATCATGACTTACAAGGGATCTTCCATATCGGAAGCAAAGACCTGGTGGACTACCATGAATTCCAGAAAATGGTCTGTGACCTGCTGGAGATCAGCGATCCGGTATTTGCGTTGGAGGATATTCCGGAAAAGGTATATCAGGCAGTCCTGCCTGCGCGGGCGGAGCTTCCCGATGCGCTTCAACTGACCGTATCGCAGGTGCTGCAGGCTTTAAAAAAATAGAACAGGGTGGAGAATAGAACTTGGGAAAGAAACTGATCATAACCGAGAAACCGTCGGTGGCACAGGATTACGCCAAAGTTTTTCAGGTGTCAGGAAAACACAATGGATACATAGAAAACAACACATACGTCATCACGTGGTGCGTCGGCCATCTGGTGGAGATGGTCTATCCGGAGGAGTATGATATCCGCTACAAAAAGTGGATGCTGCAGGATCTGCCGTTTTTGCCTGAGAAATACAAGTACGGCGTCATCAAAAATGTCAGACAGCAGTACGATATCGTTCATGCGCTGCTGCAGCGTGAGGATATTGACACGGTTTACTGGGCGGGCGACTCCGGAAAAGAAGGGCAGACCATCGAGGAAAATATCCGCAATTTCGGCGGTGTCCGCAAAGGAATGCAGGAGCTGCGCGTGTGGATCGACTCGCAGACAGAGGATGAGATCCGGCGCGGCGTGGCGCAGGCAAAGCCGATGTCGGCATATGAGAACCTCGGCCGATCCGGCATCATGCGCTCGATCGAGGACTACGCCATGGGCATCAACTTCTCGCGCGTCATGTCCGTCAAATACGGAAAACTGCTCAACGATGCCGCGGCGACAAAGGGCTACACCGCGATCGCCGTGGGAAGGGTCATGACCTGTGTGCTCGGCATGGTTGTCAACAGGGAGCGCGAGATACGGAATTTCAAGGAGACCTCGTTTTACAGGGTTGTGGGTGCTTTTACCGAGGCGGATATCGAGGCGGAGTGGAAGGCCGTAGAAGGCTCTGCCTATTTTGAATCTCCAAAGCTTTACAAGGAAAACGGCTTTAAGGAAAAAGAGGACGCCCAGGCGCTGATCACTTCGCTTGAGGGAAAGGACGCGGTCGTCAAAACGCTGGAAAAGGGCATCTCCAGAAAGAAGGCGCCGCTGCTGTTCAATCTGGCGGAACTGCAGGCGGAGTGTGCTAAGCGCTTCAAGATCAGCCCCGACCAGGCATTGCAGGTCGCGCAGGACTTGTATGAGAAAAAGCTTACGACTTATCCGAGAACAGACGCGAGGGTGCTGACGACAGCCGTCGCAAAAGAGATCGACAAAAATCTGAACGGATTAAAGGGATACACGCCGACACAGCGGTTTACAGATCATATTTTGACGAAAAAAAGTTTTGCAAACATTGCAAAGACGCAGTATACGGACGACAGCAAGGTCACAGACCACTATGCCATCATACCGACGGGACAACTGACAGAACTCGGAACGCTGACACCGCTTCAGAGCAAAGTCTTTGACTTGATCACAAGGCGTTTTCTGAGCATCTTTTATCCGCCTGCAGAATATCAGACGTTGAAACTCGTGGTGGGCATTGAAAAGGAATCGCTGTTTGCCTCGGCAAAGGCGCTCAAGGTGCTTGGATATCTCGAAGTCATGGGCAGAACGCTCGAGGACGCCGACGAGGACGAAAATACAGGTGACGGACAGAACAAGGATAACACGGCTTCCCAGACAAAAACGGGGGAAAGCCCGGAAAAAAAGAACAATCCCAAAAAGCTGCTCGCGCTCGCAGACACGCTGAAACAGGGCGACCTTCTTGCTGTCAATGGCTTTGAGATCCGCGACAGCAAGACCACGCCGCCCAAACGGTACACGTCCGGTTCCATGATCCTTGCCATGGAAAATGCGGGACAGCTCATCGAGGACGAGGAACTCCGCGCCCAGATCAAAGGTTCCGGGATCGGCACAAGCGCTACCCGCGCGGAGATCATCAAGAAACTGATCCGCATCGGCTATCTGAACCTCAACCAAAAGACGCAGGTCATCACGCCGCAAAATTTCGGAGAGATGGTGTACGAGGTCGTCGCCATGACTGTCCCTGCGCTGTTGAATCCCAAGATGACCGCCTCGTGGGAAAAAGGGCTTGACGGCATTACCAACGGAACCGTCGACGTGAACGACTACCGCGCAAAGCTCGAGGATTTTATCCGCAGGGAGACCATACAGATCCGGGATAAGGATCTGACAAGACAGCTCGCGGTGCAGATCAGTCCGTTTACAGGAAAAGACGCCAGGGGATTGGGCGCGCGAAAAAAGATCGGCGCCCAGTGTCCGGCGTGCGGCGGGGATATCGTTACCACCCCGTTTGGCTATGGGTGTGCCAATTACGATCCGCAGGATCCTTCCAGCTGCAGGTTTGCGATCGGCAAGGTTGCCGACAAGGAATTGAGTCCCGAACAGGTCAAAGAACTGCTGGACAACGGGATCACCCAGACGATCCGTGGATTCAAGGGCAAAAGCGGCAAAAAGTTCGACGCATGTCTGATGCTGGCGAAGGACGCTGACGGAAAACATTCGGTCACTTTTAATTTTGACAACGTGGAAGCGAAAAAAATAAGAGATGTGGTCTGTCCGCTGTGCGGCGGCGAGATCGTCCAGACGCCGTTTGGCTACGGCTGTGCCAATTACGATAAGCTTGATGAGAGCAGCTGCAGATTTTCTATCGGCAAGATGGCGGGAAAGGACATCTCGGAGGCGCAGGTCAAAGAACTGCTGACGAACGGGAAAACCGCAACCATACGCGGTTTCAGATCAAAGGCAGGCAAAAAGTTTGACGCACGCATAACATTCAGCCGGGACGAGGCAGGCAGGATCACAGGTCTGAAATTCGATTTTGACGATATCGAACAGCAAAAACTCAAGGACGTGGTCTGTCCGCTGTGCGGCGGCGAGATTGTCAGGACAATGTTCGGCTATGGCTGCTCCAATTACAATAAAGAGGACGCAGAACATAGCTGCCGGTTTGCGGTCAATAACAAAATAGCCGGTTTAAAGATCAGTGACAGTGTCGTAAAACAACTGCTCACGCACAAAAAGACCGATGTGATACAGGGCTTTCTGGCAAAGAGCGGCGCCAAGTTTGACGCGCCGTTAAAGCTGACGGCGGACGGTCAGGTTGTGTTCGATTTTCCGGACAGACCCGCCCCGGTGGAAACAAATCTTGCATGTCCAAGGTGCGATGCGCATAAACTGAAAAAGAGCCAGTGGTATTACGAGTGCGAGTGCGGTTTTAAGATCGGACATACTGTAGCGCAGGTTCCCATTTCGGAGGAACTGATGCGGGAGCTCTTCACAACCGGAAAGACGGCTGGGAAGATAACCGGATTTATATCAAAAGCCGGGAATCCGTTTGATGCCTACTTAAAATATGCAGACGAAAAGATCTCGTTTGACTTCAACGGTCCCAGTCCCAATGAAGCCTCGACAGAAGGACCGTCCCCGGCACAGACGCCGCAGCCCTGGCTGGATGCAGAGCCTGCCGCAGATGAATACTGGGAATCCCTGATGGCAGCGGCGGCTGAAGAGACGGATGCAGCTAACATAACTGTCTGAAATGGGAAAACTTTGGTATAAACAGATTTCCAATCATAAAAAGGATGTGAGCAAAATGGCAATTCCAACGAATATTAAAACATTGTTGTCAGGCAGCGTAGTGGAATGGGCAAGGATTGAATTTAAGGAGACATGGGATGCCGAGGCGTCCTTAAAGACTGTCTGTGCTTTTGCGAATGACCTTGATAACTGGGGTGGTGGTTATATCATTATCGGTGTGAGGGAAGTCGATGGCAAGTTAGCGTATCCATTTGCAAACTGATCAGACCTGCGTATATGCCAATTGTTGAGGTTATTGACTTTGAAAACCATAAGTTCATAGTCCTCTGGTGTCCAGGCGGCGATAACAGACCGTATTCCTCTCCAAAAACTATGGCAAAAGATAATAAGGAACGCATTCATTATATCCGCAAAGCATCAAGCACGATAGAACCATCTGATGAAGAAGAAAAGGATCTGTTCAATCTGGCAAACAGAATCCCGTTTGACGACCGAGTGAATCATCAGGCAGATATTTCGGATTTGAATATTGTTTTGATTCAAAATTATTTAAAGGAAGTAAATAGTTCTTTATATGAAAAAGCAAAAACGGGAGATTTCATCGAAGTATGCAAGGATATGAATATCGTAAGTAATCTGCCGGAATATACAAAACCAAAAAATGTAGGTCTGATGTTTTTCAGCATGGATCCTGATAAGTTTTTCCCATATACGCAGATCGATATAGTACAGTTTCCCAAAGGATTAGGAGGGAATGATATCATTGAGCAGACGTTCAAAGGGCCGATCCATCAACAATTGAGAGATGCATTACAATATATCAGAAATACGATCATTACGGAAAAGGTTGTTAAGTATCCAGATCGCGCAGAAGCGGACCGATTTTTTAATTATCCATTTGCGGCGGTAGAAGAGGCTTTGTCAAATGCAGTGTATCACCGTGCATATGATGAGCGGGAACCGATCGAAGTGCGGGTGGAAAATGACAGGATTGAGATCGTGAGTTTTCCGGGACCTGACCGTTCCGTGACAATTGAGGGGTTAAAAAATTATCGGGTTTCAAACAGAAGATACCGAAACCGCAGAATAGGAGATTTTTTAAAGGAACTGCATCTAACAGAAGGGCGAAACACTGGATTTAAAAAAATTTTGAATGCACTGGATGCGAATGGTTCACCAAAGCCAGAGTTTGAAACAGATGAAATACACAGCTATTTTATATCCAGAATATTTATACATCAGGGATTTTGTGTGTCAACCCCAAATTCAGCTCCATCAACCCCAAATTCAACCCCATCGCCTCAATTGAGGGAACAGATTTTGGTATTGATCAGGGCAAATCCCTCCATTTCTAAAAAAAAGATGGTAGAAATGCTGAATGTTTCAATGTATGCATTAAAAAGGGAGTTGGCAAAGATGAGTCAAGAGAAAGTGGCGGAGTTCGTCGGATTCAGCCGCAACGGAAAATGGGTAATTTACTAAATATTATATAATAGAAAGAAGGAGTACAAAATGGAACAATTACAGATCAAAAATCTCTACAATCTGGAGGAGACCATCGCGGCACCGCTCTTTGACGGGGCTGTTTACCCGTGGGAGCTGCTGCCAAAGATCGGTGCGTACATTGTGGAGCTCGGCAATTCACTCCCGGAAGACAAGTATGAGAAACGCAGCGAGAACATCTGGATCGCAAAATCTGCCAAAGTCGCCCCCACGGCATGCCTCAACGGTCCCTGCATCATTGATGAGGACGCGGAGATCCGCCACTGCGCATTTATCCGCGGAAATGCGATCGTCGGCAAGGGCGCCGTTGTCGGCAACTCGACAGAACTCAAAAATGTGATCCTCTTTAACAAAGTACAAGTCCCGCATTACAACTATGTGGGCGACAGCATTCTTGGCTATAAATCGCACATGGGTGCAGGATCCATCACTTCCAATGTCAAGAGTGACAAGACGCTCGTGGTCGTCAAGTCGCCCTACGGAAATATCGAGACAGGTCTGAAAAAGATGGGCGCGATGCTCGGCGACAACGTGGAAGTCGGCTGTAACAGCGTGCTCAATCCGGGAACCGTGATCGGACGCAACTCCAATATCTACCCGACATCGATGGTGAGAGGGTACGTGGAAGCGGACAGCATCTACAAAAAACAGGGCGAAATTGCCGGAAAAAACTGACAGAAACAGCGTAATTTGAAAAATTTGATAATTTTTTATCAAAAATAAGATTTTTTAATTGCTATTTTTCCAAAAATGTGCGAAAATATCAATGTAAAACCATTTGATCAGTTATTAAATGTGAGGCATATGTCACACATTAAAAATAAAAGTTAAGGAATCGAAAGGAGTTTTCACATGATTTATTCAAAGGAAATTGAAGAAATGTGTGTAGTAGCACGTGACGGTAATCATGGTTGTGCACCGATCCCAGAAGAGGCGAAATGGGTAAAGGCTAAGGAAGTCAAAGATATTTCCGGCTTTACACACGGCGTAGGCTGGTGTGCACCGCAGCAGGGTGCCTGCAAGTTATCCCTGAACGTAAAGGAAGGTATCATCCAGGAAGCGCTGGTTGAGACGATCGGATGTTCAGGCATGACACACTCCGCAGCGATGGCGGCAGAGCTGCTTCCGGGCAGGACTGTCATGGAAGCATTGAACACAGACCTTGTGTGCGATGCGATCAACACGGCTATGAGAGAACTGTTCCTGCAGATCGTGTATGGACGTTCCCAGTCCGCTTTCTCCGAGGAAGGTCTTCCTGTAGGCGCAGGTCTTGAGGATCTGGGCAAAGGTCTGAGAAGCCAGGTTGGTACGATGTACGGTACATTGAAGAAGGGACCTCGTTATCTTGAGATGGCAGAGGGCTACGTTACTGGTATCGCACTTGATGCAGACGACAAGATCATCGGTTACAAGTTTGTAAGCCTTGGCAAGATGACTGACTTTATCAAGAAGGGCGATGACCCGAACACAGCATGGGAGAAGGCTTCAGGCCAGTACGGACGCGTGCAGGATGCTGTTAAGATTATTGATCCTAGAACAGATAAGGAGGTAAAATAATTATGGCATTATTCGAATCCTATGAGAGAAGAATAGATAAGATCACCGAGGTTTTAAAGAGCTATGGCATCAACTCGATCGAGGAGGCTGAGAAGATCACAAAGGACGCAGGTCTTGACGTGTATGACCAGGTTAAGAAGATCCAGCCGATCTGCTTCGAGAATGCCTGCTGGGCATATACAGTAGGTGCGGCGATCGCGATCAAGAAGGGCTGCAGAAAGGCTGCAGATGCAGCAGCAGCGATCGGAGAGGGACTTCAGTCCTTCTGTATCCCTGGTTCCGTTGCGGACAACCGCAAGGTAGGTCTCGGACATGGCAACTTAGGAAAGATGCTCCTGGAAGAAGAGACAGAGTGCTTCTGCTTCCTTGCAGGACATGAGTCCTTTGCAGCGGCAGAGGGCGCGATCGGTATCGCTGAGAAAGCGAACAGAGTTCGCCAGAAACCGCTCAGAGTTATCCTGAACGGTCTCGGAAAAGACGCAGCAGAGATCATTGCCCGTATCAACGGATTCACATTTGTTGAGACAGAGTACGATCCCTATACAAACACTGTAAAGGAAGTATTTAGAAAGTCTTATTCTGATCCGGAAGGTCCTCGCGGCAAGGTAAACTGCTACGGCGCAAACGACGTTTGTGAAGGTGTTGCGATCATGTGGAAAGAGAACGTTGACGTTTCCATCACAGGCAACTCAACCAACCCTACAAGATTCCAGCACCCGGTTGCAGGTACATACAAGAAGGAGAGAAACGAAGCTGGCAAGAAGTATTTCTCAGTGGCATCCGGCGGTGGTACAGGCCGTACACTCCATCCGGACAACATGGCAGCAGGTCCGGCTTCCTATGGTATGACAGATACTTTGGGACGTATGCACTCTGATGCACAGTTCGCAGGTTCTTCTTCTGTTCCCGCTCACGTGGAGATGATGGGACTCATCGGCATGGGCAACAACCCGATGGTTGGCGCTACTGTGGCGGTCGCAGTTTCCATTGAGGAAGCAGCGAAGGAAAACCGCTTCTAAAAGCGGCTGGCAAATTCTAAAAAATGATATAAAGAAAAGTGCGAAAAAGCCCGCAGATTCAACATTTGCGGGCTTTTTATATGAGTGCAAAACTAGTGGTTAAAATCTTCCAAACCAGTTTTAACTGTAATCTAAAAATAAATATACTAAAAAGCTTGAAGGTACCGTGATCTTAAGGGATTGCGCTGCCTTTTTTTGATGCACACGGACACCCAGAGGAAATATGTCAGCATGTGTGCCGGGCACCCAAAGGAAGATTCAATCGATACCCAAAAATATGCGATTTGTGTATCAGTACTTTAAAAAAAATGAATTATCCACTAAAATAAATCTAGCCATGACGGACAAAGACGTATCATGGGATGATTTTCATGGAGGTGCGTATTGAAAAGCAAGGGAACACTTAAGAAGAAAATGATCGTATTTTTCATCACTGCAGAATTGGTGTTCTGTATCATTCTCATTATAAATCTATATAATGCGAACAGCAGGATCCTGTCACTGAGCGGACAGATCCATGAGATCACACAACAGAACACAAAGTTGGCAGAGGAGCAGAAAGTGATGCAGGAAAAAATCTGGTTATTAAGTGATACAGTTATTTTGAAAATGCAGCGCGAAAAAGAATGTGAGGAAGAGATCCGGCAAAGTTATATTCCGACAGGACTGCCTTTCAATGGGACAGCTTTTTATAACAGGAAGGAGAACGAGCGGGACGGCGATCCGATCGCACTATTTTATGCTTCCGATGGGATCAGTGTCACTGCGGCGGCAAATGGGACAGTCGTATCCGTTGAGGGAGACCTGCAGAATGGTTTCTGCGTGACGGTAGATCATGACAATGGATATTGTTCTATATACAGAAGCCGTTTGAAGCCTGTTGTTGCAGAGGGGTACGAGGTCACTGACAAGACAGTGCTTTTTCCTGTGGATGGGAACAAGGAGCTGGGATATCAGATCACAGAAAACGGACATTATATTGATCCGATCGAACTCATAGAAAGTAACGGCTAAACGGATAGAAGTATTTGAGTTGCAGAAGCAGTGGAGGGAAGAAGATGCGCACGATTTTTCTGGCAGAAACAGCAGATGATCAGGATCAGAAATTATTGGAGCTTGAAAAAACAAAACAGAATCTGGAACAACAGCTACAGGAGATGGCAAAGACTGTTGAAAAACAACAGCAAATGATTGCCATAGCAAAGCGCGATCCGCTGACAGGCCTGAGGAACCGTCAGGGAATTCCCGGATTGGTGAATGCCAGTTTGTGCAAACATTGCGAAGGAAGTTTTTTTATCATGGATCTGGATAACTTTAAGAGCGTCAACGATACATATGGCCACATGGAAGGAGACCGCGTACTCATCAAATTTGCAAAAGCGCTCAGGGAAAACGCGGATCCCGAGGATATTATCGCGAGGCTTGGAGGCGATGAATTCGTAGTCTTTTCTCCAGGATATTGTGACAGATATGAGGTGAGGACAAAGGCTCAGCGGTTCATTCGACAGATCGAACGCAGTCTCGTCATGCTGGGAAAACCGATGCAGGTGACAGTATCTATGGGAATCGCCAGTGCGCCGCTTGACGGTGTGACATACGATGCACTGTACGAAAATGCGGACAGGGCTCTTTACAGTATAAAGAATGAAGGGAAGAACGGGTATCGCTTTTTTTCTGAACTGAACAGGGCGGGGAACGGCAGTGTTATTTACGACAGACCGCGCAGTTCTCTTGAGGAAATAACAGCGCGGCTGAAAGAGAGGAAGATGGAAGGATCGTTCGAGGTGGAGTACAATCATTTTGAGAAAATCTATCATTTTATGGAGAGAAATCTGATCCGTGACCGCAGGGAAGTGCAGTGTGTGCTTTTTACATTGGAGAATTATACATATGCAGATGAAATGATAGTCCGAAGACAGCTGGAGCATTTACATCATGCGATCGTATCCTCCCTAAGAAAGGGCGACGTGACGACAAAATACAGTTTGACGCAGATGCTGGTGCTGCTGATGGATGCGAATACGGAGAATGCAGGCATGGTTGCGGAGAGGATTCTCTGTAAGTACCGCAGGGAAGCCGGAAGGGACATGTTAAATATCCGGCATGACATCAGGCAAGTCATGTGTGATCAGATGTGATCAAAAGAAAAGTGCCATTCACATTGCCAAAAAATATTTGCGGTTTTACTGGAGAAATGATATAATGAGGCAGCAATGCAGAATAGGAAGAGGAAAGAATACCCAAAAGAAGTTTCTATATAAAATGCAGATCAAGGTAATAATAGGAGGAATAAGTAATATGGTCAGAGAGATCAGAGAAAACGATTTTGACCAGCTCATGAGACTCTACATGCAGCTTCATGATAACCCGTTTCCTGAAAAGAGCGGGCATGTGGAGGCGGTCTGGCACAGCATTCTCTCAGATGTAAACCATCATATCATTGTAGCGGAGGAAGATGGTGCCATTGTGTCTTCCTGTGTATGTGTTATTATTCCCAATCTTACAAGAGGGCAGCGTCCATATGCGTTCATTGAAAATGTGGTCACTGATAAAAACTATCGCAAGAAAGGTTTTGCAACTGCCTGTCTGGACTTTGCAAGAAAGATCGCACAGCGCGAAAACTGTTATAAGATGATGCTGCTCACAGGCTCTAAGCAGGAAAGTACCTTACGATTTTACGAGCAGGCGGGCTATAACAAAAACGATAAGACTGCATTCATACAATGGCTGTGACATATTCAGGGATCGGACACAGCAGGATAATCATGAAAATAAACCTCTTATTTGTTCAAACAAACCACTTGATGGATCACTGTTTACATCGGTGGTTCTTTTATTTATGATATGTGAAAACGATACTGCAGGAAAAAGTTGAGCGGTACAAGGAGGTTTATCAGATGGCAGACGCAGAAAAAAGATACAGGGGAATTTTTATCGTAACGGCATTTTTCGGATTGGTCTCGGCATGCTTTATGGCAATATTTTCATTCTGTCTCGGGAGGGTGGTGGATGTGGTGATCAGCCCTTCTGATTCTCTTCAGACGACAATGCTGCTGTGCATCGGCATGGCAGTGTGCGGGCTGGCCGCTTCGTTTTTGTATGATTATGCCAGGATCGTCTATGTCAATAAGATCGTTCGTTATCTGAAAACAAATCTATACAGGGCGCTTTATCACAAGGAGCTGAATGTCTTTTTGTCCGAAAAGAACGGGCACTACCTGAGCCTGTACTCGAAAGATATCGATCTTATTGTGGACAATTATCTGATGCCAAAGTGCAGCATTATCTCCAATATTCTGTCGGCGGTGGTAAGCCTTCTGTCTATATTTATCATCAACTGGAAGCTCGGTCTGTCGTTCGTTGCACTTTCCAGCGTGACAGTTGTTCTTTCCCAGATCCCGGGCGCTGTCATGGCAAAGAAGACGGTAGAGTACACACAGCATAACAGCAGCTATATGGCAGTTCTCGAGAATGGTCTGAAAGGCTTTGAGCAGGTAAAGCTGCTGGGATTAGGAAATCTTTTCAGCAGAAAACTGGATGTGAACGACCATGCATATGAAAGATCCAGGAAAAGCTATCTTTTTGCAAAGGTCGCTTCGAATGATATCGGAATGTTCATCGGCATGCTCTCACAGCTCTCGTGTATGGCTGTCGGGATCTGGTTCGTTCTTCGCGGGAATATGACCGTCGGGCTGCTGATCTCTGCTGTGCAGCTCTTAAACGGTGTATTCTCTCCGCTGCAGCTCTTTGTGCAGGATAAAAACCTGATGGGAACAGCCGGTGAGATCATTCAGCGGATCGACCAGGAACAGACGATCGCAGAAAAAACGGCGGGAGAGATCACAGGGAGCGTGCAGGAGATCGCATTTCACGATCTGAATCTGCAGTTTGGAGATAAAGAGATCTTCCACAACTTTAATATGACTTTTGAGTCTGGCAGAAAATATGCCATTGTCGGAGAGTCCGGAAAGGGCAAGTCGACACTGATGCGCCTGTTGATGAAATATCTGACGCAGAGCGAGTACGAGGGAAATGTACTGATCAACAGACAGGATATCAGATCCCTGGATTCCGACAGCATTTATGACAGGATCGGTTATATACAGCGGAATGAATTTCTGATCGACGGCTCTGTCAGAGATAATATTGTACTATATAGAAATGATATCGCCGGCGCAAAGATAGAACAGATCTGCAGGGCGCTAAAGCTTGACAGCGAGCTTGTCCGCAAAAAGATCGATGCCGCCGATTCCGGGGAAGTCTCCTTTGGAGAAAAACAGAGGATCGATATCGCACGGTTCATGGTCCACGATTACGATGTCCTGGTGTTTGACGAGCCGACGAGCAATCTGGACGCCGATACGGCAAATGAAATATTTAACATGATCTTTGGTATCAGGGACAAGATCGTCATCGTGATCACGCATGACAGAAGCAGGGATGTGCTCGACAGATTTGATACAGTACTACAATTGTAAATATATATCAAAAAATTTAGACTTGACAATCGTGCGTTTTGCACGTATGATAAGTATTGTAGCGGTACATATATATGATACTGTTCTGCTGCACAGATTAAATTTTGGAGGATTTTTCATGTTAAATGTGATTGTAATGGAGAAAATTGCAAAGTAAATATTGCAAAGGGTGATTTTTCGTCTTGTTATGTACAGGATGCGCAAGGATTATGCGTCAGCTGGAGCTGACAGGCATTTGTGTGCGTACAAAAGGCTGAAAGTCTGCCCATTTGTCATCAGTGTGTGCTGTTGACATTTTCGCCTTACAATCGCTATCGTATTATGGTATATATTTTGGAATCATAAGAACATGGCTGTATGGTCATGTTTTTTTATGCACAGATCCGTGCAGAGGAAATATGCCGCAGTGAATATATGTTCTGATATAGATAAAAAGACCATGGTAACGCTTAAGGGGTGTGCCATGGTCTTTTTATGCACACGGGCGTCCAGAGGAAAATGTCAGCATGCGCTGACGGACGCCCGGCGCACGAGTAGTGGAGAAGGGAATTCCCCTGCTCGATTGGACACGGGCGTCCAGAGGAAACAAGCGGTTATAATGTATTAAGGTAAAAAGAATCAGAAAGGAAGAAAAGAACATGAACAGTACGATCATCAACACTGACAACCTGGTAAAGACATACCGCAGATACAAGAAGCAGGAAGGGATCCGGGGAAGCATCGCAAGCCTAATAAAACGCATATACGAGGAAAAGACTGCTGTAGACCACATCAGCCTGTCCGTGCAGGCGGGGGAGTTTGTCGGGCTGATCGGTCCCAACGGGGCTGGAAAGACGACGCTGATCAAGATGCTGACAGGGATCATCGCGCCGACAGCGGGGGCGGTCGACGTGATGGGATATTATCCAAATGACCTGAAGAACGAGTTCAAGAAGCAGTATGCTGTTGTGATGGGACAGAAGAGCCAGTTGTTCTTTGAGCTAACGGTCAACGATACACTCCGTCTTTTTAAGGAAATATATGAGATTCCGGAGGATACATTTCAGGCGAATAAGAATTATTTTGTGAAGCTCTTTGGTGTCGAAGACCTGATGGACGTGCAGGTGAGGACCATGTCGCTTGGGGAGCGCATGAAGATGGAACTGATCGTGGCGCTTCTTCATAATCCGAGGATCCTGTTTCTCGACGAGCCGACGATCGGTCTTGATGTCATTGCCTCCAAACAGATCCGCAGTTTCCTAAGGGAGATCAATGAGGAGAAGGGGACTACGATCCTTCTGACCTCGCATTATATCGAAGATATCAAGACGTTGTGCAGGAGAACGGTCGTCATCAATCATGGCGCAAAGATATACGACGGCGCGACAGACGAGCTGTTTGACCGATATCAGCGAAACAAGAAGATCACAGTGACCTATGACAGTCCGGCTGATCACACTTTGCGCGCGTCAGCGCATGTAAACCTTGTCCTGAACGAGCCATACAAAAAAGTTTATGAGACACCAAAGGAGCATGCAAAATATCTGTTTGCCGAACTCATGGAACACGAACCCAAGGATATTGTGGTCGAGGAGGAGGAGATCGGCATCGTGGTTGAGCGCATTTATCATGAGGAGGGAACGGTTTGTGAGGGCGCAGCCTGCGCAGAAGATATGGAGGGTTAGCATGAGGAAAGCAAAAAAATATTGGGAGATAACAAAAACTTACATGAAGACACAACTGGTCTGGAGGGCAGATGTCATTTTTAACATGATCTTCACCATCACCAGGATCCTCTTTGCGTATCTGCTGTGGGGGATCATATTTCAGGGAAAGGAAATGGTCGGGGCATTTACGTTTCACGGTATGCTTTCCTATTATATAGTCAGTTCTTTTCTGTCACAGCTTGAGATGTCCGGCGGGATCAGCAGCGAGATACACGACAGGATCCGGAACGGGACTTTTTCCAAATATATGGTGATACCAGCCGGTATCGAGCTGTATTTTATGGCGATGGAGCTGGGGGTAGTACTGTTTTATCTCGCCTTTGACCTGATCGCGGCGGTCGTGTGGATCTTCATATTCAGGATCCAGTTTGTCTTTGCGGCAGAATGGTCTGTGGTCGTGTGCGCCGTCGTCATGGCGGTGCTGGGAATGGTGTTTATGGTACAGCTAAACTATTATCTCGGACTGCTGACCTTGAAATACCAGGGGATCGGTACCTTTCTGATGATCAAGAATAATCTGGTATCACTGATCGCCGGGAGTATCGTTCCGCTGGCACTTTTTCCGGAAACCGTGATCCGCATCATGCGCCTCCTGCCGTTTTATTATGTCACGTATCTGCCGTCAATGCTGCTGACCGGCATGTGCAGGGACGAGGCGCTGAGGGGCATCGCGGTCATCGGCTGCTGGTGCGTGATCATACAGCTTGTGATCTGGATCACACAGAAAAAATATTTCAGGACTTATGATGGGGTGGGAATATGATGAAACAAATCAAACATAATATCACAAAAAACTGGCGTGTATTGCGGGAACTCTTTTACCTGCGATTCCATGGGCTTGCTGTGTTCCGGCTGGATTTCTTTGCCCCCTTTTTCGTGGACGGCAGCCTGTTTCTGATACAACTGCTGGCTTTTGGCGTCGTGTATTCCAATGTGGAAACGATCGGAAGCTGGGGCAGGGGCGAGATGATCCTGTATATCGGAACATTTTCGCTGCTCAATGCCGTCAATATGACCATATATTTCTTCGGAGTCATCCGTATTCCGCACAAAATCCGGTCGGGCGAATTGGATCTGTATCTGTCGAAGCCGGTCAGTCCGCTGTTCCGGCTGACATTCGAGAACATCAGTCCAGGTTCCATTCCGCTGATCCTGATGAGCGTCTGTATCATTGCATATGGTGCATCTGAACTGGAGTCAGAACTGACATTTGCCAGACTGGCGGCCTGTCTCTTCTGGATCGCGCTCATGGAGATCCTGTACTATGAAATGGAGGTCATGATCCGCTCGATCTCACTGTATACCGTGTCAATGGCACGCATGGAGCAGCTTGAAGAGGCGGGCATCGACCTGTGCATGAAACTGCCGGGGATTGCGTTCTATGGCGTGTACAAAGTGATCTTTTATCTGCTGCTGCCTTATGGGATCATGGCAACCCTGCCAGTGCAGAGCATGATAGGGGAGATGACCCCGCAGACGGCGGCCTACGGTATCGGCGTTGTATCGCTGTTTTCAGCGATCACATGTGCGATGTGGAAATGCGGGCTGAAACACTATAACAGTGCAAGCTCCTAAGCATAAATCGTATAAAAAGAAAAACAAGGAGAATTGACAAAAAATGAATATCGATAAACAGATAGAATTTGACAAGATAAAGGAAATGTGGAAAGGCCTTGCAGTCACAGACAAGGCAAAGGAGATTATAGAAGAGACAGGGTGTTATCTGGCAGAGAGCGAGCTGAGAAAGCAGATGAGGGACACCACCAACAGCCGGATCCTGATCGAAAGATCAGGAACGCCGCCCCTGCAGAATGTTGCGGAGGCAAAGGAGATCCTGACGATCGCCGGGAAGGGGGAATGCCTCACGCCGTATCAGTTAGAGCGTGTGGAAAAGGTTCTGGTCGCTGTCCGGCGCCTGAAAGATTATCTGGACAGGGGAAAGACGGACAACAATCCGCTCGCTTACTACGAAGAAAATCTGGACGCTGTGGAAACGCTCCGCGAGGAGATCAGCCGGCAGATCAGAAACGGCGCCGTTGACGACTATGCCTCCAAAGAGCTGAGGCAGATCAGAAGTGACATCGTGCGGTGCGAGGAACAGATGAAACAGAAAGCGGAACAGGTCATGCGCGCCAGCAGAGAGTGCATGGCGGACAATTTCTGCACCACACGCAGCGGGAGAATCTGCGTTCCCGTAAAAAAGGAATATAAGTTCAAAATACCCGGAAGCGTGATCGACAGATCTGCTACCGGAAACACCTTTTTTATCGAACCGGCAGGCGTCGCAAAGTACTATGAAGAGCTGCAGCTACTGCGTATCAACGAGGAAAATGAGGTCTGCCGGATCCTGTATACGCTGACGGCAATGGTCGCAGAGGCGGTCACTGTGATGAACGAAAATATCCGTATGATGGAAAAACTGGACTTTATCTTTTCAAAAGGAAAACTCAGCATCGATCTGGACGCTGTGGAACCCATGATCAACACAGAACGCCGGATCGTCCTGACCGACGCCAGGCACCCGTTGATGGATAAAAAAATCAATGTCCCCCTGCAGTTTGAGATCGGAAAGCAGGCGAGGGGCATTATCATAACAGGACCAAACACAGGCGGAAAGACCGTGGCGATCAAGACCGTCATGCTCTGCTGTATCATGGCGCAGTGTGGGCTCCACGTCACCTGTACATCTGCAGATATCTGCATGAACAGCGGGTATCTGTGCGACATCGGGGACGGGCAGGACATCGCTGAAAATCTCTCGACTTTTTCGGCACATATCAAAAATGTGCTGGAAGTCTTAGGAGAAGTGAACCGCGACAGCCTCGTGATCATGGACGAGTTGGGTTCCGGAACGGATCCCGCAGAGGGCATGGGGATCGCTGTCGCGATATTGGAGGAGCTCCGCAGAAGTGAATGTCTGTTCCTTGCGACAACGCATTATCCCGAAGTGAAAGAGTACGCGGAGAAAACGCAGGATATCATCAATGCCAGAATGACGTTTGACAAGGAGACCTTGTGTCCGACATATCAGATGGTGATCGGGGAGGCGGGAGAGAGCTGTGCCTTTTATATCGCGGACAGACTCGGCATGCCAAATGAGATGCTGAAAACAGCGATCCGTGCGGCTTACGGGGAGACCGCAGTCAGTGCATACCGGTTTCAGAAGGAAGACACTGTTATCCAAAAGCAGGGGCAGCACAAGATCTCCAAAACCAAAAAAGTATCCTCCGGCACGGATCTTGGCACAAAATACAGGCTTGGGGACAGCGTGATGGTATATCCCGACAAAAAGATCGGCATCGTGTGCGTACCTGTCAATGAAAAAGGCGTTCTGCGGATACAGCTTCAAAATAAAAAGATCTGGATCAACCACAAGCGGGTAAAGCTCCTCGTAGCAGCGGCACAGCTCTATCCGGCGGATTATGACTTCTCGATCATCTTTGAGACTGTGGAAAACCGTAAGCTGAGACACGATATGGAGCGAAAGTATACGGAGGAAACGATATCTTATGATCATGAGGGATTGTAAGGCTGGGTGCTCGCGGGCATAAAAAAGAAAAACACTGTAACAAATCCCTTTCCAGACGGATATATAAATGAGTTTCACGGAAAGTAAAAACGACAGCATCTGAAAGGAGGTCTGCATGGAAGAATTATACAAAGAATATGGGAAGATCGTCCACCATTTTCTGCTCTCCGTGTGCCATGATGCACAGCTGGCGGAAGAGCTGACGCAGGAAACCTTTCTGCAGGCTTTCCTGTCGCTGGAACGGTTTGACGGCAGCTGCAAGATATCCGTCTGGCTGTGCCAGATCGCCAAACACCTTTTTTACCGGCATCTTGAAAAATGCGGACGTGAAGTGCCGACAGAACAGACACAGATGCCGGAAGAAAAAGCGGCGGAAAGCGTCGAGCAGACTGCGATCGCCAGGCTGGAACTCATGGACGTCCTAAAGGAGATGCAGAAGCTTGCGCCGCAGATGCGCGAAGTGATCTATCTGCGCGTGATGGGGCAGCTCTCGTTCAAGGAGATCGGGGAGATCCTGGGCAAGAGCGAGAACTGGGCGAGAGTGACCTTTTACCGCGGAAAGGAACAACTGCTGATCAAAAGAAAGGAGTGGGATCATTAAATGAAAGAAATCACCTGCGATATCATCAAAGACCTTTTACCGTCCTATGTAGATCATATCTGTTCTGAGGACAGCCGGCACCTGATCGAAGAACATATTGACAGATGTGAACAGTGCCGCACACGGTTGAAGCTGCTGGAAGGCACGGAGCTTACCGATGAACAAGGCGAGCAGAACCGCATTACTTATCTGAGAAAAATAAAACGGCACTATCAAAAAGGAATCATCAGCCTTGTCCTTTTGACATTGATGCTCATATGCGGATCCCTCCTCATGGTGTACAGCCATGCGTTGATCAGAAGCATGTACATTATTTTTCCACTGTCTCTGATCGCCGCATATGGTCTGATGCCGGACAATCCGCTGACAGACCGGCGATCGAAAGCTTCAGGGGTGTTCGCTGTGAGCAGTATCGCAGTGAGTATCCTGATGATGGTATATTATGCCGTCCTGGTTTTCCGCTGGCAGATACCAGCCGGCAAGGCGGAGATCAGCCCGTTTGGAATACCGCTGCATGAAACCGGATCTTATCTGGAAAAAAGGCTTGTTTTGATGGCAGCCGCGCAGCTTGGCATCTTTGTCCTGTCAAATATGATGATCTTTTGCGGATACCGGATCCACAAAAGCATCTATGGACTTACACTGACCGGCTTCTGGCTGACGACAGGGTACATTTGTACCTTGCACCAGATGACGACGGTGGAAGGTTTGTACCGGCTGTTAGCTGTGACGACAGTGTGCCTGATCGTGGAAGGGATTCTTTTTTCAGTGGCGGCTCATATCTTTGTACAGAAAATACATTTACATGCGTGACAATCTTTTTCAGGGTGCCGTGTGCATAAAAGAGACTTTGCTGTCAGAAGTCTCTTTTATGCGCATTTTGAATGCGTATTTCTTTTGTGAAATTAAGGATCAGACTTTTCCCTGGGATTCAGCCAGACGGCGCTTTAGATCCGCGATGACAGCATCTTTATCTGCAATAACAGCGTCTTTATCCGCGATGACCATGTCCTTCTTCTCAAGTTCAGCCTTCTGATCTGCAATGACGGCGTCTTTTCTGGCGTTCTCCTCTGCCTGATATTTCTGATACAGTTCGTACTCCGCGCGCCTGCGGCACTGCTCCCTGACCATGCGGTCAGCACTGAGCTCGTACATCGTGTTAGCGGCGGATTCCATATACTGGTTTGTCATAGCCATAGTTTTCAACTCCTCCCATGTTTTAGCCTTGAAGAGCTTCGCCCACTGGTCGATCCCGTACAGGCGGTCCTCCTCGGTAGCGAGTTCGATACTGTTTAATTCTACCACAGACAGCCACATTTTGTCTGTATAAATCCTGTGATTTTTTACATTTTCCATCTTGTATGTGGCATAAAATTCGGGAACGTCCTCAAAAAGGGAGAAATCAATAAAACCGATGTGCACCGCAGGAGCCAGGTCGATGTAATTGGCGCCTCTGGTAAGGCTGTCAAACGAGCGGCACAGGTAACTTAAGGAGCGCTCCTTCCAGTTGCCGTAGTTGATGACCTGCATCTCAAGATCCAAATGTGTCTTCTTATTGACAGTGACTTCGACATCGAGTATAAAGGTTTTGTCATCGATGTATCAGACAATCATATTACACGGAAATCAATTTTGCGGTCAAAATGAATCTGACTTGCGTCACAGTCGGTTTTCATATAAAATATAAGGCAGACAAAAATTTTAGAGAGGAGTATACCATGGCAGAGAACTTTGAAAGAAATTTTGACAATGCGGCGGCGGATTATGAAAAAAGCCGTCCGAATTATGTAAGTGGGATCTATGATGACATATTTCGTTATAAAAGGATCAGTCCGGACAGCCGGGTGCTCGAGATCGGCATGGGGACAGGCATAGCCACAAAACCGGTCCTTGATACAGAATGCAGATTTACCGGAATCGAGCCGGGAGGACATCTGATCGCTCTGGCACGGGAAAAGTTCCAGGGCTGCGGCAATTTCACATCATACTGCCAGACGCTGCAGGATTTTGAGTGTCCCGATGAAACGTTTGACCTGATCTACGCAGCCACTGCATTTCACTGGATCCCGGAAGAATACGGTTACAGGAGAGTCTGCAGTCTGCTGAAGAACGGCGGCGCGTTTGCACGATTTGCCTATCATGCAGGTCCGGACAAGGGACGCAGTGCACTGACTGATGAGATCCAGAAACTATACTGCCGGTACATGCATCAGGAGGATCCGCCCGCTGAATACAGCGATCAGAATGCGAAGGAGCTGGCTGACAGAATGACTGCGTATGGCTTCAGGGATACGGCGTATAAATTGTATCACACGACAAAAGATTTCACCGCTGACGAGTATATGGCATTGTTAAGAACTTATCCGGATCATATGAAATTGGATCCGGAAGACCGGAAACAGCTTTTTGCCGGAATTTACCATGCCATTGAAAGGAATGGCGGCACTATGACAGTATATTATACAATGGATCTGGAACTGGCACGAAAAATAGATTGACAGAGGTGGTCTAATGTGTTAAACTAAAAACAGGTTTAATGCATTAGACCCTTTGCGTTTAGGAAGATATGCAGAAAACAAGAAAGGCGGAGACTATGATGGAGACACCAAAAATATTTGAGAGTGAGTACCGTTTCTGCGAGATATTGTGGGAAAACGAGCCCGTGACAAGCAGTGAGCTGGTACGTCTGTGCTACGAGCGGTTAGAATGGAAGAAATCAACGACATATACAGTGATCCGGCGTCTCTCCGAGCGCGGTGTACTGAAATCCGAGGGGGCAGTTGTGACATCGCTCGTCTCCAGGGAGGAAGTACAGTCTGCCGAGAGCGCAGAAGTGATCGAGCGGACTTTTTCCGGTTCCCTGCCAAGCTTTATCGCAGCCTTTGCGCGGAAAAAGAACCTGTCCCGGCAGGAAGTTGACGAGATCCAGAAGATCATCGATGCATACAGGGAATAACAGGGCATGGATACCCTTTCAGTTCCTGAGAAGTAAAGTAGCATGGAGGTTAATATGGAAAGATTATTTATCAATATAGTTCAGATGAGCATTCCGGCAAGCTATCTGATCCTGGCTGTTCTCATCGTGCGCTTTCTGCTGCGGAAGGCGCCGAAGGCAATGCGGAGTTTTCTGTGGCTTCTGGTCGGGATCCGTCTGCTGGTCCCGTTCTCGGTGGAATCCGTTTTCAGCCTGATCCCGGATACACACGAAGTAGATGCATACATCAATACCGCGGTACAGCCAGAGATCGACACGATGCCGGACACGCCTGCTATGAATGCAAATGCATCGCTTAACCAGCCGATGCAAAGCACGGTCACGCCAGCTGCCGAAAAACATATGAACAGAACACAGACAGCTATACGGGTCGGTGCGAGGATATGGCTGGCCGGAATGGCGCTGATGCTTGGCTATATGGTCATGAGCTGGCTGTGCCTTAAGAAACGTGTCAGAATGTCTGTGCCTGCGGAGGTTGCACTGGACTGCGGCAATACAAAGATCAGCCAGAAGATATACCGGAGTGAAGCGGTCGAAAATCCGTTTTTATTCGGGCTCATCAAGCCGCGGATCTACATTCCGAACCGCATTGCCGGCGAAGAGCTGTCATACGTAGTCCGGCACGAGATAATGCACCTGAAAAGAAAGGATCATCTGATCAAACCAGCCGGATTCGTTCTCCTGTCCGTTTACTGGTTCAATCCCTTTGTGTGGGCTGCCTATATCATGCTGTGCAAGGATATCGAGCTGATCTGTGATGAGAAGGTCGTCAAACAGCTCGGCGCATCGTGCAGAAAAGCGTACTCGCAGGCGCTTCTGAACAGTACCGTAAACCGCCGCGTGATCACGGCATGTCCGGTTGCCTTTGGCGGGATCAGCGTGAAGGAGCGTGTGAAAAACGTTCTGAATTACAAAAAGCCCGCATTCTGGGTGCTGGCGGCGGCAGTGCTGGCGTGTATCATCGTGCCGGTCTGCTTTATGACACAGAAAAAGACAAATGCCGGAGAGACAGACGATTCAGCCAGTGCAGACGCACAGGACACAGAAGACTATTTTTTAGACGACACTTTGGCAATGGCAGGGGACTATATGATGCTCGATCCGGAACAATATCCCTTAGTCCCCTCGCTGCAGCTTGGCAGCGACGGTATATTTACCTTTTCCTACAGTGTGACCAGCTCCTATATGCCCTATGGCACTTATGAGCGAAAGGGCAATATCCTGACGGCATCGACGGACGACGGAAAATATCACTACCAATTTACCTGTGCCGGCGATGTGAATAACAGCCTGCTGTTTTTTGATGCAGAACATTCCTCCGATGTGACAGATATTGATACAAAATTAAATGTTGATGCACCGGTCAGAGACGGATCGATATTCGTCAGGAACACCCTGTACCAGACAATTGCCGACGCGAGGGAACTGTCTCAATCCTTTCGCCAGAATACAGAACAGGGCACGGCCATGACCGCCCAGGAGCTTCAGGATCAGCTGGTGTCACTGACGGAATTGCAAAAACAGCTGACGATGGGAGAGACACAGACACAGCGGCTGCTGGAAAAAGCAAGAGAACTGCAGCTGACGCAGGAGGATTCAGCCGCTCTGGAGACAACACTGCAGGGGTGGCTCCAGGAATCCCGGTCCGTCATGCAGCAGCTTGAGGAAGACCTGGATACCTGCAAGTCCATGCTCCATACATCAGAAAACACCCGGACCGCATATGACACGATCGAGCAGTGGGCGCAGGCGTTCTGTGACCGCAACGGTGCTGCGATCGTAAAGCTTGCCGATGACAGGACAGAGCAGGATCTGGCGGACAGGGGGCTTTTGATCCAGGGCTTCGACGGGGAGAAGGACTATGTCGCTTTTGGCTGGTCGAGTCCGTGGCCGTGGGGCAGTGATTACGAGAGCGCACAGGCGGATAATTACCGTATCATCAGCGTGACAGACCGCTATGCGGAGATCTTATACTATGCATGGGTTTCCAATCCGCACGTCACGGTGTGGCGGGAGCAGCTTACGTTCAAGACAGAAAATGACACCTGTGTCATAACGTCGGAAACCCTGCATGATATGGACAGCATCTGTACTGCTGAGGAATTCCGGCAGGCGTATCCTGACGGCATCACAGGGACGATGATGGACTATGTATCGTTCAATGGTGCCGGTGCGGCGCTGAATGACCATGCCACATCAAACAGAGCGGACTGGTGGTATGGAAAACTGCTGGAGCCGGCTTCCGCGGCAGTAACCCTGCTCAATATACTGGATAATCCCAACAAGGTAGGAGTCCGCGTGGAAAAAACCGACACAGACAGCGATACCTGTACCGTGACTTTTGAATTTCATGAGGACGGAAATGCGGTCAGTGTACAGATGCTGCAGCCTTATGGTCCGAACGGCATCTGGGTTCCGTATACGCAGACTGATCAGACTGTGCAGGAGAGTGCATCATCGGTATCGCCCAATATCATCACAAGCCAGAATGTAGATGACACGATCGCCGAGGACGCCAGACTGCTTGAAGCGCTGTTTCCGGATCATCATGAATCCACCCCGAACGTCTCATTTCCTTATCGTGTGGATCTGAACGGGGACGGCGTGGAGGAGCAGCTTGAGATTTCCAATCTGGGCTACAACGGGGGAGACGGCGGCTATGCACTGACCGTCACGGATACCAGTACCGGAAATAAGATCCCGCTGCCGGACGGCTACACAGAGGAGGCAGGCTTTCCGATCTGGACTTTTTATGCACACAGGATACACCCGACGGAAGATGACCAGCAGGAGGAAGATGCGCGGCTCCTGATCCAGCTCGGGGAGGAAAAACGCTGCCAGACCATAGCCACGATCATGCTGAATCCGCTGTACAGCATCTATGAACGGCAAAACCTGTATGACAGATTTAAGGACGTTCTTCCGGACCATTCCGGCAGGATTGGCAGTGCAGACGCCCTGAGTGGATGCAATGTTTTCTATTATGAAAATGAACAAAATCCGGTCATTGTATTAAAAACTTACGTTTCCGGATTGCTGGGGCACGTTGATACGCTGGGTTATGTCATCACCGAATTAAGACTTCAGGAAGACGATACATGGGTGTCAAAGCACTATTTTCTGCTCGACAGCTGCGGCGATATGTCCGTTATGCAGCAGGAAATGAAAAGTCCGGCGGGGAATGGAAATTCATTTCTTCCGTTTAGCGAACAGACAGACGTAGATTTTATACAATTAGCTCCCAATGATTAAACAAATGTTTATATTATTTTGTGCAATATGTATGGTTTTTGTGTCATAAACTGATAAACATGGACTTTTCTTACAAAAATCGAAATATGAAGTTGACACTTGAAGCGATTCGTGATAAACTGTCAAATTGTAAAACATGAAACAATTATTTATGGTTTTTGTGAGGAGAGGAATAATAATGAAAAAGAAAATTGTAAATGTATTATTATCAGTTGCAGTCGTTACGACGATGATGTTTACTGTTACAGCATGCGGATCAAAAGATGATAACAAGGCGCCGGCTGAGACGACAGCGGTTAATAATGTAGCTGATGAGACACCTTCGAGCGAGGCGGCAGAAGCACCTTCGAGCGAGGCGGCAGAAGCACCTTCAAGTGAGGCGGCTGATGACAAGGGCGCAGCAGACGGTATGACTGTTGATGCGTGGGTAAATTCAGATACTGCGGCTACATATGTGTCAGCACTCAATACATCTCTTGCCAGCATTGGTGCAACGATCGAGTTCGAGGCAGACGGTGATACTTTATGCATGATTTTCAACTATACGGAGGAAGCCCTCGGAACAGATGGTTCTGACTTGACAGATGATGTAAAGGAAACGATCGTATCAGAATTTGAAAAGCAGTTTGCTACTATCGGGTCACAGCTGGATCCGATGTGCGATGTGTTTAAAGATGAGATCGGCAATCCTGATCTTGTGGTGCGCATTGTATACAAGTCAAGCAACGGCACGGAGTTGTTCAGCAAGGATATATAATAAAGTAATTGCAGTGTGACAGCAAAGGGCGGCAGAAAGATCTGCTGCCCTTTTATGCACAGCCCCGTGCAGAGGAAGTATGCCGCTAAGGCGGCGCACGGGGCGCGCGGCGAGCAGGGGAAGTCTTCCTGCTCGATCGCATAATCTATAAAGCTTTGTTTGCACTTATGAGAGGAGAGAAGAGGAATGAAATTATCAGATCAGAAGAAAGCGACATGGGAAAAAAATCTCAGGGATGGGGGCCTGATCGGTCCGATGGATACGATCCAGGAACATACAAAAGGGGACCTGTGGGATCCGGGACAGATTCCAGGGGATTTTATCTTTACGACCGAGAAGTTTGTGTACATAAGCGGCGGTTTGATCGGAAAGATTTCTTTCAGCATACCCTACAATAAGATTACAGATCTGAGGCTCTGCAATATAGGCTTTATTCCATTTTTGCCTACAGGGATCAAGGTTACATATACGAACGAAAATGGCAAGAGCGAGAAAAAGAAATGCTCTGTCATGAAGCGCAAGCAATGGCTTGCATATCTGCAGGAGAAGTGCGGAATCTCTTCCAATTAATGGACAGTTGAAGAGCTGGAGGAGGGCAGACGGTTGAAACAGTTTTATACGGCCATCCGAGTACTGTTGTTTGTGCTTGGCATACTGGGCTGCACTGGGTTTGTGGTGCCGTTTCTGGCCAGACGGATCATCAATATCGGGAATCTTGCCGGGCTGGCGGTATGTGCCGCACTGACAGTTTATGCTTTGTTCATGACGGGAATTCACCGGTGGATCAGGCTGTTCTGGCAGAAGACTTCTGGCAGGATCATTCTGGGTATACTGGCTGCCGGGCTCGCCGCGGCGCTGGTGCTGGTCATCGTAATGACGATCCTCATGGTTCATGCCGCGCACGCCAGACCCTCCGAAAATGCTACCGTGATCGTGCTTGGGTGCAAGGCATATGGGGAGCGTCCGAGCCTTTCGCTTGAAGAACGTCTGAAGGCTGCCATAGAATATCTGAATGCCAATCCGGAGGCAGCCTGTATCGTATCTGGCGGGCAGGGGGCGGACGAGACGATATCTGAGGCGCAGTGCATGTATCTGTACCTGATCGATCATGGCATTGCTGCCGAGCGGATCTACAGGGAAGATCAGTCGACCACCACCCGTGAAAACCTCGCCTTTTCCTATGAGATCATAAAAGAACAGGGACTCAGCGAGAAGATCGCGATCGCGACCAACAATTATCATGAATACAGGGCAGGACAGATCGCAGATGGCCTCGGGCTGGAACACGGCGCTGTTTCGGGCAAAACGGCTCTGTGGCTGCTGCCGACCTACTACGCGAGGGAACTGCTCGCGATATTATATGAGTGGGTATTTTAATTTGGGAGTGTTATTTTGAGGAAAAATATGTTACAATATCTTTGTATCTATAGGCTCTCGGAGGCTCTTTGTGCCGGATATCGCGAGAGACTATTATAAAATAAGGAGGTATTGTAATGAAATCGATCATACAGGATATGAAACAGAATTACTTTGTCAATGCAGTCATCATGGTGGTTTTAGGTCTTGTCCTTGTGATATGGCCGCACATTCTCGGCGTTATGCTGTGTTATCTGCTCGGAGGCGCCCTGATCTTGATGGGAGTCATACAGCTGGTCGTTTTCCTGCGCGGCGAGAGGCTTGGCTTCTACAACAAGTTCAGTATGTTCATGGGGATCGTGCTCGTGCTGCTGGGGATATGGATCTGCACGCAGCCGCGTATCGTGCTGTCGATCATCCCGGTAGTCGTGGGCATCATCGTAGTGCTGCATGGTCTGATGGATCTCCAGTATACGCTTGACATCAGGAGAACTGGGAACACAAAATGGTGGATTGCGCTGGTCGCCGCGATCATCACGCTTGTGGTCGGTCTGTTGCTCGTATTCAACCCGTTTACGGCGTATGAGGTCACTATGATCCTGCTGGGTATTGCCATGCTTTATGATGGCGGTTCTGATCTGCTCCTCCTGGTCTTTGCCCATCTGGCACAGAAGGATACTGACAAGAGAGTTCGTGAATTTAAGGGAAATGAATAAATTGATCAGAATCTGCTGACAGCTTCCGGTGTTCATCATTCGGAAGCTGTTTCATTTTCCGTGACAGCGCTGCCGGCATCTTCCTCCCTGCCGCCCGACAGCCATCGGTCAAGAATATGCTCATCGTTTGTGGTCTCGTAGACAGTAACCTGGAGAGCGTCAGGAATCTCCTCGCCCGCAAGAATGTAACCGATACACGTAACTGCTTTCATGGAATATTCATAGTGCGTATACGCTGCATCTGCGTAATTGCTGTCAAAGCTTTCTGATTCATACGCTGTATGATAGCAGGATACGGCATCGGATAATTCTTCGCTTGCTGTTTTGGCTAATTCCGGAATGCTTTCATACTGGTCAGGGATGCGATCCCTGATGCGGTCGGTGTATTCTGCAAAACCTGCAAACTCCGTCTCCATTCCATCCAGTATTTCCAGAAGTTCACTGGCAGATTCTTTTCTGCTGACATCAAGATTGTTTATTTTCTCGTTCGTTTCCTGTATGTAATCCTTAAAATCGGCAACCGATGAAGAAAAAACGGCGAGTTCTTTTTCCTGTTCACCAGCGTCTTTGCAGCCGGACAGGCTGAGCGCTCCGAGCAGGGCAGTGGAGATCACCATTGTTTTTTTATTGACAAAACGATTGTTCATTTCTGTAATTCCTTTGCATGATTCATTCTTAATAATCTATTATACTTTATCATAATGCACGCATAAAAGCAACTTTTTCGACAGAAACAATTCTGGTATTCCCATATTTATACCAAAAATTATTTGAAATAATAGTTTACTTAATCTGCAATATTATGTATAATTAAATATGTTTTTGTTGCAAAATGCTTTTGACCCAAAATAGAGCAAATATGAATTGAAAGGATAAGAGTGAACATCATGATCGGTGCTGACGCAATCGTAAAATGTCTCGAGAATGAAGGTGTTACGACGGTATATGGTTATCCTGGCGTAGCAATCTGTCCATTTTACAATAGTATTCTCGACTCAACAATCAGGACAATATTAGTTAGAACAGAGCAGAATGCTGCGCATGCAGCGAGCGGAGAAGCACGAGTCACCGGGAAAGTAGGTGTGTGTGCTGTCACGAGCGGACCGGGCGCCACCAACCTGATCACAGGTATCGCGACGGCTTTTGCTGACAGCATTCCCATGGTATGCATATCAGGACAGGTAAAAAGTGAGCAGATCGGAAGCGATGTATTTCAGGAAGCGGACATCACAGGTGCTGTGGAATCTTTTGTCAAGTACAGCTATCTGATCAAAAATGTAGAAGATATCCCGCGCATATTTAAGGAGGCGTTCCATATCGCCAACTCCGGGCGCAAGGGACCTGTGCTGATCGATGTTCCCATTGATATACAAAACGCTGCCATCAGGAATTTTAAATATCCCGAAACAGTAAATATCCGGGCTTATAAACCAACTGTCAAAGGAAATCCTGTCCAGATAAAGAAGGTCATCAGGGAACTTGAAAAGGCAAAGAGACCCATCATCTGTGCGGGCGGCGGGGTTCACCTGAGCGAGGCTGTTCCGGAACTCCGCACATTCGCAGACAAATACCGGATCCCGGTGGTATCCACCATGATGGGGATCGGGGTCATGCGCACAGAGGATCCGATGTATTTCGGCATGGTCGGAAACAATGGAAAGGCGTATGCGAACCGTGCCATGAACGAATCCGATCTTCTGATCATGGTCGGCGCGCGCGTCGCGGACAGGGCGATCAGCCAGCCGGATCTGATCATGACTGACAAGGTTTTGATACATATCGATGTCGATCCTGCTGAGATCGGCAAAAATGTCGGACCTTCGATCCCGCTTGTAGGCGATGCGAGACATATATTTGAGGACATCATGAAAGAAGATTTTTCGTGTGAACACGAGGCATGGATCAGCACGCTGGAAGGATACCGTGAGACAATGGTCCAAAAGCGGAATCCGGATCCTGCCTATGTAGATCCTGCTGTGTTCATCACAATGCTCTCCAACGAGATGAAGGATGACGCAGTGTACGTTGCTGATGTCGGGCAGAACCAGATATGGAGCTGCAATTACCATATCGTAAAGAACGGACGCTTTCTCACATCGGGCGGAATGGGAACCATGGGGTATTCGATCCCTGCTGCCATGGGGGCGAAACGCGGTGATATGGGCAGGCAGGTTGTCGCAGTGTGCGGCGACGGTTCGTTCCAGATGTCGATGATGGAGCTTGCGACCATCGTACAGCATCATATTCCGGTAAAGATCATCGTGATCAAGAATAATTATCTCGGCATGGTGCGTGAATTTCAGCACTATACCTACAAGGACAACTATTCCGTTGTCGATATCAAAGACGGCACGCCCGATCTCGAAAAGCTTGCCGTCGCATATGGTATTCCGTTCATCCGGGTGGAGAATATGTCCCATGCGCAGCAAAAGATCAGGGAATTTCTCGCCGAGGACAATACGATGCTCATGGAATGCCTCGTAGATCCTATGGACTTAGTAAAGTAAGGAGGTTCCGTTTTATATGAAGAAAATATATTCTGTATTGGTAGAAAATCGATCCGGTGTACTCTGCAAGGTCTCAGGTCTGTTCTCGAGAAGGTGTTTTAACATCGATTCTCTGGCGGTGGGGGAGACGGACGATCCGGCTGTTTCCTGTATGACGATCGTAAGCTCCGGCAATCAGCGGACGATCGAGCAGATCGAAAAACAGCTCAACAAGAAGATCGATGTCATCAAGGTAAAGACTTTTGACGAGAAGGACAGCATCAGCAGGGAGCTTATGCTGATCAAGGTAAAATACAACCGAGGCACCCGCCGCGACATCATGGAAATCTGTGAGATCATGAAAGCAGATATCGTGGATATGTCCAACAACAATATGATCATACAGATCTGTGACATGCCAGAGCGGATCAAGGTCATGCTCGACATGCTCAAATCGATCAGTATCGTGGAGGTGGCAAGGACTGGGACGCTGGCTTTGCCGAAATGTATTGACAATTAATATCAGAATTGCTAAAATAAAATTTGGTTATTTATGCAGATATTTGTTTTTATTTATGCAATTTAAGGGAGTGTATCTTTATGCAGAATAGAGTATTTCAGCTTTTGGTGGACAACAATGCCGGTGTTCTCAGCCGTATATCAGGTTTATTCTCAAGGCGCGGATACAATATCGAGAGTATCACGGCAGGTGTCACATCAGATCCGCGGTTCAGCCGCATCACGATCGTGACATCCGGGGATGAGGAGATCCTTGACCAGATCGAGAAACAGGTTGCCAAACTGGTGGATATCCGGGATATCCGTGAATTGAAACCGGAGCGGAGCGTATACAGGGAGCTTTGTCTGATCAAGGTAAAATCAACACCTGAAAAACGTCAGGGAGTGATCGCTGTGGCAGATATCTTCAGGGCAAAGATCGTCGATGTCAATGTGGACAGCCTGATCGTCGAACTCACTGGTACGCAGTCCAAGATCGAGGCATTTATCGGTCTCCTACAGGATTATGAGATCCTTGAGATCGCGAGGACGGGGATCGCCGGACTGGGGCGCGGAACGGAGGATATCGTTTATTTGGAGTGATGTTGGGGCGCTTTTGTCCGAAGCGTCTCCATACTGAAACAGCGTTTATTTATAATAAATAAATATATCTCGGAGGAAAATTCTCTGCTCGCATGAGCAGCTCTCATTTTACTCCGCAAAACAAGGAGGATTTAAAAATGTCAGAAGCAAAGATCTATTATCAGGAGGATTGCAACCTTTCACTGTTAGAGGGCAAGACGATCGCAGTCATCGGTTACGGAAGTCAGGGACATGCCCATGCGCTGAACGCAAAGGAATCAGGCTGCAACGTTATCATCGGTCTCTATGAGGGCAGCAAGTCATGGGACAGGGCTGTGAAGCAGGGATTTGAAGTTTATACAGCAGCGGAGGCAGCTAAGAAGGCTGACATCATCATGATCCTGATCAATGATGAGCTGCAGGCGGATATGTACAAGAAGGATATTGAACCGAATCTTGAGGCAGGCAATATGCTGATGTTTGCTCACGGTTTCAATATTCATTTCGGATGCATCACACCGCCCAAGGATGTCGATGTCACAATGATCGCGCCGAAAGGCCCCGGACACACAGTCCGCTCTGAGTATCAGGCTGGAAAGGGCGTTCCCTGTCTGGTAGCGGTAGAGCAGGATGCGACAGGAAAGGCGCTTGAGCTGGCGCTCGCTTATGCACTTGCGATCGGCGGTGCAAGGGCGGGAGTTCTGGAGACAACCTTCAGAACAGAGACAGAGACAGACCTTTTCGGCGAGCAGGCCGTGCTCTGCGGCGGCGTATGCGCATTGATGCAGGCTGGTTTTGAGACGCTTGTAGAGGCGGGATACGATCCGAGAAACGCTTACTTTGAGTGCATCCATGAGATGAAGCTCATCGTGGATCTTATCTATCAGTCAGGCTTTGCCGGAATGAGATACTCCATCTCCAACACAGCGGAGTATGGTGATTATATCACAGGACCGAAGCTGATCACGGAGGAGACTAAGAAGACGATGAAGAAGATCCTTTCCGATATCCAGGATGGTTCTTTTGCAAAGGAGTTCCTGCTGGATATGTCTCCGGCTGGACGTCAGGTTCACTTCAAGGCGATGAGAAAGCTTGCTTCCGAGCATCCTTCTGAGAAGATCGGCGAGGAGATCCGCAAGCTCTACAGCTGGAACAACGAAGAGGACAAGTTTATCAATAACTAAAATATATACATAATATAGGATTATTTTGTCCAAAAGTTATTCAAAAGGGAGAAATCAGAAACATACGTTTCTTTTTCTCCCTTATTGAGTTAATCTGTGCTATAATAAATATAATGTAATGATCTGATATCTCTATCGTGGAGATATTGTCATCATAAGGAGCTGTCATGAAATAACTTTTTATTTCATGACAGATCCTAAGTTTATGGGGGCTGTGAAATGTATGCATATATAAAAGGTGAGATCATGGATATCACCGAGGACAACCTGGTGCTGGAATGCAACAATATCGGATATAATATCAGAATACCGCTCAGTGTGGCGCAGCGCCTTCCGGGAACCGGCGCGACTGTAAAGATTTATACCTACACAAGTGTGCGCGAGGATGCCTTTCAGCTATTTGGTTTTCTTTCCAGGGATGATCTGGAGATCTACAGGAAGCTGATCGCTGTAAACGGAATCGGTCCCAAAGGTGCACTGAGTATTCTGTCAGCAATGAGCGCTGACGATCTTCGCTTTGCCATTCTGTCAGGAGATGCCAAAGCGATATCGAAGGCTCCGGGGATCGGTAACAAATCAGCAGAACGGATCATTCTGGAGCTGCGGGATAAGGTGCATCTCACAAACGAGGCTGTCTCTGATAATACAGCCGTACCACTGGATGCCAGGTCAAATTCCGAGGCAAAAAATGAAGCGTTGGAAGCATTGACAGCTCTGGGGTATTCCCCGTCTGAAGCGCTGAAAGCTTTGCAGCAGGTCGCGGTCACAGAGGATATGGATTCCGGTACTGTATTAAAGCAGGCACTGAAGAGCATCAGCACGATATAATTGTTTTTGGAGGGTTCTATGGCAGCCAGAGTGATAGAGACAAAACTTTTGGAAGAGGATGTTAAGATCGAGGGAAGCCTTCGGCCGCAGTGTCTAAAGGACTATATTGGACAGAAGAAGGCGAAGGAGATCCTGCGGGTATATATTGAGGCGGCAAAGCAGAGAGAGGACTCTCTGGATCATGTCCTTTTTTATGGACCGCCCGGTCTGGGGAAGACGACTCTTGCCAATATCATCGCGAACGAGATGGGCGTCCACATCAAGGTGACAAGCGGGCCTGCGATCGAAAAGCCCGGGGAGATCGCAGCGATCCTGAACGGGCTTCAGGAGGGGGACATCCTGTTTATCGATGAGATCCACCGTCTGAACAGGCAGGTGGAGGAGGTCCTTTATCCTGCCATGGAGGATTTTGCGATCGATATCATGATCGGAAAAGGGACAGCTGCGCGCTCTCTGCGTCTCGATCTGCCCAGATTTACACTGATCGGCGCCACGACGCGCGCCGGACTCCTGACTGCTCCGCTCAGAGACCGGTTTGGCGTCATTCAGCACCTCGAGTTTTATTCGGTTGATGAACTGAAGCTAATCATCCAGCACTCGGCGCGCGTGTTGAAGGTGCAGATCGATGAGCAGGGTGCGCTGGAGCTTGCAAGGAGGAGCCGCGGCACGCCGCGCCTTGCCAACCGCATGCTGAGAAGGGTTCGGGATTTCGCACAGGTAAAATACGACGGACGGATCACGCTGGAGGCTGCAAACACTGCCCTGGATATATTGGATGTAGACAAACTCGGGCTGGACCAGACGGATCGGATGATACTGATGACAATGATCGAACGTTTCGGCGGCGGCCCTGTAGGGCTGGATACCCTGTCTGCGGCGATCGGGGAGGACAGCGGCACCATTGAGGATGTATATGAACCCTATCTGATCAAAAATGGTTTTATCACACGCACACCGCGCGGCAGAGTCGTATCTGATCTTACATACCGCCATTTTGGACTTGAAATACCGGAATAGTATTTGGTATAATATATAAAATTTTACATGAGAAAGGGGCAAGATCATGTCTGCCAAAACAGATACAGAAGTTATCATTGGAGGAAAAGTGCTGACTGTCAGCGGCAACGAGAGCGCTGAATATCTGCAGAAAGTCGCAGCATATATCAACAATAAAGTGAATGAATATGCCAAGATGGACAGCTTTAAGAGACAGTCCGTCGACAAGCAGAATATGCTGATCCAGTTAAATATTGCTGACGATTATTTTAAAGCCAAAAAACAGATCGAACTTCTCGAGCAGGATTTGAAAGCAAAAGACAATGAATTATATGACCTGAAGCATGAGCTGATCGCCACACAGATCAAACTTGATAACACATCAAAATCTCTCAAGGAAGCCCAGGAGACCCTGAATGAGAATTCGAAGCAGATCGTCCGTCTGGAGACGGAATTGAAGGAATCGAAGAAAGCATGAGTGAACGAAAAGTGGAATTGTTGGCGCCTGCCGGTAATTTTGCCTGCTTTCAGGCAGCAATAAATGCCGGGGCCGATGCGGTGTACCTTGGCGGGGAGCAGTACGGCGCGCGCGCATACGCGGGGAATTTTTCGTCTGAGGAGATCATCAAGGCACTGCGTACTGCTCATCTGTTTGGCAGAAGGATCTATCTGACTGTCAACACGCTTGTGAAGGAAAGTGAATTTGGCTCCCTGATCCCATATGTCAGGCCGCTATATGATGCAGGGCTGGACGGCGTGATCGTCCAGGATATCGGTGTACTGAAATGTCTGCAGGAAAGTTTCCCCGGATTAGAGCTTCATGCAAGCACCCAGATGGCCATCACAGGTGTTTACGGGGCAGCATATCTGAAAAAGCTTGGCGTCTGCCGCATCGTGCCTGCGAGAGAGCTATCGCTTGATGAGATCAGGGATATCAGGGAGAGAACCGGTCTGGAGGTCGAGTGCTTTATCCATGGCGCCATGTGTTATGCGTATTCGGGACAGTGCCTTTTCAGTTCCATTCTGGGAGGGAGAAGCGGGAATCGCGGACGCTGTGCAGGGCCGTGCAGGCTCCCCTATGCTGACAGGAAGAACCGGGTTCAATACCCGCTCAGCTTAAAGGATATGTACACACTTCCGATGCTGCCGGAGCTGATACAGGCCGGCATTGATTCTTTCAAGATCGAGGGCCGCATGAAAAGTCCCGAATATGTCGCTGGCGTCACGGCTGTGTATCGAAAGTACATTGATCTGTATCTGGAAGAACCCGAAAAGGTTTATGAGGTTGACCAGAAGGATGAACAGGCCATACGGCAGCTGTATATACGATCTGATATCTGTAATGGATATTATCAGAGACACAATGACAGGTCGATGGTTACATTGAAGGAACCCGGATATTCGGGAAATGCCCCGGATGTTTTAAGAGATATCCAGGAGCGGTTTATCTCACAGAACAAGCTTCTGCCTGTTGCCGGATCTGCGCGGATCTGCGCGGGGGAACCGGCGGAGCTGACACTCGTGTATGACAGTGTATCCGTGACAGTGACCGGAGAGACAGCAAGTCCGGCACTGAACAGACCGCTGGACGAGACGAATATTTCAAGGAAACTCGGAAAACTTGGAGATACTGGTTTTGTGTTCTCTGATCTGACAGTCGATACGGACGGTGCTTCGTTTATGCCTGTAAAAGCGCTGAACGAACTGCGCCGCAGAGCCGTGGCTGAATTAGAATCAGAGATATTAAAGCGGAATGATCTCACGCGCAGGCGTTTGTGTTCAGCTCCGCAGCAAACAGATGTTTCTTTTTGCCGGAAAAGGCAGGAGCCGAAAAATGCTGCCCTGTCTGCAGCAGGGCAGCCTGACAAGAAAGTGAACGAACTCTGTGTATATGTAACAACATACGGACAGCTTTTGACTGCCAATACCTTTTCCGGGATACACAGGCTCTATGTGGATGCGGATCTGTTTTTGCGGGAGAGCGCAGTCCGGCAGTCGCTGCTGCCGGACAGGGAGTATTTTCTTGTGCTGCCTCATATATTTCGGAAAAGAACCTACAGATATCTGTCATCCTACGAAAAACTTTTGGACAGTGGGATTTTTGCAGGTGTCATGATCAGGAATTTCGAGGAGTTAGAATGGCTGCATGAGATTGGCTTTGCAGGAAGGATCGAGTCGGACTATACTATTTATGCGTGGAATAATGCAGCGCTGGCGTTTCTGTCCGGTCAGCTGGACTGTGTTACCCTTCCTTTGGAACTCAACCGGAAAGAGCTGAGGGTGCTTTCCACAGATCGCGATATCTGCTTTGTGTTATATGGATATATTCCCCTGATGTACTCGGCGAACTGTGTCAGAAAGACACTGGAGCACTGTATAAATGAAACCGGATCTGCAGATAATAAGTATTATTTGACAGACCGCTATCAAAATGTATTCACTGTGACACAGAATTGTATTCACTGTTACAATATTTTGTACAATACGGTGCCGTTATCCCTTCATGGACAGCTTGAAGGGATCTTAAAGAAAGACTATCGTAAGCTGCGGCTTGATTTTTCCATTGAAAATGAGACACAGACGAGAGCTGTGATCAGTTATTATATTGGTCTGATGACAGGGATTCCTTGTGGGAAGGCTTCTTCTGAAACATTCCCTTATAAAGAATATACAAATGGACATTATAGGCGTGGAGTAGAGTAGAATGCTTAGAGCAGTAATTGAATTGTCAAAATATATCCTGGTGGTCAATATTCTGTTGTACACATTGACCAGTTTTATCGTCCTTCGACGCGATGACAGAGAACGCAAAGGATTTATTTTTGTTCTTCAGTATCTGATGATTTTTATAAACCACATGACTGGCAGCCTTGTGCTGCTGTCGTCGAGAAAAGATTTTACATACCTTTTCCTGCCTCTTTTTCAGATGATAACCGTGTTTGCTTTCCTGGTGCTGATGCGCGCGATCTATCCGAGGGCTGACAGGCTGATCCAGAACCACATCGCGCTTCTTTTATCTGTCAGTTTTGTGATCCTGACGCGGATATCCCTGACACGGTCCATACGTCAGTTTACGATCGTGGCGATATCACTCGTGACCGCATTGATCATTCCTGCTTTCATCAAATATATCAGGATCCTGAAAAGCTGCGAGTATCTTTTTGCGGCGGCTGGTATATTGATATTGGGAGCAGTACTGATCAGCGGAAGCATCACGAACGGCTCCAAATTATCTTTTTCTATCATGGGGATGTCCTTTCAGCCGTCAGAGTTTGTGAAGATCATCTATGTACTTTTTCTGGCAGCGATCCTGTCGAAAGCGGAGCGTTTTATTTATATTGTGATCTCTGCGGTGCTGGCGGCAGTTCACGTACTGTTCCTTGTCGCGTCCAAGGATCTGGGAAGTGCATTGATCTATTTTATCACTTACATCATTCTCCTGTTTGTTGCCACACGTAAGTTCCGCTATCTGATCCTTGGCCTGGCAGGAGGTTCCGCGGCGGCATATGTCTCTTATTTTATGTTTTCTCATGTGCGCGTGCGCGTGGCGGCATGGCTTGATCCGTGGAACGATATCAATGCCACGGGATATCAGATCGCCCAGTCACTGTTTGGTATCGGGACAGGCGGGTGGTTCGGCATGGGGATAGACGCCGGCATGCCGGGCTCCATACCGTATGTGGAGCAGGATTTTATCTTTTCGGCGATCTGTGAAGAATTCGGTCTCCTTTTTGGGATCTGCCTGATCGCAGTCTGTGTGAACCTGTTTTTGGAGATCGTCCATATAGCGCATTCCTGCCATGATCCTTTTATGAAATACGCAGCCTTTGGATTGGGGATCATTTATATCGTACAGCTGTTTCTGACGATCGGAGGAAACAGCAAATTCATACCGCTCACAGGTGTGACGCTGCCCCTGATCAGCTACGGTGGGAGCTCGGTGCTTGCCTCGCTGATCATGTTCTCGATCGTCCAGGGCTTCTATATGAACAACGATCTGTATTATGAGGAGGATTATGATGGCTATGACAGCGGTGAATACGCGGAGGATGCCGGTTGGGACGATTACGCGCCGGCTCCAGGCATGCCCCGCCTTTACATGAATATTGCCGCCGCCGCGTTTGTGGGATTGTTTGCCGCGATCAGCGGATATCTGATACATTATGTGTATTTTGACAGTCCGCAGGTGATCAACAATTCTTACAATGCGAAGCGTCAGGATATTGTGGCGGCGAAGACGATACGGGGGGATATCCTCTCAGCGGATGGACAGGTATTGGCCACGACGCTGTCGGACACGGATGAGCGATATTATCCTTTTGGTGAAGTTTTCGCACACGCAGTCGGCTATGCTTCCCACGGAAGGATGGGGGTGGAACAGGAGGCAAATATGTTTCTTGTGTCCTCCAATATCTCCCTGGGCAGCAAGCTGCAGAATGATCTGGCAGATGAGAAACACATGGGAAATACGGTTGTCACTACATTTGACACGAAACTGCAGAAAATAGCGTACGATGCCCTTGGAGTGTACAGCGGCGCTGTCATCGTGACAGAGCCGTCAACCGGGCGGATTCTTGCAATGGTATCGAAACCGGATTTTGATCCCAATATGATCAGCCTGATCTGGGATGAGCTTCTGGCTGACACCTCAAGCTCCGTGCTGCTCAACAGGGTCACTCAGGGATTGTATCCGCCAGGATCAACGTTCAAAATTCTTACGGCCCTGGAATATATACGGGAAAATCCGGAGAGCTACGACGATTATCATTTTCAATGTACAGGAAAATTTACAAACGGTGCGGATGTGATCAACTGTTTTCATGGAACGAACCACGGAAGCGTTGATTTCACGAAATCTTTTGCGAAATCCTGCAATTCGTCCTTTGCCAACATCGGGCTTTCGCTTGACCGGGACCGATTTGCGCAGACGCTTGACAGTCTGTATTTCGGCAGTGATCTGCCGGTTGACTTTCCGGCAAATGTCAGCCGTATCTCCGATGACATCTCAGACAGCGACAGCGTGATGCTCCAGACAGTGATCGGACAGGGCACGACGCAGATGACGCCGATCCAGATCGCCATGGTCACTGCCATGATCGCGAATGACGGTGAGATGATGGCGCCGTACATGATCGACCGCGTTGAGACTTCAGATGGTGATGTGGTGAAAAGCTATTCCCCGGCATCCCTGGGACAGCTGATCACAGAACAGGAGGCTGCCATACTGCAGGAAGTGATGGCGGCGGTAGTACAGGACGGTACGGCCACCCGCCTGATCAGCGAAGGATACAGTGCCGCAGGCAAGACAGGCTCGGCGGAGTACAATTCCGCTTCCGATTCCCACGCATGGTTTACCGGTTATACTTATGATACAGAAAACCCGCTTCAGATAACTGTTATCCTCGAGGGAGCCGGAAGCGGCGGGGAGTTTGCGGTTCCGATGGCCAGAAGGATACTGGACCAGTATTACAGTCTGAACTGATGCTTTTTCTGCCCTGCATAAAAATTCGCAAAATTATGAAGAATACTTTGTAATTTTTTGCGAAAAGGTGTATATTAGTATTAGATATAATTTTAATGGTAGAAGGGAGCCGAAAAATGATTAACCGCTTATTTGGAAATTATCTGGTAGAAAAGCAAATATTGTCGCAGGATCAGCTTGATGATCTGCTTCCGGTCCGGAAAGAGTTTAAGGCTGAGGTTGCGACGATAGCAGTTATCAATAAAGTTCTTTCGCCGACAGCTGCGCGGAATCTTTTGGAACAGATCGACCAGGGCAATGAACGCTTTGGCGATGCGGCTATCGAAGCTGGTTATCTCAGCGATGAAAAACTGGATGAGATATTGGGGTATCAGACAAACAATTTTATGAAATTTGTTCAAAATCTCCTGGACGGAGGGATGTTCAGCCTGGATCAGATCAATCCTTTTCTGGACGAGTTTCAACAGCTCGGAGGTTACAGCGATGCCCAGATCAGTTCTCTGATCCATGATGATCTCGGAGAGTGCATCAATATTTTTGTTCCGGTAAGATCAGAACAGCTTAAAGAATTTACGCTTACACTTGTTCAGACACTGCGCCGGTTGATCGACAGCGATACATACCTGGATAAAGCTTATACTGCCCGTTCCCTCCAGCTGGACAAATATGCCTGCCAGATGGTTGCCGGAGATATGCATATGAAAGTATACATCAGCGCACCGGATGATAACCTGCTTGCTATTGCCAATTATTTTACAGAGGATACATATGACGCGGTGGACGAGGATGCCCTGGACAATGTCGGAGAGTTTATCAACTGTGTGAACGGTCTGTTTGCCACAAATCTGAGCTACGATGATATCACGATCGATATGAATTCGCCGGAATATTCCATGGACGGGCCTTTTATCAGCAACGAGAATCTGTATGTCCTCCCGATTCATGCCAACGGCTGCAGTTTCAGGGCGATATTAGAAGTATATGAATAGGTATGCTTTTCAAAATATAAGAAGAGTTTAAGGAGATTAAGAAATGAGTACTGTTTTGATAGTTGACGATTCCAAGACATCGAGATATATGCTTCGCCATATTCTTGTAGAAAATGGCTATGAGGTAGTTGCTGAGGCTGAAAACGGACAGGAGGGGTATGACAAATACTGCGAGCTGGAACCGGATTTTGTGACACTCGACATCACGATGCCTGTGATGGACGGCATCGAGACTCTTGTCAAGATCAAAGAATTCGATGAGGAAGCCAAGGTGATCATGGTGACGGCATCTGGTCAGAAGAATAAGATGCTCGATGCCATCAAGCTTGGCGCGGCGGATTTTGTGACAAAGCCCTATGAGACCAATCAGATCATAAGCATTATGGACAGTATGAAATAAAATATGCGCACCATACAGGAGGAAACAGCATGATTCAAGCGACTAGCTGTGGTGGCGTAGTTATTTTCAGAGGGAAGATTTTACTTTTATACAAAAATTTCAAGAACAGGTATGAGGGGTGGGTTCTGCCCAAAGGCACCGTCGAAACCGGTGAGAAGCATGTGGAGACTGCTCTGCGTGAAGTGTTTGAGGAATCAGGCGTGAAGGCAACTGTCATGAAATATATCGGAAAAAGTGAATACACCTTCAATGTGCCGCAGGATATCGTAGAAAAAGAAGTCCATTGGTATCTGATGATGGCGGATAATTATTACAGCAAGCCACAGCGCGAAGAATTTTTTGTTGATTCAGGATATTACAAGTACCATGAGGCGTATCATCTGCTCAAATTCTCGAACGAGAAACAGATTTTGGAACAGGCGTATCAGGAATATCTGGATCTTCGGAAAAATAAACAATGGATAAAACCACGCAAGACATTTTAAAAACATCTATAAAGGGGGTCGACTCTGGCCTTCTTTTTGGTTTGAAAAATATGGAATCTTATGTTAGAATAGTCTTTGATCATAGAAAACCTGTATTGTAGGATTGGAGAGCAGTGATAAGGATGCGTTTTAGCAGAAAATTATATATCAGCCCGTCTCTGGATAAGAAATGTGGTAAAGTCAAATGGAAACTCAGAACAGGCAGACCGCAGCCCGCGATTTATGTCATCGCCCTTGCGAGAAATAACGATCTGCTCGAAATCTATCACAGTGCGATGCTCAGACAGAAATATTATAAAAAAAAGGAGAATGCCCCATATATTGTCGGGATCGCTGTGGGGTATGGCGGAGCAGTCGATCTGGTTATGGAAATCATACAGGATGTTTTGCGTGAGACAGGAGCTTACGACGTAAAAGCCCATTTCGCAAAATAGTTGTTCAATCATTAAGGGGAGCGTATGTTATCAATACTATTAACTGTTTTGAAAATGATCGGTATCACAGTTCTGGTCATTCTCGGGCTCATTTTGTTCATATTGCTGTTGATCCTGTTTGTGCCGGTCAGGTACCGTGGAAATGGCAGTTACATGGAAGATTCGTTTGCGGTAAGGCTGCGTGTGTCGTGGCTTTGGCACTTGCTGACAGTGAGGGGAGAGTATCAGAAGGATCAGGAGCTCCACATTTATCTGAAGATATTAGGGATAACAGTCTATGACAACCTGAAAAAGAACGCTGACAGAAAACGGAATAAAAAAGCGAGATCAACGAAAACTAAATCAGGGAAGACTGGTGAGATCCAGGCGGCTTCGTCAGAAACGGTAATGCCGGAAGCCGCGGCGTCGACGGACTCCTGGCCTGATCCAGGCGGCATCGTTCAGGAAGACCGGGAATCTGACGGGGATCGTCCGACCGGAGCAGAGAAGACCGTAAATGACGTCATCCTGGATGAGTTGGATGAAAATTGTGCAAAAAAGCCTGGAATTGTCCAAAAAATTAAGAATTTTTTAATAAACTTTGTAAATTTTTTCAAAAATATCAAGTTCACATTCCACAAAGTTTGTGATACAATAGTGAGGATAAAGGACAGTATAGATTATTATCTGAAAGTGTTACAGCTTGACAGCACTAAGCGTGCATTTTCAGCCTGCCGCAGGCAGCTGGTGCGTGTTCTGGGAAAGATATCCCCGCGAAAATACCGGATAAATCTTCATCTTGGTTTTGAGGATCCGGCCGTGATGGGAGAAGTCCTCGCTGTATGGGGGATGCTCTATCCCCTGCATCAGGGAAATATCGATCTGCAGCCGGAATTTGGGCAGTCTGTCATCGAAGGTGATTTTTCTTTTCAGGGACTTGTCAGTGTATTTGTATTTGTACGTACTGCATGTATCCTGTTTTTTGACAGGGATATCAGGCAGTTGATCAAACGATTGAAACGCAGTGAAATTTGATTTGGAGGTATAGGATGTCTGATAACAGTTTTAACGAAGTAGTAAATTCCATGATGCAGGGAATGGAAAGCTTTCTCTCATCCAAGACGGTGGTCGGGGAGCCGACGCGGGCAGGAGATGCGACGATCATACCCCTGGTGGATGTGACATTTGGTGTTGGAGCAGGCGCCTCTGCCCAGGAGAAGAAGAACGGCGGAGCCGGCGGCATGACTGGAAAAATGTCTCCCAGCGCAGTGCTTGTCGTCAAAGACGGCCAGGTGCGGCTTGTCAATATCAAGAACCAGGATACCGTCAACAAGATCATCGACATGGTGCCTGATCTGATCGACCGCTTTACTTCCAGGAATGACATGCCCAGTGATGACGAGGTGGTCAGTACCGCCTTTCCAGAGAACAAATAGGGAAATAAATAGGATACACTGCGCATATAATAAATAAAGATATGCCGGGGTGTAAGTTTATGCGCAAACTTGTAGGTTATACCTTGTTTTGGATTGCGTTCGGCATGCTCTTTATGCTGGTGATCGGCAATACATGGATCGGGCTGATACTTATTGCGATCTTCATTATTTCAGGGTATTTTCTATTTGACTGTAAATAAGGGTGACACAGTTTTATGTACTAAGAGGGAGTAGACCAATATGTTGGATTTTGATGAGGAACTCATGAATGCCGAGGCACCGGAGGACATCAAAAAGATGAAAGCCTGGATGTTTCAGGAGCAGGTCAGCATTCAGTCAAAGAGGGACGAGCTACAGGATCTCAGCCGTGAGCTGCAGGATCTGAAGAGGAAACTGGAGCGGGAAAAAAATGCGCTTGAGGTGCGGGAAAAAATGATCAAAAAGCGTTTTGACGACAATGAGATCTTTATCGCCAAAAAGCAGAAGATCATCGAGGACGCATACCAGCAGCTTGCGCTTGACAGAAAGGCGCTGGAGTGCGAGCGTTTGAATTTCGAACATGAGAGAAGCAAATACAGGCGTCAGAAGATGTCCAGTCCCAAGCCATATCAACAGTATGAGTCGGGCATTTACGATAGTACAAGCTTTTTCAGGGGTGTTGACAACGACATGGCCCTGCGGAAGCGTTACAAGGAATTGCTGAAGATCTTCCATCCTGACAACAAATGCGGCGATACCAAGACTTTGCTGCTGATCCAGACGGAATATGAGAATTTAAAGAGCCGGTACTATGAAAGTTAGACAGCATAAAAAAGAAGCGCATGCGCGCTTCTTTTTTATGCACACGGAAACTCAATGGAAATGTGTCAGCATGCGATGACGGACGACCCGCACACAAATAGGGGAAGACAGCGCTTCCCCTACTCAACGATCCATGTCCATATTCAAAAACCACATCTTCTGATGATCAAGCACGCTCAACAGCACCGGAACGCAGACATCTTGTGCATACATGCATTCTCTTAGCAGCTCCGTTCACTTTGCATTTTACTCTTTTTACATTGGAATTCCAAATCGCATTGGATCTTCTATGAGAATGGCTTACGTTATTTCCGAAATGAACGCCTTTGCCACAAATATCACACTTTGCCATCGTTAGCACCTCCTCGACTAAACTAAGTCATTCGACTCACAACAGTAGTATCTTATCAGAAAAAGTAACATTTGGCAAGTTCTTTTTCATAAAAAATATAACTTTTTATAAATGTTGGAAATTCTCTTAAAATATATGTTTCCTTTTTTCCAAAAAACGGTTATAATAATAGCATTAATGTTTTTTATTTTATATTATCGATATAAATAAAAGGAGGATTTCTATGAAAGGATCTATGAATACCCACATGGGTAATATCTATATTGATCCCGAGGTTATTGCCCAGTATGCGGGAAGCGTTGCTGTCGAATGCTTTGGGATCGTCGGTATGGCCTCAGTGAACGTGAAGGACGGTTTTGTGAAGCTGCTCATGAAGGAGAGCATCACGCACGGTATAGCAGTCAATATCGTCAACAATAAACTGATCCTTAATTTTCATGTGATCGTGGCGTACGGCGTGAGCATCATTACAGTGTGCGATAATCTGATTAACAATGTAAAATACAAGGTTGAAAATTTCACAGGTCTCGAAATCGAAAAGATCAACATCTTTGTTGAAGGCGTTCGAGTGATTGATTAAGGAGGATTTCTGAAGTGGGATTAAATATAATCGATGCGAAAATGCTTTCAAAGATGTTTCTCGCTGGAGCAAAGAATTTGGAGCATAAAAAAGAATGGATCAACGAGTTGAACGTCTTTCCTGTTCCGGATGGCGATACCGGCACCAATATGTCCATGACGATCATGTCTGCTGCCAGGGAGGTGGCGGCCATAGCGGAACCGGACATGGTCTCTCTGGCAAAAGCGATATCCTCAGGCTCACTCAGGGGTGCGCGCGGAAACTCCGGCGTGATCCTGTCACAGCTGTTCAGGGGATTTGCCAAAGTCATCAAAGAATACGACGAGATCAATGCAGCAATCCTCGCATCTGCCTGTGATAAGGCCGTGGAGACGGCATACAAAGCGGTCATGAAGCCAAAGGAAGGAACGATCCTGACTGTTGCGAAGGGGGCCGCAAAACGGGCAAACGACCTTGCGATGGCAGGAGAGAAGGATCTGGAAGTGTTTATCAGTGAGGTCATAAAGGAAGCTGACGCTGTCCTTGCCCAGACGCCCGAGATGCTTCCTGTGCTGAAACAGGCTGGCGTAGTCGATTCCGGCGGGCAGGGGCTTGTGGAGGTGCTCAGGGGGGCATTTGATGCGTTCCTTGGCAAGGAGATCGACCTTTCTCTCGATATATCCACGAAGACGGCGCCCAGGACAGGCGCGATGACCTCCACGATCGAAGCGCAGGCGAGCGCAGAGATCAGATTCTGCTATTGTACGCAGTTTCTGATCATGCTGAGCAAGCCCTTCAACATTAAGCAGGAGATGGATTTCAAGGATTATCTGTCGTCGATCGGGGATTCGATCGTCGTAGTGGCTGACGATGAGATCGTCAAGGTCCATGTGCATACCAATGATCCGGGACTTGCGATGCAGAAGGCTCTGCGTTACGGATCGCTCACGACGATCATTATCGAGAATATGCGGCTGGAGCGCGATGAAAAGGTTTCTGACATGATGGAGAAGCAGATGCAGAGCACGGAGCTCCCTGTCCGGTCAGAGTCAGGTTCCGACAGCGGTGATGCGGTTTCGTCGGAACATAAGGAGACCGGATTTATTGCTGTATCTATCGGTGAAGGGATGAATGAGATCTTCCGTTCGCTCGGGGTGGACTATATCATCGAGGGCGGACAGACGATGAATCCCAGCACAGAGGATATGCTCAATGCCATCGAGAAGATCAACGCGGATAATGTTTTCATTTTTCCAAATAATAAAAATATCATCCTTGCAGCGAATCAGGCGAAGCAGCTGACCACCGACAAGAACATTATCGTGATCCCGACAAAAACAGTGCCGCAGGGCATCACGGCGATCATCAATTACGTTCCGGATATCTCTATTGAGGAGAATGAATCTGTCATGACGGGGGAGGTGCAGCGCGTCGCGACCGGACAGGTGACATATGCCGTGAGAGATACGATGATCGACGACAAGGAAATCCATCAGGGAGACTTTATGGGGATCGGTGACAAGGGGATCCTGGCAGTGGGAACAGATCTGCATGAGGTTGCTTTCAATATGGTAAAAGAGATGATGTCCGACGAGTACGAACTGATCAGCATCTATTACGGTGATATCATCAAGGAGGAGCAGGCACAGAAGCTGGCAGACATGGTGCAGGCCGAGTTTGGCGGCTGTGATGTAGAACTTCAGTTTGGCGGACAGCCGATCTATTCCTATATCATTTCGGCGGAATAAAAAACAAAGAGAAGAGAACACTATGTATTTGAATGATCCGATTACAGCGCTGAAGGGGGTTGGGGATAAGACCGCGGCTTTGTATCATAAGCTGGACATTTTCACGGTAGATGATCTGATCAGGCATTATCCCAGAGATTACGAGGAGTGGCGCGATATTGTGAAGATCGGGGAGCTGAGGGCAAACCAGGTGCATGCGGTACATGCCATGGTCATCAGCGCTCCCCAGACTGTACATATAAGGAAAAATATGACCATTACCACCCTCCGTGTCAGAGATGACAGTGGGGCCTGTGATATCACATATTTCAATATGCCTTATATCAAAAATAACATCCTGCCCGGAAAAAAGTATATCTTTCGCGGACGTGTGATGCTAAAAAACAACCGTATGACTATCGATCAGCCCAAGATCGTAAGTCCGCACGAGTTTGCACAGAATGTGAACAGGCTTTCTCCGATCTATCCGACTACAAAAGGGCTCACGATCGCCGCGATCACCAAAGCAGTCCGTGCGGCGATCAGTGTTCTGGATCCTGTCGTGGATTACATACCTGAATCTATGCGCATGGAATACGGGCTTCCGGATCTGATAACTGCCCGGTCGGGGATTCATTTTCCTGCAGACCGGGAAATGATGCTTGCCTGCAGGAAGAGGATCGTGTTTGAAGAATTTCTGTTTTTTATCGTGTCTGTCATGATCTTAAAGGATATGGCGGCGCAGGAGATCAATGATGCTCCCATGATGCGGATCGATGCCTGTCAGGATCTGATCGACAGGCTTCCCTATGAACTCACGAATGCACAGAAAAGGGTATGGGCTCAGATCGAGACGGATCTGTGTTCTACACATCTCATGAACCGGCTGATCCAGGGCGATGTCGGTTCCGGCAAGACGATCGTGGCGATCCTCGCGATGTTTATGTGTGTGATGAACCATCACCAGGCGGCGTTTATGGCACCCACGGAAGTCCTGGCAAAACAGCATTTTGAGTCCATCATGAAATTGACCGCGGAGTATGGCCTGCCTTTTAAACCCGTTCTGCTGACCGGTTCATTGACGGCGAAGGAGAAGCGCAGGGCAAAGGAGAGTATCATTCTTGGCACTGGCAATGTCATCGTCGGGACACAGGCTCTGCTGCAGGACGATGTTGATTTTTATGACCTGAGACTGGTCATCACGGATGAGCAGCACCGGTTCGGCGTAAAGCAGCGTGAGACACTTGCACAGAAGGGGATACAGCCGCACATTCTTGTCATGAGCGCCACCCCGATCCCGAGAACGCTTGCCCTTATATTATACGGGGATCTGGATATCTCTGTGATGGATGAACTGCCGGCAGACAGGCTTCCTGTCAGGAATTGTGTAGTCAATACAGATTATCGGAAAAAGGCATATGAATTTATCGCAAAGGAAGTGGCAGGCGGCAGACAGGCCTACGTGATCTGTCCCATGGTGGAGGCGAACGAGGAGATCATGGGTGACCAGCCTGTTCTTGAAAACGTGATCGAATATACAGCAAAGCTCAAAAAAGCATTGCCGGATACGGTGCGGGTGGAATATCTTCACGGACAGATGAATCCGAAAGCGAAAAACTATGTCATGGAAGAGTATGCCGCGCACCATATCGATGTTCTGGTATCCACCACGGTGATCGAGGTCGGCATCAATGTGCCGAACGCCACAGTGATGCTGGTGGAGAACGCGGAGCGTTTCGGACTGGCACAGCTTCATCAGCTCCGGGGACGCGTCGGACGCGGTGCAGAGCAGTCCTACTGTATCTTTATCACGACATCCAGTCAGAATGATACGATGGAAAGGCTGCAGGTGTTAAACAAGTCCAATGATGGTTTTTTCATCTCATCGGAGGATATGAGGCTGCGCGGTCCGGGCGACCTGTTCGGTATCAGGCAGAGCGGCCAGTTTGAGTTCCAGCTGGGCGATATTTATCAGGATGCCGCGATCCTGCAGGATGCGCAGGTGTGTGCCGCGAAGCTGTACGATGCCTATATCCACGACAGGGCGTCCACAGACGAGGCCCATGAATATTATGCCTTCTGGAAATATTATGAGGAGTATGTTAATTCGAACGTTGACTTTATCAATATATAGAAATAAAATTTTTTGATCAGTGACTGTGGCAGGGCTCAACAGTTGCATGAATGATAGGGAGAGAGAATGATATGTCGAAAATAGCGATCGTTACGGACAGTAACAGTGGTATTACACAGGATCAGGCGAAGGAACTTGGCATACACGTATTGCCGATGCCTTTTATGATCGATGGGGAGACCTATTATGAGGAGATCACGCTCAGCCAGGAGGAGTTTTATCAGAGACTGGCACAGAACGCGGATATTTCCACATCACAGCCGTCGCCGGAATCCATCATACAGCTCTGGGATACGCTCTTAAAGGAAAATGATGAGATCGTCCATATCCCGATGTCCAGCGGGTTGAGCGGCTCCTGCCAGACGGCGGTCATGCTTGCACAGGATTATGACGGCAGAGTCCATGTCGTCAATAACCAGCGGATCTCTGTCACGCAGAAGCAGTCAGTCCATGATGCCATTGCGCTTGCGGGGGAGGGAAAGAGCGGCAGTGAGATCAGGGATATACTGGAGGCGGATAAATTCAACTCCAGCATCTATATCATGATCGATACGCTGTATTATCTGAAAAAGGGAGGACGCATCACGCCGGCTGCGGCCGCGCTGGGAACCTTGCTGCGGCTGAAGCCGGTTCTCCAGATACAGGGTGAAAAGCTCGATGCCTTCGCGAAGGCGAGGACTGTGACACAGGCCAAATCCATCATGATCAATGCGGTCAGGAGCGATATCGAGAAGCGTTTTGGCGGTCTCGCACCGGACAACCAGATCTATCTGGCGCTGGCGCACACGCAGAACGAGGAAGCGGTGAAGGTCTTCAAGGAGGAAGTGCAGGCGCAGTTTCCGGATTATCCTGTCATCGCGGTCGATCCGCTGTCCCTGAGCGTTTCCTGCCATATCGGACCGGGTTCGCTGGCGGTGACGTGCTGCAAGAAACTGAGGTAGACGATCAGCCTGGGCAATAAGCAGTTGAAATCATAACAGCAAAACAAAAGGAGCATCTCGGTGCTCCTTTTGTTTTTGCTGTTATGATTTTGATTTTTCTTTTATACCAATGCCGCAGTGATGATCGCCATGGAATATACCTCGATCGCGTTGCAGCCGCGTGAGAGGTCATTGACCGGTGCGTTCAGTCCGAGAAGGATCGGGCCATAAGCCTCGAAATTACCCATTCTCTGTGCGATCTTATATCCCATGTTGCCAGAGCTCAGATCCGGGAAGATAAAGGTGTTGGCATGGCCTGCCACCTCGGATTTCGGACATTTGGTGCGCGCCACACGCGGTGATACGGCAGCGTCAAACTGAAGTTCACCCTCGATCGGAGTGTTTGGGAACTTTGCCTTAGCCTTTAACGCTGCGTTCCTCATCTTTTCCACATCAGGTCCCTTGCCGGAGCCGAGCGTGGAGTAGCTCAGGAATGCCACTTTCGGATCCACGCCGAAGATCTTTGCGCACTCGATCGTCTCGCCGCAGATCTCGACCAGTTCATCCTCCGTAGGATTGATGTTGATCGCGCAGTCGCTCATCGCGAGCACTTCGTTCTCACCGGTAGCGCCAGGGCGGACGAGGATGAAGCAGGACGATACGATGCTGTTGCCCGGCTTTGTCTTGATGATCTGGAGAGCGGGACGCACTGTGTCAGCGGTAGAGTATGTAGCGCCGCCGAGGAGTGAATCCGCGACACCCATCTCCACGAGCATCGTTCCGAAATAGTTTGGCTGTGAGAGAACCTTTCTTGCCTCCTCCGGCGTCATTCCCTTGCTCTTGCGGAGCTCGCAGAAACGTTCTACCATCTCTTCCATCCGGTCATAGTGATTGCTGTCGATGATCTGTGCGCCGCGGATATTGTAGCCTGCTTCCTCGGCGGCATTCAGCACCTCCTCCTCGTTGCCGACCAGGATCGGATGGAGGAAGCTGCTTGCCAGAAGACGGGAAGCCGCCTCAAGAATACGCGGGTCTGTACCCTCCGTGAACACGATCGTCTTCGGGCTTTTTTTCAGTTGCTGAATCATGGTACCAAATCCATACATCATTTTTAATCCTTCCTTTTCCTTATAATATAGTTTTTGCAGCCTGTCTGTGAAAGCGTTTACATCATGATGTTTTAAGGGCTCGCTTATGTTCCTAAATACTATTGTATACATATTTTTTTCATTTGCAATGGTTGTATCGAAAATTGTGCAGAAAAATTTTTTATGAATATAGCACAAAAAAACGTATGTTTGAAATTTCTATGAAAAGTATTTGCAATGTTGAAAAAATGTGGTATACTCTAAAAGTCGTATTTTTGATTTGAAGATAAATGCAGATAAAAATAAATACAGAAAGGCATGGTTGTTCTATGGCAAAAACGGATAACAATGTATACGACGCCTCCAGCATCACTGTCCTGGAGGGGTTGGAAGCTGTCAGGAAGAGGCCTGGCATGTACATAGGAAGTGTGTCCACAAAGGGATTGAATCATCTGATCTATGAGATCGTCGACAACTCGGTGGACGAACACCTTGCAGGCGTGTGCAGCGAGATCCGCGTCACGCTTGAGAAGGACGGTTCTGCCACGATATCCGACAACGGCAGGGGGATACCTGTCGGAATGCACCAGAAGGGTGTCAGCGCGGAGAGGGTCGTCTTCACCACACTCCATGCGGGAGGCAAATTTGATAACAATGCATACAAGACCAGCGGCGGCCTGCATGGCGTGGGCTCCTCTGTCGTCAACGCGCTCTCGACGCAGCTCACGGTCACCGTCAGGAGTGACGGGCTGATCCATCAGGACAGATATGAGTATGGCAATCCCGTCGTGGATCTGATCGACGGGCTTCTTCCCGTGATCGGAAAGACAAAAGAGACGGGTACTACCATTAATTTTACACCTGATCCGTCTATTTTTGACAGGACACGGTTCAAGGCAGAAGATGTCAAGAGCAGGCTCCATGAGACAGCATATCTCAATCCGAAGCTCACGATCATATTTTCAGACCTGCGCGGGGAGGAGCCGGAGACGATCACCTACGCGGAGCCGGAGGGCATCATCGGTTATGTCAAGGATCTGAACAAAAATAAGGAAACACTGCATGACATTATCTACTTTACGGGTGTCAGCGAGGACATCACTGTCGAGTGCGCGTTTCAGTATGTCAATGAATTTCACGAGAACGTGCTCGGCTTCTGCAACAACATATACAATGCGGAGGGCGGCACGCACCTGACCGGGTTCAAGACGATGTTCACGACAGTCATCAACAACTACGCGCGCGAACTCAACATCCTGAAGGAGAAGGACGTCAATTTTACAGGCGCAGATGTGCGCAACGGCATGACAGCTGTCGTGTCCATCAAGCATCCTGCGCCGCGGTTTGAGGGGCAGACCAAGACAAAGCTCGACAACCAGGATGCTGCCAAAGCTGTGAGCAAGGTTACGGGGGATGAGGTCCTGCACTACTTTGACAGAAATGTCGAGGTGTTAAAGAGCGTGATCTCCTGTGCCGAGAAGGCGGCAAAGATCCGCCGGACGGAGGAAAAAGCAAAGACGAACATGCTCACGAAGCAGAAGTTCTCATTTGACTCGAACGGAAAACTCGCAAACTGCGAATCCAAGGATTACAGCAGGTGTGAGATCTTTATCGTCGAGGGTGATTCCGCCGGCGGCAGTGCAAAGACTGCGCGGAACAGGAATTTTCAGGCGATACTGCCGATCCGGGGCAAGATCTTAAACGTTGAGAAGGCGAGTATTGACAAGGTGCTTGCAAACGCTGAGATCAAGACGATGATCAATGCCTTTGGCTGCGGTTTCTCGGAAGGATACGGCAATGATTTTGATATTTCCAGGCTCCGCTACAACAAGATCGTGATCATGGCGGATGCCGACGTGGACGGCGCACATATCAGCAACCTGCTGCTCACGCTGTTTTACCGTTTTATGCCGGAGCTGATCTATGAGGGGCACATCTATATCGCGATGCCGCCTCTGTACAAAGTGATGCCTGCAAAGGGAAAGGAAGAGTATCTCTACGATGACAAGGCGCTTGACAGATACCGCAAAACACACAAGGGAGCATTCACCCTGCAGCGGTATAAGGGACTCGGCGAGATGGACGCGGAACAGCTCTGGGAGACGACACTGAATCCTGAGACCAGGATCCTGAAACAGATCGAGATCGAAGATGCCCGTATGGCATCCGAGATCACGGAACTGCTCATGGGGACGGATGTCCTTCCGCGGCGTACATTTATCTATGAACACGCGACAGAGGCGGAACTTGATATATAAGGAGCATATAACAGATGGAAGAGAGAATTATAAAAACCGAATACGCGGAGACCATGCAGAGGTCGTTCATCGATTATGCCATGAGCGTGATCATCGCGAGGGCGCTGCCTGATGTCAGGGACGGCCTGAAGCCGGTTCAGCGGCGCACTTTATATGATATGCATGAACTGGGGATACGGTATGACCGCCCCTACCGAAAGAGCGCCCGTATCGTCGGTGATACGATGGGTAAATACCATCCGCACGGCGACAGTTCGATCTACGATGCGCTGGTGGTCCTCACGCAGGATTTCAAGAAAGGGATCCCGCTGATCGACGGCCACGGTAATTTTGGCAATATCGAGGGCGACGGCGCCGCAGCCATGCGGTATACGGAGGCACGCCTGCAGAAGATCACCCAGGATGCCATCTTATCTGATCTAGATAAGGATGTCGTCGATTTTGTCCCGAACTTCGACGAGACGGAGAAGGAGCCGAGCGTTCTTCCCTGCCGGTTTCCCAACCTGCTCGTGAACGGTTCCGAGGGCATTGCCGTCGGCATGGTGACGAGTATCCCTCCGCACAATCTCGGGGAGATCATCGATGCGACCAAGGCGTATATGCTGAATGAGAACATCACCACACGCGAACTGATGAAATATGTGAAGGGACCGGATTTCCCGACCGGGGGCATTGTCTGCAATAAGGATGATCTGCTATCCATATATGAGACCGGCGTCGGAAAGATCAAACTGCGCGGCAAAGTTGATGTGGAAAAGACCAGGGGCGGAAAGCTGAATCTGGTGATCACAGAGATCCCATATACGATGATCGGCGCAAACATCGGCAAGTTCCTGCAGGATGTCGCTGCCCTGTATGAGCAGAAGAAGGCCCCGGAGATCGTCGATATCTCCAACCAGTCCTCCAAGGAGGGCATCCGCATCGTCATAGAGCTGAAAAAGGACACTGATGTCGAGAATTTCAAGAACCTCCTGTACAAAAAGACGCGTCTCGAGGATACCTTCGGCGTCAACATGATCGCGATCGCGGGCGGGAGACCGGAAACGCTCGGATTAAAGAGCATTATCGTGCAGAATGTGGCCTTTCAGTACGAGATCGCCACGCGGAAATATACAACACTCTTAAACAAGGAGCTGGAAAAGAGAGAGATCCAGGAAGGCCTGATCAGGGCGTGCAATATCATTGACCTCATTATAGAGATCCTCCGCGGTTCCAAGGACAGGAACATGGTCAAAAACTGTCTGACAGGCGGCGTTACCGACGGCATCAGGTTCCGCTCGAAAGAGTCCGCCCTGATGGCGCAGCAGTTAAACTTTACGGAGCGGCAGGCAAATGCGATCCTGGACATGCGCCTGTACAAACTGATCGGTCTGGAGATCGAAGCGCTGATGGCAGAAAATAAAGAGACAAATGCCAACATCTACAAATATGAGGATATCCTGGACCGACGGGATTCCATGGCCCAGGTCATCATCCAGGAGCTTGACGCCCTGAAGAAAGAGTATGCGCACAGGCGCAAAACCCGCATCGAGAATGCCGAGGAGGCAGTTTATGAGGAGAAAAAGCCCGAGGAGATGGACATTATGTTCCTCATGGACAGATTCGGATACTGCAAGACCATCGATATGGCTACTTATGAGAGAAATAAGGAGGCTGCGCACACGGAGTTCAGGTATATCGTAAAATGCCGCAATACGGGAAGGATCTGCCTATTCACCAACACCGGACAGCTCCATACGATCAAAGTGGCCGATATTCCGTTTGGCAGATTCCGCGACAAGGGACAGCCGGTGGACAATATCAGCAATTACAGCTCCTCCACGGAGCAGATCGTCAATATCGCCAGTCAGTCGGAACTGAACCTTTACCGGCTGCTTTTTGTCACGCGGCAGGGAATGTGCAAGATCGTGAGCGGCGGGGAGTTCGACGTGACGAAACGCACTGTCGCAGCTACCAAACTGGGTGAAGATGACGAACTGCTCGACATCGAGGTCGTGACGGAGCACCAGCATATGATCCTTCAGAGCAAGAACGGATACTTCCTGCGGTTTGATACGGATGAGATCTCGGAATTGAAAAAGACTGCGGTCGGCGTGCGGGGCATGCGGCTGGGAGCGGACGATTTCATCGAGAAGGTATATTACTGCCAGCCTGATTCGGACGGTACGATCCTGTACAAGGACAAAAATGTGCCGATAAATAAATTAAAAGTTAATAAAAGAGATACCAAAGGAACAAAAATTAGGGTATAATGAAAAAAAGTGTGCTGTCCGCTGGAAGGATGAGTGGTCAGACTGATGGAGGATCATATGAGAGTAATCGCAGGAACGGCAAGGAGACTTTTGCTGAAAACGCCGGAGGGATTGGATACGCGGCCGACAACGGACCGGATCAAGGAGACACTTTTTAACATGCTCATGCCAGATCTGCCGGATGCCGTATTCGTAGATCTTTTTGCGGGCAGCGGCGGTATCGGTATCGAGGCGCTGAGCCGCGGGGCCAGAAAAGCTTATTTTGTTGAAAACAACGCAAAAGCGGTTGCATGTATCACAGACAATATCGAACATACACATCTGACGGACAAGTCCGTCGTGCTGAAGCAGGATGTCTTCGCCGCGCTCAGGGGAAGCATCCGGGAGACTGCAGACATCATATTTCTTGATCCGCCTTACCATCAGGAATACGACAGGAGGGTGCTCGAGCTCCTGAGGGACGCGGCCTGTGCGGACGAAAACACACTGATCGTCGTGGAAACTGCCCTTGATACTTCTTTTGATTACGCGGAGTCACTGGGATTTGCCGTCACGAAGGAGAAGAAGTACAAGACGAACAAGCACGTTTTCATACAAAAAAGTGTATAGGATTTGGAGGAATTGAGAGATCATGAATGCTGCAATCTACCCCGGAAGTTTTGATCCGATGACGCTGGGACATCTCGATATCATCAAGCGCGCGTCCAGGATGTTCGATGAGCTGACCGTCAGTGTTTTGGATAATAAGGCTAAGAATGCGTTGTTTTCTGTCGAGGAACGTGTTAGTATATTAAAGGAGGCGACAAAGGATCTGCCCAATGTGACGGTGGATTCCTTTAACGGTCTTCTTATTGACTATGCAAGACAAAAAAATGTCCGCATTTCAGTGCGCGGTCTGCGCGCGATCACGGATTTTGAGTATGAACTACAGACCGCACAGACGAACAGAATGCTGTCGGGCGGTGAACTCGATACCGTATTCCTGACGACAAGCCTTGAGTATGCGTATCTCAGTTCTTCCAGCGTGAAAGAGATCGCTGCGTTCAACGGGGACATCTCGCAGTGTGTGCCGGATTTTGTAGCCAGGCTTGTATATGAGAAGTTTGGCACAATGAAAACGAATTGATTTTTCTGTTTTTGCAGACAGAATATATGGAGGAGTAATATGAGCAGCAGAATAGAGCAGTTGATCGATGAGATCGAGGAGTACATAGATAACTGCAAATACAAGGCATTTTCAACAGATGTGATCATGGTGAACAAAGCGGAGATAGACGATCTCCTGCGGGAACTGCGCATGAAGACGCCGGAGGAGATCAAGCGCTACCAGAAGATCATTTCCAACAAGGAAGCGATACTGAACGACGCCCGTCAGAAGGCGCAGGCTCTGATCGACGACGCGGAGGTACAGACAACGGAGCTGGTCAGCGAACACCAGATCATGCAGGAAGCCTACGCACAGGCTGACAAGATTGTGGAAATGGCTACACAGCAGGCGCAGGGTATCCTTGACAGCGCGACGATCGAGGCCAACAATATGAAATCCGCCGCGATGCAGTATACGGACAGTATGCTTGCCAATCTTGAAAATGTTTTGAAGCAGTCCATCGAAATCTCCACGCGCGACTACAATACGATGATCGGTCATCTGCAGGAGATCGATCATATCGTTACCACGAACAGGGCAGAGCTTGTTCCGGTGGACGAGATTGTCGAGGAGGCGCAGGCTGGCGACGGATCAGACAGCTGAAAATTGTGTTGTAGATGATCATAACCCACAGTTTTTTCTGTGGGTTAATTGAGTTTCGATCGTTGAATTTTGAAGGAGGAATCTGATGAGAACAGCAATCAAAAAAACAGTCGCCTGGCTCTTATGCATTGCCATGACAGCGCTGCCTTTTTCTATGTTACCTGTATCCAGGGCTGACGCAGCGGAGCCTGTCGTGGTGGTCATCGACCCCGGTCATGGCGGCAGCAATCTCGGAACGGACTATCTGCCGATTCCCGAGAAGGTATATACCATGACAGTTGCCCTGCACATGAAGGAGCAGCTGGAAAAATACCAGAATGTTCAGGTGTATCTGACCCACACCGAAGATGTCGATATGTCTTTGAAAGAGCGGGCTGAGTTCGCCGCCAGCGTAAATGCAGATTTTCTCTTTTCGCTGCATTTCAATATGTCCATTTCCCATATCCTCTACGGGAGTGAGGTGTGGGTTCCGTCGAGCGGAAAGCTGTACAGCCAGGGTTACTCTGCTGCCAATGAATTTATGATACAGTTTGCGGAGATGGGACTGTTTAACCGCGGCATCAAGACCCGGATCGGAAGCAGCGGGAAGTCCGATTATTACGGCATCATACGCGAGAGCTCCCTGCGGAACATTCCGGCTGTCATTGTGGAGCACTGTCATGTGGACAACATAAACGACACGCCTTATATACAGTCTGCCGATAAGCTGAAGGAGTTTGGCGTCCGTGATGCGGAGGCAGTGGCCAGATATTTTGGACTCGTGTCGAAAGATGGAAAAACGGATTACAGGGAGTATGCGCCATTGGCCGTTCCAGTCCCATCCAGCCGTGTCTGCAATGATACCACAGCGCCCTCGTATGTCGGCGCGGATCTGATAAAATACGACCAGACAGGAAAATATGCGACTGTGGAGCTGACAGCGATCGATGAGGAATCGGTGATCCAGCATTATTCCTACTCATATGATAATGGCCTGACATGGTCAGACCTGCAGCCGTGGACAAAAGGCAGCCCTTCGATGACGGTGTCCGTGAACATGGGATACGGCAAAAAGGATACGCTGATCTTCAGGGCATACAATCTGTATGATATATACACGGAATCCAATATCATACAACTGCGGTAAAGAGACAGGATCCCTGTTTCCTGTATCAGAACGGTCTGGTCAGCACAAAATAATATACCGCGGAGATCAGCGTTGTCATGACTTTGTGTTTCAGATAATGGCTGATCGACAGTCCTGATCTTTCGAGGAAGCTGCTCGTCTGCATGATACAGGATATGCCGCCAAAGCACAGTGCTGTCATGATCCAGAAAACTTTCTGGTCCGGCAGGAGTGTTGTCGTATAGACTGCCTGGACACCGCCGATGATCTCCAGAAAACTGGACAGCAGATTTTTGCTGTTGACAGACAGCGGCATGAGGTCCAGAAATATTCGAAACGCGTTGGTAAAGGTGATATATCCACCCAATAAAATGAGGGATTGTGTGTTGTCCATACAGGATCTTTTGAGTGATGCGGCCAGCGAGATCTGCGGCGTGCCGGATGTGTGAGGGCGCACGCCGGCAGAAGGTGTATCCGGGATCTCTGCAGCGTGCAGGCGTCCCATCACGATCCCATAGACTGCCGGGATCCCATACATCCCAAACACGAAAGGCAGCGTGTTCTGATAGCCGCACTCGTGCAGGATCGGTATGATGATCCCCATAAAATAGGCCGGACCGATATTGTTACAAAAGGAAAGCAGGGTATCGGCTTCAGATCTGCTGATCTTTTCCTTTTCATACAGATCGCTGACGACCTTGGCGCCCATGGGAAAACCGCAAAAAAACCCCATGAACAGTGCATACAGCCCATAGCTGCTGTATCTGTACAGTTTTCTGAGCACATGGCTGAGCATACGGCCGAGTTCCAGGTCAGCGCCGCTGTATACCATGATGGAACTGATCATCATAAATGGAAAGAGGGTAGGAACCATTTTTGCCGCCCACTGGTACAGTCCTTCATAGGCATATTGAAAGGTGGCTTCGGGTCTGCTCAATATGATGATGATCAGCAGGAGATACGCTAACGTTTTAAACAGCATACATTCACCGGAATTTCCGTTTATTCTATTTTATAGGAGACTGGCAGGAATTATGAGTCAGGATTCGATAGATTTTTGGAGGCATGCGCGATGAGACTGGACAGATTTTTGTGTGATATGCAGCTTGGCACGCGGAGCCAGGTCAAGGAATCGATCAGAAAAGGCCTCGTATCCGTCAATGGCATTTTAGCCAGAGATCCAGATATGAAACTGGATGAACAGAAGGACATAGTGTCCTATATGGGCAGAATGATCACCTATCAGACATTATTTTACTATATGCTCCATAAGCCGGCCGGAGTCGTCACTGCCACCCGGGACCGCCGTGAGCGTACCGTGATGGATCTGATGAACGGAGCCTGCGGAAAGGGTTTGGCTCCTGTGGGGCGGCTTGACAAGGACACAGAAGGGCTTTTGCTGATCACAAATGACGGGGAGCTCGCCCACAGGCTGCTTGCCCCCGGGAAGCACGTAGAAAAAACGTATTATGTGGAATGCCGCGGCGTGCTGACTGTGGACAAGATCTCCATACTGGAAAAAGGCGTCGATATCGGAGACGGGGAACGGACCCTGCCCGCCAGAGTCCGCAGGATATCACAGTCAGACAGTTCGTATGTCATGGAGCTTACGATCACGGAAGGACGTTTTCATCAGGTAAAAAGAATGGTTCAGGCCATCGGAGGCTCTGTCACGTATCTGAAGCGTCTTTCGATGGGCACATTGTCCCTGGATACGGCGCTGCCAAAAGGTTCTTACCGGCCGCTCACGGAAATAGAGATATCGGATCTGGTACAAAGCCCGAAATAGGAGGACAGGAAATTGTCACTTGCAAATGGTTTTCTTCCAATGACAATGGAGGAAGTGTTGGAGCTTGGAATAGAGCAGTTAGATTTTGTATATGTCACAGGGGATGCCTATGTGGATCATCCGTCTTTCGGACACGCGATCATCACCCGCCTCCTCTGTTCCCACGGATACCATGTCGGTATCATATCACAGCCGGACTGGAAGGATGATGACAGTATCACCGTGCTCGGTACGCCGCGTCTTGGCTTTCTGGTGTCTTCCGGAAACATGGATTCCATGGTCAATCATTACTATGTATCCAGAAAGCACCGCGAGACGGATGCTTACACGCCCGGCGGCGCCGCTTACAGGAGACCTGACCATGCTGTTGTAGTATACAGTAATCTCATACGCAGACGGTACAAAAATGTTCCGATCATTATCGGCGGTATCGAGGCAAGCCTTCGGCGGATGGCACACTACGACTACTGGTCGGATTCCTTCAAGCGGTCGATCCTGCTGGATAGTCAGGCGGACATCATCTCATATGGTATGGGGGAGAGATCGATCGTAGAGATCGCCGACGCCTTGAACAGCGGGATCTGTGTGCGGGATCTGTCCTTCATTGCAGGGACCGTATACAAGACGAAGGAGATCGCCGGTCTCTATGACTATGAACTCCTGCCTTCCTATGATGAGATGATGGCAGACAAAGTCCTGTACGCCAAAAGCTTCAGGATACAGCATGACAATACGGATCCATTTCATGGCAAAACATTGATAGAACCTTATCCAAACGGAGTATATGTCGTGCAGAATGTGCCTCAGAAACCACTTTCAATGCAGGAGATGGACGATGTCTATGCGCTTCCGTATCAGAGAACGTATCATCCTTCCTACGAGGCACATGGCGGTGTGCCGGCGATCTCGGAGATCAGGTTTTCCCTGGTCAGCAACCGCGGCTGTTTCGGAGGATGCAATTTCTGTGCCCTCACGTTTCATCAGGGACGGACTGTACAGGTGCGCAGCCACGAGTCCATCGTGGCGGAGGCAGAACGCATCACGCAGGATAAGGATTTCAAGGGGTACATCCACGATGTGGGCGGCCCGACGGCAAATTTCAGACAGCCGTCCTGCCAGAAACAGCTGCAGGACGGTGTCTGCAGACACAGACAGTGTCTGTGCCCGAAGCCATGTCCCAACCTCGAAGTGGACCATTCGGACTACCTGTCGCTTCTGCGTAAACTAAGAAAGCTTCCGAAGGTCAAAAAGGTGTTTGTACGCTCAGGGATACGGTTTGATTATCTGATGCTTGACAGGGATGATACATTTTTCAGGGAACTCGTCGAACACCACATCAGCGGCCAGCTCAAAGTGGCGCCGGAGCATATCTGCGATACGGTCCTGTCGAGGATGGGGAAGCCTGAAAATGCCGTGTACGAAGCATTTTCAGAAAAATACCGCAGGCTGAATCAGGAGCTTGGTAAAAATCAGTTCCTGGTGCCGTATCTGATGTCCTCGCACCCTGGTTCTACGCTGAAAGAAGCTGTCGCGCTCGCCGAGTATCTGAGGGATACCGGCTACATGCCCGAGCAGGTGCAGGACTTTTATCCGACGCCGTCAACGATGTCCACCGTAATGTACTATACAGGAGTGGATCCTGTGACCCTCAAACCGGTCTATGTCTGCAGGAATCCCCATGAAAAGGCGATGCAGCGCGCACTGATCCAATATCGCAATCCCAAAAATTATGACCTTGTGCGGGAAGCGCTGAAGCTTGCAGGGCGCGAGGATCTGATCGGCTTTGACAGAAAATGTCTGATCAGACCGCGGAAAATGGCAAAGGAGCCTCCGAAACAACACGGACGGGAGAATAAGCAGGGCACGCATGTCCATACTATACAGAAAAAAGCAGCTCAGAAACCAAAGAAGAAGAGAACGATTCGAAATATACATAAACAGAAGAACGAGACCAGAGGACATTGACCGCATTTTGTCCTGAATGCAGGGATCGTGGACAAATAAGGATCTACAGGGAAGGAAGGAAATATGAATATCATCATCATCACGGGAGCGTCCTCCGGACTGGGCGTAGAATTTGCACTGCAGCTGGACAATGTTTTTCAAAATATCGATGAGATCTGGCTGGTCGCGCGCCGCAAGAAGGAGATGCTCGAGGTCGCGCAGTATCTGGAACATACGACGCGCGTTCTTGATATGGATGTCACAGACGAGAAACAGATGGAGCGGTTCGCAAGACTGCTCGCAGATGAGAAACCAGTTATCCGTATGCTGGTAAACTGTGCGGGATATGGCATTATGGGAGAATTTTCCGCTTCCAATATCAGTGAAGAACTTGGTATGATAGATGTGAACTGCAGGGCATTGACCCAGATGACGTATCTGTGTATACCGTATATGAGGAAGAACAGCAGGATCATACAGCTCGCCTCCAGCGCGGCTTTCCTGCCCCAGCCCAACTTCGCGGTGTACGCGGCGACAAAATCTTATGTGTACAGTTTTTCCAGGGCGTTAAACCAGGAACTTCGTTCTAAGGGGATCTATGTGACAGCAGTATGTCCGGGACCGGTGGACACACCGTTCTTTGACATAGCAGAGAAAACGGGCAGCACGCTCGCGGTAAAAAAGCTGACGATTGTCCGCGCGGACCATGTTGTGGAAAGGGCGATCGCGGACTCTTATCACAGACATGAGAAGTCCGTGTACAGCGCATGGATCAGGAGCTTTGACATCGCGGCCAAAGTGCTTCCGCACAGGGTTGTTTTGGAGCTGATGCGCTTTCTCAAATAGGCAGCGTAAAAGGAACCGTTAACAGAGAAATATGGACCAGGAGACAGCAGATGAGTATACAAAGGCATAAAAAAGGGGAGTTTGGTTATCCGCCCTGTGAACGAAAGAGGGTGATGGTCCGCACGGCAGCGTTCTTTCTGATATCGATCGCAGTATTTTTACTGGGATATTTTTCGACAGGCAAAAAGGAAAATCTCCTGACGATCGTCGCCGTGCTGGGATTGCTGCCCTCAAGCAAAAGCTTGGTTTCAGTTGTCATGTATTGCAGGATTCCCAGGTTCAGCGAAGCAGTTTATCAGGAGATCGCTGAACGTGCGGGAGATGTGTCTGTCATTTACAGCATGTATCTGACCTCGTATCGTTCAAACTTCCCGGTCAATTGTTTTGCCGTGCGCGGCAGTAACCTGATCGGATATACGGAGTTTCCGGACTGCAACGCGGCTGCCTGCGAGGAGCACATCCAGGGGATCCTGAAACAGAACAGTATCAGGAACGTGACCATTAAGATCTTTCACGAGAAAGCGCGTTTTGTGGAGCGGTTAGTCCAGTTACAGGCGCTGGAACACGGCAAAAAGGAAGCGGAGATCCTGACGCTTTTGTGTGATATCTCCCTATAAAAATTGCGGAGAAAATTAAGTGATGACTGCGGAGAGACCAGTATGATTTTGACCAGAATTTCTGCGAATGAGGCGGGACAGCGCTTTGACAAATACTTAAAGAAGTTGTTAAAAAATGCGCCGGACAGTTTTATATACAAAATGCTGCGGAAGAAGAACATTGTCTTAAACGGAAAAAAAGCCGATGGAAAGGAAAAGCTGTGTCCGGGTGACGAAGTGCAGTTTTTCCTCGCAGATGAAACGTTTGAGAAATTCTGCGCAGTGTTGGAAAAAGATCGTACCAGCACTGCACAGTATGTCTCAGCCTATCAGAGATTAGGGGATCTGCCCGTTTTGTATGAGGATGACAATATCCTGATCGTGGACAAGCCATCCGGCGTTTTGTCACAGAAAGCAAAGCCGGAAGACGTGAGCCTTAACGAGTGGCTGGTCGGATACCTGCTCTCACAGCAGGCCCTGACAGCGGATTCGCTGACAACCTTCAGGCCGTCTGTCTGCAACAGGCTCGACAGGAACACTTCGGGAATGGTGGCATGTGGAAAGACGCTCGCGGGAAGTCAGTATCTAAGCCGTATCATCAAGGATAAAACCCTTGAGAAATATTACTACTGTCTGACAGCAGGAGAACTGGCGATCCAGGAACGTCTGACAGGCTATTTACATAAAGATGCAACGCAGAACAAGGTGACAGTTTATCACAATGAGGCTGATATTCCGGATCCATTAAAAAGGGACGCTGTGTACATCGATACAACTTTCCGGTCGATCCGTACAGCCAACAGCATAACACTGCTGGAGGTACAGATCTTTACCGGAAAGACGCACCAGATCCGTGCCCATCTGGCGGCATTGGGATATCCGATCATCGGGGACGCCAAATATGGCGATGCTGCCATAAACCGCATGTATGCACCGAGAGGCGTCCATTGCCAGCTGCTGCATGCACATAAGCTGGTATTTCCCGAAATTTCAGGACAGGGATCTTCAGAAACTTCGGGCAGGGTCGTGGAATGTCCGCCTCCTGCGATATTCGAGGAACTGCTGCGTTAGATTGTAAGGAGCGAAAGAATATGTCTACATGGAATTCCAGAGGCCTCCGAGGCTCCCTTTTGGAAGAAATGATCAATATGACAAACGAGAAGTACAGGGAGAACGGACTGGCGCTGATCCAAAAAGTGCCTACGCCGATCACGCCGATCACGATCGACAAGGAGACCAGGCATATCACCCTTGCCTATTTTGACCAGAAGAGTACGGTGGACTACATAGGTGCCGTCCAGGGGATCCCGGTCTGTTTTGACGCCAAGGAGTGTGCGGTCGACCTGTTCACCCTGCAAAAGATACACCCGCATCAGGTTCGGTTCATGAGGGATTTTGACAGACAGAGCGGGATCGCTTTTTTTCTGATCTATTTCACAGCGCGCGATATCATGTACTATATGAGTATACGTGAATTGAACGTGTTCTGGGACAGAATGGAAAACGGCGGAAGAAAAAGTTTTCGGTTTGAAGAATTAAAAGACCGGTATTTCATGAGCCACAAGGGCGGTCAGATCGTGCCTTATCTGGATATGATCCAGCTTGACCTGGATGACCGGGAGAGGGACAGCGGATAATGGTTGACACGACAGGCAAAAAAGGGTATACTTCGCTTAATGCAGTGCGTTAATACGTTAAAGTAAAATGTTGGAAAGGATACTGAGGATCTTATGGGAAAACGACTTGTACATACTCCCGAGGGAGTGCGCGATATATATGGAAAGGAATATGCCAGCAAGCAGACTATCCAGAAGCTGTTTGGCGACAAACTTCACAGCTACGGGTATCAGGATATCCAGACGCCGACTTTTGAGTTTTTTGATGTATTCAGCCGCGAGATCGGTACGACGCCTTCCAAGGAACTGTACAAATTTTTTGACAAGGAAGGAAACACGCTGGTCCTGAGACCCGACTTTACCCCCTCCATAGCGAGGTGTGCGGCCAAATATTTTATGGATGAAAACATTCCGCTGCGGTTTTGCTATCTGGGAAACAATTTTATCAACACAGGCAATCTGCAGGGAAAGTTAAAGGAGACAACGCAGATGGGCGCGGAGCTGCTCGGTGACGCCTCGCCGGAAGCAGACGCGGAGATGATCGCCATGCTGGTCGAGGCACTGCGCAATTCCGGCCTGAAGGAATTTCAGGTATCTGTGGGACAGATCGATTATTTTAAGGGATTGTGCGCCCATGCGCAGCTTGACGAGGAGACAGAGTTCGAACTGCGCGAATTCATTTCAAACAGAAATGAATTTGGGGCGCAGGAGCTGTTATTGAACAAAAAGATACCCGAACAGTCCATACAGGCGCTTCTGGGGGTAAACAACCTGTTTGGTTCGTATGAAATACTGGATCGGGCATCGGAGGCTGCGGACAATCCGCGGTCACAGAAGGCAGTCGAGCGTTTGAAGCAGGTTTATGAGCTGTTGAAGGTCTACGGCGTGGACCCGTACATATCCTTTGACCTTGCAATGGTCAGCAAGTACAATTACTATACGGGCGTCATCTTCAGCGCGTATACCTATCAGGCCGGAAGTGCGGTCGCAAAGGGCGGCAGGTATGACAACCTGTTGGAGAAATTTGGCAAGACAGCGCCTGCGACCGGTTTTGTCGTCATGATCGACGACCTGATGACAGCGCTCACCAGACAGAAGATCTGTCCTGAACCCGAAAACAAAAGCCTCCTGCTCTTATATGACGGGGATTTTCGCAGCGCACTGGAAAGAGCGCGGGAATATCGGGAACAGGGGTATTCTGCCGTGCTGATGAAGCTGGAACAGCCCAGGGAGCGGTACACCCGTTTTGCCGCGGACAACAATTTTTCACAGGTAATATTTGTATAAAAGGGAGGTATTTGATATGAGTGGACAGACACAGGATATGCGGTACCTTACCTTTGCGCTCGGCAAGGGGCGGCTCGCGGATAAAACACTGGCGCTTCTGGAAAAGATCGGCATCACCTGCGAGGAGATGAAGGATAAGAACTCCCGGAAACTGATCTTTGTCAATGAAGAGTTGCGATTTCGTTTTTTTCTGGCAAAAGGGTCGGATGTTCCGACCTATGTGGAATACGGCGCGGCAGATATCGGCGTGGTCGGCCGCGATACTATTTTGGAAGAAAACCGGCGCGTATACGAAGTGCTTGACCTTGGCTTTGGCAAATGCCGGATGTGTGTATGCGGACCAGCTCCGGCAAAAGAGCTGCTGCAGCATCATGAGATGATCCGGGTGGCAAGCAAATATCCCAAGATCGCCAAGGATTATTTCTACGATCAGAAACATCAGACTGTCGACATCATAAAGCTGAACGGTTCTGTCGAACTTGGCCCGATCGTCGGACTCAGCGATGTCATCGTCGATATTGTCGAAACAGGTTCCACATTAAAAGAAAATGGTCTGGAGGTTCTGGAGGAGATCTGTCCGTTGTCTGCGCGGATGATCGTCAACCAGGTCAGCATGAAGATGGAAGCGGAAAGGATCAAAAAGCTATTGCAGGCGCTTAAGGATGTGATCACTACGGAGGCAAATTATGAGAATCGTAAAATTATCGACTGATACCAGGCAGGATCTGCTTGAAAATCTGTTAAAAAGAAGCACAAATGACTACGGCGATTATGAGAAAGTCGTGGCGGACATCATCGGGAATGTAAAAGAGCGCAGAGAAGAGGCGATCTTTGAGTACTCCCTGAAGTTTGATAAATGTGCCCTTACAAGGGAAAATTTTAAAGTTACAAGAGAGGAGATTGACGCGGCATATCAAAAACTGGATGCACACTTTGTACAAGTGATGCGCGACTCGGCGGCCAACATCCGTGCATACCACGAAAGACAGAAACGGAACAGCTGGTTTGACGCCAGGGAAGATGGCACGATACTGGGACAGAAGATCACACCGATGCAGAATGTTGGCGTCTATGTTCCCGGCGGAAAGGCTGCTTACCCGTCCACCACGCTCATGAATGTCGTCCCTGCCAGAGTCGCAGGCGTTCCCAATATAGTCATGACAACGCCTGCCGGTGCTGACGGCAGTGTCAATCCGGCGACGCTCGTCGCGGCTGACATTGCCGGCGTGGACACGATCTACAAGGTTGGCGGCGCACAGGCGATCGCGGCGCTCGCATACGGCACGGAGATGATCCCGAAGGTCGACAAGATCGTCGGACCCGGCAATATCTTCGTGGCGCTTGCAAAGCGCGCCGTATATGGCCATGTCAGCATCGACTCGATCGCCGGTCCCTCCGAGATCCTTGTGCTTGCGGATGAGAGCGCCAATCCGAGATATGTGGCGGCAGACCTGCTGTCCCAGGCGGAACATGACGAACTGGCATCGGCGATCCTGATCACCACGAGCGACGAACTGGCAAGGAAAGTATCTGACGAAGTCGACGGTTTTGTGAAGATTCTCGAGCGCAGGGAGATCATACAGAGATCACTTGACAACTACGGTTATATCCTTGTGGCGCCGGATATGGATACAGCCATTGATGCCGCCAACGAGATCGCTTCTGAGCATCTCGAGATCCTGACCCGGAATCCGTTCGATACCATGACGCGGATCCGCAATGCCGGTGCGATCTTTCTGGGAGAATACTCATCAGAGCCGCTTGGAGATTATTATGCCGGTCCCAACCATGTCCTTCCGACAAACGGCACGGCAAAATTCTTCTCACCGCTGAACGTTGATGATTATGTGAAGAAATCCAGTGTGATCGCATACTCCAGGGAAGCGTTGGAAAAGGTTCATGAGGATATAGAGCTTTTTGCCAGAAAAGAGGGACTTACCGCGCATGCCAATTCGATCCATGTGCGTTTTGAAGATCGGACAGACCAGAAAGGATAGGATCATGGACAGAATCGCAGAAATGAAGAGAGTCACCAAGGAGACCAATATCATGATGAAGCTGAGTCTGGACGGGAGCGGAAAAGCGTCTATCGACACAGGTATCCGTTTTTTTGACCATATGCTCGAGGGCTTTTCCAGGCATGGCTTTTTTGATCTGGACATCAAGGTGACAGGAGATCTGGAGGTCGACGGACACCATACGGTTGAGGATACCGGTATCGTGCTTGGCGGCGCGATCAGGGAAGCTGTCGGTGACAAGAAGGGGATCAAACGGTACGGATATTTTATCCTGCCAATGGACGATGCCCTGGCGCTGTGTGCGGTGGACCTGTGCGGCAGACCGTATCTGCAGTTCGACTGCAGCTTTCCAAATGATATGGTCGGCAGTTTTGACACCTCGCTGGTGCGGGAATTCTTCTACGCCGTATCTTACAGTGCAGGG